>Ga0123336_10003741_pt1 | contig 12569 bp, 9 predicted proteins | sample SSSSmetaG_FD_96466 | JGI IMG/M metagenome (GOLD analysis project Ga0123336, IMG submission 96466) | Glacier valley bacterial and archeal communities from Borup Fiord, Nunavut, Canada, to study Microbial Dark Matter (Phase II) - ​SSSS metaG | ecosystem: Environmental > Aquatic > Freshwater > Ice... | reverse complement strand
TTTCGTGGACACCCCGAGGGCTGGCGCATCCCGGACCACCTCAACATGCTGCCCATCATCATTGACATCGCCGCGCAGTTTCCGCACGCAGCGGGCGTGGCTATGGGCCTCAAGATGCAGGGCAAGCCCAATGTGGCCATGAGCTGGATAGGGGAGGGCGGCACCTCTCAGGGCGATTTCCACGCCGGGGTCAACTGGGCCGCTGCCACCGACTCGCCCGCCGTGTTCATCATCGAGAACAATGGCTGGGCGATTTCTGTGCCTCGAGCGGTGCAGTCCAAGGTGGACCATTTAATGCGCCGCGCCGACGGCTACGGCATTCCCGGTTACTTGGTAGATGGCAACGACGTACTGGCGGTTCATCACATCGCTAGCAAAGCGGTGGAAGATGCTCGAGCCGGAAAAGGACCGAGCCTCATCGAGCAGATGACCTACCGCATTCGTCCGCACACCACCGGAGACGACCCTAAAGCGTACCGCACCGAGGACGAGGCCAACGATTTTATAACCAACAAGGCCCCGATTGACCGGGTTCGCAAGTTCATGACCGACCAGAAAGTGTGGGACCAGGACCGCGAGGCCGCGCTCAAGCTCGAGGTGGAAAGTGAATTTGCCCAGGCGCTCGAGGCGGCGGACAATGCCCCGACCCCCGACCCGCGCGCCCTGCTCGATTACGCGATGGTCAACCCTGCGCCGAACCTGCTGCGTCAGCGCGAAATTCTCGAGACCCGAATGAAGGCGGTGGGCCTATGACCAACACGACGGCAACGGTGGCAACCGACAAGCCTGCGGCAAGTGCCGCACCCTCGAGCACGGTGCGGACCATGACCATGGCCGCTGCGCTCACCGACGCGCTGGACATCGCCCTCGAGCGCGACGACAAGGTGGTGATGTATGGCGAGGACGTAGGCGTGATGGGCGGCGTTTTCCGCGTCACCACCGGGCTTCAGGGCAAACACGGCAAAGCTCGAGTGTTCGACACGCCGCTGACCGAAGAAGGCATCATCGGCACGGCGATTGGCATGGGTGCGGTGGGCTATAAGCCCGTGGTGGAGCTGCAATTCGGCGGTTTCATGTACGCGGGCCTGGACCAGATTGTCAGCCACGTTTCGCGTTACCGCTACCGCTCGAGAGGGCGCTGGAACACCCCGATGGTGATTCGCTTTCCCTATGGCGGCGGTCTGAACCTGCTCGAGCAGCACCACGACAGCCCCGAGGCGTACCTGACCCACACTCCCGGCATCAAGGTGGTCATCCCTTCGAGCGCCTACGACGCCAAAGGTCTGATGCTGGCCGCCATTGAGGACCCCGACCCGGTGGTGTTTTTCGAGAACATCAAACTCTACCGCTCACTCAAAGAGGAAGTGCCGACGGGCTATTACACCGTGCCACTCGGCAAAGCCCGCAAGGTGCTCGAGGGTGACGACGTGACCATCATCACCTGGGGCGCGATGGTACAGACTTCACTCGAGGCCGCCAAAGCCGCGCAGGCCGCTGGAATCGGCATTGACCTGCTCGATATGCGTACCGTTTCGCCGCTTGACCTGGACGCCATTCTCGAGAGTGTGGAGAAGACTGGACGGGTGGTCATCGTTCACGAGGCCGGACTCACCGGCGGCTTCGGCGGCGAGATTGCCGCGCTCATCGCCGAGCACGCGCTGTTCTCGCTCGAGGCCCCCATTGTGCGGGTGGCGCACTTCGACACCATGCACTCGGCCTTTAACCCCATCAACCACTTCTCGAGGCCCGAACCCACTCATGTGGCCGACGCGATTAAAAAAGTTTTAGAAAGCTAATAGTTATGAGCAATGAGCAATGAGTGATGAGCCTGCTTTGGCTTGTGCTTTTAGCAAAGGCAAGTTAGAGCAGGTTTTTACTGTCTCGAATTTGTCGGTTTGCTCATAACTCATCGCTCATTGCCCAAATCTGGAGGTTTTATTATGGCTATCAAAGACATGCTGCTCCCCGAACTCGCCGAAAGTGTGGTCGAGGGCGAAATTTTAAAATGGATGGTCAACGAAGGCGATACCATCGCGCTCGAGCAGCCGATTGTCGAGGTGATGACCGACAAGGTGACGGTGGAGTTGCCCGCCACCTTCGCCGGGGTTCTGGTCAAAAAGCTGGTTCAGGAAGGCGCAGTGGTGGCGGTTCACGCGCCTATTGCCCAGATTGACGATGGGGTGGGTGGCGCAGCAGCGGCCCCCTCGAGTGTGGCCCCAGCGGGTGCGGCCACCACAGCCACTCCTGCGGCCACCGCCACCTTAGAAAACGCAGATATGGCCGCTGTCACCCCAAACGAGAGCCAGAAACCCGCTCTGGGTGCGGATATGAGTACCGACTCGAGCGCGGTGGGTTCCGCCTACGATGGTGGGGTCAAGAAAGCAACCTCAATGGATTTCGGCAGCGTGAAGGGCGGCTCGAGCGCGGGAGGTCAGGCCCAGGCGGGAACCAACAAGTTCGGGCGCGCCCTGGCGACCCCGGCGGCGCGTCAGAACGCTCGAGAAGCGGGTGTGGACATCATGACCGTACCGGGAAGCGGCCCCAACGGGCGGGTCAACACGGTGGACGTTCAAAACTATCTCTCGAGCGCCAGCACCCAGGTTCCTGTAGGGGTGAGTGCTGTAGGGGCGAGTGGCGTCTTGGACAAAGCGGCACCTGTCGGGCCTGTCCGCAGCTCGCCCTCCGCCGCTCAAGCTCTGGCTGTTCCAGCATCCTCGAGCGGTGCAGGTCTCGACGTTCCTGCGGTCCAGTACAAAACCCCCAAGGGTTACGAGGCCCGTGAGGAGCGCGCGCCCCTGCGTGGAATGCGGAAAGCCATCTCTCGAGCGATGGTGGCCAGTCACCTGCACACCGTTCGCACCCTCACCGTGGACGAGGCCGACCTCACCGAACTGGTCAAGCTGCGCGGACGGCTCAAGGAAAGCGCCGAGAAACAGGGCGTCAAGCTTACTTACCTGCCCTTTTTTGTCAAGGCGGTGGCAGCGGCCCTCAAAAAGTTTCCCAACATCAACTCGAGCCTGGACGAAGCCGCGCAGGAAATCGTTCGTAAGAAGTTTTACAACATCGGCATTGCGGTGGACACTGAAGCGGGTCTGCTGGTTCCGGTGGTGCGCGACGTGGACCAGAAAAGTATGCTGGACATCGCCTCGAGTATCACTGACCTGGCCGGAAAAGCCCGCAGCGGCAAGCTCAGCCCCGAAGAATCGAGCGGTGGGACGTTTAGTATCACCAACATGGGCAGCGCGGGCAGCCTGATATCGTTCCCCATCATCAACGCCCCGGAAGCGGCCATTCTGGGCATTCACACTATCGTGGAGCGCCCGGTTTCAAAGGCGGGTCAGCTCGAGATGCGCCAGATGATGTATCTCTCGCTGAGTTTTGACCACCGTTTGGTGGACGGGGCCGAGGGTGCGCGCTTTGTGCGCGAGGTGTGCAGGTTGCTCGAGAACCCGGAGACTTTGCTGCTCGAGGCGATTTAGGGGTTTTAAGTTTTCGGTTATCAGTTTTCGGTAAAACAGAAGGCCGCTCGAGGGCGGCCTTTTTTGCGTGTTGAATAAAGGCCCGCTCGAGCGCTACACTGTATTTTCATCGTGTTTCTTAGCTCAACACTCCGACTTTTCCGCGATGCTATCTTGAGCAGAACGGCACCTAACGGGCCTGCTCGCTTCAAAGTCTCCATTACCGCGAGAAACACTACCTTTTTCCATTCGCTCTGCTATCTTGAGCAGAACGGCACCTAACGGGCCGGCTCGCTCACCAAAGCCCCCAGAAGAGAACTGGGTATCTTTGGGAAACACTGTAAACAGGCTCCAGCCCATAAAGGCCGCCCTGACAAGGAACCCTACCCACACCTATGCACGGTTTTCCAGAGTTGATGGCCTCGCTCGAGCACATGGGCGAGTCGGAGCACGCCAAAATTGCCAAAGCCTACGAGTTTGCGCGTAAGGCTCACGATGGAACCCTGCGTAAAAGCGGCGAACCCTACATCACCCATCCGGTGGCGGTGGCCCACATCCTCAGTGGGCTGGGTTTGGACGTGGACGCGCTTACGGCGGGCCTGCTGCACGATACCGTCGAGGATACCCCGGTCACGCTCGAGGACATCGAACGCGAGTTTGGGCCGGACGTGCGCCGCATCGTGGAAGGGGAAACCAAAGTCAGCAAACTGACCAAGCTCTCGGGCCAGAACCTGCAAGACGAGCAAGCCGAGAACCTGCGCCAGATGCTGATTGCCATGACTGGCGACATCCGGGTCATCATCGTCAAGCTCGCGGACCGTTTGCACAACATGCGAACTCTGGGCGCGATGAAGCCGGAAAAGCAGCAGAGAATTGCCCGCGAGACGCTCGAGATTTTTGCGCCCTTGGCGCACCGTCTGGGCATCGGGCAAATCAAGTGGGAACTCGAGGATTTGGCTTTCCAGTACCTCTACCCCGAGGAGTACGGGCAGCTTCAGGGTCAGCTCGAGCAGAGCCAGGAAGCGCTGGGCGGCGAGGTGGCGCGCGAAATCGAGGAACTCAAGCTCACACTCGCTCAGGACTTTGAGCTCTCGAGGTTGCTCGGTGGTTTCGACATCAGTGGACGCAGCAAGCATTTGTGGAGCATCTTTCAGAAGATGCAGCGCGATGGCAAATCGCTCGAGCAGATTTTCGATTTGCTGGCCATCCGGGTGATTCTCAGGCCGCACAGCGTGCTCGAGGACGAGGTGAGCCTACCACCGATTGAAGGTGAAAGTGGGGCCGAGTTTGACGCTCGGCTCGAGCGGGCCACCCTTGCGCTCGAGGCCACGCGGGAAAAGCGGGTCTGCTATCAAACGCTGGGCGCGGTTCACAGCATGTGGACCCCTATTCCGGGCCGCTTCAAGGACTACATCGCGGTGCCCAAACCCAACGGCTATCAAAGCCTGCACACCACGGTGATTAGCTTCACCGGGCAACCCATCGAGGTGCAGATTCGTAGCCTGCGGATGCACCAGATTGCCGAGTTTGGCATCGCGGCGCACTGGCTGTACAAACAGGGCGACTCGCTCGAGGCACGCGGAAATAAGGCCACCTGGATTGCCCAGCTCGAGCAGCTTCAATTTGAAATCTCGGACGCCTCGGACTTTATTGATGCGGTGAAAGACGACTTACTCTCCGGGCGGGTGTTCGTGTTCACCCCCAAAGGCGAAACCATCAACCTGCCCAAGGGGGCGACCCCGATTGACTTTGCTTACCACATTCACACTCGGGTGGGCGATACCTGCATGGGCGCGAGGGTGAACGGCAGCATCGTGCCGCTGGCCTACGAGCTGCAAAACGGCGATAGGGTCGAGATTCTGACCCAGAAGAACAGCCACCCCAGCCAGGACTGGATGAACATTGCGGTGACGCGCAGCGCCCGCACCAAGATTCGGCACTTTTTTCGCACGCTCGAGCGCCAGGAAGCGCTCGAGAACGGTCACGGCACGCTCGAGCGCTACCTGCGTAAACGCGGCTTGGCGGTGCGCCAACTGATGCGAACCAAGAACCTAGAGGACGCCAGCGAAAAACTGGTCGGCTCGAGAAACCCCGACGACGTGTATCTGGCAGTCAGCGCGGGCCGCCTGACGCCGGGGGCGGTGGCCAGGGTGCTCGACCCTACCTTAGAAGCCGAACCCACCTTGCCGCCCAAGCCTGTGGTAGTGAGCAAACCTCGAGCGGGCGGAATTTTTATCGACGGTGTGGCCATGCAGGACATCAAGGCCGCGCACTGCTGCAACCCCATCGTCGGGGACCCGATTCAGGGCTACCTCACGCGGGGCCGGGGCGTGACCGTTCACCGTCAGGACTGCCCCAATCTGGCCCGCTTGCGCCGCGAGGACCCCGAGCGAGTGCAAGACGCCACCTGGGAGCCTCGAGCGGGCGGGGAGTACGCCGTGGATTTGGACATCGTGTGTACGGACCGTCCGGGTCTGCTTTCAGAAATCATCACCCTGCTGGCCAATTTAAAAAAGAGCGTGCTCAAGCTCGAGGCGCAGGTGAACAGCGGTGGGGTGGCCCACATCTTCCTGCGGCTCTCGGTGCGCGACAACAACGAACTTTCACTCATTGCCGACACGCTGCGCCGGGTACCGGACGTGCGCCAGGTGCTGCGTATGGGAACCGGGAAAGTCGCTCGAGCGGTGGAAGAGCCAAATTTTAGAGCGTAGAGACAGGGAAGAATTATTCATCTGAGACAAAGTGTTACACTCGAGTAAATGAGAGAATATCGCTTTCGTGATTTGCTCGAGGTTTATCTGGAATCACGGCGTAGCCACGTCCACGAGGATTTTGACCTTTTTTATAGGGGTCAACTGGCCACACTCGAGCAGCTATTTTGTATTAGCCTCAAACCGCCACCAGACGAATTTGAATCCATGAAAGAATTCGATGACCTCTCTATTTGGACGCTTGTCGAGTCGGCTATTTTCGAATATTTTCAACTCACATCGCAAGGAGCTTGGGAAGGTGGAAGGGGCCTTTACATTTTGAGACTGCGGGAGGATAAACACCAGTATTTTGAGGCTGCTAGTGCAGAGGCTCAAGCAAAGGAAAGTTACCGCCAAGCATCCTTCAATACCCTCGAGCAAATGTTTATCGCTTTATTTAGCGACCTACCTCAAGTGTTCGCGTCCGCAGACTTGCTTGCTCTAGGATTTGATGACAGTACAGAACCGAACATATCTGACTATTGGGATTACGTTTGAACAGTGTTTATATGGAATGTAGCACTCACTCGAGCGCTCCCCTTACTTGCCCAGCGAAACCCTGAACCCGCGCAGTTCGTAGCCCTTGACTACCTCGTTGAAGGTCACTTTCGGGGCAGAAATCACGCGCAGGTCCTGCCAGACCAGCAAGCGCCGCAGGAATACATCGCTTTCCTTGATGGCCAGAAACGCACCGGGACAGCGGTGATGCCCATCTCCGAAGGCCAGCACCGGAGCCTGCACCCCTCGAGGGAGGCTGCGCCCTGGACACAGTTGGTCGCCCGCCTCACCCGCCACCAAGGGGTCGGTGTTGGCCGATTGCAGGTTCAGGGCCAGCAAACTGCCTTTGGGAATGGAGTGTCCACCCAGGTTCAGGTCGGTTTCGGCGCGGCGGTACAGCGTGCTTACCACTGGCTCGAGCCGTAAAATCTCGTGCAAAATCGCGTGACGCTCCTTCTCGGGGGCGTGCAGGTATTCGGCGCGCAAGTCGGGGTGCTCGAGCAGGTGGTAAGCGGCCACGTTGATGAATTCTCGAGTGGTAACCATGCCCGCTGTGCCGTAGGTGATGCACTCGGTCAGAATCTCGAGGTCGCTGTAGTCCTTGTCGAGCAGATGGCTAATCAGGTCGTCCTGGCGCTGCTTTCGGCGTGCTGAAATAGCGGGTTTGACATCCAGAAAAAAGAATAGCGCCACCTGAGCGGGTTGCAGCAGGGACTGGGGGAAGCGCTGCGCTTTAGATTTCCCTGGCTCACTGTCGCCGCCGCCCTCCACAAAAGCCATCACCCGCTTCTCGAGACCGGGTAGGGCGCTGTCGGTGAGGCCCACCACCTGAGCGGCCACCTGAACCGCCAGGGTCAGGCTCAGGCTATCCAAGTCCAGCTCACCCTTGTTCAGCAACTCGTCTATCAAGGTGTCGGCCAGCTTGGCAATCATCGGCTGATACTGCGCCACCGAAGCAGGTGTGAAGTAGCGGGCGGTGTCACGGCGCATCTCGTGGTGGGCCTCGCCCTCGGCATACAGCACCGGAAGGTGTTTCAGAGCGCCCACTTCCTCGGTGAACTCGGCCATGAAGCCCGCCTGACGCAGGCCCTCAGCTCGCAGAAGGTCTCGAGACATCTGAAAGCTGCTCACCCGGTATACGCCGTTCGAGTCTATTTCAAGGTCCGCTCGAGCAGAGTCGGGTTCGCGGCGGGTCAGCGAAGATGAGGGGGTCTGGGTGTGAAAAGGGCATCCGGGGGCGCTGGGCTGGGTCATGAGGTCTCCTGATTTTCGGTGGTCGGATTTTCTGGAAGCTGGGCCAGGGTAAAAAGCTGCTCGAGCAGGGAAGTCACCGTCTCGAGCTGGGGTCCGAGCGCCAGCAGGGGAGGTTCGGTGACGGAATTGAGGGTCTCGAGCGCCGCTTTCCACAACTCGGTGCCTATGGCGGTGCTCTCGAGCGCGTGTCGGCGGGCGTTCTGAGGGTCGCTGCTGCGGGTGATGGCCTCGAGCGTACTCAGGCTGTCGAGCGTGCGGGTAATCACGTACTTGGGCAGGCCCATAGCGCGGGCCAGTTCACCGGGCGAGGAGACGTCTCCGCCGATGTAACTCAGCGCGATGAAGGCCCGTAAATCGAGGCCGTGTCTACGGGTCAGCTCGAGGTCTGCGCGGGCCGCGAGCGCCTGCCACACGTTCCAGTAGGCATTGAGAAAGCGCATTGGCTGCGCGCTCAGGTCGGGAGAAATCAGGCTCGGGGGTTTAGAGGAAGTCACAACAGTTGCATTATGCAACTGTTTGCCCTAAAAAGGGTTGCACCTGCTTGAACGGGGCACAGAGAACGGGGCGCAGAAACGGGGCGCAGAGAAAAGCCATCAAATTCATAGGTCGGGGTTAGACTCTGGCTCGAGCCGTGCAAAGTTCAGAGGGGTCTCTAGACAGCTCGAGCGTCAAAGCCCTAAACTTAGACTCAGTTCAAGCAAGTAACAAGTAAGCAAATAGCGAAATTTTGAAGGGGGTTCTTTTGAAGATACAGACTGCTGCTGTCATCGGTGCGGGCACTATGGGCGCAGCCATTGCCGCTCAGCTCGCCAACGCGGGCATTTCTACGCTGCTGCTCGACATCGTGTTGCCTGAAGCTAAGGACCGAAACGCCGCTGCCAAAGGGGGCCTCGAGCGCGCCCTCAAAGCTAATCCGGCAGCTTTCATGGACAAAGAGAACCTCAAACTCATCCGAACCGGCAATTTGGAGGACGACCTCGAGAAGTTAAAAGACGCCGACTGGATTGTGGAAGCGGTGCTCGAGAAACTCGAGGTCAAGCAAGAACTGTGGGAGAAGGTGGAACGGGTGGCCAAGCCCAGCGCCATCATCTCGAGTAACTCAAGCGGCATTCCTATGCACCTGCAAGTTCAGGGCCGCTCGAGTGAGTTCAGAAAGCGCTTTGTGGGCACGCACTTTTTCAACCCACCGCGCTACCTGCACCTGCTCGAGGTGATTCCGACCCCGGACACCGACCCCTTAGTTACTCGAGCCATTTCCGAGTTCGGAGACCGCTTTTTAGGCAAGGGAATCGTCACTGCCAACGACGTACCGGGCTTTATCGCCAACCGCATCGGGGTGTACGGCATCGTGCGGGCCATGCAGTGGATGGCCAAAACCGGACTGACCCCTGACGTGGTGGACGCGCTGACCGGACCCGTGCTGGGCCGCGCCCGCAGTGCCACTTTCCGTACCGCTGATTTATCCGGCCTGGACATCATTCACGCGGTGGCTCGAGACCTGGGACGCGTCACGCCGCCCGACGAGGATTTTTCGCTGCCCGAATTCCTGAACAAGATGGTCGAGCACAAGATGCTGGGCGAGAAAACCGGGGGCGGCTTCTTCAAGCGCGTCAAGGGACCCGACGGGAAGAGCGTAATTCAAACCCTCAACCTCGAGAGCTTTGAGTACGAAGACCGGGGAAAAGTACGCCTGGACGTGCTCGAGCCGCTTAAAAACCAACCGCTTGAGGGGAGGGTGAGCAGTTTGCTGGCGCTGGGCGGACCGGAAGGTGAATTTCTCCAGGGCCTGATGCGCGATTACCTGTGGTACGCGGCGAAAATGGCTGGAAACGTCAGCTCGAGCCTGCCGGACATTGACAATGCGCTCAAGTGGGGCTTCAACTGGGAGCAGGGACCGTTCGAGACGATGGACGCGCTGGGCGTACAAAGCGTGATTGCGATGCTCGAGCAAAACGGCTACGTGCTGCCCCCATTGCTCGAGGCCATGAAAAAGAGCGGCAAGGACAAGTTTTATTCGGACGGTGAGGTGGTCACGCCCGACGGCTCGAGCGCACCGTTTCAATCGCCCACGATTATTTTGAAAGACCTGAAGAAAGACGCTTCCAAAGTCGTGAAAAGCAAAGCGGGTGCAAGCATTCTGGACATCGGAGACGGGGTTTTGCTGCTCGAGTTCCACTCCAAGATGAACGCGCTGGGTGAGGACGCGGTGACGATGTTGCTCGAGGCCCACAAGCAGGTTCAGGGGTTGGGCTACGCGGGATTGGTGGTGGGCAATCAGGGTGAGAACTTCTCGGCGGGCGCGAACCTGGCGCTGCTGTTGATGCAGGCCCAGAACGCCGAATGGGACGATATAGACCAGGGTGTGCGGATGTTTCAGAAGGCCACCACCAGCCTGCGTTTTTCGCCGCACCCCACGGTGTCCGCACCGTTTAACCTCGCGCTCGGCGGTGGTTCCGAGATGTCGCTGTACGCTGACCACGTTCAGGCCAGCGCCGAGCTGTACATGGGCCTGGTGGAGGTGGGCGTGGGCCTGATTCCGGCGGGGGGCGGCACCACCAAGCTGCTAATTCGCTTCACCGACGAGGTGCAGCCCAACGCCCCGCAGTGGCCCGCGCTGCAAAAGGCGTTCGAGACCATCTCACTCGCCAAAACCAGCACCAGCGCTCAGGACGCTCGAGCGATTGGTTATCTGCGCGACTCGGACGGCATCAGCATGAACCGCGACCGTCTGCTCGAGGACGCCAAACAAAAAGTGCTCGAGCTGGCCCCCGGCTACGTGCAGCCCACCATGCGAACCGATGTTCCGGTGATGGGCGCAAACGGCATGGCGCTGCTCAAAAGTGCGCTCTATGGCATGGTGGAAGGCGGTTACGCCAGTGAGTACGACCGCGAGGTGACGCTGCATGTGGCTAACATCCTGTGCGGCGGCAACCTGCACCAGCGCGGCGCAAAAGTTTCGCAACAGTATTTGCTAGACCTCGAGCGAGAAGCGTTTTTGACGCTGTGTGGTAAGCGCAAAACCCAGGAACGCATTGGGCACATGCTCAAGACGGGCAAGCCGCTACGGAATTAAGGCTTGGGTGGGAACTAGACTGGGAAAGAGGAGGCTCGAGGTGAAATCGTTCAAAATTATTGTGGAGAAGCACGACGACGGCTACACCGCCTACCCTTTGGGCGTGAAGGGCGTGGTCATCGGGCAGGGCGACACTTTTGACGAAGCGCTCGAGAGTGTTCGCTCGGCGCTGGCGTTTCACCTCGAGACCTTTGGAGCTGAAGCCCTGACAGACGATTCCGACGACGATTTGGACTTTGAACTGCTCGAGCAACGCAAGACTGAGGAGAGCGTTTCGTGGGCAGAGGTCAAGGCGGGTCTTCAGGCGAATGGGAAGTTTTAGTGCTAAAGCACCGGGCGCACGCTCGAGAGTATTCGTTCGGTGTTTATTTACTTTAAGAATTTCTGTTTAAGTTCGGAGCTATATATGTTTAACTTTTTTAACAAAAAGCCACGCCCTATTTTAGTACAAGATGTAGAGCTTTTCACGTTTGTAAAGCAGTACATGGGTGAAAATCATTTCAAATTTTTAGAATCAAACAGAGGGAAGAAGCTTAATGATAAAGAGAATTATATTTATCAATCTATTGAAATGGTGGCTTGGGCAGGAATTTTGATTAGAGGTTCCTTTTCTGGAGAGCAATCTTTTGCGATATTTTGGAGGACCCATGTATACAACTACTTTGTTAAGGCATATACAACATGTTTGCTTGGTAATCTTGAACCCGGTGCTCTGCAAATTATTATGATAGACTTCTATTCTTCTTGTCGTGATTTATTATCACTACAAAAAGGTTTTTCAGACGATAATTTTAATATGATTTTCTCAGTAATGAACTCACTTTATATAGACGAAGGGGGTTTTATATTTAATCCTCCTGTGACTAAGATTTTACAAAAGCATACTTTCACAAATATTGATGGTAGTGCTGCAACTAAATTTGTAATAAGACAACTGTTAGCCCAAACTCAAATTACGACTTGTCAAGCCACCAGTCAAATAAGTAGTTTTGTAAAAACCAATAGAGAGCTTGCTGAACTAAGCCTGAATGATTTCAGCAGCGCAAATGATGACTATCTTTTTTTCGCAATTCAATTTTACTTTCTGGGTTCTTGTATTTTTTATATGAAATCTTTGGCAAAAAATGATAATCAAAACAAAAGAATTAGAGCATTTGAAGAATTTATAAACGAAGCGTTTCAAGGATTGCCAAACATTGTATTTTCGTATATGCAGAAAGCACTCGAAAGTGATGGACCAGAATCTTCGATTTCAGTGTTTCTTCTGCACTTAGGGAAGGAACATACCCTGTTTAAGTATTTTCGTAATTTAGAGGCCAAATTAGAAGAAGGGTTTCAATACAAACTAGCGCACAACGTCTCGTCAGAGCTAATGATGATTACTATTTTAGGACGAGACATAAAAAGTATGGCACTAGAGGGTGCCTAACAAGAATTCGTAGTGAGGGTGGATAATTTGTTTGCTAACAGAATACAGAAGGCAACAAAATGGAAGCCGACCAGCATAGATTGTAGCCGCTCGAGGTCCCGTCCCAG
>Ga0123336_10003739_pt1 | contig 12575 bp, 10 predicted proteins | sample SSSSmetaG_FD_96466 | JGI IMG/M metagenome (GOLD analysis project Ga0123336, IMG submission 96466) | Glacier valley bacterial and archeal communities from Borup Fiord, Nunavut, Canada, to study Microbial Dark Matter (Phase II) - ​SSSS metaG | ecosystem: Environmental > Aquatic > Freshwater > Ice... | reverse complement strand
CTTTTTGCTGCACCTGAAAGAGTCCGAATTTCGCTTCAACCATCGGTACGAGGACCTCTATAAATTACTCCTTAAATTACTTCGTCAACAGCCCCTTTGACCAAGTTTGCTTCCTAAGCCCCTTGTTTAACAACACCCACTACTCCGAAAGGCCCGCCTCCCGCACCATGAAAATACTCCTGAGCTGCCTGTTGTTTTTCAATCTGCTGTGTTTCCTGCTCTTCGCCCTGGATAAACGCAATGCCCAACGGGACCAGAGGCGCATGGCCGAAAAAACGCTGCACCTGGCGACGCTGCCGGGCGCGGCGCCCGGCGCGTGGGCGGCTATTTGGCTGCTACCCATAAAAACCGCAAGGCCGCTTTCTGGGGCGTTACCCTGGTGCTGACGCTGCTGCAAGGGGCGGTACTCTATTTCACGTGGCCCTATTTTCAGACGCCGTTTTAACTGTGTCAAACGGCTGCCTGCGGGGAGCTGGGCCTTGCACACGTCAAGCACGGGGCGTTCTTGAGCCGAAGCGCAGAGGTGGTCATTTGATGGGGTTCAAAAAAACGACCGTGACTGTTGCAGAACTCCGAGCTACGACTTGAAAAGCTCACTGAACGGATGTCAAGCGGAGAAAAAGGGCTGTGAAGTGCTCTTTTCCGGCCGTTACGAGCTCGGGTAATTGATGCTTGAGGCTTGGCCAATGGTTCTGCAACAGCCACCACCCTTTCTATAAACGAAGTTGCCAAAAGAATTTTATTATGGTGACACGCTAGTACAGGTGCGTCTACGTGGCTGGTGCCCGCCCAGCTTGCCGGCTTGGCCATTTGCGGCCGGTTGTGTAATTTGAACCCGCACGGCATCTGCTGGGCGCCGCGCGGCGCCCAGCAGATGCCGTGCGGGTTCAGCAAACCAGAAAGCGCTATGAGTGGCCGGCAAAACTTCACCTCCGCCCGCGTGCCCCGGATGAGCGACGCGTTTCCGCACGCCGTGGTCGCCAATGACCTGATTTTTGTGTCGGGCACGCCCGGTTTCGACCCCAGCACGGGGCACCTGAGCGAGCGCTTTGAGGAACAAGCCGCGCAGGCGTTTCGGAACCTGAAAACCGTGCTGGAAGAACTCGGCATTGGCCTGGATAAGGTGTTGAAAACAAGGGTGTTTATGGTTGCCGGCAACGACTTCGCGAGCTTGAACCACGTCTACCGCGACGTTTTTCCAGAAAATGCCCCCGCCCGCAGCACGCCGCAAGTCCTGCCGTTTCCGGGGGGCATCCTGATTTCGGTCGAGTGCATCGCGCTGGTGTGAGCGTCGACGGCCGCGTGGCGGGGGCCGCGGCCGTTGCTTTTGCGGCCCGCTCCTACATCGTGTGGGCGAGCGATGAGCGACGCCAGCAAGGGTCTGGGCGGACTCGTTTCGGCGTCGGTCGATTCTTAGAACTCTCCCTAACGGGGCTCCGATAAGGGCGGTCAAAGCCACCGTGGCTGTTGCCGAACTTTTCAGCTGACTTGAAAACAGGTCTCGGCCCTCCTCAGTGGGAGAAAAAGCACGCTGACAGCCCGTTTGCTTGCCAGATTTGCTCGGAAGCAACCGCGTTCGAACCCTAGGCTGAGTTCGGCAACAGCCACCACCGTTTCGCTGAACTGGGCCTAAGAGGATATTTAGGATATTAGGCGGAACTAATTAAAAATGAGCCAGTAAGTTGAGGTGGAAGTTCCTAGGCTCCCGGACGGCTTATGGTTGATGGCCGTGCACGGCAATCGGCGCTTGTGTTTGCGCCGCGTGCTCGACGCCGTGCATTACCTCTGCCGCACCGGTCGTCAGTGGCGCGCCCTGTCGGTCAGCGACGTTCCCCGCCTGGACGGCGGTGTACTACTATTTGGGGTAGCACAAGAGTAGGAACAGAAAATATCGCTAGGCCCATTCACCAAGCGATGCTTCCCAGGGAGTGAGGGTGCGCAAGGGACGCAGTTGCCCGGCCGCAACGGCTTCGGGCAGCGTAAAATCGTAGCGGCCCAGCATATTAACGTGTTCGTGCAGCAAGGGCGAGAGGCGGGCGACATCCTCCGGGTTCAAGTGCTCCTCCGTTTCCTGCCACCGCTCCAAGGCTTGTTGCAAATAGCGGGTATTCCACAGCACCAGGGCGTTCACGACCAGGCCCAGCGCCCCGAGTTGGTCCTCCATGCCCTCGCGGTAGCGCTGGCGCAGCTCGCCTTTCTTGCCATGGAAAACGGCGCGGGCCAGCGCGTGGCGGCCCTCGCCGCGGTTGAGCTGCACCAGGATGCGCCGCCGGTAGGCCTCGTCGTGGACGTAGGCCAGCAGGTAGAGCGTTTTTTCCACCCGGCCCAGTTCGGCCACCGCCCGGCCCAGGCCCGAGAGCGAACCCGCCCGCTGCAAGGTGCGCATCACCGCCGTGGCTTTCACCCGGCCCAATTTAAGAGAGCCGGCCAGCCGCAACATATCCTCCCAATGGTCACTGATGAGCCGGGCGTTGACGACGTGCCGGCTTAATTCATTGAGGGGACCATAATCGTCTTCCTTGCTGAGGCGCCAGAACCGTTGGTCGGAGAGGTCTGCTAAGCGGGGGCTGAAGCGGTAGCCTAATAAGGCGAACAGGCCAAAGACTACCTCGCTGTAGCCATGGGTATCGGCCATGATTTCTCTAGGGTCCAGGCTGGTTTGCTGTTCCAGCAGCCCGGCCAGGATGAATAAGGAGTCACGCGGGGTGCCGGGAATGACGATGCCGTGGAAACCGATGAACTGGTCGCCGGTGAAGTTGTAGTAGGTCACCCCGCGCTGGGAGCCGTAGTATTTGCGGTTCCACCCGGCGTGAATCGTGCGCACGGGCACGACGAAGCGCATCCCGTCGGCCGAGGCGACTTCTCCGCCACCCCAGACCTGGGCCAGGGGCAATTGCGCCTGGTCGTCCACCAACCGGGCGTTGGCGGCGGTGAGCGTTTCCACGCGCACGTAGTTTTGCTGCACCCAGGACAAGCGGGGCAAGGTTAGGGCCGGGACCTCGGCCCGCGCCACAGCCTTGAGACCAATGTTACAAGCCTGGGCGAGCAGCACCGCGCAGATGCTCAGCGGTAAATCGGCCGCTTTGCTCTGGCCATCGGCCACGTGGGTGAAGGCGTCGGCAAATCCCGTGAAAGCGTTCACCTCCAGCAGCAGCGCCGCCAGTTCCACTTGGGGCAACTGCTGGGTAAGCCGCGTCCGCAGTTGCTGCAAGCTTCCGGGTTCTTCCTGGGCGGGTAGCGGGCTTACCCGCACGTAGGGCAGACCGTCGTGCTGCAGCACGTGCAGCGCCGTGTTGTGGGGCAGGGTTTCGCGAACCTCCGCGTAGGCCGACCGCAGCTGCGCTTGGAGCCGCACCAGTTCCAGGGCCGGGTCGAGCGAACGGTCCAGCGCCCGCGCCACCGATTCCCGCGCCGCGTCCCAGTCCTCGCCGCGTAGCATTTCCGCGCGCGGGTCGCCGTAGCGCTCACTAGTCGTTACAAAAACTTCCCGGCGGCGCAACGCTTGGTGCAGGCGGTCCAGCACGCAGAGCGTGTACGCGGCAGGGCTCACCTCGTCACGGCTTGGAAACACCTGCCGCATCCAGCTTTTGGGTACAAAGGTGCGGGGAGCAGCCCCCCATTTGGGCCGGCTCCGCCCGCCTACTTCCTGGGCTCGTAAAAAGTGCCAGGCATCGAGCAGGGGTTTGGCCGAGGGGGAGCCTTCCAAAGCAATTCCGTTCAGCAAGGCCGGCAGAAATCGGCGCACGGTCGCGTAGCTGCCGCTCAGGGCCTGGAACCGTGGGTCATCGGCGGGGCTGGCCAGCGCCTGTACCGCGTCGGCCGCTTCTCGCAACGAAGCTTCGCCAATGCGGCTCAGCACCTGTGCCCGAATGTGAGCCTCGGGCACGGATTCGTCGAGCAGCACACGCACGGCTTGCTCCAACACCAGCGCCGCGTGGTCCAAATCCTTCAGGGAGCGCAGCCGTTCGCGGCGGCGCTTGGTTTCGCCCCGCAGGGCCAGCGAGGTCAGCAGCCCATCGAAGAGGTCCAGCACATCGTCGGTGGCCGTGCGTTCGAGGGCCTGGGCGAAGGCCAGCAGGGTGGCCAGGCGGCGTTCTTCTCCCATCCGCGCCAACGTCTGCCCCCAGGCCACTTGGGCATGGCGGGCCAGCCGCACCAGTCGGATTTCGGGCAGGTCGTGTAGCGAGATGTTCCCCACGCCGAGGGCGCGCACGTAGTCCAGCCGTCCCAACGCGGCCACCAGGGCGGGGCCGGAAACACGGGTCGGCGCGGTGCGCAACGCTTCCAGTCGGGTGAGTCGCTGGCCAGGCGGTACAAGTAACAGCGATTCCAAGGCCTCTTGCTGCACCGGGTTCAACCGGTTGCGGAGTTGGCGGTACAGGTGACGGCCCGTGCGCTCGCGGACCCGCGCAATCAGGCGGGCCAGCACCGTCACGCCGGGCAGCACGACACGCTGGGCCACCAAGTGCGCAGTCGCCAAATCGAAGAGCACGCTGGGCCGCACGGTGCTGGTGAGGACCTGGGCGTAAAGCCAACGGGTCAAGCGGAACGCCTGGCGGCCGTCAAAGGGGCGAAAGCCCAGGTAGGTCACCACCTGTACTTGGTGGTCGTGCAAGGTGTTCGGCCGGGTATACTGGTCGCTCCAGGTATCGGCCGTCAGATGCAGTTGCTGGGCCAGGGTTTGTACCACCACGACTGGCACCTGCGTAGGAACGGGCAGAAATGTGCCCAGAAACCGCAGCGTCCCCAACTGCACGGCGCACCCGAGCCGGGTGTAGGAACGGCGGTAGTCGGCCAGGAAGCGCATGTCCTGGGGGCTGAGATAAAAGAACCGGGCCAATTGCTCCGGGCTGGGGTCGGCGTGGTAGCGCCCGTAGCGGGCGGCCTGCTCATCGCTCAGGAATTCAACGGGCACGGTAGCACGGGTAACAAATGGCAGTGTTGGGTACTAGTGGAGGCCGATGGGCCATCGTTCCGGCGCTAACCACCTATACCACCCCTATCGCCCTGTGGCTGGTCTTCAATGGTGCTGGCGGCCTTCTTGCTTCCCAGAAACCAGGAGAATCCCAGGTAGCCCACGCGCGTTTCGTATTTGGTTTGCAGGTCGGTGGCCAGCCCGTCGGCCGCGAGCTGTGCGTACTGGCGGCGCGTGTTGAAGACGTCGCTCACGCGCAGGGTCAGCGCGGCCCGGTCGCGAAACAGGCGCTGGCGCAGGGCCACATCCACCCCGTACACGGCCAGCAAGCGGCCCTGGGGCACCACCAGCGGGGCCTGGTAGTTGCCGCTGAGCTGCACGGCCAGGGTCTTGGTCGGGCTAAACTGGTTGAGCAGATACGCCGTACCGGTAAAGTTGGCCCGGGTGCCATCGCCGGTAAAGCTGGCTACCTGGTTACGATAGTAAGAGCCGTTGGCCGTAAGTTTCCACCAGCTGGTCACGGGCTGCGTCAGCGAGAGTTCCAGCCCGTAGCTGGCCGTGCGGCCAAAATTAGCGTAGCTGGTGCGGGTGATGAAATCGGGCAGGCCGCTGAGGCGGGTGGCCAGCGTATCAATCGTGCGCAGGCTCTGGATGGACTGGCTGGCAAAGCGTCCAAACAGGGTCGTGTTCAGCGTCGTGGCGCGCCAGGTTAGCTGGTGACCCAGTTCCGCGACGTGTACGTACTCGGGGCGCAGGTCGGCGTTGCCCACCACGTAGTTGCGGGCATCGGAATAGATAGGCAACGGAATGATTTGCACAAAATTGGGGCGGTTCACGCGGCGCGAGTAGCTGAGTTGCAGGCGCTGGTCATGGGGCAGCGTGCGCGCCACCGTAGCCGAGGGGAAGACGTTGAGAATCCGTTGGCGGACCGCACCTGTGGGCAGCACCTGGGCGGAGAGCCCCGTAAATTCAGCCCGCAGCCCGGCCTGGTACTCCCACACCTCCGATTTGTGCCGGTAGGACCCGTAGACCTGCGGAATGAGTTGCCGGTACTCGAAGCGGTACGAGCCCGCGTCCTGCCGAACAAATTCGCCCCCCGCTGTTGGTTGCACCGCATAATCGGCCGTGCCGGGCGTCACCAGGGCGTCGGTCTTGACGCCCGCTTCCCAGCGCCGCTTCTCGTCCAGCGGATGCACGTAGTCCACCTGCACCGACGGCATGTGAATGGTGAGGTCGAGCAGTTGCTGGCGGGCGTTGCGCGCGTAGCTAACCGGCCCGTCCAAGACGCGCTGCTGGGTCGTGACGGTGCCGTCGTCAAAATAATACGAGGCACTGGCGGTCAACGCCCGGCCAGGTGACGCGGCCCAGGTGCGCCGGTACGTACCCGAGAACCGGCTGCCATACAGGTTTTCGGCCTGCGTGTTCTGGTTGCGCAGGTCGAACGAGGGGTTGCCGTCCTGGGCGAGCCGGGTGGCAAAGTCCTGCGTGGTCTGAAAGTCCTGGGCGTAGTACTGGGCCGTTAGGCTAAAGCGCTGCTCGTCGCGAAAGGCGTAATCAACGCCCAGCCGCAGGCTGTAGTTGGTTTGCAGGCGCGTGCTGGCCCCCGTCTGGTCGGTGCGGTTGGTGCGGCCATCTACCGTGGCGACCTGCTGCAAGGACGAGCTGCCGCGGAACTGATTGCTCAACCTGTCGAAGTTGCCAGAAAAGTTGAGTTTGCCGACCTGCCGGTTACCGTTGAGCGACGCCGTGTACTTATCCCGGGTGCCCACTGTGGCCAGCGCGTCGCCGTTCCAGCCGGGTTGGTCCTGCTTTTTCTGCACCAGGTTGATGATGCCCCCCGTACCCTGGGCCGAATACTGCGCGCCGGGATTGGTAATGACCTCAATGGTTTCGAGGCGGCTGGCGGGCAGCTGGTCGAGGCGCAGATTGGGGGGCGTGGGCTTGCCGTCGAGGTAGAGCGTGACACTCGAATTGCCCCGCAAGCTGACTTGCCCGTTGTCGTCCACGGCCACCGAGGGCACTTTCTGGAGCACGTCCGCCGCCGTGCCGCCCGCGCTGTTGAGGTCTTTGTCCACGTTGAGAATGATTTTACCCAGGTCGTTGACCATCGCCGCTTTTTCGCCCTGCACGACCACGCTGCCCAACTGCACGGCCGCCGGGGTCACCAGCCATTCGCCCAGGCGGGCCGCCGGAGTGGCCGCGCTCAGCGTGGCAAGCCGGCGAGCGGGCCGGTAGCCCAGGGCCTCGGCCCGCACCAGGTAGCTACCCAGCGGGACGTTAGCGAGCGTAAAGGTGCCGTTGTCGACCGTTTGGGTGTTAGCTACCACGGTCGAGTCCGGCAGATGCAGCAGCAGGACGTTAGCAAAGGGCAACGGCTGGCGGGTGCTTTGGTCCAGCAGGGTGCCCGACACTTCCCCCTGCCCCTGGGCCAGCAGCCGACCAGGCAGCAGACCCGCCGCCATCAGCCCGAACCAGCCGAGGCACCCCACTCCCCGCAGGCAGCCGGCAACCCGGGGCCATAATCTAGCTAGGCACTTCACCTGATAATTCATAACCACTTGATTGACAACGATGTTTGCAATACATATTATCTTGCAATACATGCTAGTTAGGCTGAAGGAAGTGGGCTGTTTCATGGAACTTGACGGGAATGGTAAGGGAAGCTGGTTGCGCTTGGCTGGTTACTGGTTATGGGAATCCCCCTGCGGACCCTGGGTTAGATTAGTTGGGCTGAGGGCCGCGGCGAATGCTACAGTCCCGCTACTGGAGGCTGACCGCCAGGTTTTGACCACCACGGAGGCCGGCATGGTGGGGGAAGTCAGCTTAATCCGCCGGATGGACGACCCCTGGTCCCGGGTCTGCACCCGCACCAGGCAGCGGTGCACCGTGCCACCCGCCTGCATCCACACGAGGTAACGGCCGCTGGGCACTTGGCTGAAGTCAAACCGGTGGCCGTATGCCGGACCGGGGTAGGTTTCGGTGAAGAGGGTTTGCCCGCCACGCAGGCGCACGACCTGCACGCGCCCGGCCAAGGCGGTGGGGTTTTCGATGCGCAGGCGCAGGGCGGTGGGGGCCACCTGGGTGAGGCGGATGGCCCCGGACGTCTGGGCCCGGGCGGACGTGGCGCCGGCGCACAGGGCCACCACGAATAGGGGGCGAAGAAGCACGGTCGGGGGGTGCATACAAAAAAGCATAAAAGGGTGGATTGGCTACCTGATAGGTGGCAGGCAGCGGTGAAATTGTGCTAGTTGAAAGACGCTGCCTACTTGGCTTGGCGGCGCAGGAAGAGGTAGTAGGCCCCGAAGCCGACGGCGGTGCTGAAGAGCAGGATGATGACGGAGTGCAGGCCCCAGGGCAGGTACCGGCTGCACAGCGCGAGCCCCGTGCCCGTGCTCAGCAGCAGCGCCACCCACTTCACCACCTTGTTTTGCTCGTTCTGAGGACCGGGCAGCAGGCGCTCGACAATGCTCTCTGAAGTAGCCGATGTCATAATCTGCCGTTTCAGCAAGTAGGTCAACACCGATTTTATGGCGGCCAAGACGAAGTTGCAGAGCAGGAAAAGCCCTACCACGGGCACGAATACCCGTCGGGCAAGTTCCAGCACGTTGCCATCAAGGACCGGTACCAACGTACCAGTACCTTGGGCCGAAGTCTCCCAGGTGGCGAGGCAAAAAAGCAAGAGCAGTGAAAAACGTATCATAGGGTGAGCCGGGGGGCGTTATCGCATGAGACCGGTCAGCGCCCGTCATGTTGCAAAAGTTTTTAGGAAAAAGCGAGCTGGCGCATTTGCCGGCGATGCCGGGCCAGCAACTCCAGGCACTGCCCGGCCACGAAGAAGCCCGCTACGGCTACCAGCCCGGCCCCCAGGCCGGTTGATAAGCTTTGGAAAACCGGTGCCAGCAGAGGGCCAAATAGGGCCAGAAACGCGACGACCACCCCCAGTACGAGGGCGACCACACCGCTCAGCACCCACGGGAAAGCGGGCCGGGTCTGGGGCAACTGCGCCAAGACGCTCGCCGTCAAGTCGAACGAAAAAGTTGGTTGCGGCAGGTGCGCCACCGCCGTGAGCAGGTGCCGATAGGTGGCGACCCGGCCCTGGCACAGGAGGCAGCCGCGTAGGTGGGCCACTTGGGGGGCTGGCAGCAAGGAAGCCGATTCGGCAGCCTCCTGGAGGGCCCGCTCGGAAAGGTGGGGGCTGGTCATAAGTCGTCGCGTTGGTAACTGGCCAGTAGGTGTTGTTTTAACTGTTTGCGCGCCCGGAAGAGGTAGTTTTTCACGGTTCCGTCCGGCAGGGAGGTTATCTGGGCAATTTCCTCGTAGCTCAGCTCCTGCTGGTGGTACAAGGCAATCAGGGTGCGGTAGAGGGGAGGTAATTGCTCGATGGCCGTGCTCAGAATAGTGGCCAGGTCTTGGTCAAACAGCGCTGTTTCCGGGTCATAGCCCGGCCCGGCCACCAAGCTTACGGGAGGGCTGCGGCCTTCTTCCGACGAGTCGTCCGGCTTGTGCTCCGACAAGTCCACCAGCACCAGTTGCTTTTTCTCTAAGTAATGCAGGCACGTATTGTAAGTTATTTGGCCCACCCACGTGGAGAGTTTTGCTTGAAACTTAAAGCCAGCCAAATTTTTAAAAACCTTCAGGTACACCTCTTGTGCGATATCCGGGCGGTCAGCGGGATGGTGAATCATTTTGAATAACATCTGCGTGACCAGCCCCTCCGTGCGCTGCACGATTTGCCCAAAAGCCGCGGTGTTTCCCCCCAGCACCTGCGCTACAAGCTGCTGGTCGGTCGCGGGAGAAGTGGGCAGGTTGCTCATTTAGGCATGAGACCGGTCAGCCGGAATGTTGTTGCACTAACACGTCCTAGCGGTGGTTCCATTTTTGGAAAGGCTTCTGTACCGGCAGTTCAGGTAGGCGTGGCAGTGCCGCCAGTGGGCACACCCAGGTGCGCGAGATACCGGTAAATGGTAGCTCGTCCCACACCCAGCAGTTGGCCAATTTCGGCCACCGTTTTATCCTGTTGCAAGTACAGGGTCTTCGCTGCCTGCGCTTTGGAGAGGGCTTCCTTTGAGAGGCCTTTGGGCCGACCGCCCTGGCGTCCCCGCGCCCGAGCAGCCGTGAGTCCAGCCTTAGTGCGCTCGCGGATAATATCGCGCTCAAATTCGGCCAGCGAGGCGAACAAGTTGAACATGAGCCGGCCTTGTGCTGTGGTCGTATCCAGGTGGTCCTGTAGGCTGACGAAGTGGATGCTTTTGTCCTGAAATCCCGCTACCAACGTGACCAGGTCCTTTAGCGAGCGGCCTAGGCGGTCGAGTTTCCAGACCACGAGCGTGTCGCCGGGTCGCAGCCGGGTCAGCAGGTGCTGGAGCGCGGGGCGCACTTTCACGGACGACACTTTTTCCTGGGCAACCTCCGCGCAGCCGTAGGCCTGCAGGGCATCGGTTTGCAGGTGCAGGTGCTGGTCGGAGGTACTCACACGGGCGTAGCCGAAAATCATCGCCATTTTTCTCAAGAAGTCAACAGAGGCGAAGATAGCGAGCCGTTGATTGGTGAGAACAGGAAATGAGACAATATTTGGTGGCTTTTCGGGGAGCTAAGCAGTCCAGACGGGTGGGCCGCTAAAACGGCCGTATTCTGAGACAGCTGCCCGCGCAGTTTTCTCTACCGATACTTTCTGTTCCTACTCTTGTGCTATCCCTATTTCCGGTGCCGGCAACCCGCCGTGTGGGCGCGGCTTAACGAAATGTTGAACCGGGCTGACTGCCTGGCGCCCCCTGGGCCGCTTCCCCTTCGCTCGTGGGCGTGGCGTTGTGCCCGGGGCCAAGCGGTGGGTTGTGAAGCCCCTCTTTGCCTGGCTGGCTTGTTTTCGGCGCTTGGCCGGCGACTACGAATTCACCCCCGCTCGCCACCAGGCGTGGTTGCTCATTGCTAACTCGACGATGTGCCTCACTCGATTGTGCCCCACGTCATTCTCAAACACCCACTTAGCGAAAGGCCAACTTGGCCTTGATGTTCTGGGCCACCTGCTTGCCCTGCGCGGCCCCTTTTTCGATCGAGTACCGGTAGTGGATGCCGCCGTACAGGCGCGAGAGCCCGGCCTCGATGCCGGCCTGCTCAAACGAGGTGTACGAACGGGTGCCCAGGTCAAACTGCGCGTAGTTCTGGTCGGTGAAGGCGTAGTGGGGGCCGAACACTTCGGTGAGCGCTTCGGCGGCGGCGGCGGATACCGTGGCGTGGGCGGCGCTGTACTCGGGGTGGGCGGGGGTAGGGATGAGCGGCGACCAGGCGGGCTGCCCCAGCGTGGCCCGAATGTAGGTAACCGGCCGCAGCACGTTGTAAGTGTATTTGGCCTTGAAGCAACTGATGTAGGCGTCGTTGAGGCAGATGCCCAGCTTGACGTAGGCGAGCAGGGCTTTGTCCAGCGAAGCTTTTTCCTTGGTCAGCACCTGCGCCAGAATGGATACCCAGTGCCCCGACGCGGTGAAATTGCGGGCTTTAGGCACGTCGTTCCAGAACAGGGCAATGGCGCGCTGGTCGGCGGTGCTCGTTTGCGAAACGGTCAGCACCTCCTGCACCATCTGGTAGAAGGGCGAGCCGGCCGTGGTCGAATAAGCCAGCGGCGGACCGGGCTCGGCGTTGCTGCCCTCTACTAGCGGCCGGTTGGTGCCCCAGTGCGGAAACAAGGGCGCCGCCAGCGCCGGCGGCGTGGGCTCCCACAGGCCCGGCCCGGTGGGCGGCGTGTAGGGCGTAGCGTTGTCGCAGCCATCGGTTTTGGACCAGGCGTAGACGACTGCCGCCACCCGCTGGCCAAAATCGATGGAGCGGCGGCTGACCTCAGCCCCTAGGCCCGCCTGCAAAGCGGCTTTTGTCGCCGCTTCCAGCGAGTCGATCGCCGCCAGGTTGGCCGCGGAGGCGTTGGCATACAGGTTTCGGGTCACGGCGGCAATGGCGGCGTTGGCGCTCAGGGGCCAGCAATACACCTGGGTGCGGTCGGCCGCGGGCAGGCCGGTGAGCCCATTGAGTTGGCCAGCCAGCGACTTGTAACCCGCCATGCCGGGCACCACCGCCTCGTAGCCCGCAATCCCGGCATAGGCGAAGGGCCGCCCGTACGTGTTGGCGGCCGTAATGGGCGTGAGGCGCGCCAGCCGCGTCTGCAGGTTAAACCACGCCAAAGCCACATCGGCCCGGTAAGACGAAACCGCGGGCGACGGGTTTGGCGCGGGGGCCGGGCCGTGGTGCCCGGAGCGGTTGCCGGTGCGCTTGGCGAGCCTGACGACTGGGGAGCCGCCAGCTCCACCGGCAAGGGCTTGCTCGCCGAACTGGTTGTCGGGCGGGCTGCAAACGAATTGGGTTTGGGCGTCCGTGGTGGGGAACTGCGCGCGCGCCGAACCGGTCAACAGCGCCAGTGCTGCCAGCAGCAGCGGCCGCGCCCAGTGGCCCAGCGCCAGTGGAGAGAGATGGCCCGTTGTCATAGGAGTCAAGGTGAAGAGATAAAATACATTATGCTGTAATATATAAATAATTATCTTTATTTATTAGAACTTACGCAAAAGCTAGGGCTGGCTTGATTAATTCATGTCTCATGTACGTATCCAAGAACCCTTGTTTGAGCTGGTAAACCGTCTGTTGGGTCTGGTAGGCGGCTTGTTTGAGGCGGGTCCAG
>Ga0123336_10003737_pt1 | contig 12579 bp, 10 predicted proteins | sample SSSSmetaG_FD_96466 | JGI IMG/M metagenome (GOLD analysis project Ga0123336, IMG submission 96466) | Glacier valley bacterial and archeal communities from Borup Fiord, Nunavut, Canada, to study Microbial Dark Matter (Phase II) - ​SSSS metaG | ecosystem: Environmental > Aquatic > Freshwater > Ice... | reverse complement strand
CAACGGGTGGCTTTGGGCCGGGCGATTGTCCGTGAACCAAAAGTCTTTTTAATGGATGAGCCACTCTCTAACCTGGATGCTAAATTGCGGGTACAAACTCGCACCCAAATCTCCAAGTTACACCAGCGACTCCAGACTACGGTTATTTACGTAACTCACGACCAGACCGAGGCCATGACGATGGCTGACCGGATTGTGGTACTCAAGGACGGTTTGCTTCAGCAAGAACCGGACACGCCGCAAAACCTCTATGACTTCCCAGAAAATATGTTTGTGGCCGGGTTTATTGGTAGCCCGCCAATGAACTTCTTTGATGCCGTGCTAAAAGGCACTCAAAGCGAGATGGTCCTCGATGCTGGAGTTTTCCAGTTAGCTGTACCCGGTCAATACCGCAATGACCTTGCCCCTTACATGGACAAAGAGGTAGTCTTTGGTATCCGGCCCGAGCACATTAACAATACTCAGTTTATGGATGGGGGAATGGATAGCGGAACTACCGCCGATGTAAATGTCGAAGTAGTTGAGCCGATGGGTAGTGAAGTTTACATCTATTTCTCGGTAGGCAAAAACTCGGCAATCGCTCGCTTGGATGCCCGTACTCGTGCCAAGCCCAACGATAAAATGCTGGTAGCTTTCGATATGAATCACCTGCACGTTTTCGACAAGCAGACGCAGAAAAGCTTGATTACCCAGCACAACGTTGAGCGGCCCAACCGCTAAATCTGGTTAGCTGAGTAGAGGTGAAATAGATTAAAAAGAGTGAGGGTATTACAACACCCCCACTCTTTTTGTTACCCTCAAAATCAAAGCAAAGGCTTTAAGCCGCTCCGGTCTGATAAGACACTATATCAAGGGCAATCTGGCAAAATTCTTCTGAATAAATGGCAATCCCTATTTTCCCGGCGTTTGGCCCGGCGGGAATCATCCCTAGCTTGGTGGTAAAACCAGTAATAGCCAAACCACCCGGACTATAAAGCAAGGTCGCTACAACGGGCTTGGTAGCATCTGCGGGGAAAACAGTAAGAAAGCCCGTTTTAGTGTTACCAAAAGCCGAAATAGAACCGGTTATCGCCTTTGCATCGCTTGGAATAGTAGCCGATATATTACCATCTGGCGGGTTATTAATCTGAGGGCCAACAATAGGAAAGTATTGAACACTCTTCGGGTTAAAAGGTGGGAAATCAGGATAGGTAGTGCTGTATGGCCCTAAAATCCGAATAGGATTGTTCAAATAGGTAATAGTCCAAACACTGCCAGCTACGGCGGGGGTTGGCGCAATTTGCTGCCAGGTGCCAGGGTTACCCAGGGTACTCTTGACGGTGCAATAATACAATACCCCATTTTTATCTACAAAAAACTCTCCCGCCGAATGATTACCAGTAGGAGGTGAGCCAACCACGCTGGCACTTGGGTTCAAACGCATTGGAGCTAAAGCCCCATCGAAATAGCCGCCGTAACCATTATCACTGTTACCAAAGACGGCGGCATTCGAGTTACTATAGCCATATAAGCCCACGCCGTTTTTAGAGCCGCCATAAACTCCAATTGAAGGAGTAAACCCAATCGCCAAAGGTATCAAAGACTCACCTACCCCAATTACTCCAATTTTGACCCCACTATTAGCAGGAGGTAAATCGGCAGCAATAGGATTAGGAATGGCACCCGGTGCCCCTGAAACCCCAAATGGGTCTGAAGCTGTTCCTAAAACGCCGATAGCACCAGCTGTTTGGGGGTCGTTTAAGCTCAAAGCAGTGGCGGCTACTGCTGCGGTAGCCGCACTTGCCGCCAGCTTTTTGAGCATTCGGCGGCGACTAGTTGGGCTGACTTCGCTAGTATTGAGCAACTTTAGAGTTGGCTGCTCTGTTTCTAGGCGGGCTACCTTAGCTTTTTGTTGCGCTAATTCAGCCTCCTGTGAAGCTAGTTTTTCACGTAGCAAATTCATCTCGCTCTGCTGCTGTTCAAGCATTGCCCGTAATTGGGTCAATTCCCCTACCTGATATTCCTGACTCATGAATAAGAACTCCTCTGGCTAAACTAAGTTAAAATCGGTAACGTCCTTGTACTACCAAATCAACTACGAGATGAAGTGACCCTACCAAGTAGTTATTGTTATCATTATACTAAATATATAACAAAGAGCAAGCCCTTTTTAATCTGAATTTAATGGAAGTTACCTTAAAAGCTAAAAAAGATACCATAAACATTGTCTTTAACCGCTTGCAGGCATTCTTCCAGGTGTCCCGCCACTTCCAGGTCTTGCCATTTACGATTGTCCCGGTAATAGGAAAGTACAAAGAGGCTCTGGCTATCTTCTACCGGGCTAATTCTGGCCCAGGGTATATAGTGTCCACGCCAACTCTCAGCATTTTCCGGCACAGAATATTGATGGAGTGTAAGCATGCCGCGCCGTTCTTCCCCTAAAATATTGGCCCAGGCCGGGTCTGACCCGATATACTCCTGCGCCCGTGCCAGGAGCGCACTTATTCCAACGATTCGCATAATTTCCTTATTGTTCGCGCAGGTAGCCTCAAAATTGTCTGATTTTGAACACCGAGTTCGCCACTAAAAAAGAGGAGCTAACAGTCGGTTGACTACTAACTCCTCTTTTGCTTAATACCTATTAGCCTGCTCTAAAAGAGCTTAGGCCGGGCCGGGGGCAGGGCGGAAAGTGCCACCTTGACCCTGATTCTGGTCGCGCAGCCGGGTTGCAGCTTCAATATCCATTACAGGCGGCTGCGACTCGGTCATCTGTGGCCGGAAGAATGGTTTAGGCTGAGGACGGGGAATTGAGAACATCTCCTCGAATTCATCCCCTTCCAGCGTTTCCTTCTGAATAAGCAACTCCGAAATTTCGACCAGTTTCTCGCGATTCTCCGTCAAAATCCGACGTGCTTTATTGTAGCCGGTATCTATGAAGGAGCGCACTTCTTTGTCAATTTCATAAGCCACTTCATCCGAGTAGTTACGCTGCTCACTAATCTCGCGGCCCAAAAAGACCAGTTCGTCTTTCTGTCCAAAAGCCATTGGCCCAAGCTTCTTGCTCATGCCATACTGCGTAACCATCCGGCGAGCCATATCAGTCGCCTTTTCAATGTCGTTGCTTGCGCCGCTCGAAATCTCACCAAAGACAACTTCTTCGGCGGCCCGACCACCTAAACCCCAGGCAATCTGATCTTCAAACTGCGACTTGGTGCCCAGGAAGCGGTCTTCACTTGGTAAAATACGAGTGTAACCACCAGCCATACCGCGTGGGATAATGCTAATCTTGTGAACCGGGTCTACATTGGCTAACATCCTTGCCACCAAAGCATGCCCCACCTCGTGATAAGCCGTAATCCGCTTTTCGGTGTCGCTGATAATCCGGCTCTTGCGTTCTGGCCCAGCTACTACCCGGTCAATCGCTTCTTCAAGCTCGCTCATAGAGATAGTCTTGCGGTTGCGTCGTGCCGCCAAAATAGCCGCTTCGTTGACCAGATTTTCCAGGTCAGCCCCGCTAAAGCCAGGAGTTTGCTTGGCTAAAGTTTCGAGCGAAACTTCCTTCTCCAACGGTTTGCCTTTGGAATGAACTTCCAGAATTGCAATCCGACCACGCACATCCGGGCGGTCTAGCACTACCTGTCGGTCAAAACGGCCTGGCCTGAGCAAAGCCGGGTCAAGCACGTCCGGGCGGTTAGTAGCGGCAATCACAATTACATTGGTATTGCTGTCGAAGCCGTCCATCTCAACCAAAATTTGATTCAAGGTTTGCTCACGCTCATCGTGGCTACCGCCGAGGCCCGCCCCGCGCTGTCGTCCCACTGCATCAATCTCATCAATAAAAATGATACAGGGTGAATTGCGCTTGGCCTGGTCGAACAAATCGCGTACCCGGCTTGCACCTACGCCGACAAACATTTCAACAAATTCTGAGCCACTGATGCTAAAGAAAGGTACGCCGGCCTCACCAGCTACCGCCTTCGATAGCAAAGTTTTACCCGTTCCTGGAGGGCCAACCAGCAGTACCCCTTTGGGAATACGCGCTCCCAGAGCCGCAAACTTATCCGGGTATTTAAGGAACTCAACCACTTCGGCCAGTTCTTGCTTTGATTCCTCGACCCCGGCCACATCGTTAAAAGTCACGCTCGGCTTATTGCCCATAAACATGCGGGCGCGGCTTTTTCCAAAGCTTAACGCCTGATTGTTCGAGCCTTGTGCCTGGCGCATCATAAAGACCAGCACCCCAATAAAGAGCAACGTCGGCAGGATAAAGGTCAAAGTATTGAGCCAACCACCCCACTGTGAAGATTCATTGACTTTGACTGCTATATCACTTCGAGTAAAATCGTAACCAGCATTCTTTAGCTGGGTGGTGAAATCTGTGCCCGTTTCGCGGCGCGAGATTTTTTCCTGCGAACCATATTTTACTCGTACTACGTCACTATCGTTGGTTATACCTATTTCAGTAATTTTGGGGTTAGCGTTTGGGTTAGCTGCATCCCTTAAAACCTGGCTAATTGGGACAGCCGTGTTACTATCGCCTCGCTGATTCCCCAAAATGGTGAAGAACAGTGCCAGTACCGCTACCATAATAATAAGGTAGACAAAACTGTTCCTTAACCACTTATTATCGCCCATAAAGTAACCTCCAGATCACTTCCTATGACATTCTTTGGCATCCAACCGACCTTTGAGTCGGGATGACGGGAAGTGTCCTAAAAATATAAAGGCTGCTGGTCAACCAATTATGACCACATTGACCTGAATTATAACAGTTTCCTGAGCAAAATGCGAACCTTATCCGCGATTGCTTACCAATTCAAACGCAAAATTAACGCTACTGGATGCAGCAAAAGCTGTCTGCATTTGCCTTGTTCAAACCACTCAACTACTTGACATAATCTCTAAACTTACGAAATTGCCGTTTGGATAAATGGCTCCTAGATTTACGCAGACTGGGCCAAAAGGTTTCGCTAAAGCGTAGCTTTTAAGCTGTCGAGAAAAGCCAGTAATTCGTGGCTGACCATTTCGGGCTGCTCAATGCTGCTACTGTGCCCGGCCTCGGCAATAGTTACCAGTTTTGAACCAGTAATCTGTCGGTGCATTATCTCACTATGTTCTGGCGTAGTAGCCAGGTCGTGCGCCCCGACCACAATTAAGGTGGGTACTTTAATTTCACCCAACCGCTCTGTTACCGCCTGGCGTTTGAATACCCCGCTACCGGTTAGCTCAATACTATCGCGGTTGTTATGGGCCAGCACTTTGCTCCACCGTTCCCATTCCTGGGGAGCGCGGGTCTTGAAAGTTGGGGAGAAAAAAATCTGCTGCAAAGCTTCGAGCAAAGCCGGAACTGCCCCAAAGACTTTATAAGTTTGGGTCAGCTGCTGATAGCGGGGCAGGTTTTCAGCTGGCTCTGCATCGGCAGAAGTATTAATCAAGCTCAGAGAGCGAAATAATTCGGGCTGCTTAAAATATAGCTGGAAAGCGACCATCGCCCCCATCGAGAGACCAACCCAATGACAACGGGCTATCTCCAAATACTGCAAAAGGGCATAAGCATCCTCGGCCAGGCTATCAAAACCATAGGCTTCTTCATCGCCCGCCGCCATTGAGCGGCCTTGCCCCCGCCAATCGAAGGCTATTACCCGATAGCCTCTCTCGGCTAACGTTACCATCTGATGTTCAAACATGGTCAGATTGAAGAGCAAACCGTGTGAGAAAACCACGACTTCACCGTCGGGTCGTCCGGCTTCGGCATAATACAGCCCGGCACCATTGACCTGAGCTATTGGCATTTCAAATCCCTCCTCAACTAAGGTTTTTCTTTAGTCTAGTTTACCCGCAACTTGTATCATACTATCAGGCCAGTTTGAGCGCAAATTTCTGGCTTTGCCTTGGCTGCAATTTTAGATTAGCTCTTGCTATTAAAGAGTGGGACGGGTAGGAGTGAGCCTGGCTCACTCCCCCAAAGTTTGTACTTAGCTAAAAAGAACTACCTGGCGTTCTTCTGCCGAATCCAGGGCACGCATTATCAGTTCCCAATCTTTATAACCTTCTTCCAAAGTAGCCACAACTTGCTGACCCTGGGTAATAGCTTGATAAAAATTGCGGAACTCGTCCATATAGCCGCCATCGTGGTCGGGGTCGCTAAAGGTTTCTTCGGGCAGGTTTTGCTTGCTCAGGCTCACTTTGCCATCGGCAATTGAAATTGCGCCTTCTGTACCGTAGACATACATCGAGGCATACGGCCCACTCCCACCTTTGGCTGCCCCGGCAAAAACCAGGTGGCCGAGGGCACCGTTTTGATAGCGCAGGTTTAGCACAAGCGTATCCAGCCCCCCCATTATCGGATGCACCGACTTGGTAAAAGCTTGTAACTGCTCTACTGCTCCGCCCAATTCGCGCAAAGCCGCCGCATGATGTACCGCAGCATCGGCCAGTACACCACCGCGATACTGATTGTCCTGCCGCCAGGGGGTCGAGGCAAAACCGCTGTTAGTATCTGTCCAAAAATGGGATGTTAGCTCAATCAAGAAGGGCGTACCGATGCGTCCAGCCGCCATCCATTCTTTAGCTTTGGCGATGTCTTTGCGGTAATGAAAATTTTCGGCAATTTCGAGAACTACCCCTTTTTCACCCGCTCCTCGGCCCTTTTCCGTACCTGGTGCAAAAGCTTTAAGCTTTTGCACAAGCTCCCGGCCCTGTTCCAAATTAGCCGCAATCGGCTTTTCGCAAATCACATGCTTGCCCGCCTGCACCGCGTCCAAAATAAATTGAGCCGCCAGGTGAATTGGTAGCGAAAGCAGCACCGCGTCTACATCTTCCGCCGCCAGCACTTCCCGGTAATCGTTGGTATAGCGGCAACCGCCCACCATTTCAGCGGTCTTTTGGGCCGCCTTGAGGTCTATATCGCAAGTTACCACAATCGGGAACTCTTCTCCCATTTTACTCAAAGGCGGCCAGTGCAGAAGTTCCACCGCCAACCCCGCGCCAATGATGCCCAACCTTACCGCTTTTTTGTCCAAGTTTCTTTTCCTTTGCTTATCTCGTTCTTGTAGTCGCTTGAATTTAGATTTCTACTCCATAGTTTATTCTGCCCATATTAAGGTGGCAAGTCAAACAGGACTCCGGTTCTAATCTGACCCCAGGTGGAGAAAATTATAACCTGAGCCTGCTCAAGTAAATAAAATGGGAGGTTTTACAGGGAATACCTTTTAAAATCCTGACCTTTAGCTCAGTGTCTACTCTATTCAATCAAGGTAAGAGCGAACTAATACATGGGATAGTCCCGTATTAGCCGATGTCATTCTAAACGAAGTGAAGAATTTCCCTTGCTGGGCCACTGGTTCGCAAGGCCAGAACTGACATGCTTCACTGTGGCTCAGAGTGACAGACTTTAGCATCTTTTGTTTGAAACACGAGCCAGGTAATTTAGCTTATCACAATTGGGGTACTACCGGTTACGCCGCCACAAATTACTCTTACAGTTCCTGTGCCGGGCTGGGTACTTGAGCCAATAGACCAACTCCACGAGACATTACCATTTGCATCGGTAGTTTTAGTGTCCAAACCTTTAGCTGTGCTTTGAGTGCCACGTGGGGTAACATAACTTATCGAGCAGGCGGTATTTGCGATTGCCTTGAGGCTTACACTGGCGTAGCTGCCCGGTTTGCCACCGTTCACCGCCGTGAAAACCACTCCACCGGGCGGGGGGGTTTGAATTTGTGGTTTAGCGATTGGGGCAACAGTGGCGGCTGGCTGGGTGGGTTGGGGTAAACCTTGCAAAGCCTCTGCTTTGCTTTGGTAAACTTTAACACTATCACTGGAAACCCAGCCCCCTCCGGCCAGCATATACCAGCTATTGTCAAAAAGTTTTTGCTCAAAAGCCACAAGGGTATCAACCTTAAGTTTGTTAATTACCTTTGCGCTGTTTTGCGGCTTTTCTATAATATCCAGGTTATATTTAATAACCCCCCATTCGCTAGAGTCAGTAGAAGTGCTAATAGAAGGAGCAGCTATGGGTGTGACGGTAGCGGCCTCGGTTTGAGTTGGCGCGACTATCACGGTTGGTTTTGGGGTAGCGGTTGGTTTTGTAGCGAGGTTCGACCCCTTAGTTGGAGGTGGGGTGGCGGTTGAAAGGCTATCGCAGCCTGCTAGAAGCATCAGGGTCATAGTAAGAATGGCAAAAACAGCTAATGCCGTAAGGTGACGTATTCTGGTCATGTTTTGTCTCCGATAGTTAGTAATGCGCCGATGTAAAGTTATCAAGGTATCGAATCCGAATAAAATTATTATACTTAAATCTACTCAAACTAATATGTTTATAATGTTACAAAACCAGCTGGCAGGGACAAGATGTACCCTTTTTTGAGCGGGAGTGTCTATAAATGCAGAGTTGGGGAGCTAAAAACAGGGTTTCCAGCTTACTTGACGAGGCTAAACACCCCCGCTTTTGTAAAGTCACCTCTGTAAAAATAGGCCTACCCTAACAGTTTTTCGATTGCTATCCCTACCTAAAAATGATAGACTCAGGCTACAAAGCTCAGAATTTTGCAATTATGCTAAAAAACTGGCTAACCGCTAGTTAGCCAGCTAGACCAAAGGTAGAAAATGTCCGAAAATTTTGGCCCACTCCGGCGTGATTTTGCCAGCCGTGCTGAACTAATAACTTACTTGAAGAAAACTTTCCCGGACGAATACGCCCGTTCGCCCCAGGTATCTGGTACGTTGGGCGGGCGCAAGGCTGCCGAGGAGAGGCTTGCCGCGATTGACCCGACCCGTTACGCTGCCACCCGCAACAGCCTGGAAGGAGCAATTACCCGCCTTTCGCCCTATTTACGGCATGGAGTTCTAAACTTGGATGAAGTGCGAAGGCTGGCTCTCGAAAAAGCCGGGCACGCTGCCGCCAAGCTGGTGAACGAACTGGGCTGGCGCGATTACTGGCAAAGGGTCTATCGGCAAATCGGTAGCGGTATCTGGCAAGACCGCGAAGCTTATAAAACGGGCTGGCGTGCAGTTGACTATGCTCAGGAGTTACCTGCCGACTTGCGCGAAGCCAAAACCGGGCTGGTCTGTATGGATAGTTTTGTGGAAGATTTGCACGATACAGGCTATTTACACAATCACGTTCGGATGTGGCTGGCCGCTTACCTGGTGCATTATCGCCGGGTACGCTGGCAGGTTGGGGCAAGCTGGTTCTTGGAGCATTTGCTCGATGGCGACCCGGCCAGCAATAATCTTTCCTGGCAATGGATCGCCAGCACTTTCTCGGTCAAGCCCTATTTCTTTGACCGGGGCAACCTGGAGCGCAACACCGAAGGTCGCTATTGCCAGGTTTGTCATTTGGCCCGCAAAGGTTGCCCTTTCGATGCGCCTTTGGAACAATTACAGGAGCGGCTTTTCCCAAACTTAGGCCCAATGCCTGTACCTGAGCGCGATAACTATCCCCGGAAAGGACGGCGCGATGACCGCAGACGCTAAAGTGTTAGTCTGGGTACACGGTGATGTATTAGACCCGCGTGGCCCAGCTCTGGCTGAATACCCCGATGCGCCCGCCGTTTTTGTCTTTGATATGGCATTGCTGGCTGAATATAAGCTTAGTTTCAAGCGGCTAGTTTTTTTGTATGAATGTCTGCTCGAAATCGAAGGCTTACAAATTCGCAAAGGTGACGTGGCCGAAGAGTTAGCCAAAGCAGCTGCCGAACTGGGTTGCAGCCGGATTGCGACGGTAGACACGGTTGCGCCGCGTTTTGCCCAGATTTGTCAGGAACTCCGCCGCAGCCGAAAATTACCGGTAGAAATTTTAGAGCCAATCCCCTTCGTAGAACTGGATAAAGATGAAGATGATGAACTTGACCTCAAGCGTTTTAGCCGCTACTGGCAAGCCGTTTCAGGCCGAGCCATGAAATTGTGATAGGAATTTCTTCACTAAAGAGGATACAGGGACACTTCCATCTGCATCCGAAGGGGTGTCCCTTCCTGTTTCTTTCGACATCATTAGTCCGCGCAGCAGGTCATAAGCGGAAATCTTTATTTAGAAGCTGGCCGGGCGCGGCTTGACCATCGAGCGCACCATCAAGGCTCTGGCGGGGGCGAGATATTTGTGGCTAAACAAATTGAGCAAAGGACGTTGGCGGGTCATCCGTAAATAAAGCCGCAACCAGTTGAGAGCCTCGGTCATTTCGCGGCGGCGACCTGCCAGATAAGGGGCAAACTGGCTCTGCCGATAGTCGTGGGCTAACAAGGCTTGCTCAATTGTGGCGGCGGCAAGCCGGGCGGTTCGTAATGCGAATTCTATGCCTTGCCCGGTGCTGGGGTCAAGATACCCGGCGGCATCGCCCACCTGCAAAAGTCCGTCCTGAATAATCCGGCTGACCCGGTAGCCAATCGGGGCGTAGGCCACACTATAGGGCAGGGGTCGGGCCGCTTTGAACCTTTGGTGCAGGATAGGGTTCAGTTCTTCGAGCATTGCCAGCGTCATAGCGTGGGGAACTTGCTTACCGCGTCGGGCCGCAAAGCTGTTGCGGAAAGCCAAATCGGTCTCAAAAGAAAAACGGTATAAACCTTCCCGCATTATCGTGCCTTTGATAGCGGTGTTATAACCCGTCAAAAAATGTTGCTCCCACACACCGGGGGTGCAGTCTGGCACATATTCGTAAAAGCAGACCAGCGCAATTCGTTGAAATTCGGGTTCGGGCTGCTTGAGTTTCATCCGGGCCAGCAGAGCCGAACGCCGCCCACTGGCATCCACCACAATCGGGGCGTAATATTCCCGGCCTGGCTCATCGCCCGCTTTGGTAATTACGCCGCAGACCGCTCCCTGTTCATCTCTTAGCAAATTGCTCACCCGGCAATTGTCCTGCACTTCCGCTCCTTCCGCGCGAGCCAAGGCAAACATAGCCCGGTCAAAGCAACCCCGGTCAGTTTGCCAGAAAGCCAGACCATGGGGCAAAGGGTCAAGCGTGCTGCGACCATTCGGCCAGCTGTTACGAATAGCCTCAAAAGGCAGCAATCGCCAATCCGCCGAAGGTTGGGCGGCCAAACCCAACCGGGCAATTTCGGCCTGTCCCCCCGGTGAAAGCACTTCGCCGCTTCGCATATCCGCCGCCCGTACTTTCGCGAAGTTGCGGCCTTCCAAAAGCAGCACCCGTCGTCCTCGTCGGGCTAAGTGAATAGCTGTGGCTGCTCCCGCCGGGCCGCCACCCACAATTATAACCTCGGCCTCGGCTTTTCTTGGCCCTGACATCATTGTTTAGCGCAACCTTCCGTTTTTATTTCCATCTCATAAGGTATGCTTGGCTGGCGGGGTGGCTTTGTGCAAACCTCTTCACTTACGCCCAAAGAAGAAATGAGGCTAAGTTTGGGTGACACCCCCGCCCCTGTTACGGAGTTCCCCTACACTTGCTGATTATATCACGTGCCAACGCTGAGAACTGGGTCAGCCTATTTGCAAAATTCGTTTCAAAATTCGTTTTCAAAATGGTCGATTCTGTCAAAGTGCATTCGTCTTTATAATGAAAGCAGCCAACAACTGCTTTGGTTAATAGTTTTAATGAGAATTGTTTAGACAGAAAGGGTGGATTTCAAAGATGCGTTATATGGTTTTGATTTATGGTAGCGAAGCGGCAAGTGCCGCAATGAGCCAGGCCGAAAAAGAAGCCGAAATGGTGGCTTACAATGCTTTTGGGCAAACTGCTAACGAGCGTGGAGCTTTTCTTTCGGGCGAAGCTCTGGTATCGAGCAGTTCGGCTACGACGGTGCGGATGCGCGGCGGCAAGCTCTTGACGACAGATGGCCCGTTTGCCGAAACCAAAGAGCAACTGGGCGGATTTTATCTGTTAAAATGCAAAGACCTGGACGAAGCGATTGAAATGGCCTCTTTAATACCAGGGGCGCAAACTGGCTCAATCGAGATTCGCCCGGTGGTCGAGTGGGAATAATTTAACTTTTAGGAGCAACGCCGGGCTTACCCCGGCGTTGCTCCTGGAGAAACCGCATGATAATAGAGAAGCCTGAATTCCAATTTAATCAGCTTATTGAAAATACTTTTCGGGAAGAAGCAGGCCGGGTGCTGGCAACTCTGATTGCCCAGTTAGGCGATTTTGAACTGGCCGAAGATGTTCTTCAGGAAGCTTTTATTATGGCCCTGGAACACTGGCCCAAAGAAGGTGTACCCCATAAACCTGCCGCCTGGCTGCTTACTATTGCCCGACGCAAAGCGATTGACCGTCTGCGGCGGGTCAAAAATTTAGCCCGCAAGCAGCTACTTTTGCAAAATCTGGTCGAAATTCAGCCAATGGGCCAGAATGACCCGGCTTTTATTGTCGAAGCCAGCCAAATTGAAGTTTTCCCGGACGAGCGGCTCAAGCTTATCTTCACCTGCTGCCATCCTGCTTTGAAAATGGACACTCAGGTGGCCCTAACCCTGCATACCCTGGGCGGCCTGACCACCGCCGAAATTGCCAGAGCTTTTCTAGTACCAGAACCAACTATGGCCCAGCGTCTCGTGCGGGCCAAACGTAAAATCTGCGAGGCCGGCATACCCTACGCCGTGCCAACGGCTGACCGACTGGGTGAACGTTTGGATGGGGTGCTGGCAGTTCT
>Ga0123336_10003735_pt1 | contig 12581 bp, 9 predicted proteins | sample SSSSmetaG_FD_96466 | JGI IMG/M metagenome (GOLD analysis project Ga0123336, IMG submission 96466) | Glacier valley bacterial and archeal communities from Borup Fiord, Nunavut, Canada, to study Microbial Dark Matter (Phase II) - ​SSSS metaG | ecosystem: Environmental > Aquatic > Freshwater > Ice... | reverse complement strand
GTCATGGCCATCACGCAATTGACGATGAACATGAAGGCGAGGAGCTTGCCCATGTCGGCCTGGAATTTGAGCGCCGAGAAGCTCCAGGTCGCGACGCCGATCGCCAGCGTGATCGCGGTGAAGATCGTCGCCATGCCGACTTCGAGGATCGAGGCCTCGAGCGCCGCGACGATCGGCTCGCCAGCGGCGAGGTGCGCCTGGAGCCGGTTGTAGATGTAGAAGGCGTAGTCCACGCCGATGCCGACCGCGAGAACCATCACCGGCAGCGTCGCCACGGTCAGGCCGATGTCAAACGACTTCATGAACCAGTAGCCGATCGAGGTGCCGACCGTCAGCGGCAGACAGCACGCGATCACCGCGCGCAGGTCGCGGTAGACTGCGAATACCAGGATGACAATCGTCGCGTAGACGTACAGCATCATCGGCAGTTCGCTCTTCTGCACCTCGTCGTCGATCGCGGCGAGCACGCCGGCATTGCCCGCCGCGAGGCGGATCGTCAGGCCCGGGACCGGATGCGAATCGCGGAACGACTTGACGGCCCCGATCACGCGATTGATCGTCGTCGCCTTGTGGTCGGCGAGATAGACGTGGACCGCGGTCATGCTGCAGTCCTTGTTCAGGTAGCCGTGGACACGTCCAATCTCGGTGCTCAACCCCGCATAGTTCACGGGATCTATCGGGACGACGTTCATCTTCGGCAGGTTCTCGTTGTAGCCCTGGTTGTAGGTCCGCATCATGTCGGAGTAGGAACCGATCGAGACTACACCGGGGACCGGCTTCAATGCGTGGACGAACTGGTCGTCGAAGACTGCGACCGCAGGATTCGAGCACGAGTCGCGCGGGGCTTCGACGACGATCGACAGCCAGTCCAGGCCGACGTCGAAATTGCTGGTGATGGCCACCGCGTCGAGATTGAAGCGGCCGTCCGCGCGCAGCTCGGGCGCGCCGATCTCTAGAGTGCCGACGACGCGATCCCGGCTCTCCCAGACGGCCATCGCGAAGATGCAGCCGACGACGAACAGCACGACGAACGCGTTGCGTGGCTCCGCGACGCGCGCGAGCGACGCGAGCCAGCGTGCCCTTTGTTCGCGCTTTACCATGGCGGTCTCGGCGTAGTGCGAACCGACCGTCAGACAGGATGCCGCCACTGGCAGCATGACCAGGTTGGTCACGATCTTGAACGCGACGCCGAGCGAGGCGGTGATCGCGAGCTCGCGGATCATCGGGATCGGGATCAGCAGCAACGTGACGAACGAGACAAACGCCGTGAGCAGCGCCAACGTGCCCGGGATCAGCAACCCGGTGAAGCTGTGCCGCGCGGCGTCGAACGTGGACTTACCCAGCGCGAGTTCGCGGGTGATGAAGTTGATCTGCTGTACGCCGTGCGACACGCCGATGGCGAACACGGGAAAGGCACCAGGACGCCGAGCGGATCGAGTCCGTATCCCAGCAGGCGGAGCGCGCCGAACTGCCAGACCAGCGACGTCAGCGAACAGACGATCGGCAGGATCGTGAACTTGATCGAGTGGCAGTACCAGTAGACGGACAGCGCCGTCAGAATCAGGGCGATCGCGCAGAAGACGAGGACCGAGCGGGCGCCGTCGGCGATGTCGCCGATCTGCTTCGCGAACCCAATAATCTCGATCTCGTAGTTCGCGTCCTCGAACGGCTTGCGGATCTTCTCTTCCAGCAAATGGTTGTAGTCGACGTAGTCGATGTGCTTGCCATCGATGCCGACCTCGCCGATCTCCGCGGTGATCATCGCGCTGCTCTCGTCGCGGGAGACCAGCGAGCCGATGAAGCCGCCTTCGGAGGCCGACAGCCGCACGTCCTCGACATTCTCAGGGGTTAGACGATCGGCCGTCAGCGTGCCAGGAATGATCGGCTGGGACCGGAAGCCCTCTTCCGTGATCTCGTTGACGTAGCTGTTCGGCGTCCACAGCGACTGCACGCCCAGGCGATCGACGTTCGGCAGATAGGTCACCGCCTGCGTGACATCGTATAGCCGCTGAAGGGCGTCCTTGGTCCAGATCATCCCGTGCTTCGCCTTGACGACGACCGTTAGCCGGTTCGCGCCGAACAGGTCGGCCCGGTAGCGATTGAAGGTCTGCACGTATTCATGACCGATGGGGATCTGCTTCTCAAAGCCCGCGTCCATCCGCAGCTGCAGCGCGAAATACGCCATTGCCGCCGTCAGCCCAGCCAGCACGCCGAGCACGAGCGCACGGTGCGAGAACAGCTTGCCTTCGAGGATGACGATCAACTTGTCCAACAGATGCTTTCAGGAACGCACATAAGGAAACGGAATTGCAAGCTTCGTACCCGAACCCGGCACGGGCCGGGTTGGTCTGATTCAGAAATTTCGCGTGATGAATCCGCCCACGAAGTTGCGATCGGAATACGGTTGTGCCAACTGGTTGCCACCGAAGTAGAACGTCGCGTTGATACCCGCCTGCCAGACCGACGGGTTCTGGTTGAAAAGGACGTAGGCGTTGATCGACTTCGCACCCTTCAGGTAGTTGGCTGAAAACGTCGGCGTATATCCGTAGACAGCATCGTAGAACGTCACGCCCGGCGTGACCGCCCAGCCCGGGATGAGGTTGCCGTCGTAAGTGACGTTGGCGTCGAGCGTCAAGCCAACGGAGTTGCTGGTGCCCTGACCCTTCGCGACCGAATAGCCCGGCGTCCCGCTGCCCTGCAGCCAAATCGCGTAGCCGGCGGCCGGGAGCTGATAGACCGCCTGGCCGTCGATCGTGCTGTTGATCGGGCTGTTCGGACTGACGCCGAAATACTTCACATATGTCACCTCGCCCGTGAACAACCCTTGGGTTGCGCCGATCCAGCGCAGCGGCGCAAAGGTAGTCTGCGTCGGGTTGATCTGCGCGTTAACGTCGAACTGGCCCTTCTTCTCGTCCTTGTACGCTTTGCAGGTCCCGGCGGACAGGTTGGTCGACGCGTCCGGCGCGCCACCTTGGAGAAAGCAGCTCGACAACGCGATCGCGTCCCGCGGCCGATACGACAGTTCGGCGCCGATGGCCCAGTTACCGACCGGGAAGTTGGTGCTGAGTCCGAAGAGCTGGCGTCGTTTGAGGTAGGTGAACTCGGCCGCCGAGTCGTAATTGAAGTACGACAGCACCGGCGACTTGTCGGTGTAGTTCTCGTAGTAAGCCGAGAAGCTGATGGGCGCGCCGGGCGGCGTGTAATTCAGTCGCGCGCCGAACTGCGGGGTATTGGCAGGGTTCCGCGTGGCGTACGGCACGCCGAGGGCGAACGGATACTGGCCGGCGACAAGCGCCTGGTTGATCGCGTCGACCGTCCCGCGATTGTGGCTCAGACGTCCGGCGAGCGTTCCTGCGTCCAGGCCGCTGAGGTTGAAGTTGGACGTGTCGTAGGACGCGGGCTGCGCACCATGCAGGTAGACGTCGGAGATCGAGAAGTAGGTGCCGACTGGCGGATAGCGGTTGGCGTTCCAGCGGACCTGAAGGTATGCCTCGGTCGAGAACCCCGCCGGCAGCCCGCTGGCGAACTCGAGCATCGGCGCCGGCAGCAGCGCCTGCTTGAGCTGCGTGCCCGGCACCAGCAGTTTCTGGATGTCGACCGAATTGGTCGCGTTGATGCCGCCGCTCGCAAAGTAGCTTTCGCCCCAGTTGATGACCTGGTTGCCGACCCGGAAGTGCGCCTGCCGGTCGCCGACCGCGAAGTCCTTCTCGATCCAGAGGTCCAGCACCTGCGCGCTCGCCTTCACGTACCCCTTCGCAGAATCCGACAGCGCTGTTCGCTGCGTGTGGTCTGCCGCCCCATCGTATTGCGCGGTGCCACGGATCAGCGCCTTCAGGCCCTGCTCCGGCGCGGTCAGCAACACTTCGGACGTCGTGCTGACGTACGCGGTGAACGGGCGATTGCGCTTGTAATTCAGATCGCCGTCGTCGCCGTTCGCCCACTGCGCCGTGTTGGCACTCGATCCGCAGCCATAGGCGTCCGGATCGCCGGTTAGCGAGCAGCTCGGATTCTTGAGTCGCAAGCCGATGCCGGCCGTAAGATTCGAGACCCAGGCCGCCTGGATAGGGCCGAAGCCCGTGTCGAACTCGAACGTCGCCGCATCGGCATGGCAGGCAAACAGTCCGATGGCGACACTCATCAATGCACAGGCGATTTTCTGGCGCATTTCCGTCCCCGAAAAAGATGTGTCGACTTTCGCGACCGATCCGTTGGACCGATCGCGTCTCGTGAAGACCAACTACAAACTGGTCAGCGGTCGCTAATTGCGCCGAGGTTTTCCCCGGTGTAATACGACTCATTCAGGCGCTTGTCCTGTGAGTCCGGCGCGAAAAACTTCATGTCATGACCGGTGCCGAGCGGGCTCATGTCGAACACATAACGACCGTTCGCGAGATCGGAGTAGATGGAAGCCGACGGCGCACACGAATTCACTTCCCATTCGGGCGTGATGTAGTTCTCCTTCGACTTCCACAGCTTTCCCTGAGCGTCGTAGTCGTCGCCGATCGCGGGGACCCAGCTGTCTTCGTCGATGTACATCGTCTTCTTCGGTGTCGCGTGCCGCTCGCCTTCCTTGACGGTGCCCTCGATCACCCACATCCGATGCAACTCGTAGCGGCGCACCTTGGCGTCGACATAAGTCGGCGTGAGGACGTCCGAGAGTTTGGTGTCGAAGCGCTGCATTGCGAAGCCGTTGTACGGAACGTAGATTTCCTTCTTGCCGACAAGCTTCCAGTTGAAGCGATCCGGGTTGCCGATGAAAATCCAGGTCGTGTCGGCCGGATACTGGTTCTCGAAGCCGATCAGCGGCGCGTCATAGGCGTAAGCGGGCAGCCGTCGAACACGGCGCTGACCCGTGAAATAATAGAAGCTGTCTGTGTTCTTTTCGTAATAGAAGCGCTGGACGAGGCCTTGGCCCGCCAGCGAGGCGGGCTCGATGAAGCCGTAGTAAAAGGCCGTGACCAACCCACCTTCTTCCTTGGGCGTATGGACGCCGGACTTTCCCCACGGGTAGTAATTGGTCTGCTTCCACTTAGCGACGATCGGCGAGTCGCCGCCGGCCTTCGGACTCACGTAGGTGTGTGCCTGCCAATCGATCCCCGAACCCATGTAGTGCATCAGCCAGTTCTGGAGGACCTGAATGCCGTCCTTCGGAATCGGGAACGGAACGCCCGGCAGCGTCGCCATGTCGAGCGACCAGCCATCCTTGGCCATGGCCGACTTGAGAGCCCCGTCCTTCGTGTTCTTCTCGACGAAGTCGGGAAAGCCGCAGTCCCGATGCGTCGGATAGACGGGCATCGAGTAGCCCTTGATCTGCTTGAGCATCTGCAGCTGACCAGGAGACAGCTTGTCGGCGTACTTGTCCGCGTTGCCGGCGTCGATCGTGAACAGCGGCTTCTCGCCCTTGTGCGTCCAGAACTCCTCTCGCGGCTTGCCGTACGCCCATCCGGCCGACGGCTTGTCGGAGCCTGCAAACGGCGGGATCGACCCGTCCGCGTTGCCTGCCTTTTCGGCACCGACCGCCGTCAGGTCGGCGCCCAGGTGCGACAGTTCGTCGGGTGTGACCGCGCGGGCTTCGGTCGTAAGGGCGCCGAGCAGCGCGAGCGCCACGGCAGTTTGCCGAAACTTCGTCATTGAGAGCTCCCTGGCAACAGATTGAAAGGACGATGGAAGAACGACATTGGCGCTGGCGGACGCCGGCGCGACAGAAAAGAGGAGGGAGTGGCAGAGCATTCGCAGCAGCGGGCTTGGCCGAAGTCCGGCACTGCAATCGCATCGCCGTTGCAAACTTCGACGAACGCCGACTGAGCTGCCACCGCAAAGGTCTTCAAGCGACCGAGACCGTCGAGAGATCGGGCCATCGAATAGCGAACGAAGGGGGCGTCACGCACGCTTTCTGCAAGTCCGAGACATCGCATGACGATCCTTGAGAAGACGATTTATCGAAGAAAATCGACCGCATTTAAAAATTAATTATACGTACAACTAATTGCGTGTCAAACAGATTTCATTGAATTTCTCGACATCAAGCTACACGCTTTCGGATGCTCCATCGCGGTCCACACAAGCACCAACGAGAGGAGCTAAATTAGTGCGTTTGCGCCGTCCTTCGAACGTTCGATATCGGTGAAGCCGCAGCCCGTGCGGCTCGCCTCTCCTTTGATCACCGCGTTACGCCACGTCGCCGAAAAGCCACGGCTCGAGCATGCGACGCTGTGCCTCATATCGTAGGATGTCGTCGCGGTCTATCAATGTCAGCGCGATCTCGTCGAGACCCTCGAGCAGGCAGCGTTTACGAAACGCGTCGATCTCGAACGACCATTGCGCGCCTGACTGCAGGTCCACGCATTGAGCAGAGAGATCGATGCGCATTCGGTCGGCTGGGCGTGTGCGGGCCGTCACGAACAGGCTCTCGATCGCGAGCGACGGCAACACGATCGGCAGCAAGCCGTTTCGATAGCAGTTGCCGTGGAAGATGTCGGCGAAGCTCGGCGCGATGACGACGCGGAAACCGAAATCCTGGAGTGCCCAAACCGCGTGCTCGCGGGACGAGCCGCAGCCGAAGTTGTCGCGGGCGAGCAAAATCTGCGCGCTGGCGTAGCGCGGATCGTTGAGCACGAAGTCGGGATTGCGCGGACGATGCGTACAGTCCTGCCCGAGTTCGCCAGCGTCGCAATAGCGCCACTGGTCGAACAGGTACGGTCCGTAACCCGTCTTCGCGATCGACTTGATGAATTGCTTCGCGATGATGGCGTCGGTGTCGACGTTCGACCGGTCGAGCGGCGCGACCAGACCTTCGAAGGTCTCGAAACGCTTCACGATGAGCGGTCCGGCAGTTGCGTGACATCGACGAAATGACCGGCCATCGCCGCAGCGGCCGCCATTGCGGGGCTGACGAGGTGCGTTCGACCGCCTGCGCCCTGGCGCCCTTCGAAATTTCGATTCGACGTGGATGCGCACCGCTCTCCCGGCAACAGGTGATCGGCGTTCATTCCGACACACATCGAGCATCCCGGCTCACGCCACTCGAATCCCGCAGCGATGAAGATCGCATCGAGCCCTTCGGCCTCGGCCTGCGCCTTGACGAGTCCGGATCCCGGCACGACCAGCGCCTGCCGTATACGCGACGCGAGGCGACCGCCGCGCACCACGTCGGCCGCTGCCCGCAAATCCTCGATTCGGGCGTTGGTACACGATCCGATGAAGATGCGGTCGAGTGCGATCTTCTCGATCGATTGACCGGGCTCCAGTCCCATGTAGGCAAGCGCCCGGATCATGCCGGAACGTCGCGTCTCGTCGGACTCGACGGACGGATTCGGGATGCGCTCGTCAATCGTGACCACCATCTCCGGCGATGTACCCCATGTGACCTGCGGACGGATGGCCGTCGCGTCGACGACGATCTCGCGATCGAATGCCGCGCCATCGTCGCTCACGAGCGTGCGCCAGTCATCGATGGCGCGCTGCAGCTGTGTGCCGGTCGGTGCCATCGGCCGACCGACTACGTAGTTGATGGTCGTTTCGTCGACCGCGACGAGGCCGACACGCGCCCCTGCCTCGATCGCCATGTTGCAGAGGGTCATCCGCGCTTCCATTGACATCGACCGGACCGTCGAGCCCGAGAACTCGATCGCGAAACCGGTTCCTCCACCAGCGCCGAGCCGCCCGATCACGGCGAGCACGACGTCCTTCGCGAAGACGCCGCCGGCGAGCGTTCCTTCGATCCGAACGCGCATCGTCGACGGCTTTGCCAGCGACAGGCACTGGGTCGCGAGGACATGTTCTACGTCGGACGTCCCGACGCCGAACGCCAACGCCGCAAACGCGCCGTGCGTGCTGGTGTGCGAATCGCCCGCGACGACCGTCATGCCGGGCAGCGTCGCGCCCTGCTCCGGCCCGATCACATGGATGATTCCTTGACGCGGATCGCGGTAGCCGAACTCGGTCAGGCCGAACTGACGGCAATTGCGACCCAACGTCTCGACCTGCATGCGCGACAGGGGATCTTCGATTTCAGCGGCACGCGACGTCGTCGGCACGTTGTGGTCGCAGGTCGCGAGTACCGTTGCCGGTCGCCATGCGACGCGCCGATGCTCCCGCAGTCCGTCGAACGCCTGCGGACTCGTCACCTCGTAGATCAAGTGGCGGTCGACGTAAAGCAGCGCCGAGCCGTCGGCGTTCTCGCGCACGACGTGGCGAGTCCACAGTTTTTCGAAAAGAGTTTGGGCGATCATTTGGCCTCCCTCGATGGCATTTCGAGTGTCGGCGTAGGACCGCAGGCCGGGATCGGCGCATCGTTCATCGGTCGATACTCGCAAGCATTGCGTGGCGACGATCCGCTTTCCCCGCGCGAAGGACCTGGCCGGGTACCGCGTGGCCCACCAGGGCCGGAAGACTGCCGGCGACGGCGAGCAACTGGTCGAGATCGACACCGGTGTTGAGTTCCATCGCCTCGAACATGTGAACTAGGTCCTCGGTACAAACGTTCCCGCTCGCGCCCGGCGCGAAAGGACAACCGCCGAGTCCGCCGAGCGATGCATCGAATCGTTCGATACCTGCTTCAAACGCGGCCAATGCATTGGCTAGACCCAGACCGCGCGTGTCGTGGAAGTGGACCGTCAAGTTCAGCCGCGGATAGCGAAGCAGAACCGACGCGCACAGGATCCCGACCTGACGCGGATTCGCGACCCCGGTGGTGTCGCACAACGTGACGCCACCAACGCCCAATTGCTCGATCCGGTCGACGAGCTCGAGGACCGTCTCGACCGGGACGGCGCCGTCGAACGGACACCCGAAGGCCGTCGATATCGATGCGTTGATCAGCACACCGGTGCCCGCGGTCACGTCGACGATGTCCTCGAACGCGAGGAGCGATTGCAGGGGCGTCATGCGCAGGTTGGCTCGGGAATGGCCTTCGCTTGCCGACATCACGAGGTTGAGTTCGTCGACATCGCAGGCCAGGGCGCGATGGCAGCCACGCACGTTCGGCACCAACGCGGCATAGACAATCCCGTCGACGCGACAGATGCCCCGCATGACCTCCTCCGCGTCGGCGAGAGTCGGGATCGCAGTCGGCGACACGAACGACGTGACTTCGATCTTGGCGAGGCCGGTCGTCGACAGCCGATCGATCAAATCGATTTTCCGGTCGGTCGGCACGAACACCGGTTCGATCTGGAGGCCGTCGCGCGGCGCGACTTCGTGTATCCGAAGTCTTCGACGTCCGGACGAATCCTGCACTCCGAGTGACATGATCAGATCACTCCGTCCGCACGCAGCGTGCTGAGGCGCTCGGCGTCGATGCCCAAGCCCGCAAGAATCTCGTCCGTGTGCTCCCCGAGAGCCGGACCGAGCCAGCGCGTCCGTCCTGGCGTCGCCGAAAGCTTGGGCACGATACCGGGGAAATCGACTTCCAGGCCGCCCGGCAGTGTGTGCGCTTCGATCATGTCGCGCGCACGAAAATGCGGATCGGCGTGAATGTCAGCCGCCGTGTAGATCGGGCCACTCGGAACCGCGGCGGCTTCGAGCGCTGCCAGCACGTCGGGCAACTCGTGCATCGACGTCCAACTGCCGATCGCCGCATCGAGCAGCTCGACGTGTTGCGCACGACCGTCGTTGTGGGCGAAGCGAGGGTCACATCCCAGTTCTGGGCGGCCGATCGCTTCCATCAGGCGCCTGAAGATGCTGTCGCCGTTGCCGGCGATGATCACGTACGAGCCGCCACGACACAGATAGGTGTTCGACGGCACGATGCCGGGAAGCGACGATCCGGTCCGCTCGCGTACGTGTCCGGTTGCCGAGTATTCGGGAATGAGGCTCTCCATGACGCCGAACACCGCTTCGTAGAGTGCGACGTCGACGAACTGGCCCGTTCCCCCGCCGACCTTGCGGTGATACATCGCGAGCAATGCGCCGATGACCCCGTAGAGCGAAGCGAGCGTGTCGCCGATGCTGACACCAACGCGGACCGGCGGCCGGTTCGGATATCCCGTCAGATAGCGCAAGCCACCGAGCGATTCGGCGATCGCGCCGAAGCCGGGTCGGTCCTTGTACGGTCCCGTCTGCCCGTAACCGGACACACGAACCATCACCAACGAAGGATTGATCTGCGACAGCGCATCCCAGCCCAGGCCCCACTTCTCGAGCGTCCCTGGCCTGAAGTTCTCGATCACGATGTCAGCTTCTCGGACGAGATCCCGCACGATTTCCTGGGCGCGCGGATCCTTCAGATGCAGCGTCAACGACCTTTTGTTGCGACTTTGCGCGTACCACCAGAGCGACGTGCCGTCGTGCAACTTGCGCCACGACCGAAGTGGATCACCCTTGTCGGGCGACTCGACCTTGATGACCTCGGCACCGAACTGCGCCAGCAGCGATGATGCGTACGGTCCGGCAATCAAGGTACCGAGTTCGATGACCTTCACGCCTGCGAGCGGAAGGGGCGGAGTGGCCGTGCTGTCGGACGTCATCGCACACAATCCCTTGTCGAGCGACCGTCATCTAAGCACCACAGGTGGTACGAAGCAGTTATTATTTGGTCGAGCAACTAATTTATCGAGATACTGTGGGCCTGTCAAAAAAGAATTGCCAGGGAATGACGACTCGACACCGACCATTGGAGAAATCATGAAGCCGATCCACTTCGCCGCAATCACGTTGCTGTCCGCCGCCTCCGCCGCCTTCTCACAAATCCCCGCCGGCGCACCGGCAGACTCGACGGGTCAATGCAAGGATGGCAGCTACACAACCAATTCGACCAAGAAAGGAGCGTGTGCGGGCCACAAAGGGGTCAAGGAGTGGTTCGCCGACGCTGCCCCGGCGCCGGTGACGACCGGCACGGCCCAGTCGCCGGTCGTCGCCGGTGCGGCCGCATCGACCATGCCTAATTCCGTTCCCGGCACGGTCGCCTCGCCACGCACAGCCGCTCCCGGCGGCGGAGCGGGTCAAGTCTGGGTCAACACCAAGTCGAACGTCTACCATTGCCTGGGCACTCCGTATTACGGCACGACGAAACAGGGTCAGTACATGACGGAAGCGGCCGCAAAGGCAGCAGGCGATCGTCCCGACCGTGGCAAGGCATGTTCGTAGTCCGCGATCGAAGGATTGTCGGTGCGGCGACAGGTGGCAACTTGGGTAGATTCAACCGGTCGTCGCAACATCTCAGATAAGGAGGTGTTCAATGGGACGACCGAAGGGGTGGGTAGCAGAACGTACAGGGCGAGCGCCGATGAAGTCGCCAGGCCGGCCTCCGGTCAATCAAAGGCAAGCCAGGCAATTGTTCTGGGAACGCATCGCGGATGGCTTGTCGAGCGAGGACGCGGCCATGGTTTGCGGCATGTCCCAGCCCCTTGGCCCGCGATGGTTCCGCGAAGCTGGAGGGATGGCACCAATGAACTTGTCGCCGCCGACGGGACGCTATCTATCATTCTCCGAACGTGAAGAGATAGCGCTGTTGCAAGCACAGCAGTGCGGAGTCCGGGAGATTGCCCGTCGGCTGGAGCGCTCGCCGTCGACCATCTCACGCGAACTGCGCCGCAACGCCGCTACCCGTGGAGGTACTTTGCAATACCGGGCCACGGTCGCCCAATGGAAGGCAGAGCGAGCAGCCGAGCGACCCAAGGTGGCCAAGCTCGCCCAGAACAGACGACTGCAAGCGTATGTGCAAGAGCGTCTCTCGGGGACGGTTCTGGATGGTCAAGGCAAGCCGATCCTCGGGCCCAAGGTGCTGTGGAAGGGGCGGCGCCACGGTCGCCGTGCAGACCGCCGCTGGGGCACGAGCTGGAGTCCAGAGCAGATCAGCCGCCGCCTGTGGATCGACTTCCCGGAAGATGCATCGATGCGTATCTCTCATGAAGCCATCTACCAGGCGCTTTACGTTCAAGGTCGCGGCGCATTACGACGCGAGCTATCCGCTTGCCTGCGTACTGGCCGCGCGCTGCGGGTACCACGTGCAAGAACCGGGCAGAGAAACAAGCAGTTCATCACTGCCGAGTTGATGATCAGCCAGCGTCCTCCCGAAGTTGCCGACCGGGCCGTCCCCGGCCACTGGGAGGGAGACCTGATCATCGGACTGAACAGTTCAGCGATCGGCACTCTGGTCGAGCGCACCACGCGATTCACGATGCTGCTGAATTTACCCGCGATGGCCGGTCACGGCTCCGAAGCGCGTGTGAAAAATGGACCTGCCTTGGCCGGTCATGGCGCCGAGGCGGTGCGCGATGCCATCGCGGCAAAGATTGCAACGCTGCCAGAACAGCTCGGCAAGTCGTTGACCTGGGATCAGGGTGCGGAGATGGCCCAGCATGCACAACTGCGAATCGAGACTGGACTGGCAATCTACTTCTGTGATCCGCGAAGCCCCTGGCAGCGCGGCACGAACGAGAGCACAAACGGCTTGCTGCGCCAATACTTCCCCAAGGGCACCGACATGGGCAGGTATGGCGAACGTGAACTCGACGCCGTGGCCGCCACCCTCAATGGAAGACCCCGCAAGACCTTGGGATGGAAGACGCCTGCAGAAGCGTTTGATCACCTACTATCCGACGCTCAGGCAACTGGTGTTGCGACGACGCCTTGAACCCAAG
>Ga0123336_10003732_pt1 | contig 12586 bp, 10 predicted proteins | sample SSSSmetaG_FD_96466 | JGI IMG/M metagenome (GOLD analysis project Ga0123336, IMG submission 96466) | Glacier valley bacterial and archeal communities from Borup Fiord, Nunavut, Canada, to study Microbial Dark Matter (Phase II) - ​SSSS metaG | ecosystem: Environmental > Aquatic > Freshwater > Ice... | reverse complement strand
TTCAGTGGAAGCAGGGTTTGTTGAAAAAGCTTAAGATTGGCTTCATTGTAGTGCTGCGGATTACCCTCGCTTGGCGTAGTCTTCAGACTACGTCAAAGCGTTATCAAATCTCCGGATTTGAAATTATAAAAACAATCCTGTTATTTTGTCCTTATGAGCCAAGGCTATCAAATTTACAATCAAACACCCACTGGGTCTTAGCGTCCGCTAAGGCCCCAAACTTTCGAGCGTCGGCTCATTTTCCAAGAAATTATTATATTTGCGAAGTACAAATTTCACGATCACAACAAATTGTATTTTGTAACTTTACGGTTATCAATTGGATAAATTCTTTTATCCGCACAGGATAGATTCATTATTGTTGTAGATTGTTTTCTCCGCTCCAAAATAAACTTTTATTAATATTCTTTTTATTTCCAAAAAAATATTTTAATTAGGGTTTTCTTCAACAATAAAACTCAAATCATAGTGGAAAATTACGATATAATAATAATTGGCACTGGTGCCGGAGGTGGTACGCTTTTGCATAAATTAAAAGATTCAGGAAAAAAAATATTGGTTTTAGAGCGAGGGAAATTCTTACCCAGAGAAAAAGAAAATTGGGATACCGTTTCCGTTTTTCAAAAAGACAGATACCATACCAATGAAGTTTGGAAAACCCAAATCAGTAAAGATTTACATCCGGGAACCGGTTATTGGGTAGGTGGAAATACAAAAGTATATGGCGCTGCGCTTTTTCGATTACGAGAAAGAGATTTTGAACAAATACAACATGCAGGAGGTATTTCACCAGAATGGCCGGTTAAATACAATGATTTTGAAAAATATTATACTGAAGCTGAAGAATTATACAGTGTTCATGGCAAATCAGGTTTAGATCCAACAGAACCTCACAGAAGTAAAGAATTTCCATTTAAAGAAATCAGTCATGAGCCACGGATTCAAGAATTACATAATGAATTGGAAAAACTTGGTCATAAACCATTTTATATTCCAATGGGTATTAAGTTGAATGAATCAGATCGTTTAAACAGTCCTTGTATAAGATGCAATACATGCGATGGTTTTCCATGTTTGGTTCATGCAAAAGCGGATGCCGATATTGATTGTGTAAGGCCTGCTTCTAAAAATGAAAATGTAACATTGATTACAGAAGCGCGTGTAACCAGATTAATTACCAACGCAAGTGGAAGCGAAATAGAAAGTGTGGAAGTTGATTATCAAGGAGAATTAAGGCAATACAAAGCAAATATTGTAGTACTGTCCGCAGGTGCAATTAATTCTTCAGCCTTATTATTAAAATCTGCTAATGATAAACATCCAAATGGATTAGCAAATGGCTCTGATCAGGTTGGCAGAAATTTTATGAAACATCAAAACGAAGCGATGTTGGGAATTTCGTTTAAAAAAAATCCAACAACTTTTCAAAAAACATTAGCCATCAATGATTTTTATTGGGGAGAGAAAGATTATGAATTTCCTATGGGCCATGTGCAGTTAATGGGAAAATCTAATAAAGATATGCTATCAGGAGATGCACCGGCCTTTACTCCCGGAATTGTACTTGATGAAATGGCAGAACACTCAGTAGATTGGTGGTTAACAGGGGAAGATTTACCTGCAGCAGAAAATCGTGTTCAGTTTATTGATGGAAAAATTCATTTGGATTATAAAGATAATAATACTGAAGGTTTTAAAAGATTAATAAATCGCTGGGAGCATACATTAAAAGAAATCAGCGAAGGCCATGCATTTTTACCTAATTCACTTTATTTAAGAAAAAGCATTCCTTTGCAAGGCGTTGCACATCAATGTGGTACAGCAAGGTTTGGTCGCGACCCTAAAACATCTGTACTTGATGAGTTTTGCAAATCACATGAAATTGATAATTTATATGTGGTTGATGGAAGCTTTTTTGCATCAAGTGGTGCTGTAAACCCCTCATTAACCATTATGGCAAACGCATTAAGAGTTGGTGAACATTTATTAGAACGATTAAAATAACTTTTTTAAACAAATAAATTTAACCCTATAAAGTTAAAAAACTTTATAGGTTTGCATAAAAATGCCAAAACTAAAATATAATCTTTATTTATATGAAGCTTTAGGGCTTGGTATTTTTATGTTCTCAGCCGGTTTTTTTGATATCTTAATCGACCATCCCGATTTAACCATTCGCAAAGCAATTCACAGTGATATGCTTCGCCGTTTTTTTATAGGTCTCACTATGGGGGGAACCGCTCTTTTGATCATGTATTCTTATTTTGGAAAAAAATCTGGCGCTTATATTAATCCTGCAGTAACATTAACTTATTACAGGCTAAGGAAAATAAATGGTACAGATGCTTTTTTTTATTGCCTGTTTCAATTTATTGGAGGTACGATTGGTTTGTGGTTAATAAGTATTTGTATGCCGGTATTAATTCAACACCCTTCAATAAATTACATTGTTACTATACCAGGTAAAGAAGGAAATTTAATTGCATTTATTGCTGAATTTATAATTTCTTTTGGTTTACTGCTTATGGTTTTAATCGTTAGTAATAATGAAAAATTAAAAAATTATACTCCCTTTTTTGTTGCCACATTTATAACATTATACATCACTTTCGAAGCACCATATTCAGGCATGAGTATGAACCCCGCCCGAACTTTTTCGTCGTCAATAGTTGCCAATATTTGGACCAGCGTTTGGATTTACTTTACCGCTCCTGTTTTTGCAATGCTTTTTGCAGGAGAAATCTGGATGAAATATTTTGATAAAAAATAATATTTTAAAATAATCTTCTCAATAATTATTTAAGAAGGGGTGGTGAGATATATAAAAATTATTTAAAAAAAATTTGGATTAATAAAAAACAGTCATACATTTGTAGTGTAATACTTAACTACTACAGTGAATGATACAAATTAAAAACCTTTCTTTTAGTTACAGAAAAGGAAGTTTACTTTATAAGGATCTATCCCTTTTACTTACTAATGGAAGTATTTATGGGCTGCTGGGAAAAAATGGAGCGGGGAAATCTACCTTATTAAAAAACATAGCAGGATCACTTTTTCCTACAGGAGGTAGTATAAGTGTTGATGGCATGATTCCTCAAAAAAGATTGCCTTCTTTTTTAAGTACGGTTTATTACATTCCTGAGGAATGTTATGTTCCCGCTTTAACCTCTAAGCAATATACTGCACTGTACGGAGTTTTTTATCCTAATTTCAATGCTAGCCAACTCAATGATTACCTAAAAGAACTTGATGTAGTGATCGAGGGTAAACTAAGCGCCCTGTCCTTCGGTCAGCAAAAAAAGTTTATTATCGCATTTGCCCTTGCTTGTAATACTAACGTTATTTTAATGGATGAACCTACCAATAGTTTGGATATCCCTTCAAAAACACAGTTCAGGAAACTTATTGCTTCGGTAATGAATAATGAACGCATCATATTAATTTCCACCCATCAAACTCGAGATCTTGAAAACCTTATTGATCAGGTGGTGATATTAGACAACGGCAACCTCCTCCTTAACACTTCTGTAAAAGAAATTACTAGCAAATTGCATTTTGAAACTGTCAACGAGCTTCCGGCAGGAAGTATGGTAATTTATTCGGAAGAACAATTAAAAGGGATTTCCATTGTGAGAGAAAACAGAAGTGGTGAAGATTCACGCCTTAACTTAGAACACCTTTTTAATGGCGCTACTCAAAACCCCAACTTATTAAATCAAATATTTAACTTAAAAAAATAAAACCAATGAATGATATATTTGATATCAAAAGATTTTTTTGGCTGTTTAAAAAGTCTGTTTTAGAACGGCCAGCTCTATTACTCGGCTTATTGGCAGTTACATTAGCAACTACCTTGCTTACCTATATTAGTTTACAGAAGATAGGCGGGCTTGGAAGTGCACAAGTAGGTGCTTTTTTTCTGGGTTTGCTTATCGGAGGTAGTTTTCTGGCTTCTTCCGTATTCGGTTATTTTTCTTCCACATCTAGTGGGATATCTTATTTATTATTGCCTGCCTCGCATTTAGAAAAGTGGCTTTGCGGAATAATCATATCGGGAGGCTTATTCGTTTTAATATATTTGGGTTTTTATAGGGTGATAGATGTGTGTTTTGTAAACATTTACCGGAATAATCTTGATCCTAACTCTCCCGATTATCTTAATTTATATAACTCGGCACAAATTCTTTCATTTAACAGCGAAAATGTTCGATACATATTTATTATGTTCTTTTATATCTCCGGAGCCATGCTTTTAGGTTCATTATATTTCAATAAAGTAAGCTTTATCAAAGTGGCACTTTTAATTTTCGCGTTTATTATCAGCACCTATTTTATCAATTTGCTTTTTGGATCATTCTTTTTTAATCATATCGAGTCATCGTTTCCATTTACGAATGTCCATTTGAAGGTAGGCAACGAGGTAGGAATTATTAATATGCCATCGGCACTAACAAAAACAGCGTCCTTTATTTTCACATATGTGATTCCTACAATATTATGGTTATTATCTTATTTACGATTAAAAGAAAAGGAAGCTTAGATGGAATTTAGAGATAAACAAGCAATTTATTTACAAATAGCAGAATATGTGTGTGAACAGATTTTGCTTAATAAATGGCTTCCAAGTAACAAAATATTAAGCATTCGTGAACTGGCCATTTTTATGGAGGTAACCCCCAATACAATACAACGGACTTATGGTTATTTACAACAGGAGGAAATAATTTTGAATAAACGTGGTGTGGGTTATTTTGTGCCTGAAGATGGATCAGAAAAGGTACTCAATTTCCGCAGGAATCTGTTTATTAAAAATGATTTGCCGGTAATGTTCAGAAATATGTACTTATTAAAGGTTACTGCAGAAGATGTAACCTTACGATTTGAAGAATTTATTAATGAAAATTTTAAAGAAAACTAAATAATGAAACTAAGCACAAAAATATTAATCATGATGTTAAGCGCGTTTGTGATATCCTTATTCGTCTCAAATGTTATATTAAAAAAACGATACGATAGTTTAGATAAAAGTGATATTTATTGGAATTTTAATAAGATATCCTCTAAACCATTTAAATATCTTAAAATCCAAGGTGTTAATGTTACTAATATAGTATTTACACAGCAGAAAAATTGTTCTGTAAGGGTGCTTGATTATTGGGGAGGCTATGAAAAAGACAGTATTAAGACTTATGAATCTGGCGATACTTTACATCTTCAATTTGTTAAGAGCCCCGCTGACTTTACCAAAAAATTTTGGATGGAACATAGTGTATTAGTTAGAATCGGTGCGCCTCAGTTATTAGCTATTGATTGTAGTAAAACCAAATTTATATTTGAAAAATTTGATCAAAAGGAATTGACAATCAAATTGGCTGATAAATCGAAAATTGAAGTACAAAGCAATACACATAATATTGATAAGCTGGAGATTAGTCAGCAAGATTCCTCTCAGGTCTTATTTTATATGAATCACGAACTTAAACAAGCTCCGCAAATAACTGCAAAAAATGCAATTGTAAAAATGCAAGGGCTTACTCTATTAGATATTGGCCATATAAAAATTAATAATCTCCAGTTAGATGTGACCGAAAGCTCTACTGTAATCATGTCAGGTTACAACCTTAAATCCCATTAGATTATACTCCGAGGCAGGTGTCTTCACCGGCCTCTAATGACCAAAATTATACTTTAAAACGTGTCGTAGACATTTTGCCTTTGTTGGTTTCCTACCAACGAAATAGAATAGAATATAGCCGATAGGCTAACATTCCATTCATTATTTATAAATTACATGACTAATGGAAAACGAAATTAAAAACGAAAGTAATGTTCGATTTTTTGTTGTAAAATAGTTTAGGTTGAACTTAAATGAATTCAAATTATTAATTTTCACCTTAGATTTGGAACATAAGCCTTCCAGCTGATTGTCATTCGGTTTGTTGGTAGGATGCCAACAAAGGCAAAACACTATAAAAATGGAAGACAGCGTTTTTGTATCAGGTGTTTTCACCTGATAATATTTTAATTATTTTGGAGATTATTAAAATAAAAGTATTATTTCTAAAATGAAGTAATCATGATCCTTGCCCACTATAGAAATGGAGAAGCGTTTTGTCTCAGGTGAAAACACCTGAGACGGCTAAAACTTAAGCCTTCCAGCTGATTGCCATTCGGTTTGTTGGTAGGATACCAACAAAGGCAAAATATAGATATCAAGGGCAGTTGTTTGTATAAGCTGAAAACACCTGATGAGGCTAAATATTTTGGAAAAATCTTTTCTTAAAATAATTTTATATTCAATGTGCTTAATGTAAGTTTTTGTAGAAAAAATTATATTCAGAACAATTTTAAAATTTTTTAATTTCCAAATTCTGTATCAATTCTGGTTTTTATTTATACAATAAGACCATTTTATAAAGAAGCCTGTTCAAATTAGAAAATAAAGGTATTCTTTAATTAGCACTCCTTTTATTGCATTGTTCTTTTACCACAATTCTTTTTTCTTACCTAAAATCTCCCTAAGTAATATTTTTTCAAAACTTCAATGTTAACTTAATGTTAACAAATGTTATTTTTGTGTTAACAAATTGTTAATTATGTATCACAAGAAAAACCAGAAAAAAGAATTTGAAAAAATTTACTATCCGCTTACTATGTGTAATGTGGTTTTCATTTTTAGGGATTGGGTTGCAAGCCCAGTATTTGGCTGATGGAGATAATGTAAGTCAAAAATTAATATCCCTCGATAGCAACAGTCTCCACACCTCCCTGGCTTTTTGGCTAAGTTTTAATCCTGATATGGATTCCACACAAAAAATGGAAATTCAGCAACAGGTTACAGATTTTTGCGATTTATTAGTTTTAAAACGCACGAAATTTAAAACCGAAGAAAACTTTTTATGGTACGCTTTTAATAGAGTTCATCACGACTTTCTTCAATGCTATGAAGTTAACACACCATTCTATAAAATTTTCAAATCAAAATCATATAATTGCGTAACAGGTTCCGCTTTTTTTGCATTGGTTTTTAAACAACTTGGTTATATTATCTCCATAAGAGAAACTGCAAGCCATGCCTATTTGGTTATTCAATTAGAAAAAGGAAGAATAATGATTGAATCGACTGATCCCCAGAATGGATTTATAACCAATCAAAAAATAATTTGGAAAAAAGAAAAAGCACTTGCGGAAAATGCTAATCGGGCATTAATACACGAAATTTCTTTAATGAATTTATGTGGATTACAATTTTATAACCAAGCAGTAAAACTTTTTTATAGCAAACATTATAGCGAAGCAAATATGCTTCTAGAAAAAGGAATGGCCTTTTACCCTGCTTCATCTAAAATATGGTATTTACATAGAAAAATATCTGGTTTACAAATGAGTTACTCACATGCGGGTTTATAACAAAAAAAAGGTCAATGATGCATCACTGACCTTTTTTTTGTTATTGAAATTTTTTATTCTTCTGTTTTTTGTTCTTTAAAATTCTTTAAACCCAAATCCAAAAAATCAACGAAACTTTGAACAGTTAGGTCATAGGCTATCGGTTCTAATAATCTTTCTCCATTTGTGTTTAATAAAACATAAAATGGTTGTGCATTATTATTATAACGGTCGATTTGAAAACTTGAATTTTTAGCTCCAATTGTTTTTTTTGTTTTTCCATCGTTTCCCTTTATCCATTCTTGTTCTGGCAAATCAGTTTTATCATCAACATAAAGACCTAATAAAACATAATCGTTTTGAAGTCTTTTTAATACTTCTTTGTCGCCCCACACACGCGATTCCATCTCTCTACAATTTACACAACCATGACCTGTGAAATCAATAAAAATAGGTTTGTTTACTTTTTTTGAATAAGCTAATGCTTGTTCATAATCAAAAAACCCTTGAAGTTGATATGGAAATTTAAATAGATTGCTGTACTTAACTGGTTCTTCAATTGAAGTTAGATTTTCAGATTTTGAATTACCATTATTATTAACTGAATATAAATTTCGATCTTCAATAGTAGTTTCGGGGGGCAAATATCCCGCTAAAGGATGCAAAGGAGCACCGAACAAACCAGGTATCAAATATACTACAAAAGCAAAAGTTAAAATTGCTAAAATCATTTTAGGAACAGAGATCTTTTCTTCCTTGGTATCGTGAGGAAGAATTATTTTTCCTAAAAAGTAAAAGCCAATCATGGCGAAAATAACAATCCATAATGATAAAAAAACATCCCTATCTAATATTCCCCAATGATAAACCTGATCAACTATACTTAAAAATTTTAGAGATAAGGCAAGTTCTAAAAAACCCAAAACAACCTTTACTGAATTTAACCAGCTTCCTGATTTAGGAAGACTTTTCATCCAACTCGGAAATATTGCAAATAAAGTATATGGCAAAGCAATAGCCAATGAAAAAGAAAACATACCTAAAATAGGTTTCAATAAATGACCTCGAGAAGCCTCAACTAACAAACTACCAACTATGGGTCCGGTACACGAAAACGAAACTAAGGCAAGTGTAAATGCCATAAAAAATATTCCTAAGTAACCACCTCTATCAGATGCGGCATCAACTTTATTGACCAAAGAAGAGGGTAAAACTATTTCGAAAAGACCTAAAAACGAAAGAGCAAAAACGACAAAAATTACAAAAAATAATATATTCGGCAACCAATGCGTGCTTAAAAAGTTTGCTGCGTCTCCACCACCAAATATTGCTACTAATGTGCCAGGTATTGTATAAATTAAAATGATGGATAATCCGAAAATAATTGCTTTAAAAATACCCTGACGCCTGTTTGAACTTTGCTTTGTAAAGAAAGTAACCGTCATGGGAATCATTGGGAAAACACATGGAGTGATAAGTGCTGACAAACCACCTAGAAAAGCAATGAACATAAATCCCCATAGCGATTCATTTTTTTTTTCGCTACGTATTTTTGTTTTTTCTATTACTTTATTTTTATCTTTTTCTGGTTCAATCGGTTTAATTTCATTTTTTTTTTCTTCTCCCCCACCTAATACTTTAAGTTGGTTAAAATCAAATTCACCATCACCCGGCACACATTTACCATCTTTATTTGTGCAAACCTGGTATTCAAATGTTCCTTTTATAATGGGGTTGGTTTTTAAAATTTTAATGGTTTGGCGAAATTCTGCTTTCGTGGTAAAGTAGGTGATTTCTCCATTCCAAGTGTGATCAAATTTCTTTTTGGAACCAATAGGTTTTATTTTTCCTTTCAATTCAAAACTTTCGTTTTTTGCAAACGTAAAAGTGGTAACAGTTGGGCCAAGGTCAGCATCGAAATCGGTTGAATATAAATACCAATCAGGTTCAATATCAGCGTAAAAGATTAAATCGATTTCGTCGCCGGTTTTTACTTCTTTTTTAGATATATCAAAATGCCATTTAGCAGGTTTTAAAATTTGAGCCTGAAGTAAGTTGGCAAAGGAAATGAATAAACATAAAACCAAAAGTTTTTTCATGAAAAAATAGTTAAATAAATTTTTATTTTATGAAATATGATAATTCAAGTCAAAATTAATATAAACATTATGGTAAAAATGTATTAATGACGACATTTAAAAAAAAATCACCTTTTTAAATTATAAAGTAAGTTTATCTCTGTTTTTATATTATTGTTATAATACAAAATTTGTATTATTGTAATTCATTTTGAAGCAAAAAAGATTTTTTAGAACTCTTTTCGCGTTTAGTAGTTATAGGTAGTGTTTTTTACGAAAATTAATTCAAACTAAATTTTTTTATTCCTTTGTTATGCACAAATGTTTGCGTCCTCTAACTCTGTTTTTCATATTTTTTGTGTCGGTAAATGCAATAATGGCTCAAACAGATTTAGAAAAAAAAATTAAAAAAGCGGATAGTTATTTTAATATAAAAGATTATAGAAATGCTTTAGTGCTTTATAATCAAATATTAAAATCAAACCCTAATGATCCTGAAACAAATTATGCAATTGGCATTTGTTATTTCCAAACAGATGAAAAAATAAAATCAATACCTTATTTTGAAAATGCATCTAAGAGTAATATTGTTCCTCCAAATGTTAATTTGTATTTAGGAAAATCGCTTCATTTAAATAAACAATACGATAAAGCACTCGCAGCTTTAAGTAAATATAAAACGACCGAAAAAGACCCGAATAGGTTAGAAGATGCAAATCACTATATCGCTTTTTGTAATAATGCAAAAAGGTATGACAGGGGAACGGCTGAAATAGTTGTTCAAAACATTGGGGCTCCTATTAATACAAAATTTACAGAATATGGACCTGTAATTTCAGCTGACGAAAGTGTATTAATATACACTTCAGTAAAACCATTAACAGTGGGTAAAACGCAAACTTTTGGTAAAGCGGGTGAATATGAAGACCTTATTATTACTAAAAAAGATCCAAATTATGGTGGTTGGCAGCCACCAGTGAGCATTAATTTAAATGTGCCAATAATTAATAATATGCGAAGTAATGTGGGTTCTGTAGGTTTATCGCCCGACGGACAAAAATTACTTGTGTATGTAGGCGGATTACCAAATTCAGGAGATATTTATTTATCAAAATTACAAGGAGATGTGTGGGGTAAACTTGAAAAATTAGGTCCTGAAGTAAATTCATCATCGCAAGAAAACAGTGCCAGTTTAACACCTGATGAAAAAATGATGTTTTTTGCCAGTAATCGCCCTGGAGGCTTTGGTGGTATGGATATTTATAAAGTTGTAAAAGTTGGTGACTCATGGGGCAAACCTATTAATTTAGGTCCGACGGTAAATAGTAAATATGATGAAGATGCTCCATTTATACATCCTGATGGAAAAACTTTATATTATTCTTCTAATGGACCAAATTCTATTGGAGGAATGGATGTTTTTAAAATAATATTTGAAGCAAATAAACCTTCTGCACCTATAAACATGGGCGCGCCTATCAATACTGTTTATAACGATGGGTATTTTGTATTATCTGCTGATGCAAAAAAAGGATATTTTTCTTCTGACAGACCAGGGGGTTTAGGTGGTGCTGATATTTATTTTTTAGGGATACCTGAAGAACAAGGTGTTGTACCATTGACGATGATGAAAGGAAAAATTTTGGCAGGTAATCCTCCAAAACCACATCCTACTAAAATAAAAATAATTGATAAAGAGACAAATGAAATTATTAAAGATGTTTACCAACCAAATGCTAAAACGGGTGATTACCTTGTTATTTTTCCTCCAGGAAAAAATTATGATATTATCATCGAAGCCCAAGGTTATAAACCTGCTTTAATTAATATTTATGTACCTAACCAAAATTATTTTTATGAATTATACCAGGAAATTATTCTTGCTGGTGTAACAAAAGATGGAAAAATGGTTGGGCAATCAGTAGCTGTTAAAAACGTTTTTGAAGACGTTGAAAAAAACAATAAAGATGCCAAAAAAGATAATGCTGAAGTATTTGGATTGATGAATGGAATTTTATCCGCTGAAGACTCTGCAGCCTTAAAAGATCTTTTAAATGTTGCATACACTGATCAAATGTCGGTTGAAAAAGCAACTGCAAAAGAAAAGGCAGTCAAAGCTGAATACTTTTTCTCTGATCCAAGTGGAAAACTTGTTCCCTTTGTTGTAGGTAGTGATACACTTTATACGCTTGCAGGTTTAAATACAAAAGAACAAACTCAAAAATCCGCTGCATCAAAGAAACAAGTTTTAACAAAAGAAACAGTTATTAAACCTAATCAAATTTATATTGTTTATTTTGATACTGATAAAACAACACTTAAAACAGAAGCCATGCCCGAACTAAGTAAGGTATTTGATTATTTAAAATCAAACCAAAGTTTTGGTGTAAAAATAGCTGGCTATACCGATGCGGATGGAACAATAGAACGAAACCAGGTGCTTTCCGATGCAAGAGCCAAGGCAGTTAGTAAATATTTAGTTGACAAAGGAATTCCTAAAGAGAGAATGATAGCTAAAGGATATGGTTCAATGGATTTATTAAACGACAATACCAACGAAGATGAGAAAAAATTAAACAGGCGTGTGGAGGTGACAATGTTGGAATTAAAAAAGAAATAAGATTTATAATAAATTTTTAATATTTAAAAAGCCAACTATTGAAAGATAGTTGGCTTTTGTGTTTAAATTGGTTTAAAGTTAAATTATACTGATAATTTATAAATAAATATGGCAAAAGGATATCAAATTGTTGAGTGCCCTTGTACTGATGTACTAATTAAGAATTTACCAATTGACTTTCAGTTTATGGCATTTAGTTGGCTCGTATCCTTACTTAGACAACAAGTTTCTATTGATAAACTTCCTATAGAGGTTGATGTGATTAGAGTTCAATATGTTTCTAGGTATTTAGGAATTGGTGTACACTATCCTCAAAGTAAACTTGTAGACTATGGTGAATACATCGAATCCTATGCAGAAGAAATAATCAAAACATGCTCATTTATTGGTTTTGCAACTCTTAATTATAAACTTTTAAAAGATGATATTATTGACACGCAAAAATGGAATGATGATATCAATTAAACACTTGAAGTAAATATGATTTATATAACAG
>Ga0123336_10003728_pt1 | contig 12595 bp, 8 predicted proteins | sample SSSSmetaG_FD_96466 | JGI IMG/M metagenome (GOLD analysis project Ga0123336, IMG submission 96466) | Glacier valley bacterial and archeal communities from Borup Fiord, Nunavut, Canada, to study Microbial Dark Matter (Phase II) - ​SSSS metaG | ecosystem: Environmental > Aquatic > Freshwater > Ice... | reverse complement strand
GCGGCGATCATGGCGAGCGCGATGCCGGTGTTGCCGCTGGTCGCCTCGACGAGCACGCTCCCCTCGCCGACCTCGCCGCTGCGCTCGGCTGCTTCGACCATCGCGAGCGCGGCCCGATCCTTCACGCTGCCGCTCGGATTCTGCGCTTCGACCTTCGCGAGCACGCGCGTCCCAGCGGGCGCGATGCGCCGCAGCGCGACGACCGGCGTGTCACCGATGAGCTCGAGCACGCTGCTTCGCACCTTCGGCCTCTCGCCCATGCCGCGATGGTACCGCGAATCAGGCGTCGCGCTCGCCGACGACGCTCGCGGTCAGGTACGCGCGGAGCGCATCGTGCGTTCCGTGGCGCGCGAGCCCGACCATCATCTTCGCGAGCGCCGCCTCGACGGTCATGTCGCCGGCGGAGATGGCGCCCGCGGCCTGCGCGGCAGCGCCGCCCTCGTATTGCCCGAGCTCCACGAACGCCTTGAGGCACTGGGACACGACCATCACCGGCACGTTGCGCTCGCGCGCCTCCTCGAGCGCGGGAATGAGCGAGCCACCCAGGTTCGGGAGATTGCCGGTGCCGTATGCCTCGAGCACCAGGCCCTTCACGCCGGCGCGGATCGCGCCGCGCACGAGGCCGGGGTCGAGACCGGGGAAGATGCGCACCGCGAGGACGCTCGGCTCGAGGCGGTCGTCGAAGGGCGCGAGCGGCGCCGCCGGGAGCACGTGCGAGCCGATCTCGATCCCGATGCCGAGCTCGACGAGCGGCGCCAGGTTCGGCGAGTCGAAGGCGCGGAAACCCCAGGCGTCGCGCTTCGTGGCGCGCGCTCCGCGCAGGGCGCGTGCGCCGGAGGCGATGCTGACCTCGGGCACGGCGAGCGTGGCCACGAGCGAGGCATCGATCAGGTTCTGCCGCGCGTCCGTTCGCACGTCGACGAGGGGCTTTTGCGACCCCGTGAGCACGACGGGCTTCGGCAGCGGCCCGAGGATCATGGCGAGCGCGCTCGCGGTGTAGGCCATCGTGTCGGTGCCGTGCACGATGACGATGCCGTCATAGCTCGGGATCTGCGCGTGCACCTCGCGGGCGAGCGTGATCCAGTCGGCGGGCTGCATGTTCGCCGAGTCCATGTGGAACAGGAGCCGCGTGTCGAAGTCGGCGAGGCGCGCGAGGCTCGGGATCTCGGCGACGAGATCGCGGCTCGCGCGCTCCTCGTCGAGCGTGATGGCGCCGCCCTTGGTGCCGCTCGGCGTGGCGCGCATCATCAGCGTGCCGCCCGTGAGGAGGAGGAGCAGGCGCGGCATCGGCAAATGCTGGGAGCCGCTCAGAAGAGGCGCTGGTCGACCTTGATGGTGTCGCCCTGCTGGAGCTTGAGGTCCGCGCGATTATTGTCAGTGATCGCATCCACGCTCACGATCGCGTTGACCGACTTGTTGCCGCTGACGACGCGGATGACCTGCACGTGATTCGTGTCGGCAAGCGGCGTGAACCAGCCTGCGGCGGAGATCGCCTGCACGAGCGTCATGCCGTCCTGGTAGGGCAGTGGACCGGGCTTGGTGACCTGACCGATGATCTGGACCTTCTTGGAATTGAAGGCTTTCACCTTGACCTGCACCTGCGGGCTGACGAGAAACTTGGCCTCGACGAGCTGGTCGCGAATCGCCGACGCGATCTCGCGGGGCTCGAGCCCGGCCACCTTGATGCCCTTCGTGTACGGGAAGTCGAGCGAGCCATCCGGCTGTATCTCGTACTCCCTGGGCAGCTTCTCCTCGCCCACGACGAAGACCTCCAGCACGTCCCCCGGACCAACCTGAAGGTTGACGATGGGCGCGGGCAGGTTCGGCGGCGGCGGATAGTGGTGCCCGCACGACGCGAGCAGCAGTCCGACGGTCAACACGAGCCAGATTCGGAGGAGGCGCGGCATGATTGAGGCAGCTGGTGGGTAGCCGCCAGCGGCCGCCACATTCAGACGTTCCTTAGCCTCGGCCATGCCGCCGGGTCAAGCGCACGGCTCCGCTCAGAAGAAGAGACGCGCGCCGAGGAAAGCCTGGAAACGGCGCCAGTTGAGGTCGAACAGAGCGGCCGTCCCGGGCGCAGCGCCCGCCGCCGTAGGGGCCTCCAGCGCGACGTCGCTGATCATCTGCGAGTAGTCGAGCGTCGCGTTGACCGCGAAGGAATCGGTGATGCGGTATTCGCCGAAAAGCTTGCTGCCGATGCGGAAGTTCGTGAACGAGCCCGTGGGCCTGCCGTCAGCCCCGTTCACTGCCGTCGGAGCGCCGCCAGCGCCGTTGTAAAACGGCTGCGGGTAGGTGAGCGCCTCGAAGTAGCCGTCGAGCTGGAGGAGCACCTTGCCGCCGAAGAAGTAGACGAGCTTCGCGTAGCCCTTGTTCGAGTCGTAGTAGTTGCCGAGCAGGCTGTTCTGGAAGTCGCGGACAAAGCCCAGCGAGACCGTCGAAAGGAGGAGCGTCGCCTGACCGGGCTCACCGGCGCCGTTGCTCTGCGAGAGGTAGAACGTCCCCTCGGCCTGCGCGTTGATGCTGTCGTACTGACTCGTGGAGACTTGGTCGCCCTTCTGGAAGAAGGTCGCGCCGTAGCCCGCAGCGAGGAGCACACCGAAGCGGTCCGTCACCAGGCCGTTCACGCCGAGCCGCGTGCGAAGCGGGGTCGAGTCGTTCAGGTAGTTCACCGCACGCGCTGCGTTCGGATAGCTGATGAACCGGAGCGACGTGTCGTGGAACAGCGCGGTACGCGGGCGGAACTTCCAGCGGTTCCGCACCGAGATCTCGTGCGTGAAGTTGGTGAACGGAGCGCCGTTCGACTCCTCGAAGAGCGCTCCGAAGAACTGATAGCCCGCCCGCAGATCGAGGGTACCGCCGCCGGGGATCGCGATCACCTCTGCACCCGCGCCGACGTCGCTGCGGTTGAACGAGAGGTTCGGATCCGACACCACGGCCGGCTGGATTAGTCGCTGGTAGCTCGCGAAGATCCCGAAGCCAAGTGGGCGGTTCTGGAAGATGTCGAGGCGAGCATTCGCATTGCCCGAGATGTTGCGCTGGTCGCGGATCTGCTGCGGGCCAAGGAACTCGCGGTAGGTCGCCGCGATGCCTGCGCGGAACGCAACCGGGGCTGGCGCCGAACCAGGAGCGTCGAGGCGCTGCTGCGAGAGCGTACTGACCGAGAACGACGGCGTGATCCGTAGCTCGCCGGCTTCGACGGGCGGATTGCCCGGCGCGCCGTTGACGAAACGCGGGTCTTCCTTGTGACTGCGCAGAAACCAGTTCGAGTCGTAGCCGATCTCACCGCCGATGCCGGGGTGGAGCTCGAGGTTGCCAGCCCGGATACCCGCCCCCTCCTCGTACCTGCGATCCCTCAGCCACTCCTGCGCCGACGCGTCACGCGGCGCAAAACGAGCAAAGAGAGCAAAAGCGAGCGCCGAAGCACCAGCCAGGCGAGCGATGTGAAACAACGGCTTCAGGACAGTGCGATTCGTCATGGGCGCAAGCGAGGTCCGAACTAAGGGAGCGCACCGTGAGCGACTTCCTCGACGGGGACACCGATTGGCGAGATTGACGGAGTACTAGGGCACAAGCTCCACTGCAAGTCCTGAAACGTGCAGGCCGAGCCTTGCAAGTTCTCGGGGCGCTCCAGGGGTCTTCCCCGGACTCAGAGAGTGCAGCTGGTACACGGCGGCGGAGAGAGAACGAGCGATGGGTCGTTCGATGGGTACGGCGTCTCGTCCGGCGGGATCGAGGGATCGATCGTCACCTTCGTCCGCGTGTCACCGACGAATGCCGCCTCTTCACCGATGCACTGGTTCGCCTCGGCAACGAGCTGTTCGCTGCGCTGGCGGAGCACGGTGATGATCGTGAACTCGTGGTTCGCGAGCTCGGTGTCCTTGCGGCCGACGGCGGCGGTCAGCTGCGTGCGACGGTCGCGCCCGGAGCGGATGGCGACATCCACCTGCGAGAGCTTGTCGTTGAGGCAGAGCGTCTTCACGACGTCGCGCTGCTTGCGCGCCTCCTGGAGCATCTTGCGGACGCCCGCAGCAGCCTGCTCCATCCGACCGAGGTGCTTCGCCGACTCGGCGAGCTGCTCGTCAGGCGTGAGCGACGTCTTGCGCTGGAACCCGACCTGGCCGTTGGCGTCACCCGCGGGCGCGGCGGGCGCGGGCGCGGTCTGCGCACCGGCGCCCGCCTCGGCGGAGACGAGGTACGCCAGAACCGCAACCGGGAACACCCATCTGAAAGAGCCGACGCGCATCAAGCCTCCCACCAGTCAGAGACGGCAAGCCTACGTACAAGCTGAAGGGCTGTCAACGATGCAAACCCCTTCCGTACCTGCCGCAAACCCAAACGATCTTCACCTGCTAGCGTTGAGTTGCCCAGCTGACCCGCCGCGTTCAGACCGATGTCGTACAAAACGAAAAAGCCGCGCCAGCCCGCCGGCGCGCCTTTTCGCAGTCGAGTCTCGACGTCGCGCCGGGTCCTCGGTCGCTACTTCCCCTGCTGAACGAACGTTACGGGGATCTGGAGGGTCGAGCCGCCGCCGCCCGGCGCGCTGAACGTCGCGCGCTTCACGACGCCCGCGATGCACTGCGCGACCGCCGGAGACAGACCAGTGTTCTGCGCGACGTCGGCGCCGGAGACCTCGCCGTTCGGGCCGACGCGGGCGCTGATGACGACCTTGCCGCTCATGCTGGGGTCGCTGTTGAGGCCCGTCTGGTAGCAGCTGCGGAAGCGCGCGCGGAGACCCGCGACCACGCGGTCGGCGTCGGAGATCGGGACCGTCGCCGTCGAGCCGCCGACCTGGGCCACACCCGTCGGGCCCGCGACCTTGGTCTCGGTGCCGGCGCCGCCGCCCGTGCCGTCGCCCTTGGTGCCGCCGCCGATGCCCGCGAGGCCGCCGCCCTTGCCGCCGCCCTGCACCGGCGAGCCGCCGCCACCGATCTTCAGGTCGCCGTTGCCGTGCGCGACGCCCGCGTTGGACGCCGCGGCGCCCGAGAGATCGACCGGGGGGATGTCGCTGCGGTTCAGCGCGCCCTGGACGGACGAGCCGCCATTGAGCGCGGCGAGCATCTGCATCTGCATCGCGTCGGCCTGGGCGGCGAGCGCCGCCGCCTTCGCGTCGCTGACGTTGCCGGCGCTCTTGCCGGCGCTGCCGCTCTTCGCGCCGCCCGCCCCTCCGCCCTTGGGCGCGGCCGTCGCTGCGGCGGTAGCCGTCGCGGTGGAGGTCGCCTGCGTGTTGGTCTCCGGCGTCTCCACGGCGGGAGGCGGCGGGATGTTCTTCATCATGTCGACGAGGCCGGCGACGTTGAAGTCGTCACCGACGACCGGATCCATCCAGTCGGAGTACATCGCGCCGACGATGCCGAAGTGCAGCAGGAAGCTGAACGCGGCGATGATCGTGAGCGTCCAGTCGATGGTGGAGGCGATGCCGCCTTTCACCGCGAGCGGCAGCTGCGGACGCGGCTGCACCGGCGGCGGCGCGACGAACTGGAAGAGGAACGTGGTCTCGCCGACGACGACCTTGCCGCGGGCCTCCTCGGTGAGCTTGACCTGGTAGGCGCCGCCCACCTTCTTTGCCTGGCCACGCAGCGACTGGATGTCGGTGATGCCGGTGGCGAGCGCGATGCGCCCGTTCATGCCGTCGAGGAAGTTCAGGTAGTAATCGCTACCGAGCAGCTCGAAGAGCTTGAACATGGGAGGGATCGCCTGCGACGGGATCACGAACATCGACTTCTCGTTGGAGCCGACGGTCACGGTCACGCGCTGCTTGATGATGCGCTCTTCGATGACGCGCCCGCCCTGCACGAGACCGATGCGAAGGACCTTAGGGCCCTGCGCGACGGACATCGCGCGCATGACCGCGGTCATCTGCCCCGGTCGATTGCCCGGTCCTGCGCCCGGCTGCGGTCCTGCGTTCATGAGAGATCGCTCCTCGTCGTGTAGCTAAGACGCCACGGCGCACAAAAAGTTCCGACCCGACGATGCTAGCGGAGCGACTGCGCGTAAGTACAGGGGTTTAGGCGTCCATCGCGACCGGTTCCTCGAGAAGGGCCTCGAGGCGCTCCACCAGGCGATCCGCGCCCTTGGCCCGTCCCTTGGCGATGCGCCGGGCCTCGGCCTGGGCCCCGATGCAGAACGCCATCCCGATGATCCCCATCGCGGCGACCAGAAGCGCGTCGGCCACCAGGCCGCGGATGACGAGCTCGGCGACGTCACTCGAGAGCTCGCTCGTGTCGGTGGCGAGGCCGTTGCGGAGCACCAGCGTCCCGAGCATGAAGCCGGCGCTGCTGGTGATGCTCGCGCAGACCCGCGGGACCCGCGACCAGCGCTGGATCCGGTAGTCGAGCTCGGTCATTTGCTCGTTGACGAGCGCGACCCGCAGCGCAGGCGGCGCGGCCAGCGCCTCGAGGAGATCACGCTCCCAGTCCGCGTCCGGAACCGTCGCGACGAGCGCGCGGAGCCGTTCGAGGACATCCGGTTCGTTCGTGCGGCCGAGCACGTCGGCGATCACGTCGGGATGGAGGGCTGTCGCATTCGCAGCGAACCACACGCGCCGTCCACTCGCCGCCGCGCAGGCGAGCGCGACGAGGATCGCGACGAACGGAATCACGCGATCAGAACGGATCTTTACGCGCCGCCTCCTCGATGCGATCGAGGAAGGGCTGGCGGAGCTCGGCGAGCGTGAGCTTCGGCTGGATCTTGCTCACGTCGACGGAGGCGACGGGCTTCTGAACGCGACCGACGATGGTGACCTCGTTGATCGTGATGACCCCGCCACCCTTCTGCTGGGCCTCGGCCGACCCTTCGCCGGACGCGGCGAACAGGCCGAGCGAGAGCGAGCTGGCGAGCAGGGCGTGGCGAACGCGCGGGCGGGAGCGGAGCATGGCTTGTATCATTGCATATCCCTGACGATGCCGCCGCCGTCCGACTTGGCCGCTGCCGGCTTGGCGCCGGCGGGCGCCGCTCCCGCCGCCGGCGCGACGGTGTTCTTGAGCTCGGCCTGCTTCGCTTTCGCGCGGCCGAGGAGATCGTCGATCTCGTCGTTCACGCCCGGCGGGGCCTTCGCCCCGCGCATCGTCTTGTAGGTCTCGAACTCCTTGATGGCGGTCGAGACCTGTTGATCCGCGCTCGTGCCCGGGATGCTCTGCGCGGTGAGGTACATGAGCCCGAGGTCGTAGTGCGCGGCGGCCAGGCTCGAGTCGAGGGCGAGCGCCTTGTCGAACTCGGTCTTCGCGTCGGCGTAGCGCTGGAGCAGGCGGTAGTTGTCGCCGAGGTTGAGGTGCGCGAGCGCAAGGTTCGGCGCGAAGCGCGTGGCCGACTCGAGCGGCGCGAGCGCCTCGTTCGCGTTGCCGGCCTCGAGCCGCATCGAACCGAGATTGACGAGCGCCTCGACGAGGTCGGGGCGCTTCGCGCTCGCCGCCTCGAAGTCCTTGAGCGCCACGATGCGCGAGCCAGACTCGCGCATGATGAGCCCGCGAAGGAGGTGCGCCTCGGCGTTCTCCTTGTCTCGCGCGGGGGTCGCGTCTCCGAAGCCCTCGAGCACGGCCTGGAGCGCATACTTCGCGAGGTCCATCTTGCGCGCGCGGTAGTGGTCGCGCGCGATGGTCACCATCGCGTCCTTGAAGTTCGGATCCATGCGCAGCGCGTCCTGGGCGAGCTGCTGCGCGGTGGCGTGATCCTTCGCGATCGACTTGACCTCGGCGTTGCATGCCGTGAGGCGCGGCGAGTCCGCCTTCTTCGCGCGCTTGTCGGTGAGGAACGTGTCCGCCTCGCCGGCGCTACCGCCGTTCGCGAGGGAGAGCGCGTAGGCGCACATCGAAAGCTGGTGGTCCGGCGCGTTGGAAAACGCGGTGCGGAACGCCTGCTGCGCGCCCGACTTGTCTCCGAGGTGCTCGTTGACGACACCGAGCGAGTACGGCGGGGACGGCGACTTGGGGTCGAGGCCGCCCGCCTCCGTGAACTTGCTCTTCGCCGTCGCGAGGTCGCCCTTCAGCCACGCCTGCCAGCCCGCCTCGTACGCGGACTTCGCGGAACCCGAGAGCCCCGAGGTACCGGCGCCCTCGACGACGCCGACCTGCGCGCCCTGGTTGTCGGTGACGGGCGTCCCCGCCCCGGCCTCCGCGCCGGGATAGTTGACGGGCTTGTCGCCACCGCAGGCGGGAGCGACGAGCGCCGCGCCCGCGAGCGCCGCGGAGAGCGCGACGAAAGCGACGGCGCGACCGAGAGGAGCGCGACCAGGAAAGGTGCCGAGGAGCTGGAAGGTACGCATCGGTTGTTCCTCGTTCACGGAGCGGCAGGCAACGACGAAGCGTTGCCCTGCGGAGGCGGCAGCGCGGAGAGGCCGGGGCGCGTCTGCACGTACTGGCGCGGCGAGTAGGTCAGGCGCGTCGCGCCCTTGTTCGTCGGGTCGGGCGTGGACGTGACGTACTCGGCCATCTTCGCGTCGCCACCAGAGATGATGTCCGTGTAGTACGCGAGCCGGCTGACGGCGCGTGAGAGCTGCGGATTACGGATGTTGTACTTGCGCGCATAGGCGACGGCCGACGCGTAGCGCTTGATCATGACTTGGTCGGCGCCGTCGAGCTCGATCTGCTTCTTCTGACGCCAGAAGTCGGTCTTGCCGTCCTCGAGCTTGTCGGCGATCTCCTCGAGGTCCGGGCGGCCGCTGTCACGCATCTGTTTGATGGTGGCGCGCTCCTGCGCGGTGAAGAGCTCGTCGTTCTTGAGCACCATGTTGTAGAGGCCCGTGCGTAGCGTGTCGTAGAGCGCTCCCTGACGCGCGATCGCCGTGGGCACCCATTCGAGCGACTCGTACTTCTTGACCATCTTGTCGAGCTCGAGGTCCCACTTCTCGGCCTCGGCAGCATTCGCCTGGTAGCGCCCCTTCTTCTTCATGACGGGCTTGCCGTCGGGGCCCATGACCGCCTTCTTCGTCTTCGGGTCGATCTGCACCTCGCCGAAGATGTCGTTCACGTTGCGCGCGTACTTGTGCTTCGCCGGGTCGTCGAAGCTCGCGGTGATCTGATCGTCGAGGGTCGTGAACTCCGCCTCGGCGGCGTAGTCGACGTATGGGACGGACTGCGCCTCGCTGCGGTTGTCCTTCACGGGCGCCTTCGCGCGGTAGTTGTCCCAGGCGGTGACGGTGCTCTTGAACCAGCCCTTGTAGGCCGGGTCGGCGACCGACTTCTTCATGCGCGCGACGCCGTACGCGGCCTCGACGAGGTACTTCGCTGCGCCCGCGGACGTGCGCTGCGTCTGGAAGTAGCCGATGAGCCCCTGCTCCGCGGCGAATCGGGTCTGGCGGTTCGCGCCCGTGTCGCCCGCGGTCGGGCTCCACTGCTTGTAGTCGTAGCTCGCGACCGTGTAGTCGGCGTTCGCCTTGTCGTCCGCGGTCGGGTTCGTCTTCAGGAGGATGCGGTAGGCCGCCATCATCTTGTCGCGCTGCCCGAGGTTCGCGTAGAGGATCATCGCGTTCTTCGAGTTGTCGCGGCGCTTGGCCTCGGGGAAACGCTCGTTGGAAGCGATCTTGTCGTAGGTCTCGGCAGCACGCTGGTAGTTGAAGAACGAGTAGTACGTCTCGCCGAGCGCGGAGTACGCGTCGCCGAGGTAGCCGATGCGCTCGGCGTACTTCTTCGGGTCGGCGGCCGCCTTCGTCTTCGGGTCGCCCTTCTGCAGCGCGTTGAGGCGCGCGTCAGAGCCGTAGTCCGAGATGAACAAGTTGTAGAGCGCGATCGCCTTGTTGTACTCGCCGATCTGCTTGTACGCGTACGCGGCGTTCATCGCCGCCTCGGGCGCCTCGTCTCGACCGGGCGCGGCGGCGAGCGCGGACTCGTAGAGCTCGCCAGCCTTCTTCCACGTCTCACGCTTCTCGGGCGCGTCGGGGTTCTTGCACTTCTGGCCGATCTTCGCCTCGCACGCCTTCTCGAACTGCTCGCGGGCGCGGAGGAAGCCGGCTTCCTGGATGGTCGGGTTGATGATCGAGCCGGCCTTGCCGGCCTGCTCGGGGTTGAACGCGCACGTGTGCGCCTTCTCCGCCTCGGCGAGCTGGATCGAGCGCTGCGCGTCGCGTTCGAGGTTGCTCATCGTGATGAGCTTCTCCCACGCCTTGTAGCCGAGCTCGTCCTTGCCGCAGTGCTCCTTCCACATCGGCTCGAAGCGCGCGCGCGCGAGGTCGAACTGGCCGTAGAGGAAGTACTGCTCGGCCACGTAGTACTGGTAGTCGTTCGAGCGGTGCTGCACGTCGAGCGACGGCGGCACGATCTTCACGTACTCGTCGCGTGCCGTCATGCTCTGCGTGACCACCGCGGGGATGGGATCGCGGAGGACCTTGCGGGTCGCCTCGTCCGCGTTGTCGAACTTCACCTCTTCGCGCTTCTCCACGCCCGCCCCGCCTTGCTCGGCGCGCTGGAACGCAAGATCGCGATCGACGTCGCTCACGTCGACGACGAAGAAGGCGGCGTTGTCGAGGTACTTGTCGTCCTCGTTCGAGTCGCGAACGTCCATCGCGGCAGCGAGGGCCTCGTCGATGTCCTTCTTCGATGGCTCCGGGTACGCCTTGGGCGCGGCCTTGTGGAGGACGACCTGGATGCGGACGTACTGGCGGCGCGCATCGGCGAGCCAGTAGCGGCTCTCGTACGCGTCCGGCGCGTTCTCGTCCTGTTTCAAATAGCCATACCAGCCGATGGCGGCGAGCTTGTACTCGGTGGCGGCGCGCGACAGCAGCTCGAGCTGGCGACCGGGATCGTTCGTCTCGCCGGCCGACGCGAGGCCGGCCTTACCGTTGTTCGTGTGCTGCGCCGCGGCCTGGCGGAGACCGCCACGCACGAGCCGCTCCGCGTTCTGGATCGCGGCCGGGTTGTCCTTGTTCGCGTCCACCCACGGCGTGTTGCCGATGTAGTTGGCGAGCTTCGTGCGCGCCTCGAGCGCCTTCTGCGCCGTCGCGTCGTGCTCGGGCGTGCCCGGGCGCTTCGTGATGTTCAGCTGGTCGTAGGTCTCGGCGATCGAGTTCTGCGTGTCGGGCGCCGTGGGATCCATCGGCCACTTCGAGAGCATGGTCTCGTAGACCTCGACGGCATTCGCGAACTGGTTGAGGCTCCGGTACTCGAGCGCGAGCGCCCGGTAGATCTCGATCGTCCAGGGCTTGTCCTGGGGGATGAGGTTCGGATCCTTCACGCGGTCGATGCCGACGTGGAGCTTCTTCTCCGCGACCTCGGGGCGCGGCTCGGTGTCCAGGATGTCGGGCCGACCGATGAACGGCTCCCAGTCCTCGGGGCCCTTGAAGTCGACGTTCGTGAGCGAGCCGGCGATGTACGTGTACGCCTCGTTGCGGAAGTCCGCGCCGTTGTCGCCCGTGATCTTCTGCTGCTCGTCGGTGTAATTGAGGAGGACGATGAACTGCTTCGTCGCCGCCTCGTAGCGCTGCTGCTTGAAGAGCGCCCAGGAGGACTTGTAGAGAGCGACGCCGTAGAGCGGCGGCTTCTTGTACTTCATCGACTGCGTGTACGCGGAGGACGCGCGGTTGTAGCCCCACACCGAGCCCGGGTCCTCCTTGGTCACGCCGCTGCCGAAGTCGAGCTGGTCGAACTCCCAGTTGCCGATCTGCCACCAGATTTCCGCTACGTACTTCGGGTCCTCGCCCTGGCGCACCGCGGGCTGGGGGATGTACTTGCAATCTGCACCGAAGTAGGGATCCGTGTACACCGTCTCGGGGTTCTTGCGGCTCACCGCCTTGGGGTCGCGGTACTTGTTCCGCCAGGCCGTCCAGAACGCCTCGTCGTGGTCCTGGGGCATCGGCTTGATGGTGTCCTTCTCCGGATCCTTGGGATCGGAGGGCACCGGATACTCGTAGTGGTTCGTGCACACGAGCGAGCGCCAGACCTGCATCGCCTCGGGGATGCGTCCCGAGTCGTTCAGGGCGTGGCCGAGGAAATAGTAGATGCCGGCGATCTCGCGGTACTTCGGGTACTCGCGGACGACGCGCTTGTAGAGGGCGATGGCGGACTTCAAGCCGTTCTCGACCGGCTCGGTTGCGTCCTCGGAGCGCGCGCGCTCCTCGTAGAGCGCGGCGAGGCGGTACATCGCGTCGGGCGTGGCCTCGGGCTGCGAGCGCGGGCCGCTGTAGACGGCAATGAACTCCTCGAGGCGCCTGATCGCGATGTCGCGTGCCTTGCGGAGCTCGGCCTTCTCGATGGCGATCTCGCGGTCGAGACCGGAGAGGATCTCGCGCTTCTTCGACTCGTAGTGGAGGCGGATGATCGTCGTGACGGTGTCGCGGTAGTCCTTCGCCCCCTTCTCGTAGGCGTCGACCTCTTCTTTGAGCGCACCGAGCGCCGCGACCTGCTGTGGGGTGGGCGGCGGCGGCGGCGGATTCATCTTGCGGACGGTCGGCGCGCTCGATGCGACGGAAGCGACGGGCGTGGTGTTGGTCCCGCCGTCGGTCGTGCTGCTGGTCGAGCCCGCGTCGCCGCTGGTGTTCGTGTTCGGCAGGGCGCCGGCAGCGGTCCCCGACACGCCCTTGGGCGCGATCTTCGGCGCGGGCTTCGCGGGCGCGGGCTTCGCGGGCGCGGGCTTCGCGGGCGCGGGCTTCGCGGGCGCGGGCTTCGCGGGC
>Ga0123336_10003725_pt1 | contig 12596 bp, 7 predicted proteins | sample SSSSmetaG_FD_96466 | JGI IMG/M metagenome (GOLD analysis project Ga0123336, IMG submission 96466) | Glacier valley bacterial and archeal communities from Borup Fiord, Nunavut, Canada, to study Microbial Dark Matter (Phase II) - ​SSSS metaG | ecosystem: Environmental > Aquatic > Freshwater > Ice... | reverse complement strand
GGAGAGGCGGCTCTGGCGCTTTCGGCGGTGATGCCGCGGCAGATGGCAGTCGCTCCGGATGGGAGGCAGCTGGTGGTGGCGGTAGGAGGAGGTGGCGCTTACAACGCTGTTGCGATCAACGACGACGGTGTGGCGGGGCGGGTGTCCGGGATTGTGAAAGAAATTGGGTGCGGGCCCATTGCGGAGCAGCAGGATGCTTCGCATCCGCAGGCCGTTGTGTTCGATGGCACAGGCAATCGCGTGATTGGGGCGGACCTGGGGTGCGATCGTTTGCGCGTGCTTGCTTTAGGCAAGGCACTGCAGATGCACAGCGTTTACACCAGTGCCGCAGGGGGTGGTCCTGAGCACCTGGCGATGCATCCGCTGGGGCACCTTGTCTACGTTAGTCATGCGCTGAACGGAACGTTGCAAGGGCTGCGCTACGACGGGCATAGTGGCTCCTTGATGGAACAGGTGACGCAGGTGGAATGCGGGCGGCTGTATGCGATGATGATGCACCCTGCGGGCGAGTTTCTTTATGGGGCGGACAGCGCTGAGATTACCGTGTGGAAGATCGATGGCGATACAGGGGCTCTGCAGGCCGTGCAGCGTGTCGCCTGTGCGGACGTGCAGGCGTTGTGTGTTTCAGGTGGCGCGATGCTTGCCGTTGGGAGCGACGGTATAAGGCAGTTGAAGATGAGGGTTGATGGCCGACTCGAAGAGGCTTCGTGGAAGGTGCGATTGAACGGTGCGGCACGTATTGTTGTGCGTGATGCCGTGTGAGCTTTTCCGGAAGCCTCTTCGTGTTTGATTCGCACGGATAGCTTGTTAGTGCTCGATCTCCACTCCGGGTTGCGGTGTCTTCTTCGGAGCGAATGTGGTCCAACGTGAAGTATTGGCCGTGTGGGCGGCGGGGGTTGCAGTCCAACGGTCAGCGCTCATGCCGTTGAGGTCGTAGACGATTTTTCCGTCTTTGAGCGTCATCTCGCAGAGCAGCTTTTCCTTGCCGTCCACGCGTGTGTCGACCATGTCAGTGAAACCGAAGGTGCCTTTTTCGAGGCGCAGGATCGTGACGTCGGCAATAGAACCTTCGGATAGATTTCCTAACTCCTCGTGCTTGATTTCGCGTGCCGGATGCGAAGTCATTTCCGCGACGACCTCTTTGAGCGGCACTCCGAGAACCAAAATTTTATCGGCTACATTGAGCTCATCCTTCATGGCTGCGTTCATGCTGGTGACGTGGAGATCGGTGGAGATTGAATCGGGGACGAAGCCGGCCTTGATCATGGGAACGGCGAGCGACCACTTGAAGCTGCCACCACCCTGGCCGACATCGAAGTAGGCGCCACGTTTGCGGCCTTCGATGAGAGCTTTGCTGGGACCGAGGGTTGCAGGATCCTGCTCCTGACGGAGGCCGGAGTACATGTGGGTATAGATGTCGCCGGGGCGAAGTTTTTTGACGAGTAGATCGTAGATGGGACGCGCGGGACGGTCGACGCCGAAGTCCACCATGACCGGAATGTTTGCCTTGGTGCCGGCGATGATGGCTTGATCGACTGGAATCCAATCGTTGCCTTCGTAGTGGGCCGTCTTGATGCCGACGACTGTTTGCGGGTATTTGAGCGCCATGGCGGCGGTCGCTTCGCCGTCCATGTCCGCGGTGTTCTGCTCATATTTTCCGCCGCGCATGCCTGAGCCGACTATGTTCAACATTGCGAGGACGCGAGTCTTTGAGCGGTCAATGATGCGCTGCTTGAAATCTTCAAAGTTGCGCCATCCGGCACAGCCAGCGTCAACGACGGTTGTCACACCGACTCGGAAGGTGAAGCCGTCGGGCGGGAGGCTATTATCGCCCGCGTAGGAGTTGCGCTCGCCCGTTCCAGCGTAAACATGGACATGCAGATCGATGAGTCCCGGAGTGACGTAGAGGCCCTTAACGTTGATAGTCTTAGCCGCATCGGTGGCTGGGATGTGCGGTGCTACCTTTGCGATTTTCCCGTTTTTGATGGCGACGTCCATGATGGCGTCGATGTGATTCTTATCGTCGAGGACATGGCCGCCGTGTAGAAGGAGATCGTAGTCGGGGGATTTTGCCTGGGCGAGGAGCCGGGTGCTGGAACCCAGCGACAACGCCATCGAGGTAAGGGCGATACAGCATGCGTAGCTCGGTCGCTGCAATTTAGAGATCATGAATCATTCCTTCGTTATTTGATTGGGAGCGGCAATCCGTATCGGAGAGCAGGGTCTACTGTTCCGATACGCTACGACTGACGCTGTTGTTCTATCGACATACGCTTTTCAGCAGGGATTTATTAGCTACGAATTGCTTTCCAGGTGGCCTGGCCATACTCGCCAAGCGTAACGATTCCGGCCATGCTGCTTCCCTGCACTTCTCCTTTGAAGTTCCACGGGACGGAGTTTCCGCTGACCTCCATGCTGCTGTGCAGTTCGATCTGCGAGGCGCGAATCCGGCCTTTGAGGGAGGCGCGATAGAGCTCGCCCTGCTGGGTGCCGGTGAGGTCATTGCCGTTCTGTTGCAGGGTAAAGTACTGCTCGCCCAGACCACGACTGTATTGGATGGAGACGGCCCACTTGCCCTGAACAGGCGATGGGGTACCGGAGGGAACGATGGGATCGTCGTAGTGACCGGGTTTGGTGAGGCCGAGGTAGAGGGCGTCGGCAATGATGCGATCTTCACCCGGGTCGAGCATGTAGGGCATGATGGTGATGGAGCTGGCCATGGCATTGGGGCGGACGCCTGAGCCGCCATCGACCATGATGCGGGGGGTGCCGGCGTCGAGACGTGCGACGAGTTCCGTGCCTGTAATCCTGAGCTGCGTTGCGTCCCAGTGGATGCGCAGGCGAGGAGATTTGTTGGAGAGGTCTTCAGGCTGCAGGTACTCCGCGGTGACCGAAGGAAGCCCTTTGAGGCGAGTCTCGATGTGCTGCAGCCAGGAGAGCCACTCACGCTGCTCGGCCGCGTGGTCCCGCTTGTACCACTGGCGGAGAGCAGCGAGGAGGCCCATGATCTCTTCCTTGCTGCATTTGAAGGCGCGACCATAGTTGTGGTGGGGTGCAGCCTGGAAGTACGCGGCCCGGCAGAGGTCTTTCTGCCCGATGAGCAGACCGGCGGACTGCGGGCCACGCATGCATTTGCCGCCGGAGTAGCCGACGAGGGTGGCCCCGTGCTGGATATGGATGTTGGGTGTGATGGGCTCTTCCGCGGCGGCATCGACGAAGACGGGGACGCCTTTTTCCTTCGCGATGCTGCAGATGTTCGGAATGCTGAGGGGGCCGGACTCCGCCGCGGGACCGGACAGGATGTAGATCATGGCGGTGCGACTGGAGAGCTTGGCGCGCAGCTCTTCGGCTGAGTCCACTTCGACTATTTCGACGCCCGTCATACGGACGCCGAAGTCGTAGGGATTGCGCGAGTGTTTGGGGATGATGACCTGATTTTTGCTCATGACGTAGGGCAGTGCCTGCGACTTTTCGGGGTTGGTGCCGGCGATGCAGGCGATGGTCGCCAAGGCAATTGCAGCCTCACAGCCGGTGGTGGCGATACCCCACTCCGCGCCCATGAGCTGGCCAATCTCCTTGCCGACTGCGTCCATCAGCTCGTCGAGATGGACGAAGTAGTGGGAGGCCTCGAACATGTCCTGCTTGACCTGCGGGAGAGAACGCGAGCCGCTGATGATGGTGAAAGTGCCGTGACCATTGATGATGGGTCGTACGCCGATCTGCGTGAACAGGTTGTCTTTCTCCGTCCCTTGTCTGACGAGGGTCGAGGGGCGGGTCGCCTTTGGAGACTGATTCTCTGCGAACAGGTTCAGGGGAGATACCGAAGTTGCGGCTCCGAGAGCGGAGAGGATGCCCGATTGCTTGAGCACCTGACGGCGGGACCAACGCGTCGTACGAAAGAGAGACATAGGGTAGCTGTTCCTTTTTTTCCAAGGGTGAATCTACGTTCGATTGATTTACCTGCGGGGAGCCGGGCCATGAAGCGACTAGATGAAGGCGATGAGATCGATCTCCACGAGCGAGTTGCCGGGGATGCCGCCGGCAGGTGCGATGGTGGTACGCACCGGAGGAACCTTGCCCCAGCGCCCTGCGTAGACGGTGTTCATTTTGGCCCAGTCATTGATGTCGTTGAGGTAAACGTTGACCTTCAAGACCTTCTCCATGGATGAGCCGGACTTGATGAGATTCTGCTCGAGCTCGTCGAGGACGTGCGTGGTGTGCTCCTCAACGGTGCCTTTGAAGTGTGCGCCTACCCCGGCGAGGAAGAGGAGGTTGCCATACGAGATGGCGCTTGAGAAGAGCGGTGGGGCGCCGCCGGCGTTATCCGCGTTAGGCTTGACCAGTGGTGCTTTTTTCTCCAGCTTGCCGGTGGTCTGAGCGGGAGAAGATTGAGTCAGAACCGCGCCGCCAGTGGCTGCTGCCGCCAGTTTGGCAACGATCTTGAGCAGGCCGCGCCGTGTTGATTTGATTTCCATGGTGAACTCCTTTTTTGCTGTGCGGGGTTAGAGAATCTTTTCAGCCTGCTAGACGTTGGGATGGCTGAGTGCAGCGTGAAGTTGGCGGCCGACAACCTCGGCTTCGCCGGGCTGCATCATCCAGGTGCCTACGACGATGGTGTTCTGGTTGGAATGGGTGCCGAGGCGGCCTGAGGTTCCGGTTGCAGGATTGAGCTCGATTTGAGGGCGACCGCGACGCAGGCGCTGCTGCACCTGAAGGGGCGTGATGCCAACGACTGCGGGATCATAGGCGAGGATGAGATGCGGAACATGGTTGGCGACCTCGGGCATGTGTATCTCGGTCTGCATGGTGGGGATGTCCTTGAGCATGGCGGCGATGAGATTGGCACGGCGCATATACTCCGCCTGATTGACCTCGTCGCTTTGCTCCAGGAGCCAATCGACGGCTGCGACCATGCCGACGATCTGCTCCTTTGCGACCTTCATGCCGCGGCCTACGGCGTCGGAGTTTGGACTGCCGTTGGCTACGGCGAGATCGATGAGGTGCTTTTTGCCGAGTAGCAGACCTGCGTTCTGCGGGCCTCGAATTCCCTTTCCGCCAGAGAAACAGACGAGGTCGTAACCCATGCCGGTGTAGTTCCAGAGGTTGGAGATGGGCGGCATATCGGCAGCCGCGTCCATGTGGCAAGGGACATTGTGTTCGTGGGCGACGCGCAGCCAGGTTGCACGATCGATCTTTCCGTCGCCTGAGGAGTTGAAGAAGTTCGTCATGATGGTGCGCGGCGTAAAGGCACGTTGGTAGTCTTCGAGGGTGACGACCTCGACGATACGAACTCCACAGAGGAGCATGGCGTGGTCGTACTCGTAGCGGTGCGCCTTCTGGACGATGACCTCATTCTTCATCGTGCCGATATCTTCAGGAATCTGGTCGGGCGTGGTCTTGTTCGCAGATGCGATGCAGGCAGCCGTTGCCAGCGTGAGAGCCGCAGAGGCACCTGATGTGACCATTGCGGCTTCGCAACGGAGTTTCTTTGCGAGGTATTCGCCGGCGGCACGTTGGAGATCTTTGAGCACGACAGGATGCAATGCCGCTTTGGCCACGGCACGTTGCACTTGAGGCGGCATTACCGCAGCGGTGAGATAGGTGTAGGTTCCGGCTGCGTTGATGATGGTTGGTACACCCAGCCTGGCGTAGTAATCGTCTGCCGCGTTTGTGGAGGCGGGTGAAGCGAATGATTCCGACGAAAGGAATGGTAAGGCAGCCAGGGCGGCCTGAGACCAGCCCAAGAAGCGGCGGCGCGAGAAGAGCCCTGAGTCCGGGTTATGCGACATGGTTACGACCTCCGTCGTTTTTATGAAACAGGAGCAACTAGATTCTTCCGAACTGCTTTACGGCTTCCACGATGGAATGGAATTTTTCGATAAAGGGATACATGGAGTGCTCGCTGTTATCGAGCTTCTCGGCGAGAACCAAGACTTCGGCGGCTTTCTCTTTAGGGACGACGACAACGCCATCCTGATCGGCAACGATGATGTCGTTGGGGTTGACTCGAACACCGTCGCAATCGATGGGTATGTTGGAGCCGCCGAAGCGGTAGTGCCCCACGGAGGTAGAAGGCACCGGGCCCAAGGCGTAGACCGGAAAGCCGATGCGTTTGAGCTGCGGGAGATCGCGTACGCCACCATCGATCACTGCACCAACGAATCCCCGGGAGAACATTGCAGTTCCCATTAAACCGCCCATGCCCGCGATGTCTGCTCCATCTTCTACCTGCATGACGTATACGGATCCTGGGCCGCCGGTGTCGATCGCCTTGAGCATTCCAGAGAGTGCGTCGGGATCATGGTTTTCCTGCTTCAACAGCTTCACCGTGAGCGCGATGCCCGCAAACTTTGCGGGGAAGATGGCCTGCATACGATGCGACATATAACGCTTTTCGTGGAGCAACTGTTCGATGGCGTCGGAGACGGATGCTGCCTCTACATGCCGATAGGCTTCGAGCATCGCGGCTGGGTCGGCGCTGTACTGTGCCGCTGTCAGTGGAGCGTCGGCACGGACCGTAGTGCAGACAACGACCAGTGCAGACAGCACGATAGTGAACGCCGCGGTGGAGCGAAGTGACTTTAGTGAGAGTTTAGCCAGACTGCTGAAAGGTTGGATCAAGAGTTACTCCTGACTTCACATTCTTGCGAAGACCCAGAGCGGTTGAAAACGCGCTGCGAACAGCATATAGAAGGTCTGGAAAGGACGGCAGCAGCCGGGATGAAACTGCGACTGCTGCCTGCAATGGGACAAGTTAGAAGTTGATTTTTCCAGCAAGCTGAAGGATTCTGCCGAAGTTTTGAGCGGATGTTATGGTGCCGAAGGCATTCGGCGCAATCGTGGAGCCGAAGGCAGGAAGGCTGCTGTTAGGGTTAGATGGATTTGGGTGATTGAAGAGGTTGAACGACTCTCCACGAAGCTGGAATTTCAGGTTTTCATAGATGGTGAAGTTCTTGAAGATGGAGAAGCTTGTGTTGATCTGGCCGGGGCCGTGGAGATCGTTGCGGTGGATGTTGCCGAAGGTGAAGGCCGTAGGCAGGCTGTACGCGGCGATATCGATACAGCTGCGGGAGCTGTTGGTGACGCCACTGATGCGAGTACCACGCGAGCAGTTCATCGAAGCGGCATGAACATAGTTAGGACGCTGTGTTCCTATGCCTCCGACGTTGGCCTGGTTTTCGTTGATGGACACGTTGAAGGGCATACCACTCTGGAGCGAGAAGATGGTGTTCGCCTGCCATCCGCCGACGAGCGAGCGAACTACTGGGCCGAACTGATTGAGCGTGGGGAGAGCGTAGGTGATGGAGCCCACGAAACGGTTACGAATATCCCAGTTGGCGTTCCCGTAGTCGGCTTTGAGGTTGTACTGGATCATCGGAGTTCCGCCGCCGTTGGCGTCGTTTGACGTATCCAGCGTGTGAGACCAGGTGTAGCTGAGGCTCATGTCCAGGCCGTGCGTACTGCGCTGGCGGAAGACGGTGGTGAGGCCGTGGTAGGTGGCTACACCGTCGTTCTGGATCTGGCGGATGTCTCCGAAGAGCTGATAGGGACGACGACCATTGACCGCACCAGCAGCGGGCGCGGGTGTGTTGGGATAGAAGGAGTGATCGAGGTGAATGGAATGCGAGCCGAGGTACTGCACCTCAAGCGCCGCATTGCGCCACAACTCGGTACCGGTGTCGAGATTCCACTGGTAGAGTCGCGGGGTTGGCAGGTAGAAGTTGTCGGTGAATTGATTGATGTAGGTGCCTGGCGTACCGGCGACGGGCGAAGTGGTCGCGGGCGCGCCACCCGAGGGGTTCGAGAAGGAGACGTTCGCCACGGCGGGAGCAGCCGAAGAAGATGTATTGCCGTTGTAGGTGGTCGAAGCCGCGAAAGGATAGTTGCCGCTTGCGAGCGTGAAGGAGTTGAGATGGTTGGGGTTGTAATAAATACCACCACCACCGCGTACTACAAGCTTCTCGGTGAGGCGATAGGCGAAGCCGAGGCGAGGTGAGACGAGATCGTGATTGGTGCCAACGAACCGGAAGCCAGGAGTCGGCGTGTAGGTGGCTGCTGAGGCGGCTGATGAAGTGGGAATCAACGCGGTGTAAGTGCTGTTGACGATGCGAGCGTTACCGTTGAGGCTGTAGGGGACGGTGGGGAGTTCGTAACGGACTCCGTAGAGGAGAGTGAGTTTGTGAGTGACCTGCCAGTTGTCCTGGACGAAGAAGCCATCTCGCCACTCGGCGACGGAACCTTTGACCTGGAAGAGTGGTGTGATGGCCTGGTTGGAGTATCCGGTGAGGAAGTCGGCGGCACCGTCGCGAGAGTATCCGCCGTTGAAGGTAAATTGACCACGAGGCTGATTCTGGGCAGCGCGTCCGAGCGTCATGCGACGGATGTCTGCGCCTGCCATAAGGGTGTGCTTGCCGAAGTTGTAGCTGACCTGATCGTAGCCGTGGAGGGTGCGGTCGTCCTGGAACCAGTTGGTGCCTTCAGCACCAAGCCCCGAGTAGCCAGTGATGACGATGGTGGGAATTCCGGGATTGCTGTTTGAGGTGTCAGCCGTGAAGCCGGGGATGCCCAACGCCGTGCCAGCGCTCTTGAGGCCGTTGACGTAGAAGTAGTTCAACTGGTTGGTGTTGATCTTGTTGAAGCCGAAGCGGAGGTCGTTAATGAGGGTGGCGGCGATGGTGTGGGTGTAGCCAAACACTGCGTTGGAGTCGACCGTAGGTGCCGAGCTGGCTGTGGTGGGGACGACGTTTCCGTTGGAACTGGTGCTCTTCTCGTAGGTGTAGCGGAGGAAGAGGCGGACTTTTTCTCCGATGTTGTAGTCGAGGCGGTCCAGAGTTGCGTTTTTTCTGAAGGTCGCGGGGGTGGTGCCGTTGAAGTTGTTGACGGTGCCCGCCAGATTTGGGTGCGGGTAGTAGGCGAGCAGCGCGGTTGCGATGGGAGAGATGTTGGTCACCTTGTTGAAGGCGTAGGGGGTCTGGTTTGCCGGGTTCCGAATCTGGGTTCCGGTAGTGCAGTTGCCCAGCGTATCGAAGACTGAACAGAGTGCGCCGAAGTCTCCGCCGCGCATGGCATCGGTGAGGAGGGTGGCGACGATACTGTTCTGGCTGATCTGGCGGAGGCCCTCATACGATCCGAGGAAGAACGCCTTGTTGCGGCCGTTGTAGAGGTGAGGGACAACGATGGGGCCGCCGAGAACGCCGCCGAACTGGTTGAAACGAAGCAGCGGTGTGCGTGCCGTGGGTGAGGTGACCCAGTTCTTGGCGTTGAAAAAGTCGTTCTGGACGTAATCGTAGGCGGTGCCATGGAACTTATTGGTTCCGGACTTCGTATCGACATTAATATGAACGCCCATATAAGCGCCGTACTGAGCTGTGTAGTTGCCGGTCTGCGTCTGAACGGCGGAGACGGCGTCAGGGTTTGGGGTGACGGAGGAGTTGGAGATGAGGCCGTTCATGATGGTGATGCCGTCGAGCGTGAGCGAGTTGGTGACTTCGCGCGTACCTGCGCCGATGAAGTTCGCGCCGGGAGGGTTGCCGGTGTACGAAGTTTTGGGTCCGATGATGATATTGGACGCCGTGGCGGCGAGTTCCATGACTCTGCGCGTGTTCATGGGCAGGTTTTCGACCTTGGCGACGCCGAGGGTTTCACCGAGCAAAGCATCGTCGGTAGAAAGAGCCGCCGTGGAAGCGGAGACCATCACTTCCGTGTTTTCAGAGCCAAGGGAGAGGCCTACATCGGTTCGTACGGCAAGGTTGAGCTGGACGATGACGCCAGAGGTAACGACCCTGGCGAAGCCCTTCTGCTCGACGGTGATGTTGTAGGTGCCCGGCTGTACGAATGGGATCGAATAGTAGCCTTCAGCATTCGTTTCACCCTTGTAGATGACCTTTGTCGCAACGTTGAGGCCAGTTACCCTGGCACCGGTGATGACCGCGCCGCCGGGATCTGTGACCGTTCCGACGAGCGACGTATTGTTCGAGACCTGAGCCCGGAGAAACAAGGGACTCAACAGCAATACGAGGAAGCAGAGTAATGATTTCTTCACGGTGGTCTCCTAAAGGTGAAACTGGCAGGGCCAGGTATTTTCAGCGATTTCCAAGGCAGCCGTTCGAATACGACCTGGGGAAAGAGTGATCTATGAGTGTCGTAACGGCCGATGGATTGTTTCTTGAATGTGACGATTACATTACGGGTTGAATTGTTTGTCATGAGGCAGTTGACGGTGCAGACTCTAGGTCAAATGACCTAGACCGGTCGCGCCGGGGACGCACAGACAGACGACAAAACGGCCTCGCTTGAGGCCGTTTTGCATGGGATAGTGGGGAGGAGGTTAGTCGAGGTGGATGAGGCCGCGCTGAAGGGCGTAAATGGTTGCCTGGGTGCGATCACGAGCACCCATCTTGTCGAGCACTGAGCTTACGTGGATGCGTACAGTTTTTTCCGCGATACGCAGATGCTCTCCGATTTCACGGTTGCTGAGCCCCTGGGTGATGCAGGTGAGGACATCCACCTCGCGTGGAGTCAGGTCCACGGAGGGCATGCGTTCGGCGAGGCGGTCGAGGGCGACGTGGGGCAAGTAGCGGAGACCGCGGTCGACGCTCTGGATGGCGTTCAGAAGCTCTTCACCACTTGCGTCCTTGGTGAGATAAGCCATTGCACCGCTGCGTACCGCGCGGTAAATGTCTTCGCTGCCGTGGTAGTTCGAGAGGATGACGATGCGCGCGGTCGGGAACTCCTTGCGAATCTGAATAATGACATCGAAGCCGCTGACACGGGGCAGACGCAGATCCAGAACGACGACATCCGGACGGAGTGTGCGGTACATGGAGATGCCGAGTTCTCCATCACTGGCTTCGCCGACGATGCTGATCTGGGCGTGTCCGGAGAGCACGGAATGAAGCGCCATGCGGGCGAGGAAATGATCTTCGATCAGGAGAACGCGTATCTGTTTCATGGCCTTATATTCCGATCCAACGGATAACGTGCTGCTCGCGTGTGACAGGTTGTAGCATTGCGTTGAAGAATACGCGAACCATCACCTCAGTGCCTGAACCGGGCGCACTTTGGAGATGCAGGTTGCCACCAAGTTTGCGTGCACGCTCTTCCATGACAGGGATGCCGAAGTGACCTCCCTTTGCGGCCGCAGAGTCGGAGCGATGGAAGCCGCGGCCATCGTCGCGTACGGAGAGGCTTAGTGCCTCGGACTCGTATTTGAGATAGATGGCGATATTGGACGGGCCCGCGTGGCGGACGGCGTTGGCGACGGCTTCCTGCCCGATGCAGACGAGATGATGGACACAGCCGGGGGCCAGCGGAACTTCTTCCCCTTCGACATCAAAGACAATCTCGATGCCTTCCTGAACGGGGTTGGCCGACAGGGTGCGGCTAAGGGCCTGCGAGAGAACATTGGTGACTTCGTCGGTGTCGCGAAGATCCCATATGATGCGGCGTGCCTCGGCCTGACAGTGCGACACCATACTCCGGGCCAGTTCGCAGGAGGTTGCAGCGGGAGTGGCTTCGGCACCGCTATCACGGAATAGCTTTGCAGTGGCCTCCAACTGCCATGAGATTGCGGCAAAGCCGGCCATCAACGTATCGTGGCACTCTCTTGCGATGCGATTGCGCTCTTCCAAGACGATGCCGATACGGCCGCGCATCATGTGAAGGCGGCGACGAAAGAGATGCGTCGCCAGTAATACCGCGAGAATGAACAGCGTGGCGTAGAAGTACCAGGTTTGATAGGGGTAAGGATATTGTTTGACGGGCAGGGTGGCGATGGGGGACGACCACTCTTCTCCGCTCTCGTGAGCCTGCACCTCGAAGCGATAGTTGCCCGGAGGGAGTCTGCGATATCGGGCTACACGAATACGAGTGGTGGTCCAGGTCGAGTCGTATCCCGCAAGGCGATAGCGAAATTCAAGATGTCCTGGATTGGAGAGCAACTTGGCATTGAAGAAGAACAGGATGTCCGGCTGGCCCGCTTCAAGATCGATGTGCTTTTCGGGCCCGGGGGCGATTACCTCAGTGGAGTTCGGATCGTTTGAAAGGGTCCAGCCCGTTACCGTGGCGGTCGGATTGGATTGACCGATTGTCTCTGCGAGGTCAGTGGTGTGGACAAATCCTTTTGTCGTGGCGAACCACATCGTTCCGTCGGGCAGCATTGCAGAGGTTGGCTTGGACGGCCCGCCGCACTCGCTGGAACGCATACCGTCGGCCTTGCCCAGGATGACTATCGAGAGTTGCTTCTGCTGTCCATCGACGACGGCATGAAGCTCCGCGACTGACACACGCACAATGCCACGTGATGTCCCGAGCCACAGATGGCCGTCTTTATCTTCAATCGCAGTATTGACGTGCAGTGCAGGTAAGCCCGCACTTGGTTGAATGGGCGTGACCGATGTATCGCGCACCGCGACCAGGCCACCGCTCTTGGTGGCGGCCCACATGTAGCCTGCACGATCGAGCGTGAGGGAGAGGATGTAGGGATGAGGAAGACCCGCAATGACCGTCGTCACGCCATTGCGGACACGATAAAGACCCGTGCTGGTGCCTACCAGGACGGAGCCATCGCGATCTTCCGCGAGACAGGTGACTAGCTG
>Ga0123336_10003723_pt1 | contig 12600 bp, 8 predicted proteins | sample SSSSmetaG_FD_96466 | JGI IMG/M metagenome (GOLD analysis project Ga0123336, IMG submission 96466) | Glacier valley bacterial and archeal communities from Borup Fiord, Nunavut, Canada, to study Microbial Dark Matter (Phase II) - ​SSSS metaG | ecosystem: Environmental > Aquatic > Freshwater > Ice... | reverse complement strand
CCTGGCAAGACTAAAAGTCTGCACGAGCTTTAGCTCAGGAACAGCTTGTTATTTCGGTAATGATCCATTTTGGAGCGAAATGCGTGCGACCGAACGTTACAAGCACAGTAAACTAAAAACCTCACTATTCGGCACGAAAAGTCGAGAGTTTCAATAATGTTAAGATTTCGGCTGATCGAAGGCGCAAAAAGAATTGTTTGTTGCCGTATTGACCTTGGGACGGGAAGGCACCTACGGAAATGGCTGCGGGGATTTGTACGGGAGAAGGCTTATTTCGGGCGCGAGTTAGCTGATTGGGGCCAAGCCGTCTGCTTATCGAGCCTCTAGAAAATGAACGGCGTTTAAATAGCGCTTTTGTTAATCACATAATTTGACCTGAAGGGCAAAATTCCCGTGCGGGATTGGAGCGTTTATCGCGTACGCTTCCTTGGTCGTGTAATTGACGTCACGACACTTGAGTACGGTACACTTTTGCTTTGTGTAATTGGAAAGGACGCCTCTTGTATTGCTTAAAGCCCTTGTGCACAGTCTCTTTGCTGGCCCTGATCAGCAGCGCGCCTGTTCTTGCCAATAACTTTGGCGAATCGTTGGCTTGGCAGTTCCAGACGACCGCCGACAAGGCCAATCAGGCTCTTGTCGCCGATATCATCGCCAAGAAAAAAAGCGGTTATTATGCCGCACCAACGTACACTACAAATATCGGCCGCCAATACAACTGCAATGTCTCGGCCAGCGCCGCCGGTAACAGTGGTTCGAATAGCACTGTCGCCAATTCGCCTTCGACATCGGGCGCCACTGCCAAGGCGACCGGTAACGAGAGCACGGCGAGTGTCGACGGCCACGGCGCGCCACTGACATCACCGGGCGGTATCAATGGCACGCAGTCGAACAGCGGTACGGTTCATTCCGGCGTCGCCGGCGATACCGAGACCAATGTCAGGGGTGACGCGTGGCAAGCCCTGAATTCCAATCAGACCAATTCCGGTAGCCAGACCGCCAGTGTCGGCGGCAGCACCGGCTGTGCATTCGGAGCGCTCAACTGATGATAACTTCAGTGACGCGACGGACGCACAATGTTCGTTCATGGCAGCGCACCGGTGCGGCGCTGGCGGTGATGTGCATGCTGCCAGGCTGCGTCAGTCATCAGCAGGTCGCCCCGGGCGAAATGCTAACGGTGCTCGGACCCGTCGTGCGCGACAATCGCACGCCCATGGAAGCGGTTCTGGCGTGCTTTGCCGACCGCGTCGTGACCGGCACCAGCACACCGCTGGTCATCGCCGTCGGCGACATCAAGGACTACACCGGTAAGTATAATATCAACGAGGGCAATGCGATCACCCAGGGTGGCGCGTTGATGGTCTATTCGGCGCTTGGCAAGCTGCACGGTGCCGTCCGCTCGGCGGAACGCTTTGATCCGCAGATCGCGGAGCGCGAGCTCGGCTATACCGATCGTCGTCAGCTCGGCGACGGTGAAATCCACGACCTCGCCGACGCCAAGGGCCAGCAAAAGGTGCCGTGGCTACCCTATTACGGCGGCACAATCGTCCGCTCGGACTACTATATTGTCGGCGGCATCACCGAGCTCAACTACGATATCGGCTCGCGAGGCGGTGAGGTGGGCGTAAATCAAATCGGCGTCAAAGCGCGGGTTTATAACGAGTCGATCGGCATCGACCTGCGCATCGTCGACACGCGCACGCTGATGGTGGTGAAGACGATCAGCCTCACCAAGCAGCTGACTGGCTATGAAGTCGGCGTCAATGTCTTCCGCTTCTTCAACAGCAACCTGTTCGACGTGAACGTCGGGGCGAAGGGCCAGGAACCGCTCCAGCTCGGGGTCCGGACCGCTCTCGAGGAAGGCGTCATGCGCCTCGTCGGAGGGGTGACGCACATCGATCCGGAGCCCTGCATGCCGTTACGCATCGGCGGTATCATCCCGAGCCAGTCCGCCGACACGTTGCGTCAGGTCGAGCGGCCGGGAAGCAAAGCCGGGCTCGCGGCAGGCAGTCCGCGGCCTCTGGGTGCAGTCGCGGTCAACACCGCATCAACGCTCGGCGCAGGCCGCTCGACAACCGCGCTGCAGTTGACCTTCGAATTCGGCGCGGCGGCACTGTCGGGGGCCGCACTCGATCAGATGGACCGCATCGTTGGTCTCGCTTCCAAGGGGCCGGTCCAGCTGCTGCTCACCGCTCGCGACACCGAAGTCTTCGACTCCGGCAAGCGCGACGGTCTGACCGACCAGCGCATCGCCGCGGTGGTCTCGGCACTCAGCAGTCGCGGCATCGCAAGCGGTGCCATCGCCACAACCTGGCGTCCGGCCGCGAGCGACACCACGATCCACCGTGACGGTCCGGGCCTGCAGGAACTTGCGAAGCTGACCATCGGCGGTTGAACCAACGGAGCGCGTGGAGGCGGCTCGCCGTCCTCGCGAAGACAACGGGCGCGGCGGGCAAGTCCTTAGAACATTCTGACGACGCTGATTGAACAAACCAGGGAGCAAAATCATGATCATTCGTTCGCACGGCCTTTCGACCAAGACCTCGAAGCGCGCCCAGTTGCTGGCCAGCGCCGGAGCCGCGGTCCTCGTCACAATCTCGGCGATCTCGGCCCAGGCGGCCACTGTCACCGTCCAGACCAATCCCGATGCTGCATTGGCGCTCGGCGGCTTGGCGAACGCGATCAATTCGACCAACACCGGGGTCGTACGGGCCATCGTCGACTCCACCGACGGTACCATCGGCTCGGGCACATCGACGGGCGGCAGCAACAGCGTCAACGCCAACACCGCGGCCGCGCGCGCCATCGGCAACGCCACGAGCAACAGTGTCAATCAGCTCAACATCCTCGCCGGACCCGTCAACGGGGTTGGGGCCGCAACGCTGGCGATCAACACCGGCCTGGTCAGCAGCGAAGCCCAGGGCAACGCGCTCGCCGTGCAGATCGGTGCGATCACCAGCGGCACCGCGGCCAACGTCGGTAACACGGTCTCGGCCGATACAACCGCCAACCGCTCGGTGACGGCCATCACCTCTGTCGCGCCGTCGAGTGCCCCGGCACCGACCGTCGGTAGTGCAACCTTCGATGCGGCCTCGGTCGTCAGCGATAGCATGGCCGTCGCGATCGGCGACATCGTCGCGTCATCGGTCCAGTCGAATACCCCGGCAGGGACCGCCGCTGTCCAGAACAATCGTGTCGGCCTCGATCTCGGCTTCGATCCGGCCGCCGATCCGGTCGTCATCGGCGCAACGCTCGATGCCAACACAATCGCCGCGACCTACAAGGCCAACAGCGCCAGCACCACGGCGGCCGTCACCGCCGCAGGGGTACCAAACTTCGGCGGCTCGATCGTGGTCAGCAACGCCCAGACCAATGCCGGCCCAGCTTCTCCCGTAAGTGCCACGAATCGCAGCGCCTTGATCGATGCGAACCTCGGCTACGTCGTTCCGTCGCAGCTGAGCGTCAACGGCGGCAGCCTCGCCGGCAGCCTGTCGATCGGCGGCAATGCCGTCACCGCGGCGGCAACCGGCAACGACGCCACCGGGACCGGCACCGCCGGCAACCGTATCGTCATCGCCGATGGGGTCTCGGTCCACGGCGCAGGCGGCCTCAATTCGGGCAGCAGCGCGTCCGTGTCGGGTAGCGATGCGGCGCTCGCGGCGACCGCCGACCTGGTGGTGCTCAGCAGCCAGCGCAACGACAGCGCAAGCATTGCTGCGGCTACCACGGACGGGTTCATCCTCGCCAATGTTCGCTCGCTGATCGGCGGGACGGTCGCAGTTGGCGGCAACACGTTCAGTGCGGCCGCAGCCGGCAACCTCGCGAGCAGCGCAGTGTTGTCCGGTACCGGCGCCGCGACGTTCGACGCGACGGTTGCGGTTCTCAACCACCAGGCCAACACTGGCGGCGGAACCAGCGCGCGGAGTGCTGGAAACGTTACCATCGCGAACGTCGGACAGACCGGCTTCAATCCCGGCCTCGGAGCGTACCTGTTCGATCACGCCAACCTGAGCCTCGTCGGCGATACCGACCGCGCCACCGCCTCCGGCAACACTTCGACCCAGCGCGTCGCCATCGACGCGACCACGGTGGCACCGACCGCTGCGAGCTTCGCCCAAGGCAGCGCGGGCGACGTGCATGGCGGCGTCACGGTCTCGAACACCCAGCTCAACACCAATGCCCCGACCAGCGCCGAAGTCTCCCGCTCGTCGGTGGGTGCCTCTTCGCTGGTCGCCGACACGCTGAACAGCAGGATCGCGGTTTCGTCGAACACCCAGGAGGCAATCGCAATCGCCAACAGCGCCGCCAGCGACATCTCGCTGATCGGCACGACTGTCGGCTCGGGTGCCGGCATCCTGAACATCCAGACCAACGATGTTGCGTCGGCCACCACCTCAAGCCTCGCTGCGGAGGCGCTCATCTCCACCCGCAACACAAGTGGGTCGACGCTCGCGCTGACCGACAATGTCCAGCGCGGGATCGCCTATGGCAACTCGGCGACCAGCACCGTCGGGGTCTCCGCGACGCAGGTCACGAGCCTGAGCGGCCCCGCCGAGGGCGCGACGTCCGTGCCGGTCGCCTTCGGCGCGGTCAACTCGCAGACGCAGCGCGGCGACGTCACCGCAACGGCTCGCGGTTTCGACGGCATTCTGATCGGCGACCTCGGACAAACCGCCGTCAATCTCGTCAACTTCAACGCCGATAACTCGCGCAATGCGCTGGTCGCGGCGGCCTACGGCAACGAGGCTTCGACCGCGACAGTCCTGACGATCGGCTCGATCGTCTCGGGCGGGCAGGGGGGCCAGGGAACGCTCAACGTGGCGTCGCTGACCAGCGGGCAGGTTGGCAGCGGCGCCATCTCCGCGGGCATCACCGGCGGCCAGGCGATCACGACGCGCGTGTCCGGCGACGTAGTGTCGTCGCCGCTGACGGTCGGGAGCAACAGCATCCAGGCGCTGGCCTACGGCAACAAGGTCAGCAGCAATGCGCTGACGGTCAGCGGCACCGACATCACCACGGTTCCCAACGGCAGCGGCCAGCCGTCGTCCTACCTCTACAACCAGCAGTTTCTCGGCGGCAGCGTCGCGGCGGCCCAGCGCGATGGCGCTGACGCGGCGTCGATCGGCGCCTCGGTTACCGGAAGTGTCAACAATTCGGCGGTGCTGCTTGCCAGCAACATCTCGACGACGCTCGCCACCGGCAATGCCGCGGTCAATCGGTTGTCGCTCACCGCGACGACGCTGAAGACCACGGCGGGGCTGAAGAATGTCCAGACAGCCAGTGCGCAGATCAGCGCCAAGGCGGGCCTGGCCGGCATTCCGGCAAACGGCGGTTCGGCGGCGATCCCGTTTAACTACGATGCCTCCTCGCCGGCTCCTCCGTTGCTGACGGCGACCGTTGTAGGCCAAAACGTAACGTTGACAGGAGGCACCCTGCAAGTCGCGATCGCGACGCTGACGCCGGCGGAGTCGTCGGCGCTGCAGGGGCAGGGCTGGACGGTCAGCGGGACGAACCTCGTCATCAGCGCCGTGGTTCTGGGCACAATCCCGCTAGCGGATTACGAAAAACTGGCGGGCGGAGCAACGCGGTCGCTGCCGGCAACCATCCCGGCAATCCCGGCGACCGCAGGACAGCCTGCTCTCGGCGGCGTGAACGTCGCGCTCGGCGCGGGCATCTTCGGCTCTTCGATCAAGGTCGCCGACAATGCCGCCAGCACCGGCGCGGTGATCAACAACGCCGTCAACACGCTGTCGGCTACGGCCACCCAGCTGCACGGTGTCGATCTGCTCGGCCTGCCGCTTAAACTCACCAACAGCCAGGCTGCAACGGCGGGGGCCTCGGCGACCGCCGAGATCTACGGTGCCTTCAGCATCACGGGGACCGACAAGACCGTGATCGGGACGTCGTCGCTTGAGATCAGCGGCAACAGCCAGGTCGCCAATGCGCTCGGCAATGTCGGTGCCAATGCGCTGATCGTGACGGCGACCGGCATGGACGCCAGCCTGCTCGGCCCGGCACCCGGCGCGTCGATCGTTTCGGCCCAGTCCGCAGGTGCCACGATCTCGGCGCTGTCCGAACTGGTGCTGGCAGCGCCCGTATCGGCTCTCGGGTCGTCGGTCGCGATCACCGGCAACAGAGACACCGCGCTTGCGGTGGTCAACGACGTGACCAACACGTTGTCGGTTGCGGCCACCAACATCGGCGGCAACACCTCCTCGGCGTTTGTCACCGGGGGCAGCAGCGTTGCGAGCGCCGACCACTTCACCGACTCTACCCAGAGCGCGTCCGGCACCCTGGCGGCGACCGCGACGACCCGCATCGCCAACAATGACACACTGGCTGCCAACGTCGGTGTATCCAATGGCTCGGTGGCGATCACGGGCAACGTCACGACCGCCGAGGCGTCGGCCAACCGGGCCCTCAACAGCGTCTCGGTCATCGGTGCGGCCTCGCAGTCGGCATCGGCGGCGCTCGCCAACCGTCAGGACAGCTCAACCGCTGTCAGCGCTGTCGCGACGACCGTTGCCGACGTTGGTCTGGCCAGCACGACGCTTGCCCTAAACGCCGGCAATGTCGCGCTCAACGGCAATGTCACGACCGCGCTGGCGCGCGGTAACGCGGCCACCAACGCGCTGACGGTCACCAGCTCGTCGCCGGTTTTGGAACGGCCGTACGGGGCGAGCGGCTCGCCGGTTTCTGCCGTGGCACCGGCCGTGGCGCTCAACACCCAGACCAACAGCGGCAATGTCGCCTCGACGGCGAGCGGTACCTACAGCGTCGCTCTTAACGCCGGCAATGCAGGAAGCTCTTCGATGCGGGTGGGCAACAACCTCGTCAGCGCGGCGGCTTACGGCAATACCGCGACCAACAGTCTCCAGGTCACGGCCCTCAACGGCAGCAGCCCGGCTGCCGCGGTCGCCAACTACCAGGTCAACAGCGGGGCGATTTCGGCGACCGCCCAGAACGTGACCTTCGGCGCGCTCGCCCCGGCGCAGGCCGCCAACTCGAGCTTCGGCGTCGGCGGCAACCAGGTCACGGCCACTGCGGTCGGCAACTCGGTGGTGACGACCCTGACGTCTGGTCGGTAAGGTTTACCGCCCACGCGGCTAGAGAGCGGGTCGCCACTCCAACGTGGCGGCCCGTTTTCTGTTGACGGCCAAGCACGGCACGACCCGGAAGCGAACGCTCGACCCGGCCTGAGCGCCTCCCCGCAATGTGTTATCCGGGTGCTGTCAGTATAACTGGCACTCGTCTCTGGCGGTACGCGAGCCAAAACCTGCCTCGGTCAAGTTTTGCGACTGCCCGCCACGCCGCGAGTAAGGCGGTGCGCGGGGTCTTGGCTGAAAAAGGTCCATGGGCTCTATCGCAAGGAGCGGCTGACGGTACGCAGGCGTGGCGGACGCAAGCGCGCGCCTAGGAAACGGCGCCGGTTGCGATCCCGCAGAAGCCGAACCAGCGATGGTCGCTCCCGATTTGTGTCTGATGCGCCGGGCTTTACCAGTCGCCCCGCCAGGGTCATGTCAGCGGCGAAGATAACTTATCGGGGGCCTGAAAATGGGGAGCAGGTCACTCCGCGCGTATCGTCCCGGGGTGGACTTGGGCGCGGCCACGGCCCATCTGATGGCCGATGTCATTCGAACCCCGTCCGCTGATCGACCCGTTCGGGCGAACCATCGATTACCTGCGGGTTTCGGTTACCGATCGCTGCGACTTCCGCTGTATCTACTGCATGCCGGAAGCGATGACCTTCCTGCCCCGCCGCGACGTGCTGAGCCTCGAGGAGATCGACCGTATCGCGACGGCGTTCGTCGCGCGCGGCACACGCAAGCTGCGCCTGACCGGTGGCGAGCCGCTCGTCCGACGCGGTGTCATCGAACTCGTACGCTCGCTCGGCCGTCACCTCGTCAGCGGAGCGCTCGACGAGCTGACGCTGACGACCAACGGCTCGCAGCTCGCAGGGTTTGCCGGTGACCTCGTCGCGGCGGGCGTGCGGCGGGTCAACGTCAGCCTCGATACCCTCGATCCGGCCAAGTTCGCCCGCGTGACGCGCTGGGGCAAGCTCGCGCAGGTGCTCGACGGTATCGCGACCGCGGCCGCTGCCGGGCTCCATATCAAGATCAACATGGTTGCGCTGAACGGCGTCAACGATGACGAGATCGTGCCGATGCTGCAGTGGACGGCGCGTCAGGGGCACGACCTTGTCCTGATCGAGACGATGCCGATGGGGGCGATCGACGACGACCGCGTCGACCGCTACCTGCCGCTTGCGGCCGTTCGCCGTCAGCTCGAGGAGCGGTTCACCCTCGACGAGCTTCAGGACACGACCGGCGGTCCGGCGCGCTATGTCCGGATCGCCGAGACCGGGCAGCGCCTCGGCTTCATCACGCCGCTCACGCACAATTTCTGCGAAAGCTGCAACCGCGTCCGGCTGACTGCGACGGGACGGCTGTACCTGTGCCTCGGCCAGGACGACGCGCTCGATTTCCGTGAGCCGATGCGCGCGGGGATCGACGATGCCGGGCTCGACGCGATGATCGACGCTGCCCTCCGGCTCAAGCCCCGCGGTCACGATTTCATCATCGACCGTTCCGACCGTCCGCCGGCCGTCGTGCGCCACATGAGCCTGACCGGCGGATGACGCTTCGCCTGGCGCTGCTCGCGTCGCCGACCGCACAGGCGACGGCGGCGGCCGAGCTGTTGCGGCCGAACTACGATTGGGTCGCGGTTCGCGACGCCGATGTCGTGGTGGCGCTCGGCGGCGACGGGTTTCTGCTGCAGGTGCTGCACGCCGCGCTTAACGCGCGCCAGCCGCGGCCGGTATACGGGATGAACCTTGGTTCGGTCGGCTTTCTGATGAACGAGTTCCAGGTCGAGGAGCTGCCGCAGCGGGTGGCGGCGGCGCGCGGCTATACGCTCCACCCGCTGGAGATGACGGCGCGCACGGTCGCCGGTGCCGTGACGATATCACCCGCGATCAACGAGGTCAGCCTGCTGCGCGAGACGCGGCAGGCGGCAAAGCTCGAGATCAGCGTCGACGGCCGGGTGCGGATGGCCGAGATCGCGTGCGACGGGCTGCTCGTCGCGACGCCGGCGGGATCGACGGCGTACAACCTTTCGGCCAACGGGCCGATCCTGCCGCTCCAGGCCGACCTGCTCGCGCTGACGCCGATCAGTCCGTTCCGGCCGCGACGGTGGCGGGGCGCGCTGCTGCCGCAAAGTGCGACGATCGAGCTGCGGGTACTCGAAGCGGCAAAGCGTCCGGTGAGTGCGGTGGCCGACCAGCTCGAGGTTCGCGACGTCGCGCATGTCCGGATCGTGAGCGACAAGACCCTCGCGCTCGAGCTGCTGTTCGACCCCAACCACACGCTCGACGACCGGATCTTTACCGAGCAGTTCGAGAACTGACGCCTTGTCTCGCAGCGGGCCGCCCGCTATAGCCCGCCGTTCTTCCTCGGTAGCTCAGCGGTAGAGCATCCGACTGTTAATCGGATGGTCGCAGGTTCGAATCCTGCCCGGGGAGCCATCGCCGACGGAGCTGCGTTTTACAGGGTACGCAGCAGGGCGCGCACCACGCCGAGCCAGGCGGCGTCGGCGATCACGATCTGGCGCGCGCCCGGCTCGAGCGGCAGCAGCTGAAGCTTCTTGCCGTCGAGCCCGACGAGGCGGCCGAAGGCAAATCGTCCGGCAGCGCGCGGGACGAGGATGTCGCGGTTGAGCGCGGAGGGAAACGCCTTCGGCTCCAACTTCGCTAGCCATACGGCATCACCGGCGCGATATTCACCCTGGCCGACCTCGACGATCATCCCGATCAGGTCGCCGTCGAACGCGGGCGGCATCAGCGCCGTGGCGCGCTTGGGCGCGGCCGCGCCGTCGGCATCGAGGACGGCGGCGACGGTGACGTCGATGCGGTCGGGCAGGCTGACGAGGTCGGCCGCCGTCACGCCGAGCGCCGCCGCGATGCGGTTGAGCCAGCCGACCGAGACCGTCCGCATGCCCGTTTCGAGACGACCGATCGTCTGCGCCGTGGTCGGCGGAACGCACGCGGCCGCGACCTCGTGGAGCGTCATGAGCTTGGCCTTGCGGACTTCGCGGATGCGGGTGATCACGTGGCGCTCCTGTAGGAATTGAACCGTCCAGGTTTGTGCTGTCCTACACACGAACGCTTGTGGCAAGCGGCTTTCGATCCGGTCGCTAACCGACCGAACACGGGAGAGCCGACAATGCCCCGAGCCGCCGCTGCCGATCCGACGCCGAAGACAACTCCGCGGCGGGTTCGCCAAATCGCGCGGACCACGCCACCCGATCTGCCCCAGGCGGGACCGAACCGGATCTATGCCGAGGCGCGCCTGCCGCCGTCGGCGGTGGTCGACCGGGTCCGGGTGACGGTCAACCTCGCCGAATCCCCGCTCGGCTGGCTGGTGCGGCGCGGCTTGGTGACGGCGCGGCAGTTTGAGGCGGGCGAGCGCCTGCGCGCCGACTTCATGCGCGCGCAGCTCAGTCCGCGGACGACGATGGCGTGGGATGCGGGACCGGCGGTGCGCGGCGCGCGCGGCGCGCCCGATGGCATCGACCCGACAACCGCGCAGCTGTCCGCCAAGCGGCGGTTCGAGGCTGCCGTCGCCGCGACCGGGAGCGGCCTGTCGGACATCCTGTGGCGGGTGGTGTGCAGCGGCGAGGGGCTGGAGACAGCCGAGCGCGCGCTCGGCTGGCCGGCGCGGGCGGGCAAGGTCGTGCTGCTGCTCGCGCTCGACCGGCTCGCCGACTTTTATCAGCTGCGGTAAGCGACCACGGTTCCGCGGCACGCACCGAACCCGATGGGGACGAACCCCGCGGCGCTCGCGCGGCCGCGCAGGATCACCTCGTCGCCGTCGTCGAGGAAGGTGCGGGTGTCGCCGCCCGACAGCGCGAGCGGAGCCGTGCCGTTGACGCTTAGCTCCATCAGGCTGCCGCAGCTTGCCGCATCGGGTCCCGATAACGTGCCGGTGCCGAGCAGGTCGCCGGGCTGCAGCGCGCAGCCGTTCGAGCTGTGGTGCGCGACCATCTGCGCCGCCGTCCAGTACATGTGGCGCGCGGCGCTGGTCGCCAGCCGCACCGGCGGCTGCCCTGCCGCGCGCGTCGCGGCCGTCGTCAGGTCGACCGTCAAGTCAATCGCGAACGCGCCGTGCGCCTGGTCTTCGGCATCCCACAGGTACGGCAGCGGGGCCGGGTCGCCCGCCGGCCGTTCCGCCTGCGCGATCCGAAACGGGGCGAGCGCCTCGGCGGTGACGACCCACGGGCTGATCGTGGTGAGGAAGCTCTTGGCGAGGAACGGCCCGAGCGGCTGATATTCCCACGCCTGCAAGTCGCGCGCCGACCAGTCGTTGAGCAGGCACAGCCCGGCGATGTGGTCCGCAGCGGCGTCGATGGGAACCGGCGTGCCGAGATCGTTGCCCGGACCGATCCACAGCCCGAGCTCGAGCTCGAAATCGAGGCGGCGCGCGGGCCCGACCATCGGCGCGGCATCGGCGGGAGCCTTGCGCTGGCCGCTCGGGCGGACGACCGGCGTGCCGCTCGGACGCACCGTCGAGGCGCGGCCGTGGTAGCCGATCGGCACGTATTTATAGTTGGGCAGCAGCGGATTGTCGGGCCGCATCAGCTTGCCGATGGCGGTCGCGTGATGGATGCCGACGTAGAAATCGGTGTAGTCGCCGATCCGGCACGGCAGGTGGAGCGTAGCGTCAATCGCCGCGACAAGGTGCGGCTCGACCGCCGCGCAGTGGCGCGCGTCGGACAGCAGCGCCGACAGCCGGGCCCGGACGCCGCGGCGCGCGGCAGTATCGGCGAGCAGGGCGTTGAGCGTCGCGCCCGCGACCAGTCCGGCCGGAACGTCGAGCACGCCCGCAGCGGCGAGGGCGGCGAGATCGACGATGCGGTCACCGATCGCCACTCCGGCGCGCGGGGCGTCGCCGCCGACGCTGAAGATGCCGAGCGGCAGGTTCTGGACCGGAAAGTCGTGGCCGTCGGGCACCTCGATCCAGCTGGTGAGCGCGAGGTCGTGCGTTGCGTCGATCACGGCGTCGGGCATGGCAGGCGGGCTTTCGGAAAGTCGCTCCATACCGCGTCGTAGTCGCGCTGGAGCGCCGGCGACGCGAGTGCCGCAAGGGTCGGCCGGAACACATGGCGGCTTTCGACCATGAACGCCATCGTCCCCGTCAGCTTGTGCGGCACGAGGTCGGCGGCGACCGCGGCGGCGTAGCTCGCGGCATCGGGGCCGTGGCTGCTCATCGCATTGTGGAGCGACGCCGCGCCCGGCGCGAAACCGCCCGCCTTGGCATCGTAGACACCCTCGATCAGTCCCATGAACTCGCTCATCGCGTTGCGGTGGAACCACGGCGGCCGGAACGTGTCCTCGGCCACCAGCCAGCGCGGGGGGAAGACGACGAAGTCGGCGTTCGCCGTGCCGGTCGTTTCGCTCGGCGAGGTCAGGACGGTGAAGATCGACGGGTCGGGGTGGTCGAAGCTGACGCTGCCGATCGTGTTGAACCGCGCGAGGTCGTAGACCCACGGCACGTTGTTGCCGTGCCAAGCGACGACGTCGGACGGCGAGTGCCCCAGCGTCGTCGT
>Ga0123336_10003722_pt1 | contig 12604 bp, 13 predicted proteins | sample SSSSmetaG_FD_96466 | JGI IMG/M metagenome (GOLD analysis project Ga0123336, IMG submission 96466) | Glacier valley bacterial and archeal communities from Borup Fiord, Nunavut, Canada, to study Microbial Dark Matter (Phase II) - ​SSSS metaG | ecosystem: Environmental > Aquatic > Freshwater > Ice... | reverse complement strand
TAAAAACTATGAAAAATTGATCACCCTTGCCGGTGTGATGCAACTATCCAGACTCACATCGTAATTATTTGCGTCGATCAAAAGACTTGTTGGGTCAAAAAAAGATAACCCAACCTTTTTACAATCACGCCGGCACATTTGTAAAAACCGGTCGTAATATCCTTTGCCATAGCCAATGCGTTGGCCGTCAAGATCAAAAGTGAGCAATGGTACAAGAACAAGATCAATCTGTTCTGATGGTGTAGGGATGCCTTGTATCGGTTCGAGAATTCCCCATGTGTTCTCTTTTAATTGTTGAATTCCTTCAAAATAAAAGTTCTCAAGATTTCCATCAGATCCAATTCTGGGAATAGAAATTTTTATGTGAGGAAATTCTCTTTTTATCCTGTCAATAATTATCCACGTATCTGGTTCATTGTTTTTTTCAAGCGGAATAAATGTGTGAACAACTTTTAAAACCGAAAGATCAAAAGAAGTGAAGAAAAAATTATAAAGTATATTGCTATATTCAGAACACACAGCGGGTGTTAATTTTCTTCTCTTGTCCAGATATAATCCTCTTAGTTGATCTTTAGTCATTGTAGGTTAATACATTGAATTTAAAATCAAAAGCATCTAAATTTTCAATTAGCATCTTGATAAAATTCGGATCCTGCTGATAAAAATTTAAAAAATTATCTGTTCGTTCCTGAAGATTTCCGCCAGGAAACAGGGAATCTTTAATGGCTTCAAGCTGTCTAAGATTATCTGCCTGCTTTCTTTTTTCGGCACGCATCATTTTCTTTTCAATTTTTTCAAGTCCATCCTTCATGCGCTTCGTTTCAGCCTTTGTCATCCGGCCAAGACTAGCATCAACGTTAATGCTGCGTTCATAAACGTCATTAAGAAGCTGATCAAGTGATGCTATTGATTTGCCGAGTGAAAGATCATGCAACGAATTTTTTGTTACCCAATGATTGTATAAATAATTCTTTTCTTCAAAGAAATTCTCGATCGACAACCGTGTTTTAGAAATTTTTCTGCTCGCAGGAATATCTACTATCATCGCAAAATTTCTAGGCATTAACGCTGGAAAAGGTGTTTTAAAGTGAGTGAAAACGTTTTTTAACTCAAGCCAATAGACCAATTCCGAAGGGCCACCTATATAAGCAAGATTTGGGAAGATAATCTCCTGGTAAAGTGGACGCAGGATTACATTCGGGCTGAATCGTTCTGGCTCTTCTTCGATCTTTTTTTCGATCTCTGCTTTTGTGAATTTTTTTATAGTATCAACAACTATAAAATCGTCATCTTTTTTTTCTATCCGGCTTCGCAAGCCTTTATCCAGATAGAAAAAATTTATTTCTCTTGCATTTACAGGGGCATGGAACCCAGCAAGTTTTAGCTCTTCACTTGTTTCTGTCACCAGATAATTAGGAACATTATTAAAAATATCTTCCCGCATTACCGGTTTCAGCAATGCCTTCAGCTGTTTATCATCAGCATCGATTGACAATAATCCTTCATTGCCAAATAGCGTATTTACATATTGCCGAACAGCATCGCTCAACAGTGCATTGCTTTCGTAGGCTTCTTTAAAAATTGAAACGTCTCCGGGAAGTTCTTTAACTAAAGCTTTTAATCCGTTTATGTCAAACTGACCAACGGCACCTTTCTGATCTGTTTCCCAAGTATATCTCTTGCCGTATAATCGGAAATACTTTATTTCTTCATAATCATGATCTTCCGATGCCATCCAATAGACCGGGACAAAATTAAAATCGGGATAGTGTTGTTTTAATTTTTTACATGCATTGATTACTGAAACGATCTTGAAAATAAAATAAAGGGGCCCGGTAAAAATATTAAGCTGATGTCCTGTTATAACGGTGAATGTCTTATTATCCAATAACGATTGAATATTTTTTCTAACAACTTCAGGTGACCTTCGGATCTTCGAATATTGTTTTTGAAGCACATCGACTAAAACTTTTCTTGATGATTCCGGGAAAGAAGATTTATTTGTTAATAATGTGTTAAAGTTTTTGATATCGGGAAACTCAGAATAAAATGGCTTCAACGCCGGATCTTGTTCCATGTACTTCAGAAAGAATTCAGTAAACGAGTGGGTGTTCCGGAATGGAACCTTCTGAAGACGCATATTCAACAACAGAGATGTTTAATTAAAAGCATAGATCGAATAACGACAAATTTATGCTAAGATTTATGTAGTTATTACACAGCCTCACCAGTCAAATCAAATTCGGAAGCGTCTGTTATTTTGATCTGAGCAAAATCGCCCATTCGCAGGTAGTTTTTTGATTTTATAATTACTTCATTATCCACCTCAGGTGAATCGAACTCAGTACGACCAATGAAATTTCCACCCTCTTTGCGATCAATCAGGACCTTAAATGTTTTTCCGATCTTCTCGCGATTTAATTCAAGAGAAATTCCCTGCTGCAATTCCATTACAAATTCAACACGCTTCTGTTTCACTTCATCTGGAAGTATATCTGGCATTGTATGAGAGTATGTATTGTCTTCATGAGAATAAGCGAATACGCCAAGACGATCGAAACGTGAACGCTCAACAAATTTCATCATCTCGTCAAAATATTCTTCCGTTTCACCAGGATGTCCTGCAATAAGAGTAGTGCGAATAGCAATGCCGGGGACTTTTGCACGAATAGTATCGAGCAATTGTTCTGTTTTTTCCCGTGTAATTCCACGACGCATGATCTTTAATATTTCGCTTGAACCATGTTGTAGTGGGATATCAAGGTAGTTGCAGATGTTACTCCTTTCGCTGATTACTTCAAGCGCATCCATTGGAAAGCCTGCAGGAAAAGCATAATGAAGTCGGATCCATTCAAGCCCTTCAACATCTGAGAGATTCTTTAATAGTTCTGCAAGATTTCTTTTTTTGTAAAGATCAAGTCCGTAATAAGTAGAATCCTGGGCAATGAGCAATAATTCTTTAACACCATTCCTGGATAGGTTTTTTGCCTCAAGCACCAATTCTTCAATTGGTCTTGAAATATGTCCCCCGCGCATGATCGGGATTGCACAAAAAGAGCATGGCCTGTCACAGCCCTCAGAAATTTTAAGATAGGCGTAATGGTTGGGATTGGTGAGAATCCGTTCGCCAACAAGCTCATGCTTGTAGTTGGCATTTAATGTTTTTAAAAGTCTTGAAAGATCGCGAGTACCAAACCATGCATCAACAAGAGGGATTTCTTTCTCAAGATCTTCTTTGTAGCGTTGAGAAAGGCAACCAGTCACATAGATTTTTTCAACAATTCCTTCCTCCTTGGCATCAACATATCGCAGGATGGTATCGATCGATTCTTGTTTTGCATTGTCTATAAAACCGCAAGTATTAATGACTACAATATTCGAATCATCCTTTTTTGACTCGTGCACGGCATCAATATTATTGCCTCGAAGCTGGGTGAGCAAAACCTCAGAGTCCACCAGGTTTTTTGAACAACCCATGGTAACGATATTAACTTTAGTCTTCTTATTTCCCTTTACGCGCACCGGTATGATATTTGAGGATACAAAATTAAGTGGTTTGAGCAGTGAACCTCTATATTTGGAAATTAATTCCCATTCGTGAGATTTTTACCTGTATTTGTTATAATTCTATTGATTTCTTCATGTGTCTCTGAACCCGATTGTATCAATGGGTCCAGTAACAACGTGGTGTTTAGGATGAGGGATTCGAAAAATAATGCAGTGAAAAAAGTTCGATTTTCATCGATCATCATTTCAGGATCTGCTGCTAATTTTTCCTTTACCGATTCGGTTTCAACATTCTCTATTCCGTTAGATCCAAACAAAACGGAAACAACGTATAATTTCAGATATAAATTCTCATATCCTTCTGATACAACTACACGCCTTAGGAATGAACAAATAACAATCGTTTATACATCACAAAATATTATAGTAAGTACAACATGCCCACCTTACATTCAGTTTTCAAATCTTGATGTTTCGGAGTATTCATATGTTCAAAAGCCACTTGTTCTCAACAGACAACTTTCCGCCGGTGCCAGCGCAACGATTAATATTGATATTAAGTTTTAGCACGCTGCTTTGCTTATCGGGTGTAGATGTGTTTGCGCAAGCGCGTACGTCTCAGGGTACACAACAATCACAACCACAAGAGAGGTCACAGGATACGATCGTAGCAAAGCCGCGTCAAAAAAAACCTGACAGCCTGAAAGAAAAATTTTATTTCAGGTCATTACGGGTTGGTACGGATGTCATCAGCATTGTTAAGTCCTCAACCACTACTGTCTTTTCAGGATGGGAAGTAAATGGTGATGCTGACTTCGGAAAACTTTATGTTGCGGTCGATATTGGGCAATGGTCAAGAAATTATTCTATTCATTCCGGTGATTATGGAGCATATAGTAATAATGGTTCGTACTGGAGGGCTGGTATTGATTTGAATTTGCTCAAAAAAGATCCCGATAGAAATATGTTCTTTTTTGGATTCAGGTTTGGACAGTCATATTTTAAGGAACAGGCAACACTTGTGTTTCCGACTATTATCGGTTATACGATTACTACCAAAACGCTTGAAAATAGTTCTGTAACTGCCAATTGGGGTGAGCTCGTTACAGGGTTGCGGGTCAAGGTTTGGAAGCAATTATGGATGGGATACACAGGCAGAATGAAATTTGCTTCAAGTGCTAATGGTGACAATCAGTTTAAATCTTTTGATATTCCAGGTTTTGGAATGAATGGTAACGGATTTCAATACGGATTTAACTATCAGATCTTTTGGAAATTTCCGTTTGTAAAGGATAAGCCTGCCATTAAAAGATAGACAATTGGCAATAACAGTTGACAAATTAAATAGAAAATATAAGACTGGAATTAAATCGCTTACTTCTTACCAAAGAGGGAATCAACAAACTCTACCTTATTGAACACCTGCAAATCGTCTACTTTTTCACCTACTCCAATGTATTTAACCGGGATTTTAAATTCATCCGAAATTCCAATAACAACACCACCTTTTGCTGTGCCATCAAGCTTTGTTATTACAAGACAGCTTACTTCTGTTGCTTTGGTGAATTCACGCGCCTGAACAATTGCGTTCTGCCCGGTACTTCCATCAAGTACAAGCATAACATCATGAGGTGCAGAAGGAATAACCTTTTCAATTGCTCTCTTGATCTTGGAAAGCTCTGCCATAAGGTTCACTTTCGTGTGAAGACGTCCAGCTGTATCAATGATGATAACATCGGCGTTTTGCTTTAGACCTTCTTGCACAGCTTCAAAAGCCACCGCAGAAGGATCAGTATTCATCCCTTTAGCGATCACAGGAACACCAACACGAGTACCCCACAATTTTAATTGATCAACAGCGGCAGCCCGAAATGTATCAGCTGCTCCAAGCACAACGTGCTTTCCATTCCTTTTAAACTGAGCGGCCAGCTTTCCGATAGTTGTCGTTTTTCCAACACCATTAACTCCAACAACCATGATAACATACGGCTTTATGTCAGATGGTGTATTGAATCCGCTGCTTTCGCCGGTTGTATTTTCCGAGAGTAAACCTGCAATCTCTTCTTTTAAAAGACGGTCCAGTTCACTTGTACCAATATATTTATCTCGTGCTACACGTTGCTGAATTCTGTCAATGATCTTTAATGTTGTTTCAATTCCAACATCAGAGCCAACGAGAATCTCTTCAAGATTATCCAGAACGTCATCATCAACCGTAGATTTACCAACCAGGGCTTTGCTTAATTTTCCAAAGAAACTTTCGCTGGATTTTTCAAGTCCTTTATTCAGGGATTCCTTGTTGTCCTTGGAAAATAAGTTGCCGAACAATGCCATTGATAAAGCCTATATGCTTTGCTAGAGATGAGTGGACTTTGCCGCCGTAGCTGTTTCAGCTAAGGAGGGGGTATAAAAAAAGTCCGCTGGCGGACTTTCAATAAAATTTTAATGATTGTCAGCCCTTCTTGGCGAGTGTTTCCTTCACCAATTCGGCAGGTACGATTTCTTCCCTGAATGTGTACGCGCCCGTTTTTTCTGATTTGATGGCACGGATCACTTTCGCGAAATTCTTTCCATCGGCTTTTTTTAAGGATGCAACAACTTTCTTTGCCATGGTTATTTAATTTCTTTGTGTAAAGTATGTTTCTTCATGACCGGATTGTATTTCTTCAATTCAATACGTTCTGTTGTGTTTTTGCGATTTTTTGTGGTGATGTGACGGCTCATGCCGGGTAGTCCGGAGGCTTTGTGCTCCGTGCATTCTAAAATCACCTGAATGCGATTGCCTTTCTTTGCCATTGTCTTCTGTGTTTATAAACTAGTTTGCCAACATTCCGTTTGCGCGAGCTTCTTTCAACACGGCAGTGATACCTTTGCTATTGATAGTCTTGATGACTTTCGTGGAAACTTTCAAAGTGATCCACTTATTTTCCTCGGGGATAAAAAACCGCTTTGTCTGAAGGTTCGGATAGAACTTCCTCTTGGTTTTGTTATTCGCGTGAGAAACCTTGTTTCCTGATTGTGGACGCTTTCCGCTGATTTCGCAAACCCTTGCCATAACTCGTTGATATTTAGTCTTTTCCTTAAAAAGGATTGCAAAGATCGGGAAAATACACTCAATTCTCCAAGTGTGGCTGAAAATAATGAGTGAGACCCCGTTGATTGTGGCGTAGAGATGCTATTTTTTCAGAATGAAATACTACCTGACCTTTTTTCTGTCTTTTTATCTTGCTGCTTCAACTTTTGCTCAAAATAGTAATATTGACAGCCTGAAAAATGCCCTGAATATACCTGCCGGCGAACCGAGAATAAAAGTCCTACTTGAATTGTGCTGGCAATACAGGTTTATTAATGCTGATACTGCCCGTCAATTTGGACTAAAAGCCCTTGAATTGGCAAAAAATGCTAATCTTGAAGTTGTGCAAGCGGAGGCACTGACCTATATAGGTGTCACTCATGAGTCGCAGGGAAATTATAGCGAGGCCCTTACGTTTGAACTGGAAGCACTGACGTTACGAAAGAAAATAGGAGACGATTCCAAAACAGCGAAGACTTTAAACGATATAGGAATTATTCATGATGAAAGAGGAGACTATCAGAAATCATTGGAATATTATTATGAGGCACGTCGGATTTTTGAGCGACTCAACGATCCAAAAAGTATAGCCATGGTGATCAGCAATATCGGTATTGTGCTAAAAGCTCAGAAGGAATATGTAAAAGTGGTTGGCTATTATCATGAAGCGCTCACGATCTATAAAAAACTGAATAATAAATTTGGTATTGCAGCATGCGATGCAAATCTAGGGTCTGTTTATTATTTCCTTGAGAAATATGATAGTTCATTATATTATTCCTTAAAGGGGACAAAGGAATTTGAGGAGCAGAACATCAGACAATTTCTTTCTATGACTTTATGCAATGTGGGAATGGCATACGATAAAATCGGACGAGAAGATGAAGCCATGAACTATCTCATGCGTGCTCAAAAGATCAACGAAGAATATGGAAATAAGAAAGAGATTGCTGAGGTGCTGGTGGATATGGCGGGAATCAACAGACGAACAGGAAATCTTTCGCTTGCATCGTCAAATGTGGAACGCGGATTAGCCATTGCAAGAAAAATTGGTGCCAGCGAACAAACGTTAATGGCGCGAAAGGAATTATCGGAGTTGAAAGCGGCACGAGGAGATTTTAAAGGAGCTTTTGAAGAGCATCAACTTTATGTTTCTTACAAAGATTCTGTATTTCAGGAACAAAAATCAAAACAGATCGCTGAATTACAAACACGGTACGAAATAGAAAAGAAAGAAAGTGCTATTCAATTACTAACACAGGAAAATGAGTTAAAAGACTTTCATCTCTTGCGCACAGAGTTCATCGTTGTATTGCTTGCATTTCTTTTGATTGGCCTTATTGGTTTTGGGTATTTATGGCGAAACAGAATTAAATTAAAGCAACAGGCAGAACTTGAATCAACACGTTCGCAATTAAAAGATGCTCAGCTTGGAGCTGTTATTATCTCGCAAGAGGAGGAAAGACGAAGATTTGCTGCGGATCTTCATGATGGAATGGGACAAATGATCTCCGCATTGCGATTGAATCTCTCGCACGAGCCCGTTCAAAAAACTAAAGTGGATGAAGCTGTTGACATTCTCAATGAGATGAATGTAGAAATCAGAAAAATTGCTTTCAATCTTATGCCGCAAGTCTTAATGAATAGCGGACTCACGGAAGCATTAACAGAATTTGCTAATCGTATTAATCGTACCGGAAAAGTGCAGGTTTCGGTCCAGGCATTTGATATTAATCAGCAAATGTCGTCAACGCAAAAAATTGCATTGTACCGGATTTGCCAGGAATGGGTAAATAATATTTTGAAATACAGCAACGCTAATAAAATATCTCTTCAGTTAGTTCAACACGCAGACGAACTCGTTACGATCATCGAAGACAATGGTAAGGGGTTTGATAAATCGGCACTAACATGTGGGCAGGGAAATGGCTGGAAGAATATTAATTCAAGGCTTGGCTTGATTAAAGGCAACATAGAAATAGATTCAGTACCGGGTAATCAGGGAACAACGGTTGTGATTACTGTGCCGGAGGAGAAGATAGCAGCGTGACCCTCACATAGTCTGCAAGTCAGGAAGATCAGTTTTAGCTGATTGTCTGTGACAATTTATTCAGAATAATGTTTCTTAATTACATCTGTGAAAACACTTCATTTAATGGGGAAAAAAGGAAAACTGGGAGGTGTTTATTACAAGACTCCGTACCACCACTGACGAAAAAATACGTGATCATACGTATTTCCTTTAGACCGAAAGTCCACCACCTTTAAGAAAAAAAGCTTGGAATATACTTTCAGGAATTCATCGGCCAATGAAATGAATGTGATAAAACTTGGCGACTATGATTTCTCTTTTAGAAAGGGTAAGTCAGAGGAGTTTATTCCTTACGCAAGCATTTTTTCAATAAGAATATTGAAGATCTCTGCAAGAACATATAAGATGTCTATTTCCGCGCGTGATCACAAGCCAATTGTGATCAATAGTTTGTCGTATGATACGAATGGAAAGGAAGTTGATCAATCAAGAGAATATGCTCTTTTGGTGAGGGTATTACACCATCATTTAAAGGACAAAAGCAGTTCAGTTTTCTCATGTGGAGGAAATAGGGAGAAAATCTGGTTTTTGGCCTTAATCTCAGTAATACTATCTTTTACACTATCTGCCGCGGCTGATTATTTCGGGTTTCGGATCATGAATCCCTATGCAGAGGCTTGTATTTTAAGCCTTTTCGCAATAGCAGTCGCTATGGGGCTGAATGCGGGCAATATGCCAAAGACCTATGAGCCCTCGGAGATACCTCTTCAATTCTTGCCTTGACGGATGCGGATAATCACATAGACCGTTTACTTTTATCCTTAATGAAAGGAAAAAGGGTAAAAGTAATCCTGGTGGACGATCATCGGATTGTTCTCGATGGTTTGGTTTCTCTTCTTGAAAGCGATCCTGACTTTGTAATCCTGGCGGCACTTGGCACGGGCGAAGAGGTTATTGAGTTTTTTAAACAAGAGCAACCAGATATATTATTAACTGATTATAGTCTGCCTGGGATTTCAGGACTTGAACTGACACGAGCAATAAAAAGGGATTACCCAAAAACAAAAGTTATTGCACTCAGCATGCACGATGAAGCACATCTTGTTAAGAATCTTCTCAAAGAAGGCGTCGATGGTTATCTTTTAAAAAATATTAAACAGTTTGAATTGAAAAATGCACTCAAGCAGGTAATGCTAGGAATGCCGTATGTAAGTCCGGAAATAACAAAGTTATTGATGCACGATTTGAATAATCCTGCTGAAGGAAATTCATTATTGACAGATCGTGAAAGGGATATTCTCAGGTTAATCTCCAAAGAATTTTCCAATAAGCAGATCGCTGAAAAACTTTTTATCAGCGAACGAACGGTTGAGACTCATAGAAAAAACATTTTTCGTAAAACCAATACAACATCGTTAGTTGGTTTGATCAAGTACGCTTTCGCGAATAATCTAGTATAACTTGTCTGGCGCCTCTTCGCATTAGTTAACAGGCGTTTGACACTTAATCCGTACCAGTACGGATATAATTATACCCTATCATTGGTATAGGATTAATTATGATGTAGAAGGACTTTTGAAAAAAGTTATTTACATCATGTTTCAAACCCAAAAACTTTATACAAAACATATACGTGTAGGGAAATTTATGTTCTTTATACTATTTCTTTTTTCTGGCTTCAATTCATCTGCTCAATCAACATCTGAAGTAAATAAGCAGGCAATTATTACGGATGCACGCAAGCAGCTGGTCGCAATGTCTTCCCTCAACGGAAAGCTATCCGATTTTGCGATTAAAAATAATATCACAGGAGAATTCGTAGTCGACTTCACTATTACCGGTAAAGGTAAAATTCTTACCGTTTTCATGGTTTCAAGTAATCCTGATGTAACAGCAATTCAAAACATGGTGAAGAGTAAGCTCACCGAGATTCAATTCGATAATATAAAAATTCCGAAAAAAGAACGGATAAAATTCAGACACACTTTAACCTTTTAACTATTTATGAAAATAAAACCACTGGTAATTATTGTAGTGGCAGCGTTTGCGGGCTTTTGCGCTAATGCTCAAGATGACATGAAGGAGATTTATAAAAAAGAAATGGATCATCCGTTTGATTACACCGCTAATGGTGATGACGAGAGTTATTCGTACGCTTCCAGCTCAAAAGAAATAAGTGTCTTTAATAACAAGACCGGCGAGTTGATGTGGAATAAGAAATTCAAAGAGATTTCTGATCAATTGGGTAAAGTCGATGATGTTATTTCAATGTGGGATGCTAAAGTTATTTTCGTATTTGACCGTAAGATTGGAAAAGATAAAATGGCGTGTATTGATGCAACCACCGGCGCGTTGCTTTGGGTTTCTGCTAAATATCAAAACGTAGATGATTCAGATAATATAGTTTACCTCAAAGAGCTCGGCGCCTTTGCCGTAACAACAAAAGAAAATCTTACGATGATAAAGGCACGCTCAGGCGAAGAACTTTGGGCAACAGTAAAATTCAAGGGAATAGTTGGAGACTTTGTTTCAATGGACGATGGATCATTGGTACTGATCAATATGAAAGCAACTGCTCTCGGATCATTATTTTCCGGAATGAAAAATCAGATCGTTAAGATTAATTCAAAGAATGGTGATATCCTCTGGGATCAAACGTATCGCGGTGTTGTTGAAAAGAAGGTCATTACACGCGAGCGTATTGTGAAAATCAAAATTGAAGATAACAAAGTATTTCTTTACATGAATGGAATCCAGGTATTTGATTATGCCGATGGTAAACCACTTTGGTCGGCGGTATATGATGAAACACCATCCGATGTTGTGAAGAATAAAAAACCAGGAAACGCTACGAAGTTCGGTGCCTACGGTGTAGTTGCTCAACCATTGGTTGTGGGAGAATATATTTACGTACTTGACTTAGTTAACAAACGCAATCAGTATTTGAAAAAGTACACATTGAAAACAGGTAAGCTTGTTTGGACATCCCTTGAAATTAAAGATGCACGTGCTATCCCAGGACTTTATGTAATTGGAGACAAAGTTATTCTTCAGGTGGGTGGCCAGGTTGAATTGCAATATGTTCAAAGGATAAAAGGAGCGGATGGGTCCGTTTCATTAAATTCTGTAATTGAAATGGAAAATATAAAGCCATTAAACGTGCAGTGCTTTGATGCTAATACCGGAACACAGGTTTGGGAATCTGAAAAAATGAAGAAAGGACTTACGAATCTATTTCTGGATGGTAACAATATTATTATCTGCTCAGGTAAGGCGTTGTATTCAATGGATGTTGCTACAGGTAAGGAAAATTATGAGAAGCCTTTGAAAGAAGATAATATTGGTGATGCTGATCTTATTCTTGATTATGGCGATCAGGTTGTGATCCTTGGAGAAAAGGGAATTAGCAAACGTAAGAAATCAGATGGATCATTAACTGGTTCAAGTAAATTCAAGAAATCAACACCGGTGTCATACAATGGTAAGTATATCTATGGCGGAAAGACAATGGTTCTGTATACCAAATCAAGCGATTATGCTGTGTATGATCTGACAACCGTAAAATACAAAGGCTTTGATGCAAGAAAAGGTGCGTCTGCTTATCCTTCTGATGACGGCCTGGCGCTATATGTGTTTGAATCAGGTGGTATGCTGCGAAAATCAAAGTTTACAAAACTTAGTGCTGAGTAATTTCTGCAAAAGAAATACGGAATTTCGTCTTTCAACTAACGATCAGCACCGGGAACTTTACATTGTCTCAATTTTATAAGGTTAATGCAGGACCCTTTGGATTAGTAATCCAAAGGTTTCTTCAAATATATTTAGATAGCAACAATTATGAAATTCTTTTTGATTGTGGCATTTGGTGTTGTACTATCAAATTGCCTTTTTGCTCAGAAAAATGATCAAGCCATAATAGCGTATGATCAGGGAAAGTCACTTTATGACAAAGAAAAATACAGTGACGCAATTTCTTATTTTGAAAAATCTTT
>Ga0123336_10003719_pt1 | contig 12614 bp, 7 predicted proteins | sample SSSSmetaG_FD_96466 | JGI IMG/M metagenome (GOLD analysis project Ga0123336, IMG submission 96466) | Glacier valley bacterial and archeal communities from Borup Fiord, Nunavut, Canada, to study Microbial Dark Matter (Phase II) - ​SSSS metaG | ecosystem: Environmental > Aquatic > Freshwater > Ice... | reverse complement strand
CTCGAGCCACACCTGACTCAGCTCGAAACCCAGACCCAACGGGTGCGTGCCCAGACCCTATTCCATTGGTGGCCCAGAACCACTTTACCGATTTAATCGGAATCCGTATCATTCCCGATTCCCGATTCCCCACTCCCCACTCCCCACTCCCCACCCCCCTAATTGTGTGCCACAGCCGACCACCGCCTGACACTTTCATGAAATACTAAGGCGTGGTGCAAAAACCACTTGCCCTCGCGTCACTCTAAATCGGCGCTCGAGGGCAGGAGTAAAACCGCATGGCGGGGTTTGCTCGAGACGGGGAGTGATAAACCAAAGCTCTTAAACGGCAGCACACGGGCGACCCCATGCGTCGCGCTTTGCCTGCGGAGCCTTGGGACGTATGTACGTAAGTTCAAGTTTAAGTAAAGAGCGCCCAGCGTTCAAATTCGGTTATTTCTGGGTCTTTTTTGGTCTCTACGCCCTGATGGGCCTGACCGACGCCTCGCTCGGGGTGTCGTGGAATACCCTCCTCTCCCAGCACAATCTAGGAAGTTCTCAGCTCGCAGTGGCCCTGTTTCTGGGTACGGCTGCGGCCACGCCGCTTTTCTGGTGGGGCGGCAGGTGGCTCGAGGGCCGGGACCCGCGTCCGGTTCTGCTTATCTCTATCGGGTTGGTGTTGCTCTCGAGCGCCCTGGCCCTGTTCGCCTCCTCGAGCGCCGCGTTGCTTTTAGCGGCCTTTCTGGTGGTGCCCAGTGTGGCACTACTCGAGCTGGGGGCCTCGAGCAGCGTCCTCGAGCGCGGGCACGGCATGGGCCGGGTTCACTCTGGCTTCGCGTTGGGCGCGGTTCTGGGCGCAAGCCTGACCGGATTGCTCTCGAGCGCGGGCCATCTCGAGGGCTTGAGTGTTGTGCTGCTGATGCTGGCTGCGCTGCTGGCCTACGCGGTGTACAAGCTTCCTCGAGCCGCCCGAAAAGTGTCGCTGACCCGCACTCGAGGACCTGCCACGCGCTCACCTTTGCTTCCTGTAATCGCGGGTGTGGCGGTGATGGTGGCCTTTGCTGAGGGTCTGATGCTGTCGTGGAGTGGTCTGTTCTTCGAGCGAGAACTTCACCTCAACGCGGCTCAAAGCGGCACCCTTTCGAGCCTGTACTATCTGGCCTTCGGGGTGGGAGCCTTTCTCAGCTCGAGCGTGCTGTCTCGGGTGTCTCACCGCACTGCACTGAGTTTGCTTGCGGGATTGGCTGCGCTGGGCGGTCTGACCCTGGCCCTGAGTTCGAGCGCCCCGGTTGCGGTGGGCGGCTTGTTGCTGCTCGGCTTCTCACTGGCCGGAATGCTGCCCACCCTGCTCGAGTGGGGCGCTAAAAACCTGGGCCTGCGTGCGGCGGGGGTTATCGGCACCTTTGCCTACGCGGGAATGCTGCTCGAGCCACTGCTGGCCTCACTTCTGGGTGAACATCTGCGCCTGCTGTTTCTGGGTATCCCCCTACTGATGACGCTGGCCACGCTGGCGCTGTTGAAACCGATTCTCGAGCGGGTTCTCAACCCTATCCGTCCGAGCAGGTCCACCTACGCGCTTGGGGAGGTAACGCTCAACGCCGCTGGAGATTAAAGCGCTCTACTATAGAAGAAGGGGACGGCTCGAGGGCGTCCCCTTCTTTAATTTTTGTAGCCTTTGCCCTCGAGCGCCGTACCGCAACAGGACTGACATTCTGTTCAGGACCCATAATTTATGCTGACTTTCCCTGAAAGTTCGGTTGGAGGCGCTTAAAATGCTCTATCTCACCTCGTTTCAGATTGGCATCAGGTGAAAGCGTTTATGTTGAGTTCAGAGACTTCTCTTATCACTTTGGGCGTTTAATCCGACAAAAGTCCACTCGAGGATTTGCTAGAGTAGGCGTAAGGCGTCAGAGGTTGGGAAGGCGGGGCGGTTTCAGCGGCGGGAGGGTGTGGACGCAAACCTCTCGAGGGTGGGGTCTCCCACACTTCTTAAAACTGCGGTAGGGGGGATTTTCAGTGAATAGATACGATGACCGAGCGCGTCTGGTCTTTCATTACGCCAGAGAAGAAGGAAACAAATTGGGCCACGCGATGGTTGGACCCGAGCATTTGCTGCTGGGTTTGATGCGTGAGGCGGGCACGGCGGCCCAGATTTTGCAAGAGTTTGGAGCGTCGCTCGAGGGTCTCAGGCACAAAGTCGAGGAGATTATCGGGCGCGGTGAAGGCTCGAGGCTCAACGACGCCCCGAGTATCACGCCCAGGGCGCGCCGGGTGATGGAACTGGCTAGCGCTGAGGCCCGTTCACTGGGCGCTCAGGTAACTTCTACCGAACACATCTTGCTGGGCATCATCCGCGAGGGCGATGGGGTCGCTTACCGCATCCTGCAAGACCTCACCCGCGATGTGGACACCATCCGCTGGCGCATTCTGGCCAACACCGACAGTAAGCAAAGCAAGCCCGTAAACACCCCGTTTTTAGATGAGTATGGGCGTGACCTCACCAAAAATGCTCGAGAAGGCAAGCTCGACCCGGTGGTGGGCCGCGAGGAAGAGATTCGCCGGGTGGTGCAGATTCTCTCGAGGCGGACCAAGAACAACCCGGTCCTCATTGGCGACCCCGGCGTGGGCAAAACCGCCATTGCCGAGGGCCTCGCGCTGGCGGTTATCAACAAGCAGGTTCCAGCCAACCTGCAAAACGCCCGCATCGTGAGTCTGGATTTATCGGGAGTGGTCGCCGGCACCAAGTATCGGGGCGAGTTCGAGGAGCGGCTGCGCCAGATTATCGAGGAGCTTCGCAACTCCAAAGTCATCGCCTTCATTGACGAGTTGCACACTCTCGTCGGCGCGGGCGGCGCGGAAGGCACGCTCGACGCGGCCAACATCCTCAAGCCCGCGCTGGCTCGAGGGGAGATTCAGGTCATCGGGGCCACCACCACGGGCGAGTATCACCGCTATATTGAAAAAGATGCCGCCCTCGAGCGCAGATTTCAACCCGTCATCGTGCTCGAGCCGTCGCCGAAGGACACCATTCAGATTCTCAAAGGGCTGCGTGAGCGCTACGAGGAGCACCACGGGGTGCGAATTCCCGATTTGGCCATCGAACTGGCGGTCCGCATCGGGGAGCGCTCCATGCCGGGGCGCAACTTTCCCGACAAGGCCATCGACCTAATAGACGAGGCCGCCTCGAGAGTTCGCATCAACCTCTCGCTGGGCCTACCGGTGGCCGAGGACGACCAGGGCGAGCCGATGGTGAGCAAGGAAGATATAGAAGCGGTCATCAACTCGATGGGCGGGGTGTACCTCGACGAGTCGGGCAGCATGAAGCTCGGCGACCTCGAGCGCAGTCTTGAGAACGAGGTGTTCGGGCAACCCGAGGCCATCAAGGCGCTGGTCAGTGCGCTGCGACGCTCGAGGGTGGGACTGGGCGGACGCACGCGGGTCAGCGCCAGCTTCCTGTTCGTGGGACCCAGCGGGGTGGGCAAAACCCACCTAGCCAAAGCGCTGGCCAAAACCCTGTTTGGCTCGGAGCGCTCGCTCATCCGCATGGACATGTCCGAGTTTGGCGAAGGACATTCGGTGAGTAAGCTCATCGGTTCGCCTCCGGGTTACGTGGGCTACGAACAGGGCGGACGCCTCACCGAAGCGGTGCGCCGTCAGCCGTTCTCGGTCATTTTGCTCGATGAAATCGAGAAAGCGCACCCGGACATCTATAACACCTTTTTGCAGGTGCTCGACGACGGACGCCTCACCGACGGTCTGGGCCGCACAGTGGATTTCAGGCGCACCATCCTCATCATGACCAGCAACACCGGATTCAACACCAACGGCACGGTGGGCTTCTCGCCGGTACAGGTCGAGGACACCATGCCGCTGCGTCAGATTTTTGCGCCCGAGTTTCTGGACCGCCTGGACGACATCATCCGCTTCAAGCCGCTGGGCGAACCCGAACTCATCCGCGTGACCTCGAGCCTGCTCGAGGAGATGCACGAGGAACTGGCCTCGAGAGAGATTATGGTCGAGTTCGACCCCGAGGTGGCGTCGTGGTTGGTGGGCAAGCTGCGCGGCAAGGGACCCAAGCACGCGGCGGGCAGCTCGAGGCGCTTGCGGAGTTTAGTGCGCGACGAAATCGAGGACCCGTTGGCGCTCGAGCTGATGGAGGCGGGCAATTTCCTGACCGTTCACATCGAGGGCGACAAGGTGAAATTCGAGCGCGGGGTGGCGGTGGACCCCGAGGTGTTTGTTTAAGGCTCGAGGGAAGTTGAGAAGAAAAGGGCGTACAAAATGTACGCCCTTTTCTTGTGCTGCATGGCGAGAAACTTTCTTTGGTAGGGGCGACTGGCAGGTCGCCCTGAAGCTTAAGCCATAGCTTTCGGGCGACCTGCTGTCTTGGCGAAAACGGCACTGTCTAGGCGAGAACGGCACCTAGCGGGCCTCGCCGCGTCTTGGGCAGAACGGCACCCCGTGGGGCCTGCCCGCCTAACGGGCCTCGCCGCCAGTCGCCCCTACAAAGGTCGGAATCTGTTGCTCGAGCGATGTCGTACAAATTCAAAATCTTCCTGAAGGATTCGTTCCCAACAGCCCTAAAGCAACTTTCCAATCTCCCGCTCGAGGTCGGCGTCCACTGTGCTCAGCTCGAAACCGCCGTGCAAAGTCCAGCGCTCGGTGTGCTCGAGTGACTCTCCTGGCATAATGACCCCCAGCGGCCCCAGCGACTCGACCTCCTGAAACGCGCCTGCCACGTAAGTTTCGCAGTTGCTGCCGTAATCCGGGTAACGCTGCCCCTCGAGAAAATCGAAGCGCTTGATAAACAGCGTGCCGCTCGAGTGGTGCGCCATGTAGCCCTGTTTGTTCATGGCCCCCATTTTTTGCGGCTCGAGCAGGTTTTCGTCAGCCCGCAGCCGAATAAAGCGCGGCCCAAAAGTCCAGCGCGGGTCGCTCAGGTCGGTAAAGGGCCACAGCACCAGCGCCCGTGTGGGCAAAAGTTCGTCGTCGTGCGATTTGTAGGGTTCCTGCGGCAGTAAAACCGTGCCGCTCCGCATGATGGTCAAGGCCCACGGCGCAACCTCGGCGGCAAAGCTCGAGCGGTTGACTATGCTGTGCTGCACGGTGACGCCCGAACCCGACGGCTCGAGGGTGACGGTCATCTGCTTCTCGAAGCCTGCGGCGTCCACCTGCTGTTTGAGGAGCACCGAGAAATCGTTCAGAACCTCGAACTCGAGCGGACTATCGTCAGGAGCGTAGCTTCCTGGCATGATTTCCGGGGCGACCCACAGGCGGTGTCCCCCGCGCGGGTTCCAGTGTCCCAGCGCGGTGGGTACGCTCAAGTCGGGCAGCTCGGCCAACACGTTCTCGCCGTTTGTCAGGGCGTAGCGCAGCACTCGAGGGCCGACATCGGTACTGACAATCACTTCGGCATCGGCGTTACTCAGGCGCAAGCAGTTGGGAAAATTCAGATACTCGAGGGTTTGCATAGCGTTGTTTTAGCATAGTGGAGAGGGTTGAGAGGGTAGAGGGCTGCGTCCGTTCACCCTCGATTTTCTCCCCCGCACCCCCGCTCGAGCGCCGCTAAACTAAACCGACATCTCCGCCACCACGCCGCGCAGCAGGGCCTTGAATTTTGCGCTCGAGGCCCGCGCCACTTCAATCACCCGCTGCTCGGTGGTTTCGTTTTCGCGCTCTGGAATGGCCAGATCGGTCACGGTGGAGATGCCCAGAACTCGAGCGCCCAGATGCCGCGCGGCCATCACCTCGGCCACGGTGCTCATGCCGATGGTGTCCGCGCCCCACGCCCTGTACATTCGCAGCTCGGCCCGCGTGGAGTAACTGGGGCCACTGAGGCCCAGATAAACCCCATCGCGCAGCTCGAGATTTTGCGCCCTGGCCACCTTTTGAGTGAGGTTTCGGTATTCCTCGTCAAACAAATCGAACATCACCGGAAAGCGGTCTCCCCAACGGGTTTCGTTGGCCCCGATGAGTGGATTGGTCCCGGTGAAGTTGATGAGGTCGCGCTGGAGCATCAGGTCTCCGGCTTGCCAGTCGTCGCGCAATCCACCGCAGGCGTTGGTGATGATGAAGCTTTTCGCGCCCAGCGCGTATGCTACCCGCACCGGAAACATCACCTGGTCCATGCTGTAGCCCTCGTAATAGTGGACCCGGCCCTTGTAGCACATCACTTTCTTACCCTCGAGCGTGCCCAAGACCAGTTCGCCCGCGTGTCCTGGTGCGGTGGATACCGGAAAGTGCGGAATCTGAGCGTAGGGGAGGGTAAAGGGGTTCTCGAGTTCGTCGGCCAGACTGCCTAGCCCCGACCCCAGCGTGAGGCTAACATCGGGAGAAAACTCGAGCTGAGCGCGAATGAAATCGGCGGCTTCCTGAACCTGTTCAAAACCATGAGTCTGCATGAGGTTCAGTCTACAGGGTGAGTGGGTTGTGCTCGAGCGGGGGAGCAGGGGAGATGGGCGGCAGGGGAGTTGGGAAGGGGAGATGGGGAGTGGTCGGGTAGGGGAGACAAGTTGTTTTTCTACTATTTTGGACCGTTAACGTCTCGAGCGGGTTTTCCCTATCCCCCTAATTCCCCCGCACCCCCGGACCCACCAACCCTCTCACCCAAGGGTGTAACTCAGGAATGCGGGTCTCACTCGAGCGAGCTGGAAGGACCCCCCTTGCGTAGTCACGCAAGACCCGTCCCGTCTTGGGCAGAACGGCACCCCGTGGGGCCTGCCCGCTTCGGAAGCTGCGCGAACCGGTCTTACAGGTGGGTACTTTAAAAGCTCGAGTGCAACAGTCTTGAGTTCCCCCCTATAAAATAGGGGGGATATTCTTTTAAGCGAGCAGGCCCGGAAGGTGCCGTTCTGCTCAAGACAGCAGAGCGCAAAAGAGAAGGGGGGTCGTTCCAGGCGGATTGAGCGCCACCTCGCAAACTTGAGTTACACCCCTCACCCAATCAACCCTCTCACCCAATCAACCCACTCCCCTATACTGTCCCAAAGCCCATCATTTCACGCTCGAGGGGAGTAGAGGTATGACCGATTTAGAGACCATGTTTAGCTGGGACGAGATTCACCGGGTGATTGAGGGTCGGCACTACGACCCGTTTCGGGTGCTGGGACTGCACCCACTCGAGGATGGACGGGCGGTGATTCACGCCTGGATGCCGGACGCTAAGGGGGTCGAAGTGGTCCTGAGTTCGGGTGAGCGCCACATCATGGACAAGCTGCTCGAGGGTGGCTTTTACCGCACCATCCTCAATAAAGGGAGTCAGCTCGAGGGTTATCAGCTCTGCATCACCTTCCACGACGGCAACACGCTCGAGAACCGTGACCCGTACAGCTTTATGCCCACCCTGTCCGATTTTGACCTCGAGTTACTCGGGCGCGGCGACCACCACCACGCTTACCAGAAGCTGGGGGCTAACCCCCTCGAGCATGGCGGCGTAAAAGGCGTGGCGTTCGCGGTTTGGGCACCCAACGCCGCCAGGGTCAGTGTGGTGGGCAACTTCAACGGCTGGAACGGGCTGCGCTTTCCCATGCGAAGCCTGGGCGGCTCAGGGGTCTGGGAAATCTTTTTGCCCAATCTGCCGCTGGGTGAGGTCTACAAGTTCGAGATTCGAGCCACCGATGGCCGCATTTTGGAAAAATCCGACCCTTATGGTAAATACATGGAGCTGCGCCCACGCACCGCCAGCATCGTGTGGGACATTGACGATTATGAGTGGTCAGACTCGAGCTGGATGGCCAAGCGCCATGAGGACCACCGCAAGGACCCCATCAGCATCTACGAGGTTCACCTGGGAAGCTGGATGCGAGGCGGAAACGGCGAGTTTCTGAGCTACCGCGACCTGGCCCATAAAATCGCTGATTACGCACTCGATTTGGGCTTCACCCACGTCGAGCTGCTGCCGGTGAGCGAACACCCCTTCGACGGCTCGTGGGGCTATCAGGTGACGGGTTACTTTGCCCCCACCTCGAGATTCGGTACCCCGCAGGATTTCATGTATTTTGTGGATTATTTTCACCAAAAAGGGCTGGGTGTGCTGGTGGACTGGGTTCCGGGTCACTTCCCCAAGGACATCAGCGGTCTGGCCTACTTCGACGGTCAGCCGTGTTACGAGTACGGCGACCCGCGCAAGGGTGAGCATCAGGATTGGGGCACCAATATCTTCGATTACGGGCGCGGCGAGGTGGTCAACTTCCTCAACACCTCGGCGCTGTTCTGGTGCGAGAAGTACCACATAGACGGCATCCGGGTGGACGCGGTGGCCTCGATGCTGTATTTAGACTTCTCCAGGCGCGAGGGCGAGTGGATTCCCAACATCTACGGTGGGCGCGAGAATCTCGAGGCCATCGGCTTTCTTAAGCGCATGAACGAACTTATCCACCTGTATCACCCCGGCGTGCTGACCTTTGCCGAGGAATCCTCGAGCTTTCCCGGCGTGTCCGCGCCCACTTTTGCGGGTGGTCTGGGCTTCGATTTCAAATGGGGCATGGGCTGGATGAACGATTCTCTAGTGTACTTCGAGAGCAACCCCATCTACCGCCCCTTCGAGCACAGCAAAATCAGCTTTTATATGGTGTACGCCTTTAGTGAAAGCTACTGCCTGCCCATCTCGCACGACGAGGTGGTTCACGGTAAGCGCGCCCTGCTCGATAAAATGCCGGGAGACGTGTGGCAGAAATTTGCGGGGCTGCGCTCGTTTCTGGCCTACATGTGGACCATGCCCGGTAAGAAGCTGCTGTTCATGGGCCAGGATTTTGGGCAGTGGCAGGAGTGGCAGCACGATTACAGCCTGGACTGGCACCTGCTCGAGTTCCCGTCTCACAAAGGCGCGCACCAGTTGGTCGGGGACCTCAACCGCCTGTACACCTCGAGAAGGGCGCTCCATACCGGCGACAATATCGCAGGCGGCTTCGAGTGGATTGAGGCCGACGACAGCGCGCAGAGCGTGTTCGCCTACATCCGCCGTGACCTGGAGAACCCCCAAGACTACGTGATAGTGGTGTGCAACTTCACCCCGGTGCAGCGCGACGGCTACCGCATCGGCGTACCTGAAAATACTCGTTACCGCCAGATTCTCAGCACCGACCACACGCAATACTGGGGTGCGGGCAAAGGTAACGCGGGCACGCTCGAGCCTCAGTGGGTGGTGAGCCAGGGCCGTGAGCAGAGTCTCGAGCTGCTGGTTCCGGCGCTGGGTGTGGTCATCCTCGAGCCAGTGCGGGGTTGAGGACTTGTTGAAAGCTTGAGGCTCGAGCAACACGAAAGACCCCCAAACGGGGGTCTTTTTGATTGAAGTTGAGGTCTAGCCTGCCCACATTGCACGCCCACCATTGGTTGTGCTGCCACCTTTAGTCTCCACACCCGCCGACGCGAAACCGCCCGCCATCACCAACATCATCGCTACCACTGCGAAAACTTTCTTCATGTTTCACCTCCTTTTGTTCTTTCGTCGGATTAAATGCTTACACTCGAGCTGTCAAGTCTCATGTATAAGGGTTTTGTGTGTAAAATACGTAAACTTCGATAAGACCTTTAATATCTTAATCATTAAGGACCCCCCTAGCGCAGGCTCGAGAAATGTGGCACACTGTGTTTTATTTAAAGAATGAAGCAGGGCGAAAGCATTTGTGGCATGGGGAAAACAATATTCCAGACTGCCGTCTCGAGCTGAGCCAATTAAATTAGAAAACGTTAGAAAACCCGTCCACAACGACTAAGAAAAATTAAGACTCTACGGAGGTATTTGTGAAATTCGCGTTTAACCCAGCTCTCCTGCTCTTGACCACGCTCATGTTGGCGGGGTGCAGCTCATCGTTCACCCCAACTGCCGAGGTTGCCAATTCTGCCCCCTCGAGCAGCTTCACCGCCGAAATTCCGCTCAGTGACCTTGCTTCCGTGCTGGCGTCGGGTGCGGTGTTGCTCAACGAGAACGCCGAAATTGGGGTGGCTCGAGTGGGCCTGACCGAGGCTCAGGCGCTGGCTTATAACTCGAGGTTGAGGGTTCAGAGTGGTAAGACGCTGAAGGCTGAGAAGAACGCGGGCCAGTTTGCAGGTGGTGGCTTGACCGCTACGATGTCAGGTACCGCACGAGCTATTTGGGCGGGTGGAGGGTTGGCAGCATGGACTGGTGGGACCGCACGCGCTATCTGGGCTGGTGGCACTTATTCTCCCGTTCCAGAAAACACCACTACTTTTCAGCAAATTAAACTACTTACTGCCCAACAGCTCGCCCCATTACTGGGCGTAGGGGTCAAAGTAGCAATTATTGATACGGGTATGGATGTGTGGCACCCGGCTTTTACTGGAATGCTTGCGCCAGCCAACGAATGGAAGGACTATGTGGATGGCGATAGCTTGCCGCAAGAGGTTGGTACTCTGGGCGTGGGGGGTTTTGGGCACGGTACGGCAGTGGCTAGCCTCGTCGCACAGGTTGCGCCTCGTATTATTCTTTTGCCCATAAGAGTGTTGGGACCGGATGGTAGCGGTGATACCGTCAATGTAGCAGCAGGTCTTGACTACGCGGTGAGCAAGGGCGCTAAGGTCATCAACCTCAGCTTGGGCAGTACCGAACGCTCGGATATCGTGCAGAGCGCTATTAAGCGGGCCAACGACAAAGGTGTGTTTGTGGTCGCCTCAGCGGGTAATCAGAACCTGCCCCAACTGACCTACCCGGCGGCGGATATGAATAGCAAAAGCACCGATACTTTTATGGTGAGCGTGGGCAGCGTCAGCTCGAGCGACAGGAAATCGAGCTTCTCTAATTACAGCAAAGTGCTCGAGATATGCGCTCCTGGCGAGAATATGTATTCTGCCGCGCCGGGTGGTATGAAAGTAGCCTGGAGCGGCACTTCGATGGCAGCTCCTTTAGTGTCGGGTGGACTCGCTCTAGCCCTAGGCCAACAGCTTTTGGTGGCTCCTAAAGAGTTGGCTTCTACACTTCTTTCCACAGGAGCAGATGTTTATAACGACGACCTCAACGAAGCTTATAAGAATATGCTCGGTCAGAAAGGTCGCATTGACCTCGAGCAATTTTTGGGCAAGTCGTTGAGCAAATAAAACATTAGGAAATATCGTGGCTGATAACTTACACGCTCCAGAAACTGCTGACTCTCAAGAGGCCTTTCTAGAGCGTGTCACTCTTTTGTCTAATTCTGCGTTGGATTTAATAGATATAAACGAGCAGGATGCGTTAGATTTATCGTATGAAGCTTATAACTTTATAAAAGAACTTAATGTCAAAGAAGCTGCGCTAGTACAACTAAATTTGGGAATTATACTCCATAGAGTAGGTAAAGACGATTCATATAAATATTTGAATAATGCGTTAAGCTTATACAGAAATTTAGGTAGTTTTGTGGGAATGCAAAAATGCTATAAAGAAATAGGACACCTTAATTTAAGCGTCGGGAACTACAGAAATGCAGAAGAGAATTTATTGCTATCTCTGAGGTTGGCTAGAGACAACAATCTGCCTAATGCAATCGTAGATATTTTAAATTTACTTGCTGGAGTTTACCATTATGATGGCAGGTATGATGATGCTGAAACGACTCTTAAAGAAGTGATAAATCTATATAAAAAAGAAGATAACTATCTTGGAATTGCTAAGGCAAGTTGCAATTTAGGCATTTTATTCACGAGTTTAGGTAATTATGATTCTGCCCTTACATACTTGAATAGCGCATATGATATTTTAACCAACAAGGTAAGCGATGAGAGGGTTTTAGGAATTATACTAAACAATCTAGGCAGGTTGTTTTTTGACTTAAGGGATTACTCTAAATCAATTGTTTATTATACAGATGCGCTTAAAAAATCTCAATCAAGACATGATAAAATAGCAGAATCCGTTGTGACACGTAATATGGCTGCTTCTTACAAAGAAAATGCAGAACACGGATTGTCCAAACGGTACTTTTTGCATTCACTTGAGTTATGTGTTGAAATTCGAAACACAGGTGGCGAAGTTTTAGCGCGTGCTGGTTTAGCAGAAATCCTAATTCAAGAAAATCAAGGTCCGCAAGCCCTCGAGAACCTGTTAAGCGCCCTGCCTATCGCTGAAGAACTTCAAGACCTCGAGACCCAACTCGAGATTCTCAACCTGTTGGGCCAAGCCTACGCCCTCAGCGAGCAGTGGCCTGAAGCAGGACAATCCCTGAACCGGGGCCTCGAGCTGGCGCAAGAAGTGGGCCGTCCTAAAGCTGTCTTGGACGCTCACCGTGCCTTGTATGGACACTATAAGAGTCGTGATAATCTCGAGCGTGCATTGCACCATTTTGAAGCGTTTTATCACAGTGAACGCGCCCTCTTGACAGAGGAGAGTGACAAGCGGGTGCGTGAACTGAGCGCCAAATTTGACCTCGAGCGGGCGCAGCAGGAAACGCTGCTCGAGCGACTGCTTCGGGCCACCGCTGAGGACGCTCGCAACACCGCGCTCGAACAGGTGGCTGAGCGCACACTGGAACTCGAGCAGGCGCAGATTGAGATTGTGAGCCGACTGGCGTTGGCTGCCGAGTTCCGTGACGACATTACCGGAGAGCACACCTTACGGGTAGGGCGCTACTCGGCAGCGGTGGCGCGGCATATGGGCCTGGACCCGCTCGAGGTGGCCTTGATAGAGCAGGCCGCTCGCCTACACG
>Ga0123336_10003718_pt1 | contig 12615 bp, 6 predicted proteins | sample SSSSmetaG_FD_96466 | JGI IMG/M metagenome (GOLD analysis project Ga0123336, IMG submission 96466) | Glacier valley bacterial and archeal communities from Borup Fiord, Nunavut, Canada, to study Microbial Dark Matter (Phase II) - ​SSSS metaG | ecosystem: Environmental > Aquatic > Freshwater > Ice... | reverse complement strand
TGCGATCAATTGGAGTTGCGCTGGGGTGGTAGCAGCGGCCGTGACGCCATCTACCGGCTGCAGGTCCGCTCGCGTTGTGCATACAATGATGATCCACCACTTATCCAGTGCCAACTGACCCGCTTATGGTTCGATCCGCACATGAAAATGAGTGCCGTCAAGCCGAAGGTGAAAAGCTGACATGGCCGAAGAAATCAGCATCAAGCGACGGCCGCCACGCGCGCCAGACGGCAGCTTTGAGCAGTTGCGGAGTGAAGGTATTCGACTCCTTCAGGATTTGAGCGGCCAGCAATGGACGGATTTCAACCTGCACGATCCCGGCATTACCATCCTTGAGCAGCTCTGCTATGCAATAACTGATCTGATGTACCGTGCCGATCTGCCGGTGGCTGATCTTCTCACCGGCCAAGACGGCAAAATTGATTTTGTGCGCCAGTCTCTGCACGTGCCTGAGCAGATCTATGCCTGCCGTCCCACGACGGTCGAAGATATGCGGCGCGCATTGCTGGATAGGGTGTCATCCGTCGATAACCTCATCATTACCACCGGGGCTGATGCCGGCGGGTTGATAGCGGGTTTCTATCGAATCGATGTCAAGGCCGCAGACTTGCTGGAGGAGGCAAGTGGCGACAAGATGAGCGACGAGCCGAGCGTTTTGCAACAAATTGGTGCTGCATTTCGCAGCATTCGCAATATTGGTGAAGATGTTGCTGTGATCTCGCTCGTTGCGGAAGTCCCGTGTTGGCTGTATGCGGAAATCGAGATTGGCGGCGCGCGCGATCCGGTTGACATCATTGCCGACATTTATGATTGCTGCGATCGCTTCATTGCCGCACCACCGTCATACGGCAGCATTGCTGACATGAAGGCAGCTAATATCGCGCCAGACAACATCTTCGACGGTCCGCCGTTTCAAAGTGGCATTATCCAACCGGAACGCGCCGGAACATTACCTAAGCAGCTTTTTGTCGGTGATATCAGCCGGAAAATTGCTGCGATTGATGGCGTGAAAGAAGTCAAATCAGTTGCCATTGCGGTCGGGGAGGACGCGCCGCAAACCGGCGCAATTAACTGGTGTTGGCGCACGGCAACGGTTCAGGACAACCAGAACAATCATCAAGTCAGTCTGAACGCGTTGCGGTTGATTGTGCCAACGACATCGCAGTCCCTGCAGGCAGTCAAGCTGCTGCGAAGCGGCGCACCAGTGCGAGTCGCGGTGCGCGAGGCCGCGCTAAAATTTGCCGATTTGCGAGCCACTCGTCAAGCGCGCCGCCAGCCGGATCCCGGCAGAGCAGCATATCCGCATCCACGCGGCGCGTATCTGGAATTGCCACCGTTCCAGTCCTCACAAATTCATTTTCCTGGCATTTATGGCTTGAATCACTACGGGATGCCGGAATCGGCGACCGCGCGCGAAAAAACAGCAATGCTGCAACTGAAGGGTTTTCTTGCGCTGTGTGATCAAGTAATGGCACATGCCGCCACCCAATTTGAGCATGTGCGCGATCTGTATTCCGCCGACCTCTTGCCTGCACAGTCCTATTGGTGGCGCATGCTGAGCAATGAAGAATTGCCGGGGATTAACGGTCTGTACAAGCGGCTGCCTAAATTGCCAGCGGAAACCATGGCAGATGTTTATGCAGCTATTGTGCGCGATGTCTATGCGACATTCGACCCTCATATGGAGCGCAAAAGCCGCTTGCTAGACTATTTGTTGGCGTTATACGGCGAGACTTTTTCGCAGGACTACCTTCGGAAATTCAGCAGTTACTATGACGAAACCGAACTGAAATACTGGCTTCTGAAAAACAAGGCGGCTTTTGTCAAGGATATTGTTTTGCTGGGCCGTGATCGGGTTGGTGGATTTGACTACGGCGAATCGGCATGGGGTCAACCCGATAATTGTGCCGGGCTGCAGCGATGTATTAGCCGTCTATTGGGTTTTGATGATTTTACGAGTCGCTCGTTCACGCAAGCAATTAGCGGGAGACATTTATCTCTTGGTGATGCGATCAGCAGCGTAACGCTCTCACATGAGGAGCACGAAAACGTGTTTCGCTTGCCCTTCAATTGGCCGTCAATTCCCGCCAATAAGAGTGGCGAAATTGATGCAAAGGTCAAGTCCATCCTGCGTAGACCCATTTTGGGACAGCTAATGAAAACCGGCTTGCATCGCAGCAACTACCGTATACAAAATGTCGACGGTGAATCACGCTGTGAGCTTTTGCTTGATCCACGTAAGTCCGATGACGATTCGACCTTGCGGGGCAAGCTATTCTTGGCTTCCTGCCCGTCGTGGGAAGAGGCTGCGATGGTGGCAGCACGTTTGCGTGGCAGTCTTCTTGGCTTGAACCAAAAGTGCGAAGGCATGCATTTGGTTGAACATTGTCTGTTGCGGCCTGGCAAACGTGATGCAGACACAGCAGCGCACGATGCTTACTACGCACTACGCGTAACGCTGATTTTCCCAGCGTGGACCGCACGCGGTCATTTGGACGATTTTCGCCGTTTTGTCGACGAAACAGTACAACTCAATTGCGCGGCTCATGTGCATGCACAGTGCATCTGGCTGGAATTTGACGCCATGCGCACGTTTGAAATCTGCTATCAACAGTGGTTGCAGGCAAAGGCGAAGAATAGCCAGCAAGATCAGTACAACATGCCCATTGCGGACGAACAACTGGATCGCCTTGCCGCCGCAGTGATCAGCCAGTTGCAAGCGAATGGCGCGAATATTGGTCAATCGCCGCCGCCGCAGACGCAGTCGAATCCGAAGCCGGAGCCGAGGCCATATCCACCTTCGCCTCCCTTTTCCTCTGCCAAGGTGCGAAATGGTTAACGCGCACATGGTACAAAGTCTGGAATTCGCAGTCGCGTTCCACCGCGAAGATGAGGCGTTCGAGACGCAATCGCGTTTGAGCGATTTCCTGCATGATTCTGCTAAAGCGGTCATCGCTTCGGTGTTTGATGAATTTTCCAGCGCAGAGGAAGTGGTTGTGCTGGACAGGCTGGAAATTGATCTGGGTACGGTAAGTGCAGATGACATCAAAATCCAGTGGCAAGATCGCCTGCCGGAAAAATTGCGTGAAGTTTTGCGCGATGCGCTTAACCAGCAAGCGAATCAGTCGTCAAGTGATTCATCGCCGCATATCCAAACAAAATCGTCCAGGCAATCTCGACTGGAAGCGTTGACGTACTTTCTTGTCAATGGTCATGTATCGTGGCGAGTTTCCGCACCTGGTAGTGCACGCGACATCGCCGCGCAAGTTGTCTCTGTAGACGTTTCGGCATTGGTAAATTGGCTTGGCTCAGTCGCCGATACCGAGCGCGCGCTGACCAGGCTTGTATCCCAACTTGGCGACCATGACCTCATTCGCGTGTTGGGACAGCTCGCGCCGACTTATGCAAGCGATCTGGCGATTCTTGTATCGGCATATCTGAACAGTGCGTGTACCCGTTCGCAGACAGGTGATCGCCGAGGCGTATTGCGAAACCGTATTTGGAAGGTTCTGCTGCAGCGGCTGTTGGCTGTCAATCATTCGTCTTCGGTGCTGGATCATGTGCTGGAGGCGATGCTGCAGGTCATCGAACACTTTGACATGTTGGACGATCCGGTGCTGATGGATAGTTTGTCATCATCCGTGCACGGACAACGCATGATGCCCCGCCGCCAGTTGGCCGTGGCGGCAAAAAAAGCTGCCCGCTCGCCTGTGAACATGGCATGGCAATGGGCGCGCCTGCGAAGACAATTTCAACTTGCATTGACGCGCGGCGAGCGGGCAGCAATGGTTGAAGTTTGGCAAGATTTTTTGCGAAGTGCGCCAACCCAATTGCGTGAATATATTTTGCAAAAAGGGCAATGGGCAGATATTCGCCAGCGCATAGCCCACTTGTTTTCGGATGCGATGCTGCATGATCTGGTCAAGCTATTGGTGCCGACTGAAGCTGGTTTTATCGAATTGGTCGTTGAACAGGTCGCGCGCCATTGCGTGAGTTCCGCTAACCGCTTCGATGAAAACGTCACCGAAGGTCAAGGCGATGCGGCAACATCGTATGGATCATATCGTGTTCCGCCGCCGGGACTCAAAGTCTGTCTATGGGAATTCACCCTCACACATCTCTTGGTGGATCGTGGATCGACCTTTAACCGACGCTCTTATATGAGTGCCATGCTGCAAATGATGGCACTGCGCGAAGCGATTGACTATTCGCATTTATTGCAAACGATGGCAGATACGCTGCGGATCAATCCCACAGGGGGCGGACTGGCCAAGGAACTCTTGTACTTGCTGGAGGGGCTGGAAGAAGCACAAAGCCGCAGCAGAAATTTAATAGTCACTCTTGAGCAATACGAGCACGTCCAAGACAAAAAAGTCACAACGCACAAACATGACAAAACAGCGCGCAACGTGATCTTGGTTACACGTCGGCAGTTTTCGGCGGCGCTGCTCGCAGGTGAAATGCATACCTTCGGCTTGATCTGGCGACAACTGTGTGGACAGGATGTTGAGTGGATACGCACCGAGCTATACAAGCAGGGACACTCCAGCTTGGTTCGACATCGGCTGGCCAGCATACTTCCCGAGTCTCTGCTGGAGCAAATCGCTGAACTTCTGGTTCCACAGGAAGGCGAATTTATTGCCGCTACCATCAATAGCGTGGCACCACTCACCAATAAAAAATTGATATTTGTGCGTGATGAGAGCGTTGCAAGACGGGAGTTGTGGGAGTTCACCCTGACGTATTTCCTGATTGACCGTGGAACAGCATTCAACAAACGCTCATACATGCACAGCATGCTGCAACAAATGGCTGCCCGTGAATCGATGGACTACGTCGATATTCTTCACAGCCTCCGGTTGGCAATGGAAAAGGTCAGCCATCCCGGCCAAATGCAACGGCAGATGCGTTTTTTGGTGGATGAGCTTGTTGGCGACAGCCAGCGTCATACACTCCGCAAAAAAGCGGACACCATCAGCATTCGTAGCGAGGGCTTGATTGTTGCGGATGATGTATTGGGCTTTTTGAGTGTATCTGACGGATTGCGAACGCAACTAATCGCGTGGCTCAGCGTCGCCGACGATCGAAACTGGCAGCAGGTTTGGCGCGATTGGATTGCGTACGAGCCACAGCAGTTGAAGGCGGAACTGCAGCGCATGAGCCAGTCGCCGTGGATGCGCCAGCGTCTGATCGACAAACTCCCTTTGAGTCTGGCGAGCGCATTACAGGGATTTTTGCTTCCACAAGAAAACGAATTTATTGTAGCGATGATTGCGGACAGTGCTGTAGCGTTAACGCGATTGCAAGATCGTACTGAAGGCGGTCTGCAAACAACCAAACATTTATGGGAATTTACACTCACGTTTGTGCTGACCGACCAAAGCGGCAGTTTTAACCGGCGTTCCTACGCCACTTATCTTTTACAAAAACTGGCAGCACGTAGCGGTATTGACTATCAAGATTTGCTGCGCGAAATGACCAATGCGATGCAAACCGTTGCTGCCTCGCAAGGTGCGAAAAACGGTTTGCTGCAGATATTGCTGGAATTAAGCAAAACGGATGGAGTCATCACCCCGATCGGTACCAACACCAGCGGAGGCACGAAGCCACTGCACGCTGGCGCGATTCAGTCTGTACAACAACTCACGACGCTACTGACCCCGGCAACTACATGGTCTGTATTGGAAACAGCTCGCTTGCGGCAACTTGTTGTGGCGTGGCCTGCCGAGTCAGTACTGGCAATGAACCGACATCTGGAGCTGTTATTGCGAGAACGCGCTGCAGCATTTCGGTTGATTGATGCCTTATCGGCTTCACAATTGTCAGCGTTATTGCATCGTTTGCGCCCCGCAGATCATTACGAACTGCAGCGCTGTGTTCTTTATATTGCTGCGGCATGCCGTGCGGATTTCGGCATGGCAGCGGATGCGCGCTTACAGCGTTTGCAGTGGCAATTCATTTTTCGCTACCTCTTTGAAGAGGGACGACGATTTTGGGTAGCCGACTTTGGTCATGGGTTCGCGATGTTTTTGGTTTCGCAGCTACCAGCTTCGACTAATGCTGATTGGGTTGACAAACTGCTTCAGAAAGTGGCGTCCAAAAGTGAAAATGCAGGTGATGGTGATCGTAAACTAATTGCCGAGATCGCTAGTGCCACGAAAATGGCGACGACGGTGGCGCCAATGCAAGCAAAAGCGCCTCATTTGCGCGTCCCGGGCACAAAACCCAAAACAAAACCCGGAACGAAACAGGAAGCATCAACCGACAACAAACAACAGCAGACGCATGATGATGCTGAGCCGATCTATATCATCAACGCCGGATTGGTAATGCTATCGCCGTACTTGCCACGCTTGTTCGACATGCTTGGGCTATTGACCGACGGTAGGTTTGTCAATGAGGCGGCGATACACAAAGCGATTTTGGTTTCGCAATTTGCTGTGAACGGCACTGACGATGTTGCTGAAGAGGAAATGATGTTGAACAAGATTCTGTGTGGCGCAGAGCAGACGCCTGTCGTGGTGAATGAAATTGTGCTGGATGCACGTGAAAAGTCTATCGTCGAAGGTCTATTGCAGTCGGTCATCACGCACTGGTCGGCGCTGGGCAATACATCGGTTGAAGGTTTGCGTCAGTCCTTTCTTGAACGCGAAGGGCGGTTACTACATAACGACGACGGAGGCTGGGATTTGCTGGTTGAGGTGCGCGCCTTCGATATGCTATTGGATCGACTGCCTTGGGGCTTTGCGACGATTAAGTATTCATGGATGCAGGGGATGCTTCATGTTGAATGGCGCTAATATTTCCGATATCGGCAACGCGCGCATGGCGTTGACGCATGCTGCTGGTATATCTGGTGATACAGGTAATGCAAGCAACCTACATATTGCAGCGCGTGCCAATGCACGTGTCCTTGAGCAGGAGTTGCTGTGGTTCTCTGAAGTTCTGCAAACGCGCATCAATCTGCACTTCGGTCAGGCTTGCAAATACACGGCCATTACCGAAGTGGCTCCACCGGACTTGTCGTCGGACAGCGCTGAATACGCGCGTTTGGTTTATCAAAGCGACATGAGCTTCGACGAACGCATTGTGTTGCTGCTGGCGCTAATTCCGCATGTACGCCCCGAAGCGCTGGATACCTTGTTTGTACGCAATATAAATTTTGATCGTGGCTTCACTGAATTTGGCGGCTGGAAAGGCAAAACCCACGGCGGATTTTTACCGACTTGCGAGACCGCCGCGTTCATCCTGGCGGGCAATGATCTGCGCAGACGTCTGGAAATTTTTCACTTGTTCGATGAATCCCATTTTTTCCGTCGACAGGGTATTTTGCGCTTGGAGTTTGCGGAATCCGGTGAGCCTTTGTTCAGCAGCGCGCTACATTTGACCAGTGATTACCTGCATTTGCTGACATCCGGTGATCGAAAAAAACCTGATCACAGCCGCGAGTTTCCGGCTAAGCGCATTACTTCGCCATTGGAATGGTCTGATTTGATTCTGGGCGCTGACGTGCTAGCCGAAATCGAAAATATCAATACCTGGGCGCGCTACGCCACGACGATTCTGGATGAATGGGGATTGGGTCGCTCGATCAAGCGCGGCTATCGCAGTCTGTTTTACGGACCGCCCGGAACCGGTAAAACCCTGACGGCAACACTGATCGGCAAGAACGCTGGCGTCGATGTGTATCGCATTGATCTTTCCATGGTGGTTTCCAAATACATTGGCGAGACGGAAAAAAACCTCGCCAATGTATTTGATCAAGCCGAAAGCAAAAATTGGATTTTGTTTTTCGATGAAGCGGATGCACTGTTCGGGAAACGTACCGCCACCAGCAGTTCCAATGACCGTTACGCGAATCAGGAAGTCTCGTACCTGTTGCAACGCGTGGAAGATTTCCCCGGTATTGTCGTCTTGGCAACCAATATGAAAGCGAATATCGACGAGGCCTTTGCGCGTCGCTTTCAGTCGTTGGTACATTTTCCGATGCCGGATGCTGACCAGCGCCGACGGCTATGGGAAGGCATGTTCTGCGGTACACGCCGCCTTGAAGATGGGGTAAACGTTGCCAAGCTGGCAGAGGATTATGAGTTGTCCGGCGGTGCTATTGCCAACGTGGTTCGTTACGGAGCAATCAATGCACTGCAAAACGGGCGCCAGAAAATCAGCTCATCAGATCTGTTGAAAGGCGTGACCAAAGAACTGCGCAAGGAAGGAAGAACGGTATCGCCATGATACGAGTGATGAATCCATTTCGTCTTTCCAGCCGAAGCAGATTGTGTAGTTTTCCTGCTGTGTTGTTGTTGACAGTTTTCGTCGCCCTGCCGAGCGGTCAGGCCACGCCTGTGGATGCCCCGACAACAATTGGCGATACGGAAAAAACTGTGCAGAAGCCAGCGCCGGTGTTGCCTGTTGCCAAAGTAGTTCCTGCAACCACGGTAAACACAAAGAGTACACCAGCAGTAACAAAAACAGCCACAGCAAATGCAACAACAACAACGGCCCAAGTGTCTGTCGCAGTTACTAACGATAGCTACACCTCGCTGCGCTCCACGCTAGTCAATCAGAAATACGAAAACAATCTGGCTACCGCAAACGGCAATGATCGGAGTAAATACACCCTGGCAGCAGGCGCTTTGCCGGATGGTTTAATGTTGGAGGCAAGTGGGCGTCTCACGGGCACGCCAAACAAAGCTGCTGTTTACCGCTTTACGGTGAAAGTGACTGACACGCTGGATACCAGCAAAGTCGTCCATCAGTCTTACCATCTTAATGTTTACCTCCCACAAACCAATCCTCCGCCCAAAAAAGAGGAGGCACCAGAGACAGATCTGCCGTGGGAAAAGAAAACCATTCCTGCGACGGATGCCACACGCTCATTCAAGGATGCGTTCGCCCCTAAGATGATCGTCTATATGCTGACAGACAAAGACATCAAGGAACTGACCGCTCCCCCCAAAGCGGCGGATCCGCCGCCGGACATCAAGGACGAGCAAGATAAAGGTGGTGACAAGCTGGGCGACGAGCGGATATTGAGCCCCAAGGATCAAAAAGCGTTTGAAGAGGAAAAAGCAATCGAGGATCACAAAAAACAGCGATCCGAGGTTCTTCTCAAAATAAAAGATACCGAATACCCAACTGAGGAACTGTTCGCCCGGGCGCTGAATGCGCGCGTGCGTGAAGCGGTGAACGTACTCATTCCGGCGCCAATCGTTATCAATCCGGCAGCACCGGAAAAAGCCAATGTAAAAAATGTAAAGCCCGCTGTTCCTGGTAAAGCCCAGATCGGCACAGCAATCGCATCAACCAGCGCGCAAACCAACAAAACAACAAACGCTGCGGCCGACAAGTCGGTGGCAACCACAGAAGTTATTACGGCGGAAAACCTCATCAAGCTTATTTTGCCGGATGATGCCCGAACGGCGATTGTGGCGAAGGCGAGAAAAGAGCATTTTTTTGACAAGCCCAAGCAGGATATTGAATGGGACGGTACAGGGTGTGGTTGCGTCAACGATAATTTGCAAAAACAGATTTATGGTTTTTATCCTTTTTGGATGGCTGAGAGTGACGATACGCAAGCAACAGACAAACAGGCCGAAGACAAGGATGTTGCCAAGCCCAAAGATGTCAAGCAAGCAATCCCGCAGCCAGTTGATTTCAGCCTGCTGACACGCATTTCATATGCCGCAATGCCATTTGATGATGATGGCAGCCTGATTTCGCCCATGCATTGGAGCAATGCCGACGAAAGCGCCCAATTTGTACGTGAGGCGCGCAGACACGGAACCAAGCTCGACTTGGTGTTATATCGTTCAAATTGGAATTCATTGCTGAACAATGACATCAAGGTTGACCACGTGATTGCCAATCTGCCGGGCAATGTCTTGGGCAGGGTGGAACATCAACTGACAGATTGGCGTTCAAGGGCAAAATCATGGGCATCATTTATCGAGCCCGCGCCCACCATGGGGGATGGCTTGACGATTTATTTTGACGAGGTAGAAAAAGCTGATCCTGTCAAGTTCGCAGCATTTTTTGATCGCTTCATGAAAAGCATCATCGACAAGATGCAAGATGAGAGCAAAGTTCATTTGCGCAGAGGCTACGTCTTGAATGTGGTCATCCCGGACTATCTGCTGAACAAGATACCGGCCTACGAATTCAGAAAACTATTCAGCTATCTCGTCAAAACAGCAGGGCTGACGATGAAAGACGACCGCATTGAACAAAACTACGAAGAGGCTCAGAAAACAAGCAAGATTTTTCTGCGTTATCTCATTTTGTTGTCTGAGCCTACCACCGACAGCAAAAAAATATTACGCAAAATGACCGAAAGCAATCAGGAAACCGCGCTCAAAGGCAACAACCGGGATTTTTTTCTGAGTAGCCTGGTGCCAGTGATTTCGTATGGTGGTGTGGATGCCCGGCAATTCAAAGACGACCTGATCTACTTCAACAGGAATTTCGGGGGCGTTGGCTTGTGGCGTATGCCATTGCGCATGGAAGACCCAAATCCTGGCGTGAAAATCTATCAGGCGCTTGACGAAGTTTTTGTCAGCTCCTCTGAATCAGCGTTCACGAAAAAATTATGTCTGATCGTGTGCACAAATCGATGGTGGTTTCGTCTTGGCATGGCGATCGCATTTTTGATCGGTGTCGTGGCCTGGGGCTTGCGACTTTGGGACTGTCGGAAATGGGTGCAATCACAACAATACTTTTGGGGGCTGATGGCGGGCAGCATCGTGACCGTGTTACCGCTGATCGCGATGCTCATTTGCGATCCTTACTTAAGCCTTTTGTGGGAAAGGGTTTGGTCCGCCAAGAGCATCGGAATAATAGCCGGCGCATTGGCTGCTTACAGCATCTGGCAGGCGCGCAATGTGAAACCGCCGCGGCCATGAAACCGATAACGAATAAAACGCCGACTGAATTTTTCGCCGTGCGGACGATCCAGAATCTGGAGATTGAAAAATGAATCTGTTGGAGCGCGCCACCATCATCCATTTTCACCGACATCGAATCGAAGCTTTTGGGCGCGATGATGTCATGTCATTGGGTTGGCGCAACGCTGACAGTCAACAGAAACGCTTCGAAGTGATTGCCTCGCTGGCAGATTTCAATCGCAGCACTGTACTCGATGTCGGTTGCGGGCGAGGTGACCTGAAAGCCTTTCTGGACGGGCGTTTCGACGATGTTGCTTACATGGGCATTGATCAAATGCCGGAATTTATCGCTGAAGCCAATGCGCGATATGCACATGGCACGCCGTGTCGTTTTTACGAAGGCGATTTCACGACGGCGGCTTTCCCGCGTGTGGACTACGTTGTCGCTTCAGGTGCGTTGGGTTACCGCACTGATGATGCCGATTTTCTATTCGACATGATTTGCCGTCTATTCGCATCCTCAGCGCGCGCCACAATTTTCAATGTTCTCGATGCGCAGCATTTTCCTGATCATCCGCTGTTGCTGGGGCGTGATTGCGATGAGGTGATTGCCTATTGCCGAACGCTCTCGCCACACATCGAAGTGGTGCGCGGCTACCTCCCCGACGATATGACGGTTTGTATTTCCCGACCGGTGGCGGAAATGTCATGAAATCCAAGGAGCCACAAACGAAAGCGGCGAGTACTCGTGTACCTGCTGCGAGTACCGTTCGCCAAGGCAAGCGGCAAACCGGTGACGCATCCGGCATTGCCATGCGCATTCCGCTAAATCGGCCGATTCAAAGAGTAAGGGCGAGGCCGCTGGATGAGGTGATCAGGAAAACCGTTGCAGACTTTATTTCCGCCAAAACAGGCACGTGTTGCGCCATGACAGCGGAGGTATATCGTGCGCTTGTCAATCATGTTGATGATATCAAAGAGACAGGCGCCGAGCTGATTACCTGGGCGGAAAACGTGGGCACAGAGGATCTGGACATAGGCAACCATACCGCTGCCACGGCCACATGGTCGGAAGGCACATTTGTTGTTGATACCACGGCGGGTCAATTCGGCGGGAAGGACGTTTACATCGACACCATTGCCAATTGGCGTAGCTATATCCTCGGTTTGCAACAGGAGACAGTTTCAAATGTGCGCTATGACGCACTGTCTGCGCCGATAAGCGACTCAAGCATGTCGTCAATCGCGCTGAATCATTTGTACGATGTCAAACATCCGGAAAAGACATTCGACGCTGACGAGCAGACGGATGACAAGGAAGGGAATTCGGAGAAGAAAAGCAATTCCGAAAAAAAGCCTAGAAAGTCCAAATGCTATCTCACCACTGCCTGCATTGAATATCGCGGATTGGCCGACGACTGCCATGAATTGACCACACTGCGCGCGTTTCGGGATGATTACCTGCTGCAACAGCCGCATGGCGCGGCACTCATCGAGGATTACTACCTGCAGGCATCGCGTTTGGTTAATGCCATCTCCGAATCGCAACGTGCCAGCCAAATTTGGCAAGACATTTATGAGGTGATCTCTTTCAGTGTCGAGCTGGTCATGTGCGGCCAGCCCGCCCATGCTGAGGCGGCATATCGAACCATGGTTGAAAAATTGCTGCTCGAATTTCCGTCGTAACCGGTTGTCATGTCGCGAACTATTTTTGAGAAAAAGGAAGGATCAG
>Ga0123336_10003717_pt1 | contig 12617 bp, 9 predicted proteins | sample SSSSmetaG_FD_96466 | JGI IMG/M metagenome (GOLD analysis project Ga0123336, IMG submission 96466) | Glacier valley bacterial and archeal communities from Borup Fiord, Nunavut, Canada, to study Microbial Dark Matter (Phase II) - ​SSSS metaG | ecosystem: Environmental > Aquatic > Freshwater > Ice... | reverse complement strand
ATTTGTAAAATGAGCCATAACTTTTTCTGAATACATATATATTCCCCTTTCTATTTTACGTTTTTAACTTTTTCATATAATGGTGACATATCTCTTAATCTACTTACAATTGGTGGTAATACCTCAAGAAGATAATCTATATCCTCTTCTGTATTTTCATCACCAAGGCTAATCCTTAAAGATCCATGAGCTTTCTCATGAGGAAGCCCTATTGATAGCAAAACATGTGAAGGATCCAATGACCCTGATGTACAAGCAGACCCACTTGAAGCGGCAATTCCTTTCATATCAAGCATCAAAAGTAATGATTCACCTTCGATAAATTCGAAGGAATAGTTAACATTCCCAGGTAATCTCTTTTCTCTGTGCCCATTTAATTTAACATATGGGATTTTTTCTGGTATTTCATTTATTAGTCTATCTCTAAGAGTTAATAATTTTTTATTATGCTCTTCCATGTTAGCGGTAGCAAGCTCAATTGCCTTAGCTAAGCCAACGATACCGGCTAAGTTCTCAGTACTTGCTCTTCTGCCTCTTTCCTGAGCACCACCATGCATAAATGTAGTTATTTTAACTCCCTTTCTTATATACAATGCACCTGTACCTTTTGGGCCATAGAACTTATGGCCTGCCATTGATAATAGGTCCACATTCAATTCGTTTACATTAATTTGGACATTTCCGATTGCTTGTACTGCATCAGTATGAAAATAAACTCCATTTTCCTTTGCAATTTTACCTATTTCAGCTATTGGTTCAATAGTACCTATTTCATTATTTGCGAACATAATTGAAATCAAAATTGTATTATCTTTAATAGCTTTTCTAACATCTTCAGGATTAACAAGTCCATCTGCATCAACAGGTAAATAAGTAACTTCAAAGCCATCGTTTTCCAGATACTGGCAGGTGTGGAGAACAGCATGATGCTCTATTGAACTTGTGATTATATGATTTCCCTTTTTCTTGTTCGCATATGCTATGCCTTTAATAGCCCAGTTGTCGGCTTCAGAGCCGGAACCTGTGAAAAAGATTTCTTTTGAGTCAGCGCCTATAGCTTTAGCAACCTTTTCTCTAGACTCTTCAATAGCTTTTTTGCTTTCCCTACCTATTGAATAAATGCTAGAGGGATTACCATACTTTTCTGTAAAATATGGGAGCATTTCATCAAGCACTTCTGGCTTAACATAAGTTGTTGCGGCATGATCAAAATATATAAATTTATTTGCCATAATCATAATCTCCTTTTGTAATAATCATAATTCTGTACTTCAGGTAAATTTCATTGACTAAGCTTTATTGTAAGGTCATGAATTACAAGCAAAAATCAAAGGAATTACCGTAATTTTTGATCCTATCTTTTTATTCCACATTTTTATAAGTTACAAACATATTTTCTAGTAAAATAGTAGGATATACAATTAAAAAAATTTATGTAATTTTTTCACTATCCAATATATTTAAATTTAATATATTTGCACCTTTAATTTTATCGTGCTCGTCAATCAGATCCTTTAAAGTCATGGAGTCTACAACACTGTTAATGCTGTCACTTATTTTATCCCAAAGAAATTTAGTGACACATTCATCAGCTTTGCAGCAGCCGCCTCCTCCATCTTTATGGGCACAATCAACGGGAGCAAGAGAGCCTTCCAGTGCCCGCAATATGGCACCAATTGTAATATCAGAAGAATCAGCCGACAGAGTATAACCTCCTTGAGCTCCTCTTAAGCTCCTCACAAGCCCAGCCTTTTTTAATCCAGCAAAAAGTTGTTCAAGATAATTCTCTGATAGTTCTTGTCTTTCAGCTATACTCTTAAGGGAAACATGACCTTCTTTAGAGTGTAGGGCTAAATCAAGCATAGCTTTGACTCCATATCTTCCTTTTGTAGAAAGTTTCATTTCGATCCCTCAATTCCAAGTAATATACTAGGTATTAACAATATAAGAATATCAAAGTCCAAAAAGGTTGTCAATATTATTTTGAAAAAAATTTTGAATTATGTTTTGTAAAATCTTCCTTTTCCTTAAAATAATGGGCTGTAATACCTGTGTTTAAGCATATCCTCTATCTCATCAACAGACTTTCCCGCCGCATTTATCATGAAAACCCCATAACTATTTCTAGTTGACATCGTAGACTCAGGCATGTTGTTTCTGGAAATATGGGATATTTGAAAAGCACTTCCTTCATAAACAATAGCATCAATGGGATAATTGTAATCTTCAAGGCTTACTACGTCAAAGCCCCTCTCACTTAAAGCACCCTTTAAGTCTGATAATTCCTTTTCTACTGCAACAACCAAAAAAGCCACCTCCGTAAATATTTTATGATAAAAGTATTTACAGTAGATGGCTCAGGTATTCAAAATATATGAATTAAAATAAAATTAACTTAGCAATTAACCTGGCAGTTGTCTCTTATATTGCTCATTTGAAATCGCATCCATCGGATCTACAATCCCCTGCCAATCGACTTCATTTGTATAATATTCTTCATAATCCTCATATCCGCCCATATCCTGAGGAGTATCTGCTGAGCCATATTTCATAAGGTCATTTAACTGTTCCATTCCATCAAGTGGATAGTCCCTGTGATACATAGACGTTTTTTTACTAAAAGGAATTCCCAAAACTTTTTCTTCAACTGGTCTATCTTTTCTTAAAGCTTTAAAATTTACGGTATTATCATTCTGGCAGTCTATACAAAGACTGGCAGTTGGCATAGCTTCAAGTCTTTCCTCAGATATCTCCGTGCCACAGTCTGAACAAATACCATAGTTTCCAGTTTCAATTCTATTTAATGCATCTTTTACCTCTGTAATCTGATTTTTTTGATGATTTTTTAATGCATAGTTCATTTCTACAAGATATAGGTCTGTGCCTAAATCTGCAGGGTGATTGTCATAATTAGATAACTCTGTAGGTGAGTATTTATCCATCTCTGCAATGCCATTACTCTCCATTAAATTAATATCACATTGTAATTCCTGCTTTTTCTCTTCCAGCAGGTTTTTGAAGTAGTTTTTCCTCTCTTCCTGCAAAGTAACCCCTCCTAAAAAAAATATGTGTAAATAATAATATCATTTACACATATTATGTTGCCCAATATTGAAAAACTTATATAAGATGAAAAAAGAATTAATATATCGCAAACAAAGCTGTATTTTCTTCATCTTATGAGTTAAGGAAACATGTGGAATTACAAAAATACCTACTCTATATTCATGTTTCAAGCTTTTCAGCCTTTTTAAATATTTTTAATAATCGCAAATAATGATTTGCTTCACGGAGAGTATGGTCGCCGAGTAATGGTATTATTATTGACTTGATTTTGCATTCTATCAGTCCATTAGTACCTTGGGCTTTAAACTCACTAATTTCTTTTGTTGCAGTAAGACTATCGTCTGTCAGCTTAGTTAATGGCGTCGTTTTATCCATAGCTGCTTTTGCTTCTTCTGTAAGCTGGTCAAATTCATTTGCGAAATCATTTGCCTTGTTAATCAATTCGTCCTCTGTTGGATCGAGTAATCCACGAATGAACTTTGAATGTTCTGCCATAATCCTATTCCAGAAAGATTCCTGTTCATATGCTTCATTTTCTACACTTATCACTTCTCTGTTTTGAAGTCTTTGAATCATTCGTAAATACAACTTTGCTTCCCGTAGAATATGGTCAATTAGCAATGGATAATTCACTGTAAACATTTTGCAGGTCAAGACATTCGAAATAATTATAGTCTTAAACTGTATTAGTCCAGAAATCAGACCCATTGCTTTTTGATTAAGCATATACACTCTTTGTTCAAGCATTGGGTACACAAATGATGTCGCTCCACCCATCAACTGGGCTTCAGCTTGTGTGAGGTTGGTTTGTATTGGTACACCTGTATAGTAAGCGGACAACCTCTCTGCATTTAACGTATACTGTGTTAAAACTTCACCGGATTGAATAATGTCAGGACTTACGACACCATTTGAAAGTGATATTGTTTCTGCTAAAAGGCCATCGAATGCTTTTCTGAAAGCATCTGCCTTCTGAGTATAACTGAAATCCCTTGGTGTAAAACTTACTTGTAAGAAAAACGAGTGTTCTTTCATAATTCTTGCAAAAAAAAGGTGTATTCCAAGAGATTGCTTTATAAATTCACTACTTGATAGCATAGCACGCCTCCCTAAGGCTAAAAATTAGGTTATCCCTATTATCAAGATATGAATAAATTACATAATATGGTACAGTTTTATTAAGTGTCAAATTTAACGTAGAAAGGCGGCTTAATAAACAAAAGTGCTTCCATCCATTAAACAGGACGAAAGCACAAAATTCTAAAAATACATATTACGACATACCAACATGCACATTCTCTAATTCTACTATATGTCAATACATGCTGTTAATTTCATTTATTTCAATCCATAGATATCTTTTTCTACTAAAAGCTTTGCCCTTGCAGCCGTTTTAGCATCTCCCTTTAAAGCATCTTCTAAGAAGCCTTTGTTTTCCACGAGGAAATTTCTCATAGCTTCCTTTGGATTATGGAAGTATGACAAAAGCATAGTACTTTGGGCTTCATTTATAAGCCCTTGTTTAAGTGCACTGCTAAAGAGACTCTCATCTATTGAAATCATTGCATGTGAAGCAACTCCTAAGCCTTCTAAGACCTTTGCGCCACCCTGCATTCTGTCTACAACGACAACGCTATCTGATATTTTTCCGCCTAATGCGTTAATAGCAGGTACCCATGCTCTCTCATAGCTAGAAGCCTCGGTAATAAGGTCTGCTATATGAAGTACCTTTGCGCCCTTTAAAGAAGAGGCTTTGACAAGCTTTTTTTCTGCCACTTTACCAACATAAGCATCTAAATCCTTAAAGATTGTAATATGTGGCTTGTTCAGAAGCTCTGCTGCCATAATTGAGAAAAACCAGTCACGTCTTTCTCCGCCTGAAATATAATCTATTTCATCTATAGCAACCTTTTCTTTTATAAAATCAACCATTGAGTCAATAAGTCCCTTATAAATATCATCGTTTTCATAATTAGCTTTAGTTTTTTCCCATAGTTTATAGGTTAGTGACTCCTTGCCAGATTTTTCTGAATCAATGTAAGATAATAAATCAGTTGCTTTCTTCTCACTTCCATAGAGAAAATGTGTGTTAATATAGTATGGGCCAATAGTGCCAGAAGTGTACCAAAAAGGCTTATTTGGTGTGCACGCTCTAAAGGCTGTGGTTCCAAAAAGCCAGCTTACAAGATTTGACTCTCTCATTTCTAAATTACCCCTCTTCTTTTTATTTTCTTCTATTCTTTGCTGATATTCATGCCACCATTCCTGATTCTGAATAGTACTCAAAGAAGAATCAAGATGGGAAGCATCTCCTTCCAAAACAACGTTGAATTTACCATCTATAGCATCAATTACAGAAATTGAAGTATTATCATACCATGGAATTAATAACATATCTTCTAAGGGAAATCCCTTAAAAAAGCACATCATAGCTTTAATTGCAGTTCCATGTGTAACGATGCAAACATCTTTACCTGGGTTTTGCATTGCTATGCTCTTTACTTCATCTAGTAGCCTTAATTGAAATTCCACCATTGTTTCGCCGTTTGGCATCCTATGCTCATGTGGCCTGTATTCCCAAGTATTGTGGCTCTCTGGGAATTTATCAGGTAAATCTGAGAATTTGACACCTTCCCAGTCTCCACCATTGATTTCTTTTAATTTATCTGTCCTAACTATAGGTAGATTTTTCTCTATGGATATATATTCAGCTGTCTGCAAAGTTCTTTTAAGAGAACTTGAATACAAAACATCAATATTTTCATTGGCAAGCCTAGCTGCCATAAGTTTAGCCTGTTTATGGCCGTCTTCAGTAATTCCACTATCAGTCCAACCATGGAACTCTCTTAGAATATTTCCTTCTGCCTGTGCATGCCTAACAAATATTAATCTTGTTTTCATAGTTCCTCCTTGTGAAACACCATAGTTCTAACTCGGCATCGTAGCTTTCAGCTCCCCCTGCCCCACACGCTTGAGGGGAGAGAGTTTTTAGTCTCCGACGGCCTGAGGGCTTCCCTCAGGAGCTCCCTTTCGTGGGGTTTCCCCATACCTCAAGTACTAATTTACGATTGAAAAGCTAATAATTCAGGTGTTCCATAGGCTGCGAGAGACATCCGTACCAAACGATAGTGATGGGCTTGGAACTCAATTATTTTAGCTTTTCTGTAGTAAATTAGTATTACTTTGCCACATAAGCACATACCTTTCTAATCATTCAACGTAAGTGCTCCAACTATCTGATCTAAGCTAGTGTAATTATACCTCTTCATATATTCCTCAATCCCATTTACGATATCGACACAAACTGATGGGTTTATAAAATTCGCTGTACCAACCATGACAGCAGCTGCACCAGCTAAAAGGAATTCAATGGCATCCTCAGCACTTGAAATACCACCCATCCCTATTACAGGTATCTTAACTGTGTGTGCGGCTTCATACACCATTCTAACAGCGACAGGTTTAACTGCCGGTCCTGAAAGTCCACCCATGTTGTTAGCAAGTATTGGCTTCCTTTTATGAATGTCAATCGCCATACCTAAAATAGTGTTGATAAGAGAAATGCTGTCTGCCCCGGCCGCCTCAGCTGCCAATGCAATTTCCTTGATGTCAGTTACATTTGGTGTGAGCTTAACAATCAATGGTTGTTTGCAATGTCTTTTAACATTGGAGGTTATCTCTGTAATTCCACTTGTAGTACTACCAAAGGCCATACAACCTCTTTTAACATTAGGACAAGATACATTGAGTTCTATTGCGTCTATATCAGTATCAGAAAGTATTTCAACCATATTTATATAATCTTCAAGTGAGTTACCTGCAACGTTTGCTATAATCGCTGTATTAAACTTCCTCAAAAAAGGTATTTCTTTTTCAATAAATTTCTTAACTCCCGGATTCTGTAGACCTACACTGTTTAATATTCCCCCAGGAGTCTCAGCTATTCTAGGTGGTTTGTTACCTTGCCTTGGCTCTAAAGTCAGACCTTTTACAGAGATACCACCTAATTTGTTCAAATCCATGAACTCTGAATATTCCCGTCCAAAGCCAAAACTTCCAGAGGCTGCTATAACTGGGTTATTCAGTTTTAATCCGCCTATATCTACTTTTAAATTTATTTTTTCCATATTAACCTCTTAATATTTTTTTGTAATGCATTATCTTTATATCAAAAATTTGCTTATCCTTAAAGAACTATCATCTTTAACCAAGTAAGTAACATTTTCTTAGAGGTTAAAGTTGATTGCTGTACAAATATTCCCCGACCTAGGTTGCATAGGTGAGCAGTTTGCGAAGCAAACGACCAGCCCGTAAGGAATACCTCGAGGAAAGTGCATCGCTGCTTTTCCCTGGAGACATTTCCCCCAGATGCAGCTTTCCGGTGCTGTAGAAAATTTGTAAAAGCAATCTACTTTAACCAGAGTAAGTAACATTATGATATAAAAACATCACTCAAATATAACTTCCTCAGCGTTAAAGACCGGCCCATCAGAGCACACATGGCTGTATTCCCATTCATCACCGTGCTTTGTCTTACAGGCACATACAAGACACGCACCGATGCCACAGCCCATGCGCTGCTCCATAGACACCTGACATTGAACATTGTACTTGGCTGCAAGCTCTTTTATTGCCTTAATCATTGGCGTTGGACCACAGGCATAAACCATATCTATATGTCCATTTTCAAGAGCTTTTTGAGCATATTCTGTAACAAAGCCCTTCTTTCCAAAGGTGCCATCATCTGTTGTTATGACAAGTTCATCACTGGCATTTTGAAATTCCTTTTCCAATACAACAAAGTCCTTGTTTCTAAAGCCTAAAACTGTAGTCTTTTTAGTAGCCTTAGAATCCTCAAGCAGACCTAGAAGAGGGAAAACGCCAATACCTCCACCGACTACAAGAATGTTTTTATACTTTTCAGACAAATCAAACCCATTCCCTACAGGCGCTATCACGTCAATCTCATCACCAACTTGCTTTTTTGAAAGTAAATCAGTACCATTTCCCTTAACCTGAAAAATAACATCATAGCTTTTTTCTTTCCTGTTTACTTTGCATATACTAATTGGACGTCTAAGGAGTGCGCTTACTCCATCACTACATCTTATGTTCACAAACTGCCCAGCTTTGGCTGTTTCAGCAACATACTCCGAGCTAATTGTAAATTTGTAAATCTCTTTGTTTATTTTCTCACTACGAATAAGTTTTTCTTTAAGTACCCTAGGCATAGTACTCCTCCTCTTTCAAATTGGCAGAATCAAAAAAGCTTAATATAAGTTCTGTCCTTAAGTTATCCACTGTCACACAACCCCGCAAGGGGTTGTGCATAAGAAAGTCTCAACAATGTAAGATGATTATAAGGAAAGATTCTTCGCTACGCTCAGAATGACAAAGGAAGCAAAATTACTAAATAATTGAGCATAAGCAATGTTGAATTTTCTTAATTTTTCTTAATTAATGAACAAAACTATAATTTATTTATTACAGCTATCTTGCAGAGGCTGCAGTTTGTTGCGCTACAAATATTCATGACCTAGGTTGCATAGGTGAGCAGTTTGCGAAGCAAACGACCAGCCCGTGAGGAATACCTCTAAGGAAAGTGCATCGCTGCTTTTCCCTAGAGACATTTCCCCCAGATGCAGCTTTCCGTTGCTATAGAAAATTTGTAGAAGCAACAAACTGTAGCCGGTGGCACATAACCAACTTTTTAGCACATAAAACTAAGATCACAAATTGCACCTACTTATTAAACACATCCAAGCTTACAATATCCACATATGCACCAATTCTCTTCAGCTTAATACACTCAATAATCGCTTTAGCAGTATCTAACGAGGTAAGACATGGTATTGACAGTTCCACTGTCTTTCTCCTTATCTTAAATCCATCACGTTCATGTTTTCTTCCTCTAGTTGGAGTATTTATAACCAACTTGATTTTCTCTGATTGAGAAGTTCCATTATGTTTGGTGAACCCTCATCAATCTTTTTAACAAGATTTGTAGCAATACCATTGAAGTTTAACATCCTAGCAGTTTTTCCAGTTGCATATAGGGTATATCCTAATTTTTCAAACTCCTCTGCAATAGGAAGCAATTCAACCTTATCGCTATCCCTAACTGTAAGCAGTATTCCACCACCCTCTTCAGGAAGCTTTGTCCCAGATGCAATAATACCTTTATACAATGCTTCCGCAAAGGTAGGTGCTATACCAAGAACCTCTCCTGTTGACTTCATTTCAGGGCCAAGACTAACATCAACATCTATTAGCTTTGCAAAGGAGAACACCGGAACTTTCACAGAAATATAATCCGCTTCTTTGTATAAACCTGTTCCATAAGGAAAGTCTGAAAGCTTCTTTCCCATCATTATTTTAGTCGCAATATTTACCATAGGAATGCCTGTAACCTTGCTAATATATGGCACTGTACGGCTGGACCTAGGATTTACTTCAATTACATATACTTCATTGTTGTAAAGTACATATTGAATATTTACCATACCTATTACATCCAGAGCAAAGGCAAGCTTTTTAGTGTATTCAACTATTGTATCTTTAGTCCTTTTGCTAAGAGTCTGTGATGGGTATACGGAAATACTGTCACCGGAGTGAACCCCTGCACGCTCTACGTGTTCCATTATTCCAGGAATCAAAACATTTTCTCCGTCACAGATTGCATCTACCTCTATTTCTTTTCCCATCATGTATTTATCAATCAAAATTGGATGCTCCTGAGTTGTACGATTAATTATCTCCATATACTCTTCAACATCACTGTCACTATAGGCAATCTCCATGCCCTGCCCACCTAAGACATAGGACGGTCTTACCAATACAGGATAACCTAGGCTTCTTGCTGCATCAAGTGCTTCTTCACCAGAATAAATAGTTTTTCCACTTGGCCTTGGTATATTAAGCTCTTCCAGTAAGGCGTCAAACTTTTCTCTATCTTCTGCGAGGTCAATGCTGGATGGCTGAGAGCCAAATATTTTCACATTCATTTTTTCGAGAGGTTTTGCTAGCTTAATTGCAGTCTGACCACCGAACTGAACTATTGCTCCTTTAGGCTTCTCCTTAAGAATAATATTTTCAACATCTTCTGGAGTAAGTGGTTCAAAATAAAGTCTGTCAGAGGTATCAAAGTCTGTTGAAACTGTCTCAGGATTGTTATTAGCAATAATTGTTTCGTAGCCTAATTCTTTTAGAGCCCATACAGAGTGAACTGAGCAATAATCAAATTCTATACCTTGGCCAATCCTTATAGGGCCTGAACCAATAACCAGAATCTTTTCCCTGTCACTTTTCTTTACTTCATCGTATTTGTCCCATGTTGAGTAGTAATAAGGTGTTACAGCCTCAAACTCTGCAGCACAGGTATCAACCATTTTGTACACTGCATTTAATCCTTTTTCTCTTCTTTGACTAGTTATATCAGTTTCCTTAATTCCTGTAAACTTTGATATGCCCTTGTCAGTGAAACCGTACTTTTTAGCCTTAACTAAGAGGTCGAAATCTAATGCATTGCCTTTGACTTTTTTAAGAGTCTCTTCCATTATTACCAGTTCATTTATTTTACAGAGGAAGAATACATCTATCTTAGTTATATCATTTATTTCTTCAATAGTTATTCCTCTTCTTAAAGCCTCTGCTACAACAAATAATCTTTCATCATCAATGTCATTGAGCTTTGTATGAATTGTTTCCCTGTCTAATGCCACTAAGGTATCTTGTTCCAAAGTATATATTCCTAATTCCAATGAACGGATAGCTTTCATCAGTGCAGCCTCGAAGCTTGAGCTAATAGCCATAACTTCTCCAGTTGCTTTCATTTGTGTACCGAGAGTTCTCTTGGCATTTACGAATTTATCAAAAGGCCATTTGGGAACTTTAACAACAACATAGTCCAGAGTAGGCTCAAAGCAGGCATAGGTTTTACCCGTTACTTCATTTTTGATTTCATCAAGACTATAGCCTATAGCTATTTTTGATGCAACTTTTGCTATTGGGTAACCTGTTGCTTTTGAAGCTAGAGCAGAAGAACGGCTAACTCTAGGGTTTACTTCGATTACTGAATACTCGAAGCTAGTTGGATGAAGGGCATACTGAACATTGCAGCCTCCCTCTATTCCAAGAGCTGAGATTATGTTAAGTGCCGAAGTACGAAGCATTTGGTACTCTTTATCTGAAAGTGTCTGAGAAGGAGCAACTACTATGCTATCTCCTGTGTGAACGCCCACAGGGTCAATGTTTTCCATATTACATACTGTAATTACATTGCCCTTACTGTCCCTCATTACCTCATACTCGATTTCCTTCCAACCGGAAATATTTTTTTCGATAAGTACCTGATGAACACGGCTTAACCTTAATCCGTTTGTTCCAATTTCAAGAAGTTGTGTCTTATCATATGCTATACCACCGCCTGTACCACCTAGGGTATAGGCTGGTCTTACTATTATTGGGTAACCTATTTCATCCGCAAAGTCTAGTGCAGCCTGTATCGTAGTAACAACCTTACTGACAATACAAGGTTCACCTATTCTTTCCATTGTATCTTTGAAGTCTTGTCTGTCTTCTGCCATTTTAATTGCCTCAGTAGCAGTACCAAGGAGCTTAACATTATTTGCGGCTAAGAATCCACTCTCTGCAAGTTCCATTGCCAGATTAAGACCAGTCTGACCACCTAGTGTTGGAAGTAAACTGTCAACTTTTTCTTTTATTATGATTTTTTGAACTGTTTCAGCATCTAAGGGTTCAATATATACTTTGTCAGCAATATTTGTATCTGTCATAATTGTTGCTGGATTACTATTTACCAGAACAACCTCAAGGCCTTCTTCCCTAAGGGCTTGACAAGCCTGAGTACCTGCATAGTCGAACTCTGCAGCCTGTCCAATTATTATTGGGCCAGAACCTATTACCAGTACTTTTTTAATATCTGTGCGCTTAGGCATTTTTAAACCTCCTCATTAGTTCTACGAATTCATCAAATAAATATCCTGTATCAGCAGGACCTGGTGCAGCTTCAGGGTGAAATTGAACTGTAAATATAGGAACATTTTTATAGCGTATTCCTTCAATTGTGCCATCATTCATGTTGATATGGCTTACTTCCATGGTTTCACTATTGACACTTTCATCAACAATTGTATATCCATGATTTTGAGAGGTAATATATGTCTTATCTTTAATAAGGTCTTTTACTGGATGGTTACAGCCTCTGTGACCATATTTTAATCTCTTAGTATCGGCACCAAATGCAAGGGCGGTAAGCTGATGTCCAAGACAGATTCCGAATATTGGCTTTACCCCAGAAAGTTCTTTTATTGTATTAATTGCTTCAACACAGTCCTTTGGATCTCCAGGTCCATTTGACAACATTATTCCATCTGGATTAATTGCCAGAATATGGGCTGCTGGAGTACTTGCAGGGAAAATATATACATCCATCCCTCTCTTATTCAAAGACCTAACTATGTTTCTCTTAAGTCCCAAGTCAATCATAGCAACTTTCAGACCATTTCCAATGCCCTTTGAAGACGCCTTTT
>Ga0123336_10003716_pt1 | contig 12621 bp, 6 predicted proteins | sample SSSSmetaG_FD_96466 | JGI IMG/M metagenome (GOLD analysis project Ga0123336, IMG submission 96466) | Glacier valley bacterial and archeal communities from Borup Fiord, Nunavut, Canada, to study Microbial Dark Matter (Phase II) - ​SSSS metaG | ecosystem: Environmental > Aquatic > Freshwater > Ice... | reverse complement strand
GATGGCTCAGAATAGACAGGCAGAGTGGGTAGCCGTTTATCGTCGCCGCCACCCTGCCGCCGACCGCTGGGCGACTGGCTTCGGCATGATCGAACACACATCGCAGACCCAGGCCCGCGTCTTTGCCCTGGCCGAGACGCTGGCAATCAACGAGCAGACGGGCGACGGCCTGCCATTCTTTGACCTGCTGGCCGCCGCCGACGTACTAACTAACGCCGCCATGTGGCTGGTCGTCCACCAGACTTATGCGCACAACGTCTACGGTGATGGCCGCGACCTTGCTGCTGACGACTTCAAGGTTGACCCGGAGGGTCACACTGGCGGCGCACTCAATATGGTACCTGCCTACATCGGCTACCTGACCGCCAACGTGGTCAGCGGCTTTACCCGCGCCTGGGTGATGGGCCAGGGCCACTGCGTAGCCGCGATTGACAGCACCAACCTGCTGGTTGGCAACCTCAGCCCAGTCCACGCCGCCCGCTACGACCTGACCGACGCTGGTCTCAGCCGCTACGTCAATGACTATTACGCCTATGCGGTAGGCGCAGATGGCAGACCGGCCAGCCCTCTTGGTAGCCACGTCAACGTCTACACCGCTGGCGGCACGGTTGAGGGCGGTTACCTGGGCTTCACCGAGCTTCAGTACGAACATATGCCTCTGCCTGGCGAGCGGCTGGTCGCCTTCCTTAGTGACGGCGCGTTCGAGGAGCAACGCGGCAGCGACTGGGCGGGCCGCTGGTGGCGACCGGAGGACTGTGGCCTCGTCACCCCGATCATGATCAACAACGGGCGGCGGATCGACCAGCGCACCACCATGAACCAGGAAGGTGGCACGGCCTGGTTCGAGCAACACCTGCGGCTCAACGGCTTCGACCCACTCACCTTCGACGGCACCGACCCGGCTGCTTACCTGTGGGCGATCATCGAGATGGAAGCCCGCTTGGCGAGCAACGCTGTTGTTGACCGGGACGTTGAGGGCAGCATCAACATCCCGCTGCCCTACGGCATCGCGGTTGCGCCGAAGGGGGCGGGCTTCTACGGTGCAGGCACCAACCAGGCCCACAACCTGCCGTTGGGCGACAACCCCCACACCAGTCCGCTGGCCGCCCGCCACTTCAACGATAGTGCGCGCCGCCTGTGGGTACCCACCGCCGAGTTGCAAACCGCGATCAGCCAGTTTCAGCAGCACGCCCACAGCGGACGCGTGCCAGAGCGCAACCACCCGCTCACCAGCCGTAATGTACACCTCAAGGAGCAGCCCGCCCCCAACTACAGGCCGCTGAGCAGCAGCCTCGTGGAGCAAGAGACGTGGACACACGCCTCACCGATGGCGGCGGTAGACGAGATGTTCCTGCGGACGGTGCAGGCCAACCCCCAGCTACGCCCGCGCGTCGGCAACCCCGATGAGATGCGCTCCAACCGAATGCAACGCACCCTTGACGCGCTCAAGTTCCGCGTCACCGCCCCCGAACTGGGGTTGCCCGAATCGCTGCATGGCGCAGTGATCACCGCCCTGAATGAGGAGGCGGTAGTCAGCGCAGCCCTCGGCAACAAGGGTGGCATCAATATGGTAGTCAGCTACGAAGCGTTCGCGGCCAAGATGCAGGGTGCTTTGCGCCAGGAGGTCATCTTTGCTGGTCATCAGCGTGCCGCTGGGCAGCAACCAGGTTGGCTCTCGGTACCAATCGTACTCACCTCGCACACCTGGGAGAACGGCAAGAACGAGCAGTCCCATCAGGACCCGGCTCTGGCTGAGGCAATGCTAGGCGAAGCTAGCGATGGATCGCGGGTGCTGTTCCCTGCTGACTACAACACAGCCGCCGCTACTACGCAGGCCGTCTACCAGAGCCAGGGCCAAATCTGGACGCTGGTGGTGCCGAAGGGCAGCGTTGCCGACCTGTTCAGTGCCGAGGCCGCCGCCCAACTGCTGGCTGATGGGGCAGCCCGCCTGGACTGGGCAGGCTACCAACCCGATCAAGCAAAGCTGGTGCTGACCGCCGTCGGTGCCTACCAGCTTGCGGGGGTGCTGAAAGCCTCCCGCCGCCTCGTTGCCGCCACCGTACCCCACAGCGTCGTCTACATGATCGAGCCAGGCCGCTTCCGTCAGCCACGCAGCCAGGGTGAACAGGCCCAGGCTGCTAGCGATGCAGTACGTAGTAGTCTCTACCCCGATGCGGCCCAGGCACGCCTGTTTGTTGTCCACACCCGGCCAGAGCCGCTGCTCGGCACGCTCTGGCCGCTGGTTGCAGGTCAGACAGCCGCACTGGGCTACATCAACCGGGGCGGTACGTTGGACACTGAGGGGATGCTCTACACCAACCGCTGTTCCTGGGCGCACATCCTGGCCGAGGCTGCCCGTCTGCTGGGGCTAGCCGAGGCAACCCTGCTGAACGTCGACGAGTGTGCTGCCCTGGCTGGTGAACGCAGCCCCGAAGGGATCATCCTACACCAGTAGGTGGATGTGCTTGAGGTTGGTAAGGCTGGCGTACCAACTGTCAAAGCAAACCAGTAGTGGTTTCAGACCACTGCTCGCGTTGCAGCAACGGTGATCGCGGCTGAGCGAAGTGTAAGCCTCTGGCTGGTAGTGGCTGGCGGCTTACACTTCATCCCCTAGCCCCCTGCCAGCGGAGCATAAGTGTAAGGTGTTTCACTCTCTCCTGAGGGAGAGTGACACTTACACTTTACACTTTAGCCCCAGCCTCAGCCAGACATATTACTCCTACCAACTTACCTGGTGGCGGTGGGGGTAGCGGTGGCGGGCATCTCCTGCCCTGTCATGCCTGCAATCATCAGGTCGGTGTCGTAGCGCATCATGCCCAGGTAGGTACCACCAGGGCTGTCGGCAGGGCCGAGCGTATCGCCATAGAGTGCGCCATCTACCACCTTCACGCCAGCGTCTTTCGCAATCTGCTGCGAGACCTGTGGGTTGATGCTGCTCTCCAAGAAGATTGCCTTTACCCCAGAGGACTTGATTTTGTCCACCAGGGCAGCCAACTCTTGGGCCGAGGGCTGGTAGTTGGTATCAATCGAGGGGATTATGCTGCCGACGAAAGTCAGCTTGTAGCGGTCGGTGTAGTAACCAAAAGCGTCATGATTGGTCACCAGCTTGCGGTCAGCCGGGTTGGGGATTTTGCTATTCCACTGCTGCTGGATGTACTGGTCGAGTGCTTCAATCTTGGCCTTGTACGCCTCGGCACTGGCCTTGATCGCGGCGGCCCCAGCAGCGTCTCTCGCGCTGACGGCGTTGGCGATGTTGTCCACCATGAGCTTGGCATTCTGGGGGTTGAACCAGACGTGCGGGTTGCCCGAAGGCTCGTCGGGGCCAGCGGCGCGCAGCTTAATGCCCCTACTGCAATCCACGCTGCTCGCCTTGCTGCCAGAGCTAGCAATCAGCTTGTCCATCCACTTCTCAAGCTCTACCCCGTTGCGGAGGATAATGTCTGCGTCGGCCAACTTACGTACGTCGTCGGCGGTCGGCTCATACTCGTGGGGGTCAGCGTCGGCGGTGAGGATGCCAATCAACTCCACGTTGTCGCCGAGGGCGTTCTTCGCCATGTCCTGCAACTGGGTGGTGGTGGCAACAACCTTGAGCTTCTTGCCGCTGCTCGTGGCACCGCTTGTCGTTGCCATTGGCGGCACTGTCGTGGTGGCGGCTACAGCGGTTGGGGTGGCACTGCTACTGTCGCAGGCTGCCAGGCTAAAGCTGAGGGTGAGTAGTATCGCTAGCAGGCTGAGCTTGCGCCAGCCCTGTACAAACTTCGTCATTGCTGAGTTCTTCCTCTCTTGTTGTAACCCAGTATCAATATGCCATAGACTACGCTCAAGCGCGTTGATACCAGGTATCTTGCATGGCTGAGATGGGAGCCAGCTTCAGACTGACCACTGTGCCATGAGGACAGTATAACCACAGTGGGCTATATTGTCAATAGTCGTATCAATTGGGCATTCATATTGAGACTGTAAATGGGCATCGGCAAGCGGCGTAGGTGTGTGCTGTGCTACCTGCAACAGATTGTGACACCTTGCCTAGCGAATGATACAAATTATCAGAAGCGGCAGCCGCCCCCAGGTCTAACTAGTGACAGGCTGATGATAACAGCCCAGCTAGCAGCACGCCCGCTGCAAGGAGGAACAGGCTTGCTCTTGATCGCCAGCATTTTGCTAGCATCATCATGTGCTATAATGACACTTGCAGCCAGCAAGCGCGTTGACTGTAGCTTTCCGCATCACCACAGGAGATAGTAATGAGTGACCAGAAGGGGGTTCCCCAACCGACTGCTCAGCAAGAGCTAGCTCGTCTCGTCCGCCAGGCCAGCGGCCACGGTCGGTTCCTCGACGGCGGAGTGCGCCGCAGCCTCGAACACAGCATCGGTACTGATCTCAGCGGTCTGCGCTTGCACACTGGCGACCTTGCTTACAGGCTGACGACCCTGCTCGGTAGCGCGGCGGCTACCGCAGGCAGGGACATCTTCATCCCCCAGGCTAGCTACAGCCCCAGCACCAGGGACGGCCTGCACCTGCTAGCCCACGAAGCGGCTCACGCGGTGCAGCAAGCCCAGGGCGTAGGCAGGGAGCGGAACATGGGCATTGTCGGCGCGCCCGGCAGTTATTGGGCGCTTGAGGCCGAGGCGGTAGCGATGCGCGTGCTGGCGGGGGTAGCTGCCCCAACCAACCGCCTCACCCCCCAGCAGCCCAACTCTCCGCTAACACCTTCATCCAGGGCTTCAACTCTTGGGAACACACTCTGCTTGGTGATGCCGACCGCCAGAGCCTTGTTACCATCGCCAGTCGGGGGTAGGGTTGGCAGCAGATCGTTCAGCAATGGTACAACCTGGTTGCCCTCTGGAAGGACAACCCCGACGGCGTGACCGAGGCGGCCCTCCACGCCATCATCCCCAACCTGCCCGTCCTGCGTCTGCTGACGAGTGGCTGCCTAGTTACGCGTGGAGAGCTTAACGCCCTGGCTGACTACGTGGTGGATGCCAATGCCATGAACACCCTACCTAAGGGTGTAATCATGCCGCTGCTCCAACAGAGCAGGCAGGAACTCTACAACCGCCTTGCCGCCCTGCTCAACTCGCAGGCACCACTGGTTCGCTTTGCTCAATCTATCATTGCTGACCCTGGCGGCAGTATCATTGAGGCAGCCCTGGAGGTGCGCGCCGTCGATGCCCTCACCAAAGAGCAGGGAGTCAACCACTACAATGGCTTGCTCGCCCGTAATGCCTGCCACTTTGCCCCGTACGCCTGGTACCGCTGGCGGGTTGCCCACCTGACCGCCCGCAGCCTGGCTAGCAGAGCCTACGCCGCCACTAACCCCGAACAGAAGGCACAGCTAACCCAACTGGCCTGGGTCAGCCAATGTTATGCCGACCACTTCATCGAGGATTGCTACGCAGGGGGCCACCAGGTCAGTAAGACTGTGATTATGCAGTGGTTTACTGCCTGGGCTGCGGATATCTGGCTGCTCTACGTGCCAGAGTGGGATAGCGTGAAGCACGTGACTACCGCCAACCAGCCAGGGCTAATGGGCAGCCACCTCTACGAGCGGGGGTACCAGGGTTCGTCGAACGACCCGCAGACTGCCGAGGAGCGGAGCAGCTTCCAGGCCAGGATGCAGGCGACTGCGGTGCAGGCGTTCGGCTCTACCACCCAGGCCGAGGCCTACCATCAGTACCTCAGCTTCCTGGACGCGACCGTGGTGCAACTCAGTTCCAACCAGGTTCACAATCACTTCAACGAGAACTCGCTCTGGGTCGGCTCTCAAACCCACCCCCAGGCTTTCCAGTTGTGGGGTGACGAGAAGATGTTGGCTGGAGTGGAGAGCGTGGGTATCGCCAGCGACACTGTACACCTTTCGCAGCAGGTCATCCAGCAACTGCTCGACAGCGGCCAGAGTAAGATTAGCCCACAGGATGTGCTAGACTGCCTGCCAAGCAAGGCTGGCTTCAGGCTAGCCTGAAGCCGCTAAAGGATTGGCACGACAACGACCTGCGTAACCTCTGCATCAGCACCTGGAACAGTTGGAGCAACCGCTTCAAGGATGTGACCACCATCCTCGGCCCACAGATGGGTCTGCTCTCTGTTGACCAGCGCACGACCGGTTTCGCCACCAAGTGGACTACCCCCCTGGATGGTTCTGGTTACGATGTGGTGAACCTGCTCCACTCGAACGGGCGGCTTTTTGCTGGCGCGAACGGCCACCTCTACGAACTTAATCCCCAGGACGGTAAGGTGCTTCACCAGAACGGCATGAGTGGTTACGGCAACAACCCACTCACCCTGGCGACCGATGACCATACCCTCTTTGCCGGCATCAACGGCTACGTGGTCGGGGTTGACCTCGGCGACTTCAGCATTAAGTGGTACACCGGCCTGTCGGGGGCAGGGTGGAATCCGGTTGAACTCTGCTATGAGCCTGGTCGCTTGTTCGCAGGCTCACGCGGCAACGTCTACGAGATAGACCTCCAGGGTCGGGGCATCCTACACCACAATGGTATGAGTGGCTACGGCAACAACCCGATTACTCTGGCTAGCGGCAGCCTGCTCTATGCGGGTATCAACGGTTGGGTGGTTGGCCTCGACAAGAGTGACCTTAGCATCAAGTGGAACACCGGGATGAGCGGAGCAGGCTGGAACAACGTGAACGTGCTGGCGGCGCAGGGGCTACTCTTTGCTGGCTCCGACGGTCAGGTTTACCAACTCGATGCCACTAGTGGAGCCTTGTTGCACCAGAACGGCCTCCCCGGTCTGCGCTACTTCGATGTGAACCTGGCCCTGGCTAGCAAGCTGTACGTGGGCAGCAATGGGGCCGCAGTTGGCCTCGACCGGCAGGATGTGAGTCAGCCCACCTGGCAGAACAACCTCTCGGCTCTCGCCCGCACACCGGTGGCGGTGCTGGCCGACGACGTGCGCCTATTCGCGGGGGCTAATGGCTACGCCTACCAGCTAGACCCGCAGACCGGCACCACGATGTACAACAATGGCCTGGGGGGGACGGGCTATCATGAGGTGAGGCTGGCTAGCGACGGCGCAACCCTCTACGCTGGTACCAACGGCTATGTAGTGGGTATCTCTCTCGACCCTAAGTAGAGGGAGGGCAAGAGCGGGGGGCTGGCAGCTAGTTGTAATGCGGCCAGCCCTTCCTGTTGTCTCAGCAGCAGGCAGCCCCAGAACCAGGGCTGGCGTAATTAACCTGCCAGCTATGCTTTAGCTGGCTTGCAGGGTATAATACCTTGCTGTGTAAACCACCACGAAGGGAGACGACCAATGCTGCTGACGATCACCAACACCCAGGCTCCGGCTACCGATCTCGGCTACCTCCTGCATAAGAACCCGACGCGGGTGCAGAGCTTCACCCTCGGCTTCGGCAAGGCGTACGTCTTCTACCCCGAAGTGGGCGAAGATCGCTGTACCGCTGCTCTCCTGCTCGATCTCGATCCGGTTGGCCTGGTGCGCGACCGCAAAGGGCCAGTCGGCGAGGCCGGGATGCTAGCCCAATACGTCAACGACCGCCCCTACGTCGCCTCCTCCTTCCTCAGCGTAGCAATCGCCCAGGTCTATGGCTCAGCCCTCAACGGCAGGAGCGAGGCGCGGGCTGATCTGGTTGAATCGAAGCTACCCCTGACCGCTCGCCTCAGCGTGCTGCCAGTGCGGGGTGGTGAGGCTTTGCTGCGCCGCCTGTTCGAGCCGCTGGGCTATAGCGTCGGCGTTACCAACTACCCACTGGATGAGCAGTTCCCGACCTGGGGCGAGAGCCGCTACTACACGGTTGAGCTGACCGCTGCGGTGCGCCTCAGCGACCTCCTTACCCACCTCTATGTGCTGGTACCAGTGCTAGACGATGTGAAGCACTACTACATCGGCACAGATGAGATGGATAAGCTGCTGAAGAAGGGTGAGGGTTGGCTGTCCAGCCACCCGGAGCGCGAGCTAATCGCCAACCGCTACCTGCGCCACAAGCCGAAGCTGGCCCGCGAAGTCCTCAGCCGCTTGAGCGAAGATCAGAGCGACCCCGACGAGGTGGAGGCCACCCACGACGCAGAGGAGGCCGCCGCCGAGGAGAAGATCAGCCTCAACCAGCAGCGGCTCGGTGCAGTGTTGGCTGCACTCAAGGCGAGCGGCGCACGGCGCGTGCTTGACCTGGGCTGCGGGGAGGGTCAGCTACTGCCCCTGCTGCTGGCTGAAGCCCAGTTTGGCGAGATTGTTGGCCTGGACGTTTCGTATCAGGTGTTGGAGCGGGCGAAGGACAAGCTGCAACTTGATCGCCTACCCGAACGCCAGAAGGCGCGCATCAAGCTGCTGCAAGGTTCGCTGACTTACCGCGACGAGCGATTGGCTGGCTATGACGCAGCGGCGGTGGTCGAGGTGATTGAGCATCTTGACCTGCCACGCCTGACCGCCTTTGAGCGCGTCTTGTTTGAGTTCGCCCACCCTGGCACGGTGGTGCTGACTACCCCGAATGCTGAGTACAACGTCATGTGGGAGAGCTTGCCAGCGGGCAAGTTCCGCCACAAGGATCACCGCTTCGAGTGGACAAGGGCCGAGTTCCAGAGCTGGGCCGACACCGTAGCGGCTCGCTTCGGTTACGCGGTGCGCTACCTGCCGGTCGGCCCGGAGGATGCAGAGGTCGGTCCGCCGACGCAGATGGCGATCTTTACCCTGGGAGGTGCAGTATGAAGCTGATCGTACCTGAACTGGCTGTCGTTGCACTGGTTGGCGCAAGTGGCAGTGGCAAGTCCACCTTTGCCCACCAGCACTTCAAGCCCACCGAGGTAATCTCCTCCGACTTCTGTCGAGGGCTGGTGGCCGACAACGAGAACGACCAGTCGGCAACCAGTGATGCCTTCGACGTGCTGCACTACGTTGCTGCTAAGCGGCTGGCTGCCGGGCGGCTGATGGTGGTGGATGCCACTAACGTTGGCGCGGATGCCCGCAAGCCGCTGCTTGAACTGGCAAAGCAGTACCACGCCATGACTGTCGCTATCGTGTTCGATCTCCCAGAGTCGCTATCGCAGGAGCGCAACAAGTCGCGCCCCGACCGGCAGTTTGGCCCCCATGTGGTGCGCCGCCAGGTGCAGATGCTGCGCCGTGCCATCGCTAACCTCAAGCGCGAGGGTTGGCGGTATGTCTACGTGCTGAAGTCGGTCGCGGATGTAGAGGCAGTCGAGATCGAGCGGCAACCACTCTGGACAAACCGCCAGCAGGAACATGGCCCCTTCGATCTGATTGGCGACATTCATGGCTGCCATGCCGAGATGCAGGCCCTTTTGCTCAAGCTGGGCTATGAGCCGAATGGCGAGGCTGGTTATCGTCACCCTGAGGGACGCAAGGCGGTGTTCCTGGGCGATCTGGTGGATAGGGGGCCAGACACGCCCGCTGTGCTGAGGACAGCAATGCAGATGGTCGCTGACGAGAGCGCAATCTGTGTCCCTGGCAACCATGAAAGCAAGCTGCTGCGTAAACTCAAGGGCCGCGATGTGCAGATTACGCACGGCCTGGCTGAGTCGCTGGCCCAGCTTGAGCAACAGCCAGCGGAGTTCAAGGCGCAGGTGGTGGCCTTCCTCGATGGTCTGGTCAGCCACTACGTCCTCGATGATGGCAAACTGGTGGTCGCCCATGCTGGGCTGAAGGCGGAATTGCAGGGTCGGGCTTCAGCGGCGGTGCGCGACTTCGCCCTCTGGGGCGAGACGACAGGGGAGACCGACGAATACGGCCTGCCGGTGCGCTACAACTGGGCAGCCGAGTATCGGGGCAAGGCGATGGTCGTCTACGGCCACACCCCGGTGCCAGAGGCCGACTGGCTGAACAACACAATGTGTGTGGACACTGGCTGTGTGTTCGGCGGCAAGCTGACTGCTTTGCGCTACCCAGAACGCGAGCTTGTCAGCGTAGCAGCGGCGCAGATGTACTACGAACCATCCCGTCCCTTCCTGCCCGCCGAGGTTGCCGCCCCGCCCCTGACCGCCCAGCAGCAGAACGACGATGTGCTTGACCTGGCCGATGTTGTGGGCAAGCGGTACGTCACCACACGGCTGCAACGCAGCGTGGCTGTACGCGAGGAGAACGCGATTGCCGCCCTGGAAGTGATGTCGCGCTTCGCGGTCAATCCCCACTGGCTGATTTACCTGCCGCCCACCATGTCGCCAGTGGAGACCAGCAAACAGCCGCAGCTATTGGAACATCCCGCCGAGGCCTTCAGCTACTACCAGCGCGAGGGGGTGGCGCAGGTGGTGTGTGAGGAGAAGCACATGGGGTCGCGGGCAGTGGTCATCATCTGCCGTGACGAGGAGGCAGCCCGCCGTCGCTTTGGGGTGATGGAGGGCGCAGGTGTAGTCTACACGCGCACGGGGCGGCCCTTCTTCCAGCCAGAGCTTGAGCGCGAGTTTCTCAGCCGCCTGCGGGCTGCCATGACTGCTGCCGACTTCTGGGCCGAGTTCCAGAGCGACTGGGCTGCCCTGGACTGCGAACTGCTGCCCTGGTCGGCAAAGGCGCAGGAACTATTGCGGGGGCAGTACGCCGCTGTGGGGGCGGCTGGGCGCGCAGCATTGCACGAGGCGGTAGCCCAACTGGGGCTGGCGGCTGGCGTAGGGGCGGAAGTAGACGAACTGCTAGCTAGCTACGCCGGGCGCGAGACGATGATCAGCGACTACGTGGCTGCCTATCGTCGCTACTGCTGGCCGGTCGAGTCGGTCAACGACCTCAAGCTGGCTCCCTTCCACCTGCTGGCGACCGAGGGCAAAGTTCATACGGACAAGAACCACGTCTGGCACATGGAGCAGCTTGCCAAAGTTTGCCGGGCAGATGAGCAGATGCTGCTTGCCACGCCGTACAAGCTGGTAGACCTGACCGACACGGCTAGCCAGCAGGCAGGAGTAGAGTGGTGGACAGAGCTAACCGGGCGTGGCGGTGAGGGCATGGTGGTTAAGCCGTTCGACTTCATCGTGCGCGGGCCGAAGGGTCTGGCGCAACCGGCGGTCAAGGTGCGGGGGCGCGAGTATCTGCGCCTGATCTATGGGCCAGAGTACACCGCGCCCGCCAACATCGAGCGGCTGCGGCCCCGGCGGTTGGCAGCCAAGCGCGGGTTGGCGGTTGGCGAGTTCGCGCTGGGGGTAGAGGGTCTGGAACGCTTTGTGCGCCACGAGCCGCTGCGCCGTACCCACGAGTGCGCGTTCGCGGTGCTGGCATTGGAGAGCGAGCCGGTAGACCCACGTCTGTAGCCCACAAGGTTGCTAGCCAGCCTACAACTTCGCCGTTAGTCAGGACACCTTGTCCCACCAGCTAGAGCGACTGCCACACTGCGGCCAATCCCTCGCGCACCGGGGTGAGTTTAATCGCAGCCGACGATGCGCTCTACTTTGCTGCCGATGTCGAACACAACTTCAAGAGCGTTGGTGGGGAAATCTGCCGCTGCTTCGTCATTAGCAAGGGTATGTAGCGCAGCCACCCCCAATTCTGCGGCTGTCTGTCATTATCACTGAAGCTCCTTATCCTTTTTGTCGTATAATAACCTGGTACCGCTGGCGGCTATACCATTTGAGTATGGCTTTGTCAAACCAGTGGGGTTGCTACTTACCCATCTTGAAGGAGAACATGATGAGAACTACCATCCTGCGCGGCCTCTGTGCTATCGGCCTGCTGGCTATGTTGCTGGGCATCTACCTGCCAGCCAATGCTGCCCCACAGTCGGCCCCACTTGCCCAACGAGCAATCCGCATCCGCATCTTCGACAACGGTTTCGGCCCCGACAACGTAACGGTAGCGGCGGGTACGACCGTCACCTGGGTTAACAGCGGACGCGCGCCGCACAACGTCGTTGCCAGCAATGGCAGCTTCGAGTCGCCAGTGCTGCGTACTGGTGAGAGCTTCAGCTACACCTTCAGCAATGTGGGCGGCTTCGGCTATCGTTGCACCATCCACGAGAACATGGAGGGCAACATCGAGGTGACAGCCCAGGTTGAGCCTACCACTGTGCCTGCTACCGCCACCAGAGTACCAGCGACCCCCACCAGTGTGCCTGCTACCGCCACCAGAGTACCAGCGACTCCCACCAGCGTGCCTGCCGCCACGACGGTCAGCGGCGCAACCGCCACCACGATGATGATGGAACCTAGCGCAACCGCGATGATGATGGAGCCTGGTGCTACCACGATGATGATGACCTCCACCGCAACCACGATGATGATGAAGCCTAGTGCTACCACGATGGTCAGCGGCGCGACCGCACCAACCAAAGTAAGCAGGCCCGGTCTGCCCCGCACCGGCCAACCGACCGATAGCCCCCTAAGCTGGCTGCTAGTCGCGGCCATGCTGCTGCTGACTGGTAGCGGCCTACTAGCCCGTGTGTTGGTCAACCGCCGCTCATAGGTTTAGCCGTGGCACAGGAGTGGGAACGCGGCAAGGACCAACAAGCCCGGTGCTTGCTGCGTGACCCCGCTGCTTATAGTGGGTGATCAGTCTCTAGGGGCGGGCGCAGTTGCTCGCCCCTAAGCTGATTGGCCCTCGCCAACCCCTTCGCGCACAATCTCATGCAGGACTGTCACCCGACAGTCCTTGTTTGCATTGGCTACGCAATTGCCTGCTATGCTGAGCGATTGCCTTAAACCTGTCACTGCCAAAGTG
>Ga0123336_10003715_pt1 | contig 12621 bp, 6 predicted proteins | sample SSSSmetaG_FD_96466 | JGI IMG/M metagenome (GOLD analysis project Ga0123336, IMG submission 96466) | Glacier valley bacterial and archeal communities from Borup Fiord, Nunavut, Canada, to study Microbial Dark Matter (Phase II) - ​SSSS metaG | ecosystem: Environmental > Aquatic > Freshwater > Ice... | reverse complement strand
GGTGGGGGCCAGCGCCCAGGTGGCGCGCCTGCGCGGCGAGCAGACGTTTCCGCAACCGGGCGACATCAATTTCACGTTCTGGAACGTGCTGCCCCAGGCCAACCTGACCTGGCGGCCCGACCGCGAGCACAACCTGCGCGTATTTTACCGCACCAACACCAACGCGCCCAGCCTCAATCAATTACAGGCCGTAGTGAACAACGCCAATCCACTGCAGCTCAGCATCGGCAACCCGGCGTTGCGCCAGGAATTCGCCCACAATTTCGTGGCCCGCTACTCGGTGGCGAGCGCCACCAAGAAGAGTAATTTCTTCGCCCTGCTCTCGGGCAGCTTTACTCAGAACCCCATCAGCAACAGCACGTTGGTGGCCGCGCGCGACACGAGCGTGGTGCCCGCCGGCACGAGCCAGGCGCTGGCCCTGCCGGCCGGCGGCCAGCTCACCCAGTCCACTAACCTGCGGGAGCAGTACACGGCGCGCGGCTCGCTCAACTACGGCCGGCCGCTGGCAGCGCTCAAGTCAAATTTCAACGTCGGCTTCGGGGCCAGCTTCAATCAGACACCGGGCTTGGTGAACGGCCGGCTGAACTTCGCCCGCACCCCGGCCCTGACGGCGAGCGTTGTGCTGAGCAGCAACATCAGCGAACGGCTCGACTTTACGCTGTCGTCGGCTTCGGGCCAGAACTTCGTGCGCAACACGCTCAGCACCCGGCTCAATTCCGACTACTTCAGCCAGCTTTCGCGCCTGCGCCTGAGCTGGATTGTGGGGCCGGGCATTTCCTTGACCACCGATGTCGCGCACCAGCTTTATCGCGGCCTGGCGGGCGGCTTCAACCAGAATTACGCCCTGTGGAACGCGTCGCTGGGCAAAAAGCTATTCCCCGGCCAGCGCGGCGAAATCAAGCTCTACGCTTATGATATGCTGCGGCAAAACCGCGCCATTCAGCGCAACGTGACGGAGGCGTATTTCGAGGACGTGCAAACGACGGTCTTGCAGCGCTACCTGATGCTGATGTTTACCTACAATATTCGTTCGGCCAACATGACCGTGCCCACCGCGCCGGACGGCCGCGAGCGACGCGGCGGCTTCGAGGGCGGCGGCGGGCGGCCGGGCGGCGGATTTGGCGGCTAGCACCGCCGTCATTCCGCCTTCGCGCCCTCTGCGGATAACCTCTGCGTCCTCCGCGCGAACTTCCCGACGAGCCGCGCCCGAGCCGCGCCTACCTTTATTCGCGCCAAACTCCCTATTTCACATGAAAAACCTGCTGGCGCTGCTTCTACTACTGCTGACCCTGACCACGCGGGCCGCGCCACCCACCGTGCCCGCCGCGCTTGATGTCTTCGGCCTGCACCTGACGCTCGATGCCGAGGCCCAGCGCCTGACTCAGGCCAAAGTGAACAGCCTCTGCCGCCACGAAAGCGCGTTTCGGGCGCGGGTAGCGTTGGCGGCTCAGGCGTTTCCGCTGCTCGACCGGGTGCTGGCGGCCGAGGGCGTGCCGGCTGACTTTCGCTACCTGGCCCTGCAGGAAAGCGCTTTGCGCGGCGACGCGGCCAGCCCGCACGGGGCCGTGGGCTACTGGCAGCTCAAGCGCGAAACCGCCCGCTCGCTGGGTTTGACCGTGGACGAGGCCGTGGACGAGCGGCGCCACGCGGCGGCCAGCACCCGCGCCGCCGCCCGCTACCTGACGCGCAACAACGCCGAGCTGCGCAACTGGCTCAACGCGCTGCTGAGCTTCTACCTCGGCCCGACCGGCGTGCGGGCCACCGTGCGCCCCCAGGACCCGGGCGCGACGGAAATGGCCCTGACCGGCCAGAGCAATGGTTATTTGTTTGACTTTCTGGCGCATAGGATAGCCTTCGAGCCAGCTCTCATCGCCGCCGTCGCTGCCGCGCCCGCCGCTGTCGCTTGGCGGGAGGTGCCCGCCGCCGCTGGCCAGACCCTCGACCAGCAAGCCGCCAGCCTCGGCCTGGACCCCAACGCGCTGGCCGCCCTCAACCCCTGGCTGCTGGCCTCAGCCGTGCCCGCCGACGGCCGGCCCTACACCTGGGTAGTAGCCACGCCCGCCGCCGCTGAGAACGCGCCCACGCCCACTGGCTCGCCGCCTGCCGTCGCGCCCGGGACCGACGCGCCCGCCTCGCCTGCCCCGCCCGTCGCGACCCAGCCCGCGCCCCAGCCGTCGTTTCCACCGTTACCTCAGCCGGCCCCGACACCCGCCGCGCCACCTACTCCCGCCGCCCCGCCGGTTGCGGTCGGTACCTCGAAACAGGCGACTTCGCCCACGCGGCCATCGACCGTGCCCTCGCCGCCCGCCGTGGGGTCGGTCGCTACCACGTCGCACCGGGTCGTGGCCCACGAAACGCTCTACAGCCTGGCGCGGCAGCTCGACGTGCGACCCGCTGACCTTGCCGCGCTCAACAAACTGCCAGCCAATGCTTTGTTGCGAGTGGGCCAGCCGCTGCTGCTGCCGCCAGCGGGGCCAGGCGCGCCCGTAGCCAGCAGCTACGTGGTGGCGAAAGGCGACACGTTCTACAGTATTGCCCGCCGATTTGGCTGCCCGGTGGGCGTATTGCAGGCTTTCAACGTGCGGCCCGGCTCGGCCTTGCGGGTGAGCGAAGTACTGCGGGTGCCGACGCGGCCGTAGCGCGGGTCTCTGACCCGCCGTCGAACCACGCCACAACCGAACAACGAGAAATGACAGCGGGTCGGAGACCCGCGCTACGGCGCTGGTTTACGAAATTGTTGCCAGCTTTACGGGCCGTTTCCTTATCCCGGCTCCCCGATGTCTCAGCACAAAGAAATCAAGCTCGTCACTACCCACCAGATGCTGGCCATGAAGCAGCGGGGCGAGAAAATCTCCATGCTCACGGCCTACGACTTCTCGATGGCCCAGATTCTGGACGGTGCCGGCGTGGACGTGCTGCTCGTCGGCGACTCGGCCTCGAACGTGATGGCCGGCCACGAAACGACGCTGCCCATCACCCTCGACCAGATGATATACCACGCCCAGAGCGTGGTGCGGGCCGTCAAGCGCGCGTTCGTGGTGGTCGATATGCCCTTCGGCTCGTACCAGGGCAATTCCAGCGTGGCGCTGCAATCGGCCATCCGCATCATGAAGGAAAGCGGCGGCCACGGCATCAAGCTCGAAGGCGGGGCCGAAATCAAGGACAGCATCACGCGCATCCTCACGGCGGGCATTCCCGTGATGGGCCACCTGGGGCTGACCCCGCAAAGCATCTATAAATTCGGCACCTACAACGTGCGGGCCAAGGAAGACACGGAGGCCCAGAAGCTGCTCGAAGACGCGCACCTACTCCAGGAAATCGGCTGCTTCGGGCTGGTGCTCGAAAAAATCCCCGCCGCGCTGGCCAAGCGCGTGGCTGAAGAATTAACCATCCCCGTCATCGGCATCGGCGCTGGCCCCGACGTGGACGGCCAGGTACTCGTCGTGCACGACGTGCTCGGCATCACCAAAGAATTCAAGCCGAGGTTTTTACGTCGCTACGCGGAGCTGCACGACGTGATGACCCAGGCCATTCAGCACTACGTGGCCGACGTGAAAAGCCGGGACTTTCCGACGAGCGAGGAGGCGTATTGAAGTTCTTCACTTCTTGGAATATGTCCAGCACATGCGCCAATCTCACGCTCTGACTAAATCGCGGCAAGCACATTTGTTAGTTCGATTAACACAAGTGATTTGTGTATTGAGGCCCGATTGCCGCAACTTGTGGGCATTGTGGGTTAGGGTAATTCGAGTATTGTACCTCACCCTAGAGGGGCATGAGAATTTTTAGTATATTCTGGAAAATTTTTGTTTTCGTCCTCTTAACTGTTTTGACACAGGTTGGCGGGCTTGTGTATCTTTTTTCGTCTATAACTCATAAAGCCATTAATAGGAGAATAAGTAACAAACATTTTCGGGGGCTTTCAAAGCTTACTTCCTTTCTGATGCTTTATAGTCTCGTCACGTTCGCATTAGTGCCATTACTTGCAAAGCCATTAGGACGAGTTCCACTTCCGATTTTTAAGACAAAACATTTGCAGCCACAAAATATTTTGACTTGTTTTTTTAATAGAAATTATGTTAGACCAAATTTAAGAGAAACTGCATTTGCAGTCGCAAATCGAATGAATGAAAAGTATCCAAACACCGCTTTGAACTACTTAGACGCTAACTTTCCCTTTATTAATAAATTTCCATTGTTACCACATCTGAGCCACAACGATGGCAAAAAGCTGGACATTTCCTTTTGTTACATTGATGCAAAAATTGGGGAACAGACCAATAAATGCCCTTCATTTATTGGTTATGGTATTTGCGAAGAGCCGAGGCCAGGCGAAAAGAACACGGCAGAACTTTGCGAAAGTAACGGGTACTGGCAGTATGGCTTGTTGAAGAAAGTCGTTCCTCAAGGAAGCAAAAACAATTTTATGTTTGACAGTATCAGGACGAAAGAGCTTGTAAAGCTATTTGCTTCACGAGACGCAATTGGTAAAATATTTATCGAACCATATCTAAAAACAAGATTGGGGATTACAACAGAAAAAGTCAGATTTCACGGGTGCCAGGCCATTAGGCATGATGACCACATACATGTGCAGCTTTAATAATCTGGGAGCAAAAGACGAAGGCAGGCGAGGTCAGCGTTTATATTTAGCCGTTATCATTAAAATGCATTACCAGAAAAAATAGGGTCTGGGTAAACCGGACGCTAAAATAATAAGAGTTTTTAGCATCGCTCAGAACCCTATCCATCGCCACTCTCAGCCGAGCCCCACTCTCCGAGTTCGGCTTTTCTTTCGCACCTTTGCTTTGCACTTCAAAGCACTTCACATTATGACCCCCACGCCGCCCCCCTCCCTTGCCGCCCGCGCCAATGCCTGGGCGCGCGGCTCCGTCACGCTCAAGCTGCTGAGCATCGGGTTTTTGCTCTTGCTGCTGCTTATTCCGAGCAGCATGGTCGAGAGCCTCATTACCGAGCGGGCGGGCAACCGCGACACGGCCACCGAGGAAATCAGCGCGCAGTGGGGCGGGGCGCAGCTCGTGCTCGGGCCGGTGCTGGTGCTGCCCTACACGGTGCGCGAAACCGACGATAAGAACCGCGTCACGGAAGCGACGCGCTACGTGTGTATGCTGCCCGACTCGCTCGACACGAGCGGGCAGCTCGCGCCCGAGCGGCGGCATCGGGGCATCTACGAGGCGGTCGTGTATCGGGCGAAGCTGCGGGTGCGGGGCGTGTTTCAGGCCCCGCCGCTGACCGACCTCGGCGTGAGCGCGGCCGACGTGCGCTGGGCCGAAGCGTTCGTGGCGCTGGGCATTTCCGACCTCAAGGGTATTCGCAACGGGCTGACGCTGAGCTGGGACGGGCAGGCGCGGCCCTTCGAGCCGGGCCTGCCGGCCGGCGAGGTGCTGCCCAACGGCTCGGCCCCCACTGCCAGCTCGCTCCAGGAAAACGTGGTGCAGGAGCGCGCTCGATTGTCGAAATACCGGCCCGAGGACGCGAGCGGCAAATCCGGCACGACGGCCAACGGCCTGAACGCGCTCGTGCCCATGCCCGACGCGGCGGCCCTCGCGCGTCGCCACACGTTCAGCTTCGACCTCGACCTGAACGGCAGCACCGGGCTGCTGCTCGCGCCGCTCGGCCGCCAAACTACCCTGCACCTGAGCGCACCCTGGGCCGACCCGAGCTTTATCGGCGCGTTTCTGCCCGCGCGGCGCACGGTGGGCAAGCAGGAATTTACTGCCGACTGGCGCGTGTTTCACCTCAACCGCAACTACCCGCAGCACTGGCGCTCGGGCGCGGACCGGCCCGACGTGGACGGCTCCACGTTCGGGGTGCGGCTGCTGGTGCCGGTTAATGAGTACCTCAAAACGATGCGCGCGGCCAAGTACGCGCTGCTGCCGTTGGGGCTGACGTTTCTGGTGTTTTTCTTCGTCGAGATTCTCAATAAGCGCCGTATTCACCCGTTTCAGTATTTGCTGGTGGGGCTGGCGCTGGTCATTTTCTACGTGCTGCTGCTGGCCCTGAGCGAGCAGATGCCCTTCGACGCGGCTTACGGGCTGTCGGCGCTGACTATCGTGGGGCTGGTGGCGGCCTACGCGGCGGCGAGCTTCCGGCAGCGGCAGCCCACGCTGGCCACGGGCGGCGTGCTGGCGCTGGTGTATGGGTTCGTGTTCGTGGTGCTGCAATTGCAGGATTACGCCCTGCTGGTGGGCAGCCTGGGGCTGGTCGTGGTGCTGGCGGCGGTCATGTTCCTCTCGCGTAACATCAACTGGTACGCGCCGGACGAGGTGGTTGCGGAAGGGAGTTAGCGCGGTTTCCGGGTTGGGGTACCTGCGTCGGATGAAGGGGGCTTTTGGGTCGGACAGTGTTGAGTTTAGTAAGACCTGAGACGTCAGACATGAGACATGAGACGCTCGCCGAGAAAGTCTTATGTCTCATGTCTAACGTCTCAGGTCTTACTAAACTCAACACCGCTCAAACGGGCAGCCCGCGTCGCCCGTGCTCAACGATACATCGACCGTAAAGCCCCTCTAACCCGCTTCCCCACCCAGCGGAATCGCTCCTTCCTTCTCGAAATGCCGCAGCACGAGGCGGTCGGTCAGGGCGGGCAGCCACTTGTTGAGGAAGACGGTGAGCCGGCCCTGGGTGGTGAGCGTGAGGGTGCGGCGGCGCTGCCCGACGGCGGCGAGCAGGTGCTGGGCCACGGTGTCGGCGCTCATCATGGCCGCTTCGTCGCGCGGCGACTCGCCCTGGGCGCGGCCGTCGGCGGCCAGCGCGGTGTGGCGAATGTTGGAGGCCGTGAAGCCCGGCGCGGCCAGCAGCACGTGCACGCCCTGGGGCAGCAGCTCCGTGCGCAGCGCTTCGAGAAAGCCGTGCATGGCGAATTTGGAGGCCGAGTAGCCGGTGCGCCCCGGCAGGCCGCGGTAGCCGGCGATACTGCTGATGCCCACCACGCTGCCCCGGCTGACCAGCAAATGCGGCAGCGCGGCTTTGGTGGTGTAAACCGTGCCCCAGAAGTTGGTTTGCATAAGCTGCCGGAGCACGGCCAGGTCCACGTCCTGGAAGCGGGCGCGCATACTCAGGCCGGCGTTGTTGAGCAGCACGTCGAGCTGGCCGAAAGCGGCTACCGTTTCGGCCACGGCGCGGGTGGCGGCGGCTTCGTCGCCCACGTCGGCCCGCACGGCGCGGTGCGTGATGCCGGCCGCCGCGAGCTGGGCGGCGGCGGCGGCCAGCCGTTCCGCGTCGCGGCCCGTGACGACGACCCGCGCCCCCGCCCGCCCAAACGCCAGGGCGCAGGCCAGGCCGATGCCCGACGTGCCCCCCGTTATCAAGACTACCTTGTTTTTCATGGGCCAAAATTAGGTGAGGAGGTGATTGGGTGAGGAGGTGAGGCGGTCGTTGTCATGCAGAGCACAGCGAAGCATCTCGCTCGCTTCGTTGCTACCGTATGGGTTTACTGCGCCACGCGAGATGCTTCGCTACGCTCTGCATGACAACGACCGCCTCACCTCCTCACCCAATCACCTCCTCACCTAATTGCGTTCTTTCCAGTTTACTCAGTACCTTTCGGCGACGTTTGCGCGGGTGCGCCGGGGTCAGCACTTCTCAGTTTATCCGGTATGACGAAACGCTTACGCCTCGGCCTGTTGCTGAGCCTGGTGCCACTGGCCGGGCAGGCCCAATGTCCGGCCGCGCCGGGCTGCCGACCCGGCACGGCTACCAGCCCGCTGGCTTCGGCCTTCAACATGGGTATTTTCCGGGTGACGCTCGGCACGCTTACCAACTCCAGCGCGGGCTACCTCGATGGCTACAAGGATTACAGCTGCGCGACGGGCCTGACGGGCCTGAGCGCGCCGGTCAGCATCCCGCTCGCGGTGAGCGTGCTCAACGGGACTACCCGCGAGAACGTGCGCATCTGGGTGGACTATAACAACAACGGCGCGTTCAGCGCCGACGAGCTGGCGTTCAGCTCCGACAACCGGACCAGCCACACGGGTACCCTCACGGCCCCGGCCACGGCCACGCTCGGCGTGCCCCTGCGCGTGCGCGTGGCCTCGGACTTCGCCGACATTCCCGCGCCCGGCCCCTGCACCACGCCCCAGTTTTCGCAAACCGAGGACTACGCCCTGACGCTGGTGGCCAACACGAGCCGGCCCACGGCCGCGTTCAGCCCCGACGCGCCGACGACCTGCTCGGGGCTGGTGCGCTTCACGGACCTCTCGACGGGCGGCCCCACGAGCTGGAGCTGGGACTTTGGCGACGGCACCACCAGCACGCTGCAAAACCCAACCAAAACCTACGCCACCGCCGGCACTTACCAGGTGCGGCTGACGGTGAGCAACGCGGCCGGCGGCAACACGAGCGCGGCCACACCCATCGTTTACAACCCGCTGGTGCCGGTGGCGGCGGCCTGCCCCGGCCTGGCCGCCACCAACTACTGCTGCAACTACGGCCTGACGCGGGTGCGCCTCAATACCATCGACAACACCTCGCTCGGCGCCGGCGCCGGCTACCAGGATTTCAGCTGCCCGCAGCGCACGACGCTTTTCCTGGGCCAGACCTACGCGCTGAACCTGACCACGGGCGGCACCGAGCGGCACGACGTGCGCGCCTGGCTCGACCTCAACAACGACGGCGCATTCACGGCCAACGAGCTGCTGGGCGAAGCCCTGAACGTGACCAATCCGCTCATTGCCTTCACGGTGGCGGCCGGCGGGGCGGGCACCGTACTGGGCCAGCCGCTGCGCCTGCGCCTGGTGGCCGACGGCGTGGGCACCAACCCGCGCCCCTGCGTGGCCCCCACCCTGGGGCAGGTCGAAGACTACACCGTGACGCTGCAACCCAACACCAGCCCGCCGGCCGTGGCCTTCACCTCGAACTACATGGCCGGCAGTTGCCCCGCGCCGGCCGCCACCTACACCTTCTTCGACCAGAGTACGAACCAGCCCACGAGCCGCTCGTGGAGCTTCAGCCCGAACACGGTCACGTTCGTCAATGGTACGTCGGCTACGTCGGCCAATCCGCAGGTGAGCTTCGGCGCGGCCGGCTACTACGCCGTGACGCTGGCCGTTAGCAACGCCTTCGGCACGAGTACGGTCACGCAGGCTAATTATCTGCTGGTGCAGAGTCCGTGCCTGACGTATTGCGCCAGCAACGGCGGCTTCGGGGTGGGCTTCGCCAGCAACATCTGGATAGCCAACGTGAGCGTGTCGGCGGGCGCGGCGGGCGGGGCAGCGTTCAGCAATTCGTCGGGCAACGCGCCGGGCGGCTACGCTTTTAATGCCTTTCCGAGCATCAACCTGGTGAGTGGAGCCACGCAGACTATCAGCGTCACGACCAACCTGAACACGCCGCACCGCACCAGCATCTGGCTTGACGTGAACCGCGACGGCGCTTTCAACAACCTGACTAACGGCATTGGGGCCGAGCTGCTCTACAACGGCATCGTGAACACGGCGACCAGCAGCGTGGCTTACGTGGTGCCGGCCGGCGTAGGGGCCACGCGCCTGCGGGTGAGCGTTCACTTGAACGCCAACAACCCTAACCCCTGCGGCCTCTTCCAGGGCGAGGCGGAAGTGGAAGACTACGTGGTGAACGTGCCCAACCAGCCGCTCGCCGCCCGCCCGGCCCAGACGGCCGCCCTGCCCGCGCTCACGCTCAGCCCCAACCCCACCCCCGACGGCCGCCTGACGCTACGCCTCGACGACCCCGCCGCCAGCGGCCGCTACGCCCTCGTGCTGACCAACGTGCTCGGGGCCGAGCTGCGCCGCCTCTCGGCCACGCTCAGCCCCAATGCCCCCGTCGCCCTCGACCTGAGCGGCCTGCCCGCTGGCCTGTATCTACTGCGCCTCACCGATGCCAAGGGCCAGACGGCCGTGCGGCGCGTGGTGCGGGAATAGCTGGATTACACGTGTTAAGTCATGCAGCGCATTCTGCGCATGGAGCGGAGACGAAGCATCTCCCGTGGCGCAGTAAAATCAGACGGCAGCTTCCGTGCTAATGACTAAGAAGCTGTTTGAGTTAGTTTTTCTGTATTACCTAACTGATTACAAGCGGCTTATTTGCTCGCCGCTCGTGTCGCCTCACCCCCCGGCCCCCTCTCCGAAAAGGAGAGGGGGAGCCAGCCGTAAGCAAACGTAACCTGTCGTCTAGCTCCCCCTCTCCTTTTCGGAGAGGGGGTTGGAGGGTGAGGCGCACGAGCGGCGAGCAACCAACTAATGAGCAGGGTTTTAACACGAATCTGCTAACTCAAACAGCTTCTAAGAGTACTGCCCCACGCGAGATGCTTCGCCGCGCTCTGCACGACAACGACTTGGTTGCCCAACACCCTGCGGGCTGAAGCCCGCGCCACTACCCGACAACTACCGCAGCCCACCCGAGCGCAACTCCCACTTCCTCTGCTCTATGCCCACACCTACACCTCTGCTGCTCGCGCGCGCCGTTCGTGGCCTTTCGGCGCTGTTTTTTTTGCTGCTGCTGGCGGCCGTTCCGGCGCGGGCCACTCACCTGCTGGGCGGCGAGATGACCTACCGCTACCTCGATGCCAACGGGCCAGCGGGGCAGCCGTTTCGCTACGAGATAACCACGTCGGTCTATTTCAACGGCCTCTACACGCCGGGCAATCCGAACAACATCGCCCCGCCGAACAACACCATCAACCTGAGCCTCTACAACCGCGACACGGGCGGCTTCATCCGCAACGTGTCGGCGAGCCTGGCGGGCGGCATCGGTACGCCCGTGCTGCCGAAGGCCGTGGCGGGCTGCGCCGTGCAAGGACCCAACCAGCCCTATTACCTGCTGCGCTACGTGGTGGTGGTGAACCTGCCGGCGGCGGTGGGCGGCTACTACGCCGTGTTTACGCTCGCGGCCCGCAACAACACCCTCACCAACGTCAACAACCCCAACGGCGGGGTGGGCGGCAACGTGCCGATGACGCTCTACGTGAGCATGTCCTCGCCGCTCATCAGCAACCGCGCGCCCATTTTTTCGGATACGGCCGTAGCTATTATCTGCGCCAACGACACGACCATTCTGCTCAACAACGCCGTGGACCCCGACGGTGACCGGCTGGTGTACTCCTTCGGCACGCCCTACGGCAACTTATCCGGCGGTGCCACGTTTCCGCCCCTGCCGCAGTCGGTGCCCTACCGGGCGACCTTCAGCGCGGCCAATCCCTTCGGGCCGGGACGGGGTAATTTTGCCTTGATTAACGCCAACACCGGCACGGCCAAGTACGGCACGACCGACCCGAACGGGCAGTTCGTGGTGGCGGTCGATGTGAGCGAGTACCGCACCATCAACGGGCGGGAAGTGCTGCTGGGCACTACCCGGCGCGATTTGCAGCTGGTATCGGCCTCGTGCCCGCCTACGCCGGCCCCGGTGCTGCCGCCCCTCATCAATACGCCGCGCGCCTACACCATCGAGGCGGGCACGAGCCTGAGCGTGCCGCTTCGGGCCACTCAGAGCGACGGGCACCCGCTGGTGATGACGCTCAACAGCGTGCTGCTCGACGGGCCGGGCGGCATCAACGCCACCTTCAACAACAGCCCCGGCACGGTGGTGGCGAACAACCCGACCGGCACGGCCTCGGCCTCGGGCGCGGGCGCCGTGAGCGGCACGTTCGTCTTCAACTCGGCTTGCGCTGATGCCCGCGCCACGCCCTACGACGTGGTGTTCACGGTGAAAGACCTGGGCTGCGCCGGCAAAACCGTGGCCGACGTGCTGCGCATCACCGTCACGAAACCACCGGGGCCGACGACCATCACGGGCGATGCCGTGGTGTGCGCCCTGAACACGACGAGCACCTACGCGGCCAGCGGCGGCACGGCCCCGAGCCTGCGCTGGCGCGTGGTGGGCGGCACGTTCGTGGGGGCCAGCACCGGCCCGAGCGTGCAGGTGCGCTGGACGACGGCCGGCCCCGGCACGGTGGTGGCGCGGGGTGTCACCAGCTTCGGCTGCCTGACCGACTCGGTGAGCCAGGCGGTGAACGTGGCCCCGACCACGCCGCTGACCGTGGGCGCGGGTGGGCTAAGCATTTGCGCCGGCAGCAGCACGACGCTCACCGTGAGCGGCGGCACGGCCCCCTATACGCTCAGCGGGGGCGGCGGCCCGAACCAGACGGGCACCGGGCCGTTCACGGTGTCGCCGACCCAGACCACGACTTACACGCTGACGGGCACGACCACCGCCCAGGGCTGCGTGGCCTCGCAAACCGTTACGGTGTCGGTGGCGCCGCTGCCGGCGGCGGCCGTGGGCAACCCCACGCGCGCCACCTGCTCGGGCGTGCCCGTCGTGCTCGGCGCGGCGGCCGTGGGGGCCAATACCTACCAGTGGAGTCCGGCCGCCGGCCTGAGCAGCGCCACCGTGGCCAACCCCACGCTTACGCTGACCAACACGAGCGGCGCGCCGATTACGCAGACCTACACCCTGACTGAAACCAGCGCTGGCAGCGCCTGCACGGCCTCGAACACGGTGGTCGTGACCGTGAACCCCGCCGTGGTGGCGGTGCCCGGCCCGGCCACGACGACCGTTTGCTCGGGCACCCCGGTGCAGCTCGGCGCGGCCCCGGTCGCGGGCCTCACGTACCAGTGGAGTCCGGCCACGGGCTTGAGTGATGCTACT
>Ga0123336_10003711_pt1 | contig 12628 bp, 8 predicted proteins | sample SSSSmetaG_FD_96466 | JGI IMG/M metagenome (GOLD analysis project Ga0123336, IMG submission 96466) | Glacier valley bacterial and archeal communities from Borup Fiord, Nunavut, Canada, to study Microbial Dark Matter (Phase II) - ​SSSS metaG | ecosystem: Environmental > Aquatic > Freshwater > Ice... | reverse complement strand
TCCTAATAACCTAAAAACAATAGGAAATTATGCATTTTATTCATGCTCCAGGTTACTATCAATAACAATTCCGAATGGTGTAGAGACTATAGGGGATTATGCATTTTTATTATGTGATTTTACATCAATAACAATTCCCAATAGCGTTATAACAATAGGGAATAGTGCATTTGTATCTTGTACTAATTTAACTTCAATAACAATTCCTATTAGCGTAAAATCGATTGGCGAAAAAGCATTTGGAGGATGTTACGGTATTACCTCTGTAAATATTCTCAGCCAAAACACAATTATTGGAGCATATGCGTTTGAGAATACTAAGGTAACCGATGTAATTATAGCAAATAATGGTTCAACCTTATGTTATGTTCCAAAGCACTTTATAAATTATATAATTCCTAATGGTGTAACAAAAATTAATGATGGAGTATTTTATGATCATTTTAATATTCGATCTGTATATATACCAGATAGTGTTAAAATAATAGGCAATAACGCTTTTGAATTATGCACTTCTTTAAACTCAATTAATATGCCCAATAGTATAACCACAATTGGTGATAAAGCATTCTTTTACTGTGGCAAGTTATCTACACTGATATTTCCTGATAGCTTAATCTCCATAGGTAATAGCGCTTTTAATGGTAGTGGGTTAAAATCTTTCATTATACCCCAAAACGTAACCTCTATAGGAGCATATGCATTTAATTGTACTGAGTTAACCTCAGTAATTATATTAAGCGATGATATCGTTATAGGAGTTAAAGCCTTTTTTGGGTCAAAGTTAACTGATGCTTTAATTACAAATAACGGTAAAGTATTATGTTTTGTGCCCATTAATTCGACAAGCTACACCATTCCAGATGGCGTGACGACTATAAGTGGCGGCGCTTTTGCTAATTGTCAATTGATCACTTCTATTGTGTTTCCAGAAAGTGTAACTACAATTGGGAACAATGTGTTTGAATATTGTAATAAGTTGCAATATATTAATTTGCCTAACAGTGTAATATCAATTGGAAATAATGCGTTTTTAAGTAGTGGCTTAATATCAATAGTCTTGCCTAACAGTGTAACAACAATTGGCAATGCAATTTTTGAACAATGCCAACAACTTAGGACTGTGACACTCTCTGACAGTTTGATAAATATTAGTGATTATATGTTTGCTGAGTGTAGGAACTTAAGTTGTATAACAATACCAAACAGTGTGGTTTCTATAGGTGAAGGTGCTTTTTCTTATTGCTTTAGATTAGTAAATCTAATATTACCAAATAGTGTAACTTCAATAGGTGATAAAGCATTTGATCGTAATTTTAGTTATATAATTGGAGTAAACCCACTTTCACTAACTATACCTAAAAGTGTTACCAGTATTGGAAATGCAGCATTTAATGGATGTATTAACTTGAAAATATATGGGTATACAGGATCAAATGCTCATAAATATACAGCAATTAATAATATACGGTTTGATTCAATTGTAGAAGCTAAAAATGAAGTGGAAATATCTCTAAATAATCCAACAATTAAAAAAGAGTATGTAATAGGCCAAGATTTAGATTTACAAGGTACAACCCTAGCTATTATTTACGACAATGGAACATCGCAAGATATCCCAATTAGTGCTGAAATGGTATCAGGCTATGATCCCAACTTGCTAGGTGAACAACAAATTACTGTTACCTACAATAACTTTGTAAAACCATTTACTGTAACAGTTGTAGAAAAAGTAATAACTCAAATTGGAACTTGCACTTTTCCTAATAAAACTTTATATTTCGAAGGAGAATCATTAGATATAACGGGATTACAAATACGAGTAATTTATAACGATACAACTTATAATATTATTAATGTTACTGATGACATGATATCGGTATTTGACCCTTACATGATTAATAATCAATATATAATAATAACATATGAAGGATTTTCTACATATTTTGAAGTGTTTGTAAGAGCAAAAACTGCTACCAACATTTCCATGAAAACAAACCCTTTCAAAGTAACTTACATTGAAGGCCAAACCATAAACTTATCAGGCGCAATCATTACTATAAATTATAACAATGGCACAACCCAAGACAAGGCTATGACTGCTGATATGGTAACTGGCTATAATAAAGATCAACTAGGAAATCAAACAGTTACCGTGACATATCTACAAAATGTGACTACTTTCACTATAACAGTTATTGCAAAATCAACAACTTCAATAGCAATGAAAACTAATCCTAACAAAACAAACTACATAATTGGTGAAGCGCTAGATTTAACTGGTGCGAAAATTACTGCCAATTACGACAATAATACAAGTGGAGAAATCAATGTCACAAGTTCTATGGTTACGGGTTATAATAAAAATTTAATAGGACAACAAAAGATTACCGTAACGTATGGGGGGAAAGTAGCAGATTTCAACGTCACTGTAAACGATCTTCCAAAAACAATCACTTCATCAACTTATGCAATAAATGCACAGGGTTATATAGGTAAAATAGAAGTAAACACGCAAGTGTCTTCCTTTATCTCTAAGCTGTCACCGTCCATAAATATTAAGGTTTATAATGGATCAACAGAAATTTCTGGAAGCGCAATTATTGGAACAGGCATGACTGTAAAGCTGATTAATGGAACAACAGTAATTCAGTCACTAACGATAGTTGTGACAGGTGATACTAATGGAGATGGTGTAATATCTGTAACAGATATGCTTTCTGTCAAATCCGTTTTACTTGGCAAATCTACATTAAGCGATGCAAAAGCAATTGCAGCTGACATTAATGGTGACGGTACAATAACCATAACAGACTTTATTAAAATTAAATCAGACATACTAGGTAAAGAAAAAGTAGTCTCACGCTAATTTAAGATTTTTAGAAATAATATATATTATTGGAGGATAACATGAAAAGAATAGTATCAATAATTACTGTGGCAGTTATTTTGTGCACATTAATATTACCGTTTAACATATTGGCAGCATCGGCAACGACAAGTTTAACAGGGCCGGATACAGTAAGAGCAGGGGATACAATAACTTTAAGTTTTAAAATTAATGGTTCGGGTATATCTGGAGCATCTGGCGATTTTAGTTATGATTCAAATCAGCTTACATTGCAAAGCAAAACAAAAAAGATAGCAGATCCATGGGCTGTTGAATTTGAAGGTGATAAATTTATTTCATATGATAATAACCTAACGAGTCCAATAAACGGAAATAAAGAAATTCTAACATTAACATTTAATGTCAAAGACATTGGAGTAGGAACAAATATAGCGGTATCCATAAAAAATATAAAAGCGTCTGATGGTAATGCTGATATTAATGTTGGTACAGTAACTTACAACTGTTCAATAGCCGCACCACTTTCAGGAAACACCTTCCTTGCATCATTATCTATAGATAGTGGCACATTATCCCCTTCATTTAATAAAAATACAACAAATTATACTGTATCAGTCCCATTTTCCACATCTAAGTTAAATGTGACTGCTAATGCTGAAGATGGTAGTGGCAAGGTCGGAATAGACAGTCCTACTTTGACTCCAGGTGGGTCAACGCAAATAACTGTTGCGGTAACTGCACAATCAGGTGCAAAAAAGACATACATAATAACTGTGAACAGAGAAAAAGACCCGAATTATAAAACCAGTGATAATGCTGACTTATCAACCCTTACTACAAATATTGGAATAATTTCTCCAGCGTTTACTAGAGAAAGAACTAATTACGTATTGTATTTACCTTTTGAATCAACTTCAATAACTGCTGTAGGCACAGCTGTGGATTCAAAAGCAAAGGGATTTGTTGCAAGTGGTGGAGAAGCGCTCAAAGTTGGTGACAATACTGTTACCATAGTATGTACGGCAGAAAGTGGTGCCTCAAAAACTTATACAATTATAGTGAAAAGAGCAAATGAAGAGGGTAAAGCAATTATAGAAACACCTACTGCTAATGCTGATATAAAAGTTGATATTACTTCAGCTGGTAAAGATGGCAAGAGCAATTTAATTGAATACAACTTATCAACTGCTGCTACTAAAACAGTAGATGGTAGCATTTTTAAGGCGCTCGAAGATAATAAGTCGGCAGACTTAAGTCTTAATCTAGGCGGAGCTAAAATAATATTTGAAGCGAATAACATATCAAATGTAGATACATCTAAAAGCTATGATTTTACCTATACTGTAGGCAGTCAGTATAAAGATTATATCGTAAAGACTACTGGCGATGAGAAAGCTACCTTTACATATTCATTTGCTTATCATGGTCAATTACCAGGAAACGCACAGTTTGATATTACAACCAACTTTGCATCCGGGGATAAGGTTAACGTGTACAGATATGATCCCGACAAAAAGGAATATATATCTATTGCTGAAGGCTTAACCGTAAATTCAGGTGGCAGAGTTTCCTACATAAACAATACATGTTCAGATTACGTTATAACAACCAAAACCATAAAGGGTGCCACAAAATCAGAAATGCTCAAAAATCAGCTAAGCTCTACAGCACCAAACACTAGTAATTCATCGGGTTTTGTAGTACTGGCAGCTGTAATTGCTTTAGGCGTAGGCTTTGGAGTGGGGTTCCTACTAAAAGAGTTTATATCAAAATCAAGATTAGGGTAAAATAGTAATATAAAAACAAAGAGAAGCCTTTAATTGCTTCACTTTGTTTCTAAGCTATTATTTTCCACGTAATAATTTTTAATAATAGTTAATTAAGTCGTATGTGTTTGGTTTTAATAACAACTATGGTCACATCTGAACTGTAACTATTGCTAAGGCGCTTCCTATTAATTTGATAGGGCGCCTTTTTTTTTATAATAATTGAGTAACCCACATTTCATACTACCTACATATTCTTCATTAACTTTAAGTGCAAACTTAATTTACATCTATTAACATACCCAACACACTTGGCTTTTGAATTCAAATCTTCAAACAAATTATTTAACAGGTCATATTTTGTAAATTATATGGAAAATGTAACCGCTCTGCAATGTTCCCTTAGAAATTAAGCAACGTTGCTGCCTTTTTACCAAAAATAAAAACATAAGCACCAATAAATTATCGGTGCTTATGTTTTTATTTCAAAAATTAAACCGCCTTACCCCTAGAAAAAACGTGGTTGCCAATTATAACAGCAATAGGCAGAGTCTTTATCCATCTATTAGTAGCAGTTCTTGGGTTATAGTAATAGATGGAGCCGTAGGTTGGATCCCAGCCATTTAGAGCGTCTTGAGCAGCTTTGATTGATTCAGCGTCGGGTGGCAGATTTATTTGACCATCTGAAACAGCATCAAAAGCTCCGGGTTGATAAATAACACCAGCAATTGTTTTAGGGAAGAGGCTTGACTCTACTCTATTTAATATTACGGCAGCAATTGCAACCTTGCCCTTATAAGACTCTCCACGCGCTTCGCCGTTAATAATTCTAGCAAGGAGACTTAGGTTGTTTTGATAACTAGACTTTGAGGCTGGGAGGCTACCTGTTGGGAAAATACCCATTGTGTTTAAGGTTCTAGTACCAGCAACACCATCGGGGGTGAGCCCATTATAACGCTGGAAATATTTTACCGCAGCTATAGTAGCTCTTCCATAAATGCCATCAATGGTACCTTTATAGTAGCCCCATCTTTTGAGTTTAGTTTGGATTTCACGAACCTCGCCACCCGTTGAGCCACTCTGTGAAAGCGTTTCAATTGAATTATTATTAAAATTATTATCAAAATAGAATATAGCTCCACTTAGAAACGATAATACTAGGAGCAAATTAATATACTTCTTAAATTTTTTCATAAAAAACCACCTGTCTTATTTAGTGCTAAAAGCTAATTAGTATTAGTTATTAACAGACAAGTGGAAAATCATTCATTAATTTGTATAATCTTTTATTAAGCGTGCTCTAATGTAGCCTCGGTCAGTTGAAGTAGACTCAATATAAAAGCCACATCCGTAATAGAATCTTATAAGTTCTGTGTATTTAGACGCAGTATGAAGCATTACTCTTTGAATGCCTTGTGATTTAAGAAGTTTATCTGATAAATTCATGAAGGATCGGCCAATGCCGATACTTCGATACCCAGAGCGGACACCAAATCTACTAATATACGCAGTTTTGTTAGGGTTTAAACTGATTCTTATGCTTCCAACTGGATGCTCGTCAACAAAAGCAATATACACGAATTTATCGCGAATATCTGCAGTAATGTCTTCAATACTTTCATCGAGTGCTTCCATAGAGCCATGCATGCCAGTGTCGAGCATATATTTTTTGAATGACTCAGACATAACCTCTTTAATTGACGAAGCATCATTTTCAGTAGCTCTTCTAATAATGAAACTGTAATCCATTTTACCTACCCATCAACAATGCCATAACGGCTTTTTGTGCGTGAAGTCTATTCTCTGCCTCGTCAAAAATAACGGATTGGGGACCATCAATTACTTCCATAGATACCTCATAACCCCTGTAGGCTGGGAGGCAGTGTAGGAAAATAGCATCGTTTTTTGCCCTTGACATAAGTAATTTATTAACCTGGTATGGTTTGAAAATTTTATTTCGTATTTCTTTTTCAGACTCTTGCCCCATGCTTGCCCAGGTGTCGGTATACACTACATCAGCGCCAGAGATGGCTTCGTAAGGGTCTTCAGTGATGACAACTTGCGAACCGGATATTTTACCATCGGCAATTGCTTCGTCGGTAAAACGCTGACCACATTTATACTGCGGTGGAGTGGCTACAAAAATATCCATTCCTACTTTTGCACAACCATGCATAAGAGAATGCGCCATGTTATTCCCGTCACCTAAATATGCCATTTTGAGACCCTTAAGTTTGCCCTTGTGCTCGTAAATTGTTTGCAAATCCGCAAGTACTTGGCAAGGATGCTCGTCGTCGGTTAGTCCATTGATAATTGGAATGGAACCAAATTGTGCTAATTCCTCAACATCACTGTGTTTAAAGGTACGAATCATGATACCATCTAGATAGCGCGAAAGTACTTGTGCAGTATCATAAATTGTTTCACCGCGACCTAGCTGTATGTCGTTTGAACTGAGGAATAAAGCCATTCCGCCGAGCTGGTACATGCCCACTTCAAAAGAGACTCTTGTTCTTGTAGACGATTTAGCAAAAATCATGCCAAGTGTTTTTCCTTGTAAAATGTGGTGAGATATGCCAGCCTTTTGTTCACTTTTTAATTTTATTGCCAAGTTAAGCAATTCTTCTATTTCTTCTGTAGACAAGTCGTGTAAACTAAGAAAATTCTTCATGGTAACACCTCTTCTTTTATAAAATTTCCATTAAGACACAAATAAAGTAATTAATATCACTCTTAGTGATAATCAATGGAGGTAGAACTCTCAATGTAGTGGTTCCTACATTTCCAACTAATAAACCTTTTTCAAAAAGTTTTTGTTTAACTGTCACAGCAATTGGCTCTTTAAAGTCGATTGCAAACATTAAACCAACATGTCTTACTTCAATTATTTTATCACTTAATGTTAGTAAGATTGAAGCCAAATAATCTCCCATGTTAGCAGCATTTTCAGATAAATGTTCATCTAAGATTGCTGTAACCGACGCTAAGGCTACGGCACATGCAAGTGGATTTCCACCAAATGTAGTACCATGGTCGCCTGGCTCAAAACCTTTTGCAGCCTCTTCCTTAGCGCAAACTGCTCCAATAGGGAATCCCGCACCTAATGCTTTTGCTAATGTGAAAATATCTGGCTCAACATCAAAAAGCTGATAACCAAAAAGCTTTCCTGTACGGCCAAGTCCTGTCTGCACTTCGTCAAATATAAGGAAAATACCTTTTTCATCACATAATTTGCGGACTGCTGTAACATAATCTTTGGTTAAAGGATGAACTCCACTTTCCCCTTGAACCGGCTCTAACAAAATCGCACATGTATTTTCATCAACTGCCTTAGATAATGCGTCAAAATCATTTATAGGAACATGCTTAAATCCTGGAGTTAATGGCGCAAAAGGTTTACTGTACTTCTCTTGTCCTGTAGCAGTTGCAGTTGTAATAGTCCTTCCGTGAAAAGACTTTTCAAGACATATGAACGAGTATTTATTTGGCTGACCTTTTTTCTTGAAATATGCACGTGCTAGTTTTAATGCACCTTCGTTTGCCTCCGCGCCACTGTTTGAGAAAAATATACGGTCCGCGCATGAAACATCTGTGAGAAGTTTTGCTAGTAATGCTTGCTGCTTTATATAATAAAGATTTGAGCAGTGGATAAATTTGCTTGCTTGCTTTGTAATTGCGTCCACGATAGCTGGGTGAGAGTGGCCTAAAGCATTTACTGCAATACCAGCGAAGAAGTCGGTGTACATTTTACCCTCGATATCATAAAGATGTATACCCTTTCCGTATTCAAAGCACACGGGGGTACGAGCGCCAAAAGTATTCATAAAATGTTTGGAATCAAGCTCTATTATTTCATTTAAATTCATATCATTACCTCCAATTTATATTTCCTCACCTTTATGATAGGGTGAGCGTTCATTCATTATCATAGTTCCAATACCTCTATTTGTGAAAATCTCGAGCAACAAGCAATGTGGTATTCTTCCATCAATTATATGAGTTCTCCCAACCCCTTTAGTTACTGCATCTACACAGCCTAAAACTTTAGGAATCATGCCACCAGTTATTATCTTCTCGTCGATGAGATCATAAACCTCTTGCTTAGTTAGTGATGATAGAATTTCACCTGTTGTTGAATGTCTTACGCCTTCTGTATCAGTAAGAAGCAGTAATTTTTCTGCTTTAAGTGCTACGGCGATTTCTCCTGCAACGGTGTCGGCATTAATGTTATAGCTTTCTCCATTTGGTCCCACTCCAATAGGTGCGATTACGGGAATATATTCGTCTTTTGATACTAAATCTAATAACCTTGTATTTATTTTTGTAATCTTTCCAACAAAGCCTATATCAACAGGCGCTCCATCCACGTACTCAAAATGCTTCTCACATTCAATTAACCGTCCATCAATTCCGCAGAAACCAACTGCTTTCCCGCCTTTTTCATTTAAATTAGCAACAATTTCTTTGTTTGTTTTGCCTACTAAAACCATTTGAGCTATTTCCATGGTAAATTTGTCAGTTACGCGAAGTCCGTTTACCCACTCGCTTTTAATATTGTACTGATTCAAGGTATTGTTTATATCAGGCCCACCGCCATGAACGATTACAGGATTCATTCCTATATACTTTAAAAGAGTTATATCCTGCATTACAGAATTTTTCAATTCATCGTTTATCATAGCATTTCCACCGTATTTGATAACAACAGTCTTACCATATAATTTTTGTATGTAGGGTAAAGCTTCTACTAAAACTTCCGCTTTTTTTATTATGTCACCAAGTGTTTCTGTACTTGTTAATAATTTTGTTAAATCCGTCATAGTATTTCCTCCGTTTATAAATTTAAAAGTTTTGTACTATATGCTGGCTCAATACCGTAAAGTCTAGGAAATCCAAGCATAATATTCATATTCTCCACGCCCTGACTTGCTGCACCTTTTCCCAAATTATCTATTAGTGAATTAATGTATGCAAAACCATCTTCGACATTTATCTTAATGACGGCACAATGTGAATCGTTAACAAGTGAAGTTCCATTAATTATGCCGTTGGTATCTCGTAAAATAAATATAAGGTCTTCCTCGACATAAGCTTTTTTTATTGCATTTTCAAGAATTTCAACCGCTTCTGAATCTGGCAATTTTGCCAACTCATCGGACAATGCAATTCTGATATTGGTATTTATCCCTTTGAAAACTGATCTTAACACTATAGGCGTAAAGTTTACTTTCACCTCGGTGTATCGTTCCATTTCGGGGGCATGCTTATGTTTGCTTCCATATGAATATGAAATATCGTTATCCATTTCCTCTGCAGTTTTTCGAGCTCCTGAATTTCCTGAAGTGGAGACAATTGTTGCTTCTCCCTGCACCAACCCTTTTAATGGATACAAAGGTAAAATAACCGATGTAGGATAGCACCCAGGGTTCCCAACTATTTTTGCTTTTGCAATTTTTTGAATACCAAGCGCTGGCATACCATATACTGCCTCATCTAGCAATTCAGGGCACTGATGCTCCATTTTGTACCAACTTTCAAAATTGCTCTTCGAAAGTCTAAATGCGCCACTCATATCAATTACTTTAATGTCTAAATTATATGCTTCTTTTGCAGCAATCATTGATTCCATATCCTTTGTTGCTAGAAACACAAGTTCACACTCATTTAAGTTGCCTATTTGTCTTGTTGAATTTTTTTTATAAACAATTTGTATCCTATTATGATTTTCTAATATTCTGCATAATTCTTGGCCGACCATTCCTGTATCGCCAACAACTCCTATTTTACTCAATATAATCACCCTTAGCTTCGTTTAATAATTAATAATTATACATTACGATGCATAAAAATACAATAGTTGTTTTTAAAAAATTCATAAATGTACAGCTTGCACAATAACATAAAAAAAATTCGTAAGTCTAGCTAATTACTTATAATCATTAATAGTGGTATTATATATAAATAATAAGAATTTAATTAGGAGGCTACATATTATGGCAGGCGTTAAACTTAAAAATATTTACAAAAAATATCCAGGTGGTGTAACTGCAGTTAACGATTTCAATCTTGATATTGCAGATAAAGAATTCGTTGTTCTTGTTGGCCCTTCAGGATGTGGTAAATCTACTACATTGAGAATGGTTGCAGGTCTTGAAGAAATTACATCTGGTGAATTATTGATTGATGGCAAATTGGTTAATGATATTGCACCAAAAGATAGAGATATTGCGATGGTTTTCCAAAACTATGCATTGTATCCACATATGACAGTTTTTGAGAACATGGCATTTGGTCTTAAATTAAGAAAAACACCAAAGGGCGAAATTAAGAAAAGAGTTCAAGAAGCTGCAAGAATTCTAGAAATTGAACATTTACTTGATAGATCTATTAAGGCTCTTTCAGGAGGACAAAGACAGAGAGTTGCTCTTGGTCGTGCTATTGTTCGTGAGCCAAAGGTTTTCTTAATGGATGAGCCTCTTTCAAACCTTGATGCTAAGTTAAGAGCACAAATGAGAACAGAGATAATTAAACTTCATCAAAATTTGAAAACTACATTTATATATGTAACACATGATCAGACTGAGGCTATGACAATGGGTAGTAGAATCGTTGTTATGAAGGATGGTTATATTCAGCAGGTTGAGTCTCCACAAATGCTTTATGAGAAACCAATTAATATGTTCGTTGCTGGATTTATAGGAAGTCCTCAAATGAACTTTATTACAACCCGTGTTGAAAAAGTTGAAGCAGATATATTGTTGAGAATCGGCAGATGGACAATTAAACTTCCTGAAGCTAAAGCAAAGAAACTTGAAGAAGGCGGATATGTAGGCAAAGAGGTAATTTTTGGTATTAGACCTGAAAGTGTTCATGATGAAGCAATGTATCTTGAATCTTATAAGGATAGCCAGATAGAAGCTACTATTGAAGTTGTTGAGTTACTTGGAGCAGAAACTTTACTTTATATGACTGTTGAAGGAACATTATTTATATCAAGAGTAAAGCCTAGACATAATGTATATGTTGGTGATGTCGTTCGTTTTGCAATTGATCCAAATAAAGTACATATTTTTGATAAAGATACTGAGAATGTTATTTCTAATTAATAAGTAATCTAATTATAATTGTACAATTATATGAAAGGCTGTAACGGCTGTGAAAAATCGTTACAGCCTTTTTGTTACTTTTTTATGAGAGAAATTGTATAATCTAATTCCAACCTTAGTATAATATTTTTGTGTGGTATTTTACCTATATCCAATAATACCCTTAAAACGTATATAATTACCATTATGATATTATTTTGGATTTGCAAAAATTAAATAATGTATTATAATAGTTGTGGGGGTGTAGCCTTTGTTTGATAAAGCCACAAAATTACAACTTGATAAGATTTCCCAAATAGTTCAAGGAGATTTTGGTGTAATAGATGATAACGGAATAATTATATATTCCTCATTACATAGTAATGAAGGCTGTTTAGCAAAACTGCCATTAGCGGAGAACGAAGATGGTGAGCTTTTAAATATAGACGGCATTTATTTCTACAGATGCTTTATTAATTCAGAAAATAAAAATTATATATATTATAAGGACAACGACGAGAAGCGAGCAAAGCAGCTTTTGATGCTTATTTCTATGATATTAGAGCAACATGAGGAACATTCAAAAAATAAAAATATTGAATTTTATAGAGCATTAATGCTTAAAGGCGCAAATGCTGTAAATGCAGTTGATTTAAGTCTTCTAACAAAAAAGAAGATATGGGGATATATAGTAATATTTGTAAAATGTAAGAATAATGACGATGAAATTTGTTGCGAAATATTAGAAGGTTTGTATCCTTTAGGTAGCAACAATTCAGTGGTTATGTTAGGTGAACGTAAGCTTTCAGTGGTATGCCAGCTGAAATCTTCAGAGGAAGTTGAAATTATTTCAGAAGAAGCTTCATTACTTGCGGATACATTAAGAGCTGGGGCAATGGTAGATGTTTATGTATCAATAGGGCCTT
>Ga0123336_10003710_pt1 | contig 12634 bp, 10 predicted proteins | sample SSSSmetaG_FD_96466 | JGI IMG/M metagenome (GOLD analysis project Ga0123336, IMG submission 96466) | Glacier valley bacterial and archeal communities from Borup Fiord, Nunavut, Canada, to study Microbial Dark Matter (Phase II) - ​SSSS metaG | ecosystem: Environmental > Aquatic > Freshwater > Ice... | reverse complement strand
CGGCACTTTAAAAAGTTACCTTGATTATACACCGACTGAAATAATGAATAAATCAGTGTTGAGCATAAAACAGGATACGAAACTTTTAAGTGAAAACATAGTTCAGCTAGGCGGGGCAAAACTCAAATCAATTTTTGACAGCAAGGGGTTGAATGCCGGTGAAATTGATTATTTTTTACCTCATATTTCAAGTGAATTTTTCAGGGAGAAGATCGCCCGGCAGTTGTCACAAATCGGGATGGCCATAGCTCCTGAAAAATGGTTCGTCAACCTTAATAATTTAGGTAATGTAGGCGCCGGTTCTATTTATCTGATGGTGGATGAATTGTTTAATAGCGGCAGGTTAAAAGCCGGAGAAAAGATGCTGTTACTGGTTCCGGAGAGTTCCCGGTTTTCTTATATGTATGCTTTGCTGACCGTTTGTTAAGTGAACAACCGATTCGAAAAATTAATATAGAGGAGGCCATCGCTGGATTTAAATATTGCTGATTTCTTTTATTGAGTATTGCTTATTGTATTTTTAGGATTGATGATGCTTAAACCGATGATACCCGCCACTACCGGTTCTTTAACCTTTATAATATTTAAAGTATGAAAAAGGAAGATATCCCCCAGGACTATGGCACCCTTTCTAAAGCCACTAAAGAAATGTGTTATGCCGTTGACGATACCGGCAAATATGTTACAGAACTAAGTACGGGTTGGGAAGTAAAAGCTACCGCGCTTAGCGTAGCCTGGAAGGACATAGAGGAGCGGGTAGCGGTGGCAAAACAAAAAGTGCTTGATAATAAAGCGAGCCCTATACTTTATTTTATGGAGCTAAGGCTTATGGATGTCGCGATAGTGGCGGCTTACACCGGCTTTTGGAAATGGCAGATAAGCAATCATCTTAAGCCGGACGTCTTCAAAAAAATGTCAGATAAAAAGCTGCGGAAATATGCGGAGGCTTTCAATATTAGTGTGGAAGATCTTAAAACAATGCAGGTACATGAAGAATGAATTTAGTCATATCCAGGCTGCGCATTGTGAAAATGGCGTTACTGTAAATTTACTCAGGACAATAGGTGTTGAAAAAATTACAGAGCCACTTGCTTTTGGAATTGGCTCCGGACTTTTTTTTGTTTACATCCCTCTTCTCAAATTAAACAACGGACCGGCAATCGCTTTCCGCACCATGCCCGGTCTCATCTTTAGCAGAACCTGTAAATCTTTAGGCATCGATGTTACAAGAAAAAAATTCGGCTCAAAGGAAGCTGCTGAAAGTTACCTGATGGAACGTATCAATGCCGGCCAACCGGTTGGTTGCCAGGTAGGCGTTTATTATCTGTCTTATTTTCCAAAAGAATACCGCTTTCATTTTAACGCGCACAATGTGATAGTGTATGGTAAGGAAAAGGATAACTTTTTGATCAGCGACCCGATTATGGAAACGGTTACCAAACTAACCACTTATGAGCTGGAGCGGGTTCGGTTCGCGAAAGGCGCCCTGGCTCCCAAAGGGCAAATTTATTTCCCCAGGGAAGGCACGGTTGTTACAGACGATCAGATCCGTAAAGCAATAAGAACAGGTATCAAAAGAAATATTCGCGACATGCTGCGTATTCCCGGAAACTTCGCGGGAGTGAAAGGAATAAAATTTACAGGGAACAGGATCAAAAAGTGGCGTGACAAACTGGGTCAGCAAAAAGCAGGCTCTTACCTGGCGCAGCTTGTGCGCATGCAGGAAGAAATAGGTACCGGTGGTGGAGGCTTCCGGTACATTTACGCCGCTTTTTTACAGGAAGCATATGCTTTTGATCCTTATAAAGAGTTCCCAGAAATTTCTGAAACATTTACTAAAGCAGGTGACCTGTGGCGGACAGCAGCAGTGCAGGCGGCAGGCATTTATAAAGGAAGAATCGGAAGCCAGCAGGATTTTAATACTATGGGTGATTACCTTCTTGAAATTGCTGAGATTGAGAAACAGGCTTTCACCGCTTTGTCAGCTATAAAATGGCGTTCATGAGCGAGGAAGCTGTGAGCATAAAAGACCTGAATTTCCGTTATGCCGGACAAACAGAAAGTTGTTTTTCAAACCTTACTTTTGATATAAAAGCCGGGGATCGTTTTGGCCTGTTCGGTCCGAATGGCGCAGGTAAAACAACCCTGATGAATTGCATGACGGGCCTGCTTGATTTTCAACAGGGAAGCATCCGGTTGTTAGGACACGAAATCAACCCCCATAAAACATCTGTAAATAAATTTTTCGGCCTGGCGCCACAAGATTTTTCTTTTTATGAAGAATTAAGTCCGGCAGAAAACATGGAATTCTTTGGCGCCTGGGCCGGTTTAAAAAGGTGGGAATCGAAAAGAAGAACCACTGAACTACTGGAAGTGCTGGGTTTAACGGAAGTGAGAAACAAACAGGTGCATCAATTTTCAGGTGGCATGAAACGAAGGGTAAATCTTGCAATTGCCGTAATGCACAACCCGGCGATATTATTCCTGGATGAACCTACGGTTGGCGTGGACGTACAGTCCCGGCATGCTATCATAGCTTACCTGAAAGAATTGAATAGCAATGGCACTACGCTTATTTATACCTCTCACCAGTTAAATGAAGCGGAAGATTTGTGTAATACAATTGCGCTGATAGATGAGGGCAAGATCATCGCACATGATAAGCTCAGTCATCTGTTGTCAGAACATAGTCAGGATGGATTGGAAGGGCTTTTTATAAATTTGACAGGCAAAGAATATAGAGACTGACAAGTTTTTTTTAACCACTGAGAAAAAGCAAGAGGCTAGGAAGAGGTTACACGGAGACCTCCTCTGTGTAACCTTGGTTAAAAAAAATCATCAAACCAACCATGTACAAACTCAAAGCTACCATCATAAAAGACCTGCGCATTCTTACCCGCGATAAAGTGGGCCTGACGCTGATGTTTATTATGCCGGTTGTACTTGCGATAATTATAACCGCTGTTCAGAACAGTACTTTTGAACTGGTGAATGACAACAAAGTGCCTTTGCTGCTTTCTAATAAAGACAAAGGTGAATCAGGCAAACAACTTATCGAAGCCATTGACAAGATTGGCATGTTCAACTTAAAGCAGCTTACCGGTGAGCAAAGCGAAAAGCAGGTCATAGAAAGAATGCAGGCTAAGGATGCGCTGATAGCTATTGTGATTCCTGCCGATTTTTCTGCAAAGATTCAAGCCACCGCGAAGAATATTGCCGGCAGGGCTTTAAACCAGTTTGGGCTAAACGCCGATAGTGGCAAGGGTTCTGGCAAGATAGATCCGCTGACGATGTATTACCACCCTGTTCTACAGCGATCTTTCCGCAGCTCGGTGGAAGGTGCATTACGCAGCGCTTTGCAGCTGGTGGAAAGCAGGCAGATAGTAAGGAACCTTTATTTTTCTATAAATGAAAAACAGCTGCCGGCATCCCTTGAAGACGACATTGTGAATAACCAGGTGCTCATCAACGAGGTACCGGTTTCAAAAGATGGTAGTAAAAGAATCCCCAATGCCACGGAACATAACATTCCGGCATGGACAATATTCGCGATGTTCTTCGTAGTCATCTCTTTAGGGAGCAGCGTGGTAAGAGAAAAAAGGAATGGTAGTTTCGTCAGGCTCAAAACTTTGCCTACCAGTTACCTGGTAGCGTTGATTTCAAAGCAGCTCACCTACCTGGCTGTTACCATGTTGCAAACGGCAGTGATATTCGCCATCGGCGTTTGGCTGTTTCCGCGTATGGGTCTGCCACGCCTGAACCTGCCGTTAGATATAACAGCATTGGTTATTGTTTCCCTGATTTGCGGATTGTGTGCGGTGAGCTATGCCATTTGTATCGGGGTATTTGCGCAAACACAAGAACAGGCGAATGGCTTCGGCGCTGTATCCATCGTTATCATGGCCGCCATCGGTGGCCTGTTAGTACCAGGTTTTGCAATGCCGCATTCTTTTAATTTAGTGATGAAGATGTCTCCCCTCCATTGGTGCCTGGAAGCTTTTTACGGCCTGTTTCTCGAAGCGGGAAAATTAAGAGATGTAATGATGAATATAATACCTTTATTAATAATGATCGTTTTGATCCAGCTAATAACGCTCTGGGGACTTAAACGTAAAAACCTGATTTAATTACAGAATGGAAACAGCCGAATTAAAACAGCAGCTAAAAAAACAGGTAGTGGTGTTTCTTAACCTGCTTTCAGTAAAGCCTGAAGATATCAAAGATGACGAACCACTGTTCGGTACCGGGCTTGGACTTGATTCTATAGATTCCATCGAACTGATTGTGCTGCTAAGCCGCGAATATGGAATTACAATCCATGATCCTAAGGAAGGTCGTAAAATACTGGTTGATATTAATACCATGGCTGATTACGTTGAAAAGAACAGAACCAAATAGATCACTTTTATAATCTCTTATTATTTGAGCCGCATATTTGTTACAGGAATCGGAGTGATAAGTGCTATCGGAAACTCCTTAGCTGAAAATCGCCTGTCATTGATGGAAGAACGATGCGGTATCGCTGTTTTGGAAATGTTTGATTCCAAGTATGCAGGTAGTCTGCCGGCAGGAGAAATTAAAATCAGTAATAAAGATCTTAAAGAAAAACTGTTTGTCACTGAACCCGGTGTTACCCGAACCACACTGCTTGCCTTACATGCTTTTGAAGAAGCCGTGAAGGACAGCCAGCTGCGATCAGCTGAAATTACTTCGGACGACACGGCCCTTATTGGCGCCACCACGGTAGGTGGTATGTGCTTAACGGACGAATTGTATCGTGACGCTAACACAGACTCCAAGGGCTCTGAGTATCTTTCTTCATACGACTACGGATCCGTAAATATGTATTTACAATCCCGCTATTCGATGAACGGAATTATCAATACAATTAATACAGCCTGTTCTTCTTCTGCCAATGCAATTATGTATGGTGCAAGACTTATAAAAAACGGACTGGCGAAAAGAGCCATCGTCGGCGGGGCTGATAGCCTTTCAAAATTTACTATCAACGGATTTAACGCGTTGCATATTTTATCAACGGAAACCTGTATCCCTTTTGACCGTGATCGCAAAGGATTGAATTTAGGAGAAGGCGCCGCTTTTCTCGTATTGGAAAAAGAGGAAGATTGCTCTGGCAAGAATCTTTATGCGGAAATTTCCGGCTATGCTAATACCAATGATGCATACCATTCTTCCTCCTTATCGGCAAATGGTGACGGGCCTTACCTCGCTATGCAGGCGGCGCTTGCTTCAGCAAACATTCAGGCGGATCAGGTTGATTTTATTAATGCACATGGTACCGGCACAGAAAATAACGATGAGGTGGAAAGTCGTGCCATGCTTCGGTTATTTAGAACGCTACCTGCATTTGCTTCGTCGAAATCTAATACCGGTCATACACTGGGTGCGGCCGGCGCCATTGAAGCGGTGTTCAGTATTTTAAGTCTTGCTTACCAGGAAATTTACCGCGGGCTTAATTTTAAAAATCCTATTGAAGGTACAGGGCTGATACCGGTGTTGGCTTATAAAAAAATGTTTTTGCAGCATGTGATGACCAACTCGTTTGGTTTCGGCGGCAATTGCAGTTCCCTGATTTTTTCACAGGCCTGATACTATGTTTTATATCCATCAGCATACTTGCATCTCCCCGCAGCAAACTTATATAAATACTAATCTTGAGCTATTGGTAGAGTCAGTAGACAATCAACTCAAAGTAATTGAACCAGGGTATGAAAGTATTCCCCCTGCCGTTCTCCGCAGGATGGGAAAAGCCGTAAGAATAGCGGTAGGAGCGGCTTTATCACTGTTACAAAATACAACAACCGATGGCATCATCATAGGTACCGCTAATGGTGGAATGGAAGACTGCTTTAAATTCTTAAACCAGCTTATCAGGTATGAAGAAGGAATGCTTACACCCGGTAACTTTGTTCAAAGCACCGCCAATGCAATCGCTGCACAAGTAGGATTGCTTACGAAAAACCATGGATATAATGTAACGCATGTTCACAGGGGACTGGCATTTGAGAACGCGATGCTTGATGCTGCTATGATGACAAAAGAAAAGCCCGGAAAAAATTACTTACTGGGAGCAGTAGACGAAATTTCTTCTTTTAATTATAATATTGATTATCTGGCAGGATGGTATAAAACAGAAAATATTTCCGGCAGGGATCTGTATAAAACTGATAGTAATGGCAGCATTGCCGGAGAAGGCGCGGCAATGTTTATAGTTAATAATATAAGCACGGCCGCTAACGCTTATGTAAAAGATGTAAGCATGCTGCATGCTGTTAGCGAAGAAACCGTGGCGGCGAAGTTGCAATATTTTCTAAAGGAAAATTTTAAGGATGATGAAAAACCAGACCTCCTGATTTCAGGTGAAAATGGTGATAACCGGTTGATTAAATTTTACAACACATGCGAGTCGTTAATACCCGAACATACAGCCATCGCACGTTTTAAGCACATGAGTGGTGAATTTGCCACAGCCTCCGCGATTGCCCTATGGCTTGGCTGTTACATATTAAAGGAACAGGTAGTGCCGGTACACATGATAAAAAAAAATTCCTTTGCCACGGAAATAAAAAATATTTTGATTTATAATAATCACAAAGGTGTTCAGCATAGTTTTATATTGCTGTCGAAGCCTTAAAGTAACCACGAAGTAAACACCAGATATAATGAAGATAATACACATCGGGGGACCCCTCTGTGTAACCTCTTCTTCCATCTCTTGTTTTTTCTCTGTGGTTATAAAAAAGTAATTCGAGGGAATCCAAATCAACATGAGAAAATATAAAAACGTACTATTCTACACAATCGTCATGGGTAGTTTTTTATTACTGATGTTCTGGATGGCACGCCTGGGTAAAAGCCTTGAAACAAATAAGGTCACAACAATTGTAGAAAGCGACTTAAATTTAATACAAGTTACGCGTAATAGTTTCTTGCTCAACCTGAGTAATCCCGTATCAATACTATTATTACAAACAATTGCAATACTCATTGCCGCACGAAGCTTTGGATTTTTATTCAGTAAGATCAGGCAACCTTCTGTCATAGGTGAAGTAGTTGCCGGAATATTTTTAGGACCATCTGTATTAGGTTATTTATTTCCGGCATATACAAATTTTCTTTTCCCTAAAATTGCTTTACCCGTATTACAATTATTCAGTCAGCTGGGTTTACTACTTTTTATGTTTGTAATCGGAATGGAGCTTGATCTGAAAGTTTTAAAACAAAAAGCACGTGCCGTTATTATTATAAGTCATGCAGGCATCATTATTCCTTATGCCTTAGGGGTGGTGCTTGCTTATTTTATTTATAAAGAATATGCGCTGCCGAATATTAATTTTTTATCGTTCGGATTATTTATTGGCATTGCGATGAGCATCACCGCTTTTCCGGTGCTGGCGAGAATCTTACAGGAACGTAGCATGAGCAGAACGCGTATTGGAAGCATGGCGCTTGCATGCGCGGCCGTTGATGACATCTCTGCGTGGAGCATCCTGGCTGTGGTTATTTCAATAGTAAATGCCGGCTCTTCTTATGGCGCACTATTTACTATCCTGTTGACCATAGTTTTTATATTAGTAATGTATAAGGTCATAAAACCCTTGCTTCAAAAAATCACCCGGGTATATACTCATACGGAAAACATAAGTCTCTCTGTCGTTGCGATTATGTTTGGAGTATTGTTAGTATCTTCTTACCTAGCGGAAATAATCGGTATACATGCGTTGTTCGGGGCATTCCTCGCTGGTGTGATCATGCCTTCGGATGTTAATTTCCGCAGAATACTAACAGGTAAAGTGGAGCATGTTTCTTTGGGGTTACTCTTACCATTGTTTTTTGCTTTCTCCGGATTAAGAACGCAGTTGGGATTATTGAATACCCCCCATGCATGGATGATATGTAGCGCTATAACCGGTATTGCCATCCTTGGAAAGTTTGGCGGTAGTTTGTTTGCGGCTAAATTTGTTGGCGAAACATGGAAAGATAGTTTGATACTTGGAGCCCTGATAAATACCCGGGGTCTTATGGAACTGATTGTATTGAATATTGGTTACGAACTGGGGGTACTCAATGCGGAACTATTTACCATGATGGTTATAATGGCGCTGGTAACTACTTTTATGACCGGCCCTGCTTTGGATTTAATCAGTCGATTTTCAAAAATTTCAGCTGGCAATAAGTCTGTGCCATTACCTGTAAATGGAGAGGAATAGTTTTTGCATATATTTATGCAATATAAATTCTTTAAATTTTTTAGTATAGGAATTGGCAATTTTTTTTATTTTGGAGGGCTAAGTCAAAAATTTAACATCAAACTAATCAAATGAAAAATTCAGTAATATTGTTAGTATTTTTTTTAATTGCAATAGTTAATGCTAAGGCACAAAAAAATATGGCTAAAGGAAGCGATTACACATCCGCGATCGGTGGACGTTTAGGAGTTCCCATATCATTCAGTTATAAACATTTTATTACAAAAGCTGGTGCATTAGAAGGCAACGCGGGTTTTGCCCATGAAAGTTACGGATTTAATTATTTCAGAATTGGCGGGATGTACCAGCATCACTTTCCAATTGCACCTGTTGAAGGGTTGAAATGGTATGTTGGAGGAGGCGCTTTTATCGACTTCTATTCTTATGACAACTACGCCCGTAATAATAAATATTCAAAAACATCACCAGGAATAAATGGTGTAGGAGGTATTGACTATAAATTTAAAACCGTTCCATTAAATTTAAGTGCCGATTGGACCCCATCCATATTTTTAGGACGTGATTTATATTATAGTGCTTTCAGACCAGGTTATGGAGCGGTATCAGTGCGATATGTTTTAAAATAATTATTTATAGTTTTACCTATATAAGCCGCAAATATTTTGTGGCTTTTTTTTGTGCGCTAAGTGAATTAATTATATATGCACAATAGTATATTTTAATACAGTGTTTTTACTTCGGGTTAAAACAAAAATCTTAATTTGTTTCCATCCCATCAATAAATAAATATATGAAAGGAAGGTTACTGAAATTATTGTTACCATTAGTACTGATAAACATTACCGCTCAGGTAACAGCTCAGGACCAAGATGAAGATCTTCAGTATAATAAAACAGTGCCGGTAGGGATGCAGTTTCAGAATGATGTAAAGGCGCTGGCAAAAAAACCGGTTATCCTATCATCCTTCAAAAAAATTATGGATATGGAACCGGAGACTTATAAAAATCTGATAACGCTTACTGAAATTCCCGCGCCTCCTTTTAAAGAACAAAAGAGGGCTGATAAGGTAAAGGAAATGATAAACGCTATTGGTGCAGATTCAATATGGACAGACGCTGTAGGTAACGTGATCGCTTTAAAAAAAGGCAGGTCAGGTAGAAGAACCGTAGTGCTTGATGCGCATCTTGACACTGTTTTTCCGGAAGGGACCAACGTTACCGTGAAACACAAAGGAGATACATTGATGGCACCGGGTATTGGTGATGATACACGCGGACTGGCTGTGCTGCTTGCTGTAATGAAGGCCATGAAAGAAGCAAAGGTCAGCGTAGAGGCGGATGTTTTATTTATAGGAGCCGTAGGTGAAGAAGGCTTGGGCGACCTGCGTGGAGTGAAACAATTATTTAAACCCGGTGAGCGGAAAATAGATGCTTACATTGCCATCGATGGTGGTGACATTGGCGGCATCACCTATGGTGGCGTTGGTTCACACCGGTATCGCATAACCTTTAATGGTCCGGGCGGACATTCGTATGGAGCATTCGGACTAGCTAATCCGCATAACGCTGCGGCAAGAGCGATTACTTATTTCATCAACGCGGCTAATCCGTACACCCGTACCGGTGTAAAGACAACGTACAACGTTGGCGTGACCGGCGGGGGCACTTCAGTAAATGCTATTCCATTCGAGTCGTGGATGGAAGTGGATATGCGCTCGGAAAGCCAGGATCGGTTAAGCGGCATAGATACATTGTTACAGGTGGCTATAAGAAAAGCTTTGAAGGAAGAAAACAATATGAAAAGAAGTGGCCGGGATCTTACAGTGACAGCTAAACTGGTTGGTGACCGGCCGTCGGGTGTGCAGGAAACAACATTACCACTGTTACAAAAGAGTATGGCCACCGCCATGTTCTTCGGCGCTAAACCCAGGCTGGATATCAGTTCTACAAATGCTAACATGCCTATATCCAAAGGGATCCCGGCAGTAACCATCGGCAGGGGCGGTAACGGTGGCGGCGCACATTCCTTAAATGAGTGGTGGATAAATGATAAAGGATACCTGGCTATCCAGAATGCTCTGTTGTTGCTGGTGTCTGAAGCTAAGCTGGCGGAATGAAGACGTGTAGTGTATATTTTTTAAGCCGTGTTAAGTTACTGTTCATTGACATAAGGCAGGCTCTTTTAAAAAGGTTAGCTTTTGTGCGTTGGTTTTGTGTGCCTTGCAAATGTGCCTGACCTGGCACTTCGGCTAAAAATTGTCGTCTCCTTTCAAAAAGTCCTCTGCTAACATTTTTGCTTGCGTAATTACTGTGTCAACTGCTTTCTCCTGTAGGTCTGGTGGGTAACCATGTAAGCGTAAAATTCTGCGAATGTTTCGTCTTAATCCTGATTGCACACTTTCTTTGATTGTCCAGTCAATTGTCGTGCTGCTGCGTACGGTTTTTAGAAGTTCTCGCGCAATGTGTTTCAGTGTCTCGTCACCGAGAATTGAAACGGCACTATTGTTTACTTCCAATGCTGAATAAAAAGCATACTCTCTGTAATCCAGTCCAAGTTTTTCGCCTTTCTTGTCAGCGGCTTTAATTTGCTCTGCAAAAGGAATAAGGACTTTCTCTAAAAACTCAACAGTGTCAATCATGCCATTGTGATAACGTTTGATAGCATCTTCCAGCATTTCAGAAAATTTCTTGCTTTCTACCAAATTTATCTTTGTCCGTTTTTTGATTTCGTCTTTAAGTAATTTCTTCAATAGCTCAACAGCCAAATTCTTTTGTGGTAGGTCTTTTAGTTCTTGTAAAAAGCGTTCATCTAAAATTTCAATGCTCGGTTTTTTCAAACCTGCTGCATCAAATACATCAATTACTTTGTCGGCTGTAATGGCTTCCGAAATAATTTGCTTGATTGCTGTTTCAATCTCCTCATCGCTTTTACCGCCTTCGTTACGGTCTGATATTTTTACCAGTCTTGTTTTGATGGCTTGAAACAATGCAACATTATCACGAATAGCAACAGCCTTTTCATGCGGAACGGAAATAGCAAAGGCTTTCAATAAGTTTGCAGTATTCTGTATAAAACTTTGTTCGCCGTTTTCCTGACTGAAAATATAATCAACAATTATGGGAATGAATTTTAGTTTTTCTTCCGGCGAAAGGGTAAAGAATTTCTTCCAATCAAAATGTCTTAACTGGTATTCATTAGCTTCATACAATTCTAACATTTTAGCAACCGCTAATTCCTGGTCAAGTGTTGGTTTACCTTCGCCACCACTTGCGGTGTATTCTGCCAAAGCATGTTTCAGTTCTTGTGCAATTCCTAAATAGTCAACAACCAAACCGCCTTCTTTTCCTTCTGTGAAAACACGGTTTACTCTTGCAATGGCTTGCATTAAACTGTGTCCTCTCATCGGTTTGTCAACATACAATGTATGCAAACAGGGTGCGTCAAAACCAGTGAGCCACATATCTTTAACAATTACCAGTTTCAAATTGTCGGTTGAATTTTTCAAACGTTCACCAATAGCTTTCCTCCGTGATTTGTTGCGAATATGCGGTTGCATGTGTAAAGCATCGCTTGAAGAACCCGTCATTACAACTTTTAATGTTCCGGTTTCATCTTCAACTGAATGCCATAGCGGTCTTATTTTAATAATGGCTTCATAAAGTTCAACACATATTCTTCGGCTCATGCAAACTATCATGGCTTTGCCATTTAAAACAGCATTGCGTTGTTCAAAGTGGTAAACTAAATCTTCTGCAATTTTCCTAATGCGATTTGGATTACCAACTATCGCTTCAAGCCTTGTCCATTTGGCTCTTAACTGCTGACGGTTGGTTAGTTCTTCGCCTTCGGTGAGTTCTTCAAACTGTTCATCTAATTTTACTTTTTCATCTTCTTCAAAATGAACTTTAGCTAACCGGCTTTCGTAAAAAATTGGAACAGTTGCATGGTCGTCAACAGCTTGCTGAATATCGTAGATGTCAACATAGTTGCCGAAAACTGCCTGTGTGTTTCTATCAGTACTTTCTATGGGTGTTCCTGTAAATCCAATAAACGAAGCATGAGGCAAAGCATCACGCAAGTGTTTGGCAAAGCCATCTAAAAAATCATATTGACTGCGGTGTGCTTCATCGGCAATCACCACAATATTGTTACGGCTGCTTAGTGCTTTTATTTCTGCTCCTATATATTCAACGCTTGGTTCTCTCAGCTTATTCCCCTCTTGGGCATCTGCAAGGTCTGCCCCAATTAGGTCTTCATCTACAGGCATGAACTTTTGAATAGTAGTAAACACAATGCCGCCCGAAGCCACACTAAGCAATTTTCTTAAATGTTTTCTGTCTTCTGCCTGTTGCGGTTCCTGCCTTAAAAGTTGCTGGCAATTTGTAAATGTTTCATACAGTTGG
>Ga0123336_10003707_pt1 | contig 12644 bp, 15 predicted proteins | sample SSSSmetaG_FD_96466 | JGI IMG/M metagenome (GOLD analysis project Ga0123336, IMG submission 96466) | Glacier valley bacterial and archeal communities from Borup Fiord, Nunavut, Canada, to study Microbial Dark Matter (Phase II) - ​SSSS metaG | ecosystem: Environmental > Aquatic > Freshwater > Ice... | reverse complement strand
TTTATTGCGACTAACATTTATTGATTTTATTGGCAATGTTATATCTTTTTTATCAATTCCTAAAACATAGGCACCTAAAACATATATTAATTTATTATCAATTGTAATAGCATAATTAGTATCATTTCCGTAACTAGCAGGGAGTGTTGCAACTAATGAGTAATTTGTCAAATCCAAATTAGGTGTTGGAAATTCAAAGACATTGGTTTCTGTTTGTGAACTGGCAAAAAGATAAAAACCATTATTTGATTTAATCATTGCTATATTAGGATAATTATAAACAAATTGCCAACTCATTCCTAATTCAGCTATTGTCCAAGTATCACCATTATTTGAACTTTTGGCAATATGTAATTCAGAGCTACCATAATCATCAGTACAACAAATAAAAATATTTCCCTCGTTGCTTACAAATGGCATTTTACTTATTCCTGAATAATACTGTCCAGCACCTATGCCAACATCAAAAGTATGCTTGAGTATCCATGTTATTCCTTTGTCATCTGAAATATAAATACAAAATGCTTGACCTCTAGAATCAAATGGCAAATTGAATTGACCAGTAGCCAATATCCACCTATTGTTTATAATTATTGGAATACCAGTCATATTATCGCTAATATCGTAAATCGCATATGTTGCTGTAAAATTTAAAGTATTAACCGTAGAATACAAAACCCAATCCCCACCATTCCCAGAAGGCGATTTGTAAATATAACTTCCTGAATTAACGCTCGAAGCTATTCCGCTATCGGAAAATGTCATGTATAATTCAGTTCCAATATTGCAAACTGTTGCAAATACATAATCTCCATAGCCTGTTATTCCTGTCGTTGTCCATACTACGCATGAATTGTTAATTTTTATCAAATCGTCAAAACTGCATTCAGATTCTTGTACAACCTTATTGACTACTTTACAAACAATTATTTTGCCGTTTGCTTTTTTTGCAACACTTATATTACCCGCAACTGTTGTTGATGGTGAAACCCAAGCGTTTGCTGACGTCCAATCATAAGAGTTTGCTGGCATTGTATCAACCGTCACCTCGCAAGATGGCTTATTTGCGCCTATCATACTCCTTGATTTTAGAAGTGTAGCAACCTCTGCTGGTATCTCTCTCACGCTACACCTCCACTAGAGTTATGCTGTATTCTATTTTCGAAGAAAAGGTCTTCATGCTTTTTGGCTTAAAATCAAAAATAATCATTGTCATGCTAAAACCATTAGCACCTTCAAATGTCTTTTGAGTTTTTTCAATGTAGTCATCAAGCAAGGCCTGGTATTCTGCGTATGTTTTCACATAACCATCAAAAGCAACTTGATACCGACCTCTTCCGCCTTGTTGCAATACAGTTGCAGGAGCTATATTATTAGCTCCCGGTAGAATACTTATAACATTTATGACAGAATCAGCAAAAGGCAATAAGTAACTGTCTTTTATTACATTTAGATTAGTTGTTCCCCATTTCATTGTATCGCCTCCTATCCTATTGGTATCAGAGAGGTCCTGTTTGGAATCCTTCTATTATCACTTGTTATATTATTTGTTATTTGTTGCTCTACGACTGCTACAAGTTCGCCTCTACTGTTAACACCTTCAACTCTAATAGTACCCGTATGATTTACGTTTGATGAACCTTGTCGTAATTCATCCCTTAATAAATATCTGAGATCATCGAGTGCTCCAACAAATTCAGGCCTTTTTTCTCCAACACCAATAATACTTGGACTGTTAAAAATGGCACCTTTGTCATACCACTCAACTCCTAGAGTTGGCATTGATGGAGGGCTTAAGCTAAATTCACCTTGTATATCAAAATGCGGTAACTTAATCTCAGGTAGTTTCCATTCAAAGTCAAATAAGTTTGATATTTTTTCTTTTAATGAGACAGCCCTTTCCTTTATGATGTCCCAGTTTTTATAAAGCAAAACTCCTATTGCTATTACAGCGCCTATTGCCAAAACTACCAAGCCAATAGGAGATGTTAGAAACGCGAATGCAGCACCTAACCCTGTTGTTACAATAGTAGCTCCTGCTGCAATTGCACCCCATAAAGTCATACCGCTTGCTAATAAAGCTTGTTGAATATTAAAAGCAATTACAAGAGCTGTTATAGTTCCTACCGCAACACCCAGCAATGTCAATTTTGTTGAGTTTTCATCTATCCATTGCGGCAACTCTTTTAATCCATCAATCAATCCCTGTACATTTGGTAGTATTTCTGCAAACTTTTCTCCGAATGTTCCCAATATCCCAGATTTTAAATTGTCTATTGTATCTCCAAAACTATCTAATCCTGCAACGGCTTCATTACTCATTACCGCCCCATTATCTCTTGCTTCTTGAGATAGTCTTGCAAGCTCGTCACCGCCTGCCTTAATCATTGGATTCATTTCCATAGCAGACTTACCAAATAAAGTCATTGCAAGTGCATCTCTTTCAGTTTCGTTTCCTACGCCATTCAACGCAGTAAAAGCGTCATTCATAACTTCTTCAGAACTTTTTAACTGTCCATTACTATCTAATACATTTATACCTAATGCTTTAAACGCATCTGCCTGCGCCCCAGTTCCCTCTCTTGCAGCATCCATAGACTTAGTTAATTTAGCCTGAGCACCTGTTATAGTGTCAAGTTCAACTCCTAAATTACCTCCGGCATAAGCTAACTCCTGCAGTCTTTCTGCAGACAACCCAGTAACGTCAGATTGTCTCTGCAACTCGTCAGCATTTCCTATTGCAGCATTAGCCATTCCTACAAATGCAGCTCCTAAGGCTGCTCCTGCTACAGCTGCAGTTTTAGCTATATTTTTCAGATTTTTAACTGCATCATCCTTCGATAAAACACTATCTGTCTTAGCTGCCTGATCTTCTAATCCGTTTAGGCTTTTCTCAGCCGATTTCGCTTCGTTTCCCATTTCGTCAAGCTCTTTATTGTTGTTATTGAGCTCTCTCTCCATGTTATTTAGATCTGCAGTAGCCTTGTTGACTGCCTGCCTCCAACCTTGAGTAGCCTTGTCATTATCACCATACTTGTCAGCTGAGGACGATAAACCTTTTTCCAACTCAGATAACTTGCTTTTCTGCTCTCCAATCTGTTTATTTAATACTTTATTTTTAGCAGTTAGAGACTCCGTGCTTTTTTCGTTCTTGTCGAACTTAGAAGTAACTGCCATCATTTCAGTTCCAAGCGTTTTTAAATTAGTATTTATGCCTGTTATTGCTTGTCTAAACTCCGCTTCACCTTCAATTCCTATCTTGGGGCCTATGTCATAACTCATATTTTCTACCTCCTTCCATTAAAATGGGATGACATCATCCAATGTTGCTTCCGTTTCCATATCAATGTATCTAATACCCTTGTTAGTCATTGCCATCTCTAAATCAAAATCATTTTTATAGGCTTGATACAATAAACTAAATTTTCTTAATGTCATATGTCCAACTCGTTTTTCCGTAAAACCCATTTTCTTTCCCATAAATAAATGCCACGCAAAATCTATCAAGTCTGAATCTTCGTTCCCTTCTAGATCTGCGTGGTCAGTTCGTTTTTTGAGTTGTCTACTCTTGTACTGTCAACTGTTAAGTTTTTAATAGTCTTGCTGATTTCAGCCATTCCTACAGCCGAAAGCAGTCGACCGATTTGTTTTGATGTTAGAAATTGTTTTTTTTCTGCCTTTTCCTCATTTTCTATATCAATACCTTCGTTAATGCACGCCTCCAAAGTCCAGATTATATCTTTAATCTTTGGCTCTAATGCCTTAACTATTTCTTTTCCAGTTTCTTCATCAATTACTTTTTCAGTTGGCTGTAACGCCTTTCCCCACTCGTTCATACTTCCGAATTTATCCTGGATTGCTTCCATGACATTGTATGTAAATGCCAACGGGTATTCTTTGTCATTCGCGGTAATGTGTTTAACTATATCTAACATGATTTCCTCCTGATTGAAAAAAAGAAGGTGGATTTCTCCACCTATTAAGCTGTAATAATATATTCGTAATTTGCAATTTTAGAGTCAGTATTTCCACCCTTGATTGCAACTGCTCTTAACATTGTAGTTGCAGCAACACTAATTGCTGTACTATAAAGAGTGCCGTTTGTTGCCGTTGGAGTTGTACCATTAGTCGTGTAATGAATAGCTTCTCCTACTCCTGCTGTCAATGTTACTGATTGAGCTACTGCATAAGTTCCAGCTGCTACACTTGCTATTGGAGTTACGCAGATAGGAGTTATACCAGCTTTCCCATCAAGCCATGCAATAGCTGTAGCTTCTGTATCAAATACTTCTTCGTTTTTCCAGTTTCCGTTGATATCTTTCATTATGATTCCTTCAATGACTGGCGTTTTAAAGGCAATGGTTTCACCTTTTGTTTCTGTTTCATCATCTGGTTCCGCAAATTGAACTTTCTTAAACCAAATTGCTCTCCATTTATCAACACCATTCCTTCTTATCCTGCCATAAAAACCATGCCCTACCTGTGGAGACTTATCGCTCTCATTTGCAGTCATTTCACCATTTAAAATGGCATGTCCCAAGAGCACTGACTGAACGTCATGCGGAAATTCATTAATGCCAAGAGTTTCAGTGCCACTGATAAAGCTCTGGTCTAACTCATCAATATCATCATCCGCATATAACGTAACATTATTTTTATTAATCTTAATACTTGCACTTATTGCCTTTGCTATAACAGCTCCTGCCGTATAAACAGGAGAGCCGGTAGCATCGGAATAAAGCGCATAGACCGGATGTTTTAATCCTATTTTTTTCATTTAATTCCTCCTACTCAAATAATATTTTTATTTCTTCATCACATTTTTTCTGCATTTCTTCCAAGGCTTTTTTCTTAGATCTGTTAACTGCAGTCCTTACAAAAGGTCTTTTTTTTCTAACTGATGAACCGCTTTCTATAGCTCTGGCTAAAAGTGGATTCGGTAAGCCTTTAGGATATTTCTTACTTGGATAGCTACCATAACCGTCAAATCCTATTTTCGTATTAACATTTCCAGCATTGTCTATGTCTGGTTTAGTAATTCCAAGACTATCTGATAAATCCTTAAGTTCCCCATACGGAGTAACGTTGAAAATTTCACCATCTTTTAAATGTTTAAGATTATCAATTGGTAGACTTTGTAGTCCTTTTCTTATTTCATCTGCAACTGGCTGAGCTCCGGCCATGACTACATCTTTGGCAATTTCTACCGACATTTTACCAAGCTTAGATAATTGCAACGCTAATTCATCGGTTCCTTTAATTGTCATTTTAGCCATTACAACACCTCGAAAATCCATTCGTAATGAATATAGCCTGTTTCCTCTTCATGCTGAATTGAATTTAAACGCCAAGCAATCTCAACTGAATTAAGTTTATCCTGGATCAATTCGAAATTAGAATCAAATTCGGTTTTTGTAAAATAATCAATGGTACCTTGTATCACCTGATCCGTCTTTGTGTCATCTGCATTGCTCGAATCAGCTTCACCATCCTCTGCCCAAACAATATACTTGTCAGGCTTTTTAAACGCCTTATAATGAAATGTATCAGGAAGAACTGTCTTTAACAAATTTCCTAAATCAGCTAAATGCATATTCCGCCTCCAATCTTTCTAAAGACAAATCCATAACTGGAGGATCTACATCTTGCGGGCATTGAATTTGTATAATTTTATATTGCTTGCCGTCGTTGGGGATGGCCACGTCTTGAGTAGATACAGAGTTAATCCTTGGTACTCTCAATATTTGTTCAATTTTAACCTGGTTCTGCATGGCTGTATAAAACCTGCTCATTCCGACAGTTCTTTCTTCATAATGCAAGGCACTAGCCTTTATTTTCAGACCTTCCTTTGGTAGTTTACCCGACTCAGCTATATTTTCTACAGAATAAATATTAACTACACCATCATTAAACGATTGTGTCAGGGTTGGCAATTTCATAAGCTTCAACCTCCTTAGAAATCTGCAAGGAATTCAATTCATGCGAATAGTTCTTTTGGAACATTTCTAAAGCATTAGAGCGAACATACCTGCAGTAATCCAATAACAGTTCTTTTGGCTTATCGTTTGTCGTATAAACCATTTCAGATCCTGCAATTCTATCTATATATTTGATTCCTCTTTCAATCATCCCGGATACTTTTAAATCCGTAGGTATATCTGTCCATGTTATATCAAGATAATTTTTAACATCATTTAGCAGTCCTTCTGGTAATGTCATTTAATCACCTACTTTAAAGGGAGTTGAGAAGTGAATCTCAGCTCCCTTATTTTTATTCATATTAAGACTTAGTTACTACTACTGTATAAGTTTCAGTTTCTGTTCCGCTTGTCACATCAATTGTTACTGTGTTAGCGCCCGCAGTCCATGTAGCAGCCGCTCCGTTTGCAACAGTAGTTACACCGTTTTTAATTGCTATAGTAGCTTCTCCGTCCATTGATAATGCTGTAAGTGCATTAGTCGCATCAGTAGTTGTTGCCGTGTATACAAATACAGATTTGTTAAATGCAGGAGATAAAGTTGTTAGTGCACCAATCTTAAAGCTTGCTAATCTTGCATCATAGATTGGATAAATTGGTAATGGATCACCTTCTGTATTTGTAACAAACACCTGATGAGCTGCAGGCTTTAATCCGCTAATATCAACATAAATAAATGCGCCGTTGTCCAATGGTTCACCATGGCCATACAACTTAACAAGATAAGTTCTTTCATCTTCAAGAAATTTATATTCATCTGAGTATTCAATCTTTCCTGTTTTAGCTGTACCAATGCCCATGAAATATCTTTTTCCAAGTCCGATTATTGCTTTTCCGGCAGTCAATTGTGTTGATTGTACGACTTTTGTAGGAAATGGAAATACATTATTTACATAAGTACCGTCTGCGCTTCTTACAGTTGTTGCAGGCATAACCTTTGTTAAATAATCGGTAGGGTTTACGACCATAAGCACTTCATTAACTATTCTTGCTTTTCCTTTTGCGTCAACTGCCATACCGCCTATTAATATTCCATAACTAACAGGATCTAAGCTTGTAACTGGAACTGTAGCTTTTAATGGATATACTCCATCTGTTACAACGACGCCAGTACCCACTTGTCTATTCATACCGATAGGCATATCTTTACCTGTTCCATTTACTATAGCTTCTTCTAATCCAAATGCTAGAGCTTCAGCTAATATACTTCTAACATATCTATCCATCCATACTGGACCTAAGTCTAGCATAGATTTTGCAACTGGAAGGAATGCTGATAATTTATGTAAGCTCATGTTGATTTTCTTAAATCCGCTAGTAAGTTCTTTTACAATAGTCGATGTTAAAGTTCCCCAAGTTGCTAATTCAGCGCCATTTGTATTTACGATAAATTCAATTAATCCACTAGTATTCTGAAAATTAATTACATCTAATAAAGGATGAGTAGTTGTTAAATCTTCAAATACTGCGTCGATTGTTGTTATAGGTAATACAACATCTAACTCTGTAAGAGCTTGTTGAGGATTAGAAGATCTCATTGCTTCAATAACTTTTTGATAATAGTCATTTTCTTGAGATGTTAATTGTCTAACTCCTCTGCCAACCAAAACATTAGTATCAGCTGCTTGTACTAATCCTCTTGCTTCTTCCATGACTGCTTCCTGGTTAATTTCTGATAGCTCATTCCATGCTTGAGCCATTGCTTCCATATTGTCATCTTTCTGTGCTTGTGCTATTTTATTTAGAGCATCAGTTTTTCTTTGTTGCAATAAGTCTTTGTTCTTCATTGCAAAATGTTGTATTTGTAATTTTAATATACCGTTTTTCATATTGTTATTTCTCCTCTTCTATTTTTATTTGATTTAAAAATCTGTTTACCATACTTTCTTTCGGTGTTTCTATTACGGACGTTGGCTCTGGTGTTTTTAGAATCGGCTCAATAACTAATTCTTTAAATTGAGCTGTCAAGGCTTTGCTGTAACTTAACTGTTGCTCTAATGTTTTATTCATTTTTTGCAACATTTGATTTGCTTCATTCAAATCAACTTCTTGCCCTAATACCTCATCACAAAAACCATACTCAAAACATTGTTGAGCTGTAAGCCATGTCTCAGCTTCTAGCAATTCAATTAATTTTTTCTCTGTAATTTTGCCATTAGACTTTGCTAAATAAGCTTGCCTATTACCTTCCATTATTACGTCTAAATCATCTGCAGCCTTTCTTAATTGTTTAGAGTTTCCCCAAGCGCCATTTAAAGCGTTGTGAATAAACATCATTGTATTACGTGGCATTACAACTTTATCCCCTGCCATTGCAATTGTTGCAGCAACACTGCATGCAAAGCCATCTACATGTACAACTTTTTGTGCTAGATGCCTTTTTAATTGAGTATAAATAGCAGTTCCCTCAAATACGCTACCACCGTAGCTATTAATATAAATATTAATTAGTGTTGCATTAGGATATTTAGCTAATTCCTCTCTGAAATGATTTGCCGATGTCTCGCTTACAATATCTACACCATTCCACCAATCATAACTATCACCCTCTACATCACCATAGATATACATTTCTAATGTATTAGGCTCTACCGCTTGCTTTAATTCCCATATTTTCTTTGACATCTACTCACCTCCCTCTTTTTTATTAGCTTCTGTCTGTCCATTTGTATCATCTTCTCCGTTTAATGCTGTGAGCAAATCTTCAACGCTGGAATAGTTCTTTGTTATCCAGTGCTGCCATGCCCAAGGTTTGTCAATTACCTGGTCTCCTACAAGTTTTCTGATGTCATTGATACAGAATGCTCCACTTCCTATCAGTTTATCAATTGCTGTAGAAACACTTAAAAGGTCTATATGTTTAATAGCCTTAGTATCAATTTCCAAATATGTGCCCTGACTAAATCCAGAATAACCTGAACGCTTGCGAACAATTTCTTCTTGAAGCATGTCTGTTAATGGATCAACGCAAAATGTCAGGAGATTATTTACGACAGAATCGCCCAGGCTTGCAGTATCACCTTTGAGCATTACTGGCGGTATACCAAATCCCCTGGCGGTGAAATCATAAATATCATCAACCATTGCCTTAATATCCCTGGTGCCCTCATTACTGTAAGTTTTAGAGCCAATATCTGTGTATTTGTATCCATCAAATAACGGCAATACTGCATTATCAGCTTCAAAGAATTTTTTGAATCGCTCGTTCATGAGCTTTTCATATGTATCTTTGAAATTTACTTTACCTTCAGCAATACCATTTACATCTAATATTCCTTTACTGCCTCTTGATTTGCTATAACTGTTTTGTGCATAGCTGATGAGCTTGCCATAACTTTCATACATTCCATTGATTAGCTTTCTAATGTCTTTATTGTTAAGCTTAAAATACATTACTTCGCTCATCGAGAATGTTTTATTAAAAGTAAGATCTTCAACAGTCACACCAGTAAATTGACAATCAAAAAGCGCATAATCTTTTTTTGAAAAACTATCCGCCACTAAAAGCTGCCCATTAGATTCAATTATCAAGCACTCGTTATATTCGTAGAGCTTTGAAATCCATTCATGAATAAACTCGCTTGAATTTTGATTTTTATTTGGTTCAACATTCCATAAATAATATTCCTGTTTTTTTACCTCCTCGTTTTTAAAGTAAGTTTTGAACTCACATTTACTTACTGAGTTCGCGACCAGGTTAACCGCCGTCTGAAATGCTAAATTTCTAATAACAAGCTCTGCCTGAATATTGAAAAACTCTTCCACTTCAACTGCTGTTGGAGTTGGATCACCAGCTAACCTATTCATCAACCATGTTTTTATACTCACATTTTCCCACCTCCTCTCATATTAATAAGTTACTACATCATAATCTGGTGTTTCAGCACTACCGCCATCTCCAAGTTCAGACTCTATGGTCATTGCTGCAACCAAGGCCATAAATGGATCCGTTTTTCTGCTCTTCCCTTCAATCTTGCCATAATAATAATTTCCTGTATCAGTACCTTCTTTTCGTCCCGACAATATCTTCTTTGCATTGTTCACTGCCCAACGCATCAGTGGATTATCTCCCCATGTAAAATTATGATTTATAAAACAGCTTTTAATGACCGGCTCTATCATCATCACATCAGACGGTCTTACAATTTTAATGTTTTTATAATCCTTATAATCAAAACCTATTTTTTTAAGTGACTTAGCTACAAGCGCGTATCTGAAACCATCCAATGCAATTTTAGCTAAATTATATTTTACTGCCTGTTCAGCTATCCATTCAGCAATGTAGTCCGGATTAATTTCTACATCGTCAATAAAAGTAAGCAGCCCTAACTTCTCCCATTCTCTTAAAGGAGCTTTTATTCTAGGCAAATCTAATGAGTGGGTACAAACCCAAGAGTACGTTATCCAATATCTCTTATCGCCAACTCTTATTAGTATTCCAGCACTGGCAAAGTCTGTAATACTAGCATAGTCAATTCCAACCACTCCGTTTTTATTAGAGAGATCAGGAACTTCTCCACCTGCTGCAAGAATGTTATCCCAGGAAGTAACCTCAATCTCTTTATTGCCATCTGGAATATTCATTCTCTTTGTCATAAATGCGCTGAACTGTGAAGGATTGAATTTCCAATCTTCATATTCTTTTCTTATTTCTTCCCTTAAACTTGGCAGGTACTTCAAAGATGGATTTGCCATTTCCCAATTTTTAGGATCATCTACATCTTCTTTTTTATTCAGTCTACAGACAAAAGGCAATAAACCATTATCTGCAATTTTACCTTTTAGTATTTGTTCAGACCTGCTTAAAAGATGATCTAATGGACCGTCTCTTATATCTCCCTGAGTTGTTGCGTATGTTCTTCTAGGATGCGGTTTCTTTCCAAGTCCAGTAGTAAATACATTTATATTTGCATAATCTTCGTATTGATGTATTTCATTAAAAACAACAATACCGGAACGCAATCCATCTTTCCCTTTTGGATTATTTGTCCGGTACTTAATTTTAGACTTAGTTTTTAAATTTACTATTTCTTCTTTATTCCAATAATAATGTTTTTTTAATTTTTTAATTTGCTCTGGACTTTCAAGTCTATTATAAACATCATCAAAAGGAGCTCTTGCCTGCAGTTCACTATTTGCACAAATATCAACATCATAATACTTAATGCCGTTGTACGGAGATGTCAAAGCGAAACTTTCAAATGCAATGTATCCGTCTTTCCCAGCACCACGCCCCAGTAATAAAAATAAATCTGGCCAACGTGGCAAGCCATCAGCTCTATACACGCAGCAATGTAAAGCAAATACAAATTCTTCCCAGTCGAATAATCGCTCATAATCAAAATATTTTATAAGGCTTAAGTATTCTTCAAGCTGCTCATCATCTGTGTGGATATCTTCTGTCTCAAAACACTTTCTAATATGTTCAACTAATAAATGCTGATCTTCGCATGCCTCTATTGCTCCATTTTCCACAGAATAAATATACTGTAAAAGATGTGGATTAATTTTAGAGATCATCTTCCTCACCGCCAGCCTGAGCAGGTTTAATTCCAATCTCCGATAATAATTTTAGCATTTGTGCATTTATTTTTATATGCTGATCTACACTTTCATTTTTTTTATAACCCGACTGACCTCCGCCGTTATTGTAATATGTTCTTACTCCGCGCTCTTTTACATCTTCTGTTAGTAGGCTCTTGGTAATCCACATATTCATGTAGTCTTCTATCAAGTCTGTATAATATTTCCCAACCGTACTATTCCGTTCGAGTTGGTCCAGGAGGTCCTTCTTAATTGCCTTGTACAGTTTTAACCTGGTATATTTTTTATAAGCTTGATTATTGATTTCTTTTTCATTCTCAAATTCTAACTTTTCGTTTTCAGTTTGGACCACCCTACCCACCCCCTCATGTGTGGAGCCTTATCTGTTCTGTATAACCCCCAGCCGAGTTACAAGGTTTTGAATTAAAATGCGTTTTATTTCGACCGGGGGTATATGATTTTATCTCCATACATTTCAATTAGTTCGAGCTTTGTGCTTTTGTTTTTAGCTACAATAAATCCTTTACATTCACTGCAAGTCCTGCCGTCAGATGTCCTACTTGGATATGCAATCAAGGAACCACACTCAGTGCATTTAAATAATATATATTCTTTCATGTTACCACCTCTCAACTGTTAAAGGTTCTTTCTTTTCCTTTTGCCTATAACCATGCACTTCCTCATGGCAATCATGACACAAAGGAACTAAGTTCTTATATTCTATTCCATGAAATATATAAACCTTACTTAGTGCATACCTTGGATGTCTGCGAACATATTGCACATGATGAACAGTATTTGCTTTAGAATAAAATCCTTTGCTCTTACACCTTTGACATTCATCCTTATGATCCTTTAATACTTCCTTGCGTAACTTGCGCCAGTATCTAGAGTTATAAAACTCTTCTAACTTATTCTCTGCAATTAACTTACTAATCCAAGCACCAACTTCATCCTGGTTAAGTACATTCAACATATCACAACCTTGCAATAAAAAAGCACCTACGTTTGTAAGTGCTTCAATTTATAAATTAGTTTCATTTATTCCTTCTTCTTTAATTCCAGCACGTTCTTTTAATTCCTTTTCAAACTTAGTAAGTCCACCGCTGTTTCCTGTTATTT
>Ga0123336_10003697_pt1 | contig 12657 bp, 5 predicted proteins | sample SSSSmetaG_FD_96466 | JGI IMG/M metagenome (GOLD analysis project Ga0123336, IMG submission 96466) | Glacier valley bacterial and archeal communities from Borup Fiord, Nunavut, Canada, to study Microbial Dark Matter (Phase II) - ​SSSS metaG | ecosystem: Environmental > Aquatic > Freshwater > Ice... | reverse complement strand
TGGAAGTTGCCTGTACTTTTTTTAAGAGGATATGGCCTTCCTTATCTTTAAATTCAGTCACTTCATGGCCTTCTTCATCCTTTGTTCTTGTTTTTATAATTTGATTGGCGGGATAATAGATGCCTGCACCATTGGAACCGCCACTTAATTTACCGAAAGGAAAAGATGCATCCGCAGGGGTAAATAACCATTTTAAAACCTCACCCGAAGAAGCCAGATCATAGGATTTTTTTATCGTATGATCGGAAGATAAGTACGTATTCACCGCGTCTGGTTGCCATACTGCACCTGGCGCCCCGCTCTTGATCACGCGACTTAAAGGACTTTGCTCAAAGATTGTTTTTACATAGGGTGATGTGTCATCTGCTATTTTGTCCAGGCTATTATTGTAAAAAGTATATTGATCGGAGGTGGTATAATTCCCGGCATTGCCAACCGCGTTTATTTTATACCACCCATTTTTCTCATTGGAAACGTAGGGAAGAAATTTTACGGAATCTCTGCCAAACCGATCATACATCAGCGGCTGAACAATATCCTTCATCATCGGTGAACCTTTCGTATTGATAGTTTGAATGGGCCGACCCAGCCCATCAAAATACTGGATAGTTTGCATCGTAGAATCAACCATAGTGTTCAACGCCTTATCATAAGACATAATTCCCGGCGCAAGCATTATATTGGAGACAACGTAGTTACGATCAATTGTTCCAAACTGTGGATAGAGCGTATAAGATATTTCAGGTGATAAAATTCCGGATTTAGTAACCGTTAATCGATACGTATCTGCACGGTTTGTAGTTAGCGTTGAGGTTGAACTTTTTGAAACATTGTCACTGTTTATCCAGCTATAGGCATCATATCCCGGTGTGGCTGTAAGGGTTTCCGTAGAACCCATCACGATAGAGGAGTTAGTTGCCGTGATCACCGGCAAATCAAAAACACTCACATCCACGCTGGTGGAAGAACCGACACATCCCTGAGAACTTATCGCCTTAACAGATGCATAACCTGGAGTAGTGGCGTTGACAAGGGGTATATTGTATACTGAAGCGCCTGAAGCTAAGTTGTTGGAGAGGTCATACCAGTTATAGGTGGCACCGGATGGAGCGCCACTGGCTTGCAATGATAGAGTGCCTGGTCCAAAACGTTTGTTTCCGGTCACTGTCAGCGATGCTGAAGGATTCGGATTTATCGTTGCGATAGCCGGTACACCGGGGTCCGGGCTCTCGCAAAAATTAGATGGATTGTAGGAGTAGGCTTTATAGGTCGTAGTAGCATTTACCGAAGGAGTATCGAAATTGGTTCCGGTGCCTAGAATTGCACTGCCACTATTGCTATACCAATGAATTTCGGTTGCATTAGGTCCAACAACAGCCATAAGTCTCACAGATCCTGTACCACATCGCGCTGCTCCTGTCACGTTTAATGGACTACCGGGAGCTGGCAACTGGCTTACCACTGTTACTCCACCTGTATCTTGCGCATCTCCCCATTCACACGTGGTGCCTGAGCCATCACTTGCACGTAAGAAAAGGGAAGTTGAAGAATTGGAATTATATGTATCTCCGCTCCCCAGTAATTTACTCGTACCGTTAGCTGCTGCTTGCCAATACCAGGTAATTCCAGGCGGAGGTGAAGAATTTCGTATCACCCGAACACCACCGCAATAATAATTTTTTGAGAAAGTGGTAGCGGGCGATGCAGGTGAAACAGGATTTATCGTTACCAGTGCAGCCACTCCGGGGTCATTACTTTCACAGCGTGTTACAGAATTATAAGAATAAGCTCTGTATGTTTTTGTTGCTGCAACGATTAGATCAATACTCAATCCAGTGCCAACTATTCCATTTGAATCATACCAGCGTACATCCGTACCATTAACAGGTGAAGAAGCTGTCAAGTGAACTGTCCCAGGACCACATCGACTGACTCCTGTGACTCCGGTAGGGTTCTGCGGCAATGGAAATGGATTGGGTACTGCAAAATCACCAGCATCAAGAGAAGCAATGCTCCATGTATAAGAAGAAGACGTATTTCTTGCGCGCAGGTACAGATGTGTCGATAAACTTATGGAGATATCAGATCCGTTTCCATCAGTGGTGCTTGTACCCGAGGAAGAAGTCTGCCACCACCATTCATATGTTGCACCTTCTGGCGGTAGAGAAGATCGACTAATAACTGAATGACCGCAATAATTAGTTACACTAAAAGTGGTATTCGGCGTAGGCGGCGGAGGGGAAGAAATATTAGTAATCGCCAATGTGCCAACGGTCGTACCTCCGTTTTTAAATTTCAAGGTTCCTGTTGTATATGGCGCTGACCACTGAATGATACCCGTATACGTGTTCCCAATATTTGTTTCTGAAATAACAATCCCATGGGTAGGCATCCAATAAGGGTCGGTATATAATGTTCCGCCATTTATTGTATAAGTATAATTCAATCCTGCAACCACAGAAGCTGGACCCGTGATGCCAGCAGCCTTTACTGCTAGCGGAACAATCATTAACAAAGCGATGATGATATATTTATGCTTCTTCATTACAATGCATTAACAGTATCAATGACAAATTTGAATGACGTACTTTTTCTTCCAGGGTTATTCATAGTGAGCATGACATTAACGTTCTGGTACTGGCTCTCACGCTTAAATTCAATTGTTCCCGAACTGGCATCCATTTGCACATTGAAAACAATCACCCCTTCATCGGAGCTGTTTTTCCATTTGCCGGTAACACGACTGACGGTGAAAGGATTTTCATTAGAATCATTTTGTATCCACTCAACCTTCCCCTTACCGTGGGTAATGAATTTACCACGCAAAGAAAATGGCGTGCTATCAATAGTAACAGTGGAATATTCCCAGACAAGATTACTGGTAAATGGATTTAGTACCGACTGTGCATAGGTACTTAAACTCGATGCCAGCACGAAAATGTAAATCAGTGGTTTCATTAGAAGTTTTTGTTTCGGCAGGTTTAGTTCTTAAACTTATACTGGTACGCTTTGATAATATTTCGTTTGTCGTCACGGACAACCTGAAGTGTGCCAAAAGTATCGTACTCATAATTTGACAATATATTTCATTTAATTATTAAGTCATTGTGAAATCTTCATGGCCAAAATTTCAGTGTTTCTTATAATTATACTTATATGCTTTTTGGATGTGGCCGTTAAAATCACGCTGCAATTTTAGCCTACCAAAATCATCATACTCGTAATATATTGTCTTATTATCAACTCCGGTAACACTGATTACCCCGAAGAGCAAATCAAAAGTGTAAGTAGTCATTTGGCTTGAAACAGGATAAATCCTTACTTCGTCAATAAATCCCATCCCCTGAATAGTTATATTGGAGGTTCCTGTTATGTCCATTTGTTTTAAAGTCCAACCATCTTTACCTGTTCTCGAGACAACATTACTTTGAACACCTCCATTAACAGTCACGGATGATCCGGATTTGTACCAAAACGAAACAGTATATTTTGATGTCGAGGAGATTCCTGATCGTTGAAGATATTGCAAAGAAGAAAGTTCAAAGCATTTGTGGCCCGTCGGAGAACTCATATCTGATACTGCTTGACCTAAAATTATCCAGTTACCTTTATTATCACCTTCAAAGCTTGTGTATGCATAATTATCATTACTAGCATCTATTATTTCCGCAGTAGGATGTTGATAGTTGTAATCCCACAAAATAGTCCTGGATACACCTTGCCTGTTAATTACTTCCTTCAGATTTCCTTTCAAATCAAATGCGGTGTAATTCTCCTGTTCTTTGAAATAGATAGAATTTCGCACAAGAGTTGAAGGATCAAATGCGCCTATCACTGATTTTAATACTGGAGTCGAAGACTCAAAAGTGAATTTACGCAGAGGTCTTACTATTTGAGTTGATAGAATCTGATATTCTGTGATGGATCCCTTCATCATTCGTTCTACCCCACCTTCGATTATCCATTGCTCGTTAGATATCCCAACGTCATAAGCTCTTTTTGCGCGAAGATTTGCTATCGCACCTCCCAGCGAATAATCTGTTGCATAGTAATTTCTGGTTTCTATTTTTTGGCCGATAGAATTAATGAAATAGCTTGAATTGAGATGAAAATATACTTGATCATATATAAAGTAATTATCAACTACTAACGAATCGGTTGAAGAAGAATACGTTGTAACTGTTTCTTTAGTTTTTTCAACACGACCTGTTACCGGAAAATACTCGTGTGTCTTAAATAAATAATGCGGAGCACAATGAGCGTCTGGAGGCTGAATGCGACTCTCTCTTAATCCAAGAGTAAAAGATCTGTACTTTGCTGAATCCTTCGAGAAGGATAAGATATTAAACTGCTTTCTTATGGATTTAACTTTAGTACCGCTTTGATTGAAATATTCTTCAGAAATAGGCAACCCTAAACCATAATCAAGGGACATTTCATTATTACCTACCTGGCAGCCAATACAAGGATCTGATGCTTGAAAATCGGATGAAAATCTGTAAACAGTTTTACCAATAGTACCTGAGGTGATTAAATCCTTAACGGTTACCTGGGTATAGATGATTGGTGAGCCGTTCAATACATTTAAAGAAGACAGCATATCGGTCGAGCGCACGTAGAAGTTATTATCCGTTTGGAAACATGTCACTAACAAGCCTCCATCTAACTGACTCATTGTATATTCTATTTCTTTATAATTGAAATCAAATCTTGGTTTGTTTTTGATAACACCAGAAGAAGTGCCATTATTCTTCTTATACTCATATACTTTTACAATATCTTTTCGATGATCTATACCATCATAGTTCGACATTTTTTTTATGCGCAACCCACCGACAAGCTGAGAGGCATCCAGTATATTTTCGACCCACGAAAGATTAAATAAAAATGGGTCATTACATGTGCAGCCGCCTGGCGATGCGCTGAAATTTATCTTATAATCACCATTTGTAAATCCCGTTATATTTGGTGAAGACTTAGTTGTTCCCAATTCGCTATTAATAAATTCTGCTGATGCATACATGAGAGTCCCGTCGAGAGAGGTCACGTTAAAATACATATGACAAGTTGTTGGAACTCCAGGGCACCATCCAAGCAATTTGAAATCAAACCGAATCTGATCGGAAGTGGTATATCTGTTTACGGTAAAGGTTTTACTTCCTGTGAAGAGCGTTGAGCCACTCGTTATATTTTTTGTGATCGGCATTAACTGAGTCAATTTACCGTCCCCTGCTCGATTTACCTCATACTCAAATTCCGTTGTACCACCGGTTGGATAGGTTATCTTTATCAAAGAACCACACTTTACATATACCGAATCAGCCCTTCTATCCGCTCCATCATATGTGTTATAAAGTCCATCGAACACCCTCGGCACAAGAGTTGTACTGTTGGTGCGAACTGGATTATAAGCGTAACCCCAGAAGTCTTGGGCAGAAGATAACCTGTCAGGAAGTAATTCATTATAAGAGAATCGATATGGCGGAATTTGCAGACTTCCAGAAAATTGGGAAATAGAATCAAGGCGAAGTCTTATGGCCGACGAAACAGATGGAGGGGGAGGGTCGTATGCAAGGGATGATCCATAGCTTTGGTACAAGCGATATCCGTATGTTCTCCCATTTGATATTATGATTTCCTTTAAAGATCCGGGAGAATTAATGTCTTTTCTTGAAACAGAATTATAATTGAAAGTAACCTTCGTATTATCCGGCAAGGATATACTTGCAACACGTTTTATTGTACCTAAAAATTCCCTACTATCAGCGTATGTTTTTGTAACATTGTAATCGTAAGGACTATTGCGTAAAACGTAATCACTTTGGCTATACCCTATCCGGTATTCAATATATGTCGAAGAGTAGGAAAAAGATATACTGTCTGTTTTATAGGCATCGACAATTTTTGAAATGTGCCACGAAGATGAATAATCAAAAATGCCGGATGGATTCTGTGAAAATCCCATACGTAAAGATTTCATGTCTTCTGATTCGTTAAAATAGTAAACGGTTCCATCTGTATCTGTAATTTTAAAGCCTGCAAGGCTCTTATAACCCGGCAGACTAGGATCGAGTATTCGTTCAATCCTGATGGCAGATTGTGGCGTTTTCAAAACGCTTCCATCAAGTCCGAAAACAAACTTGCCTGATTTACCACCAAATGAGTAAGAAAAAATATCAGCCTGTGAATCGATATTCTTATGATAAAACATCTCAACGCTATCGACATGAGGGCACATTAAACCAAGCCCGCAATAATTTGCCAGATAAAGCGCAGGATCACTAATACCATGCATATAAAAATATCCTAAACCTTTAGAATCGTCTGGAATACCCCTTACCACGCGTGCAATAGTTCCTCCAGCGCTTAAAGCCCAACCAATTCCGATATCAGAACTAATTTCTTCTACTGCAATACCGCCTGCGTGGTATTGCAGGGACACATTTAATTTTAGGGAAGACTGTGCCTTGAAATCATAAATTGGGATGTTTACTTCCGGCACTCCAGTAGCCAAATTAACCGGTTGGTTAACAAACTTAAAAAGTGCTGCAATATTAGGGCTTGGTGGAAATACATCCAGGTTAACTGGTTGATCCGAAGTCTGAGCAATCAATTCAGATATGCAACACAAAAAAAATAGTGGCAGAATAAACTTTTGATTCATGAGAGTGAAGTATGATTTTAATTTATTTAAATTTCTCCAGATCTTATTCTTGGAAGTTTCAGTCAATTCCCACTATCCAGATCTAACAAATAATCATCTTGATGCATTAGTCTATTAAAGTAAAGAGTTTTTTCAGAATTGGGTTTTGGTGAATTGTAATGTTTGAAGTAAGCGAGTTTTATTATTGTATTCTTTAAATTCCTATACTAACTATTTTCCATTATGCTTTTCCTGAAAAGTAAAACAGTTTAAGGCAATTATATTGTGTTTTATAAAATGATCAGGAAAACCGTACAAAGGGAAGTGTGCGAAATCAGTACGAAGATAAGTCATATATAGAATGTGCCATTATCAATTATGCCTTCTCGCATAACATAACCTTACATTCAAAATACCGACCTCATTATACAAGTCGATTGATTTACAGGCGATTGGAAAGTACAGTTGTTCAGAATCCTGAGAAATAGTACATGGATAGGTAATTCACGTAGGTGATAACCAGTAACATTAAGTGGTGCGTAAGAATTCCGTAGGAGTGAACCATTAATTTATAAATTGAAACAGGTCGCTCCTCAGGAGCTACAGGTTGATGCTAAAATACCTGACTATAAACAGGACATTCCTGACGGGGTTTATAAATACAATCCGTCTAACTCTCTCATCTTTTCACATTTTACCGATTACCACTCACAGACGAGCGCACTTTTTACTTTTCACAATTAAATTAATTAACAGCACTCCCAGGCTCCACATCTCCCAACGGTGCCAGCAACTTCAGCTTCCCGTCATGGTCTTCTGCAGATAATATCATTCCCTGCGATTCCATGCCCATCATCTTGCGTGGTGCGAGATTGGCGATGAACGTAACTTGCTTTCCTACCATTTCCTCCGCAGTGTAATGATGCGCGATCCCACTAAGGATCGTACGGGTGTCAAGTCCGCTGTTAATGGTGAGCTTCAGCAACTTATTGGATTTCTCCATCTTCTCTGCAGCCACAATTTTTCCAATTCGGATATCAAGTTTTGAAAAATCATCGATAGTGATCTCCGGCTTTAAAGGTTTGATCTCAGAAACCCTTGGCGAAGATGATTCCTTTTTCGTGTCCATCAGTTTACGAATCTGCGCTTCTATAATTGGGTCTTCAATTTTTTCAAATAATAAATGTGCTGCTCCCAGTGCATGTCCACCCGGAAGCAGATCAACACTTCCGGTGTCATTCCATTTTAAATCAGAAAGAGAAAGCATGTCTTTCAGTTTCACTGAACTGAATGGCAGGAATGGCTCGCTCAACACCGCGAGGTTAGCAGAAATCTGCAATGCAATATTGAGTATTGTACCAACCCGGCCTATATCAGTTTCTTCGGAGGCCGAAGCGTTTCGCGAAGGCTTCACGAGCTTCCAGGGCTCTGTCTCAGCAAGATATTTATTTCCTGTGCGGGCGAGGTCCATCATCAATGCCGTTGCTTCTCTAAAGCGATAGCCTTCAATAGCTGTGGCGATCTTAGTTGGGAAGTCTCTTACATCCGCAATCACTTTTTTATCAATATCACGTAACGCTCCGCGTACCGGAACTTTATTATCAAAATACTTCTGTGTCAGGACCAACGCACGGTTTACAAAATTTCCAAAGATGGCTACCAGCTCATTGTTGTTCTTCGACTGGAAATCCCGCCAGGTAAACTCACTGTCTTTTGTCTCAGGTAAATTTGTAAGCAATGCATAACGAAGAATATCCGGCTTGTCGGGAAACGCGGCAATGTAATCGTGCATCTCGATCGACCAGCCCCGGCTCGTTGACATCTTTTCCCCTTCCAGGTTCATGAACTCATTGGCCGGAACATTATCCGGGAAAATATAATGTCCTGCCGCTTTCAACATCGCAGGGAAGATGATGCAATGGAACACGATATTGTCCTTGCCCACAAAGTGAACAAGCTTCGTCCCTTCGTCTTCCCAATATTTTTTCCAGTCATCTTCATTCACTTTTCCAAAATCAGATTGAGGCGTGGAATACTCTTTTTTGCCTTCGCTCATTTCCTTGAACAGTGCGCGTGTCGCGGAGATGTAGCCGATCGGAGCATCAAACCACACGTACAAGACTTTTCCTTCCGCATTTGGTAACGGCACCTTGATTCCCCAGTCAAGATCGCGGGTCATAGCTCTCGGCTGCAAGCCAGTGTCGATCCAGGATTTACACTGTCCATACACATTGGTCTTCCAATCGTCTTTATGGGAATTTAGAATCCATTCCCGAAGCCATGGCTCGTAATCCTGCAGTGGCAAATACCAGTGCTTCGTTGCTTTTAAGACAGGCGCATTTCCTGAAAGGGTAGAACGGGGATTGATAAGCTCGCTTGGACTAAGTGTAGAACCGCACCGTTCGCACTGGTCGCCATAGGCATTTGGGTTTCCGCACCGCGGACAGGTGCCAATGATATAGCGATCGGCTAAAAACACATTTGCCTGAACGTCAAAGTATTGCTCGGAAGTAGTTTCGGTCAATAATCCCTTATTATAAAGGTTGAGAAAGAACTCCTGCGAGGTTTCGTGGTGGATCTTTTCGCTCGTGCGGTGATAAATATCAAAGGAAATCCCCAGTTTTTGGAAACATTCCCGGATCATCGCATGGTATTTGTCAATGATCGCCTGTGATGTTGTGCCCTCTTTTAAGGCCTGGTTTGGAATGGCGGTCCCATGTTCGTCGCTTCCGCACACAAAAACTACATTTTTCTGCAAAAGTCGCAAAAACCTTACATACACATCCGCCGGGATATAGGCCCCTGCAAGATGACCTATATGCTTAGGCCCGTTCGCATAAGGAAGCGCCGAAGTGACCGTGTATCTCTTAATATCTTTTTTCTCTGACATCCCCGTAAATTCAAAAAATGAACACAAAACTAATAAACTGTGGGCATGTAATGACCTGGGATAGATCTGTTGATGGTTAATCGTTAACAGTTAACTGTTATTTTTTTAACTGTCAAACGTAAGATCCGGAGGCTGAGTGGCTTTTAGCTTCCCTACTTGCATTCTTTCTTGTTCAAAACGGTCTCTTTCATCCTTTCGCTTGTCGATGATACTTTGAAGTCTTTTAGGAAACTGTACAATGAATTCCGTGTACTTCTCATCTGTTGACACAAGATTGATTTCACCACCAAGCTTTTCGGTTGCAAGCTTTGCAAGGTATAACCCGATACCGCCTGTCTCGGAGCGCTCGGATGCACGCACAAACATCTGGAAGATCTTTTCCCGGTTCATCTGGGATATGCCAACTCCATTATCCATTACGCGGGCAGTAACTTTACCACGTTCTGATCGTATGGCAATCTTAACAAACGACTCCACACGCAATGAGTCATTATAAAATTTCAATGCGTTGTCGATAAGATTCTCCAGCACAAGGCGGATCATTTCCCTGTCGGATGTAAGCTCGATGTCTGGCTCAACATCGTATTCAATTTTGATTTTTGCGGGAACGCCTTTCTTCATTTCCAGTGTTATGATCTCCTGGATGATGGATTCAAAGTGAACGGCTTCAGGCTTAAGTTCGGCATGGTTGATTCTGTTCACGATCAGCAACCGTGTCAGCACCATATTTAGTTTTTCGGCGGTAAGATCAAGCTTGCTGAGATATCCCAATGCCTTTTCGTCCTTGACATCCATGATGGCAAGATTCACGATTCCCTTGAGACTGGCGAGCGGGCCACGGATATCATGCGATGTTTTGTAGATAAAATTATCAAGCTCATCATTTACCTTCACAAGGGTTTCATTGGTGTCGACCAGCTCTTTTGTCTTATCCTGTACCTGCTTGTCGAGATGGCGGTTTTGAACTTCAATGATACGCTTGGCAGACGCCAGGGCCTGATTTACAGTCTTGATCTTCCTGTAATTACGATATATTACATAGCCCAGCAACCCGGTAGAGATAATGACCGTTATCAGCAACCAGTTCAGCATCCTGGATTGAACTATCACTTCATTATTAAGCTTGATCGTTTTTACATTCTCCTGCTCCTGGTAGTCGGTCTGAATACGTGACATATTTTTCAGTAAGTCAGCATTAAATATCTCACTATAGAGCTGAATGTATTTGTCCTTGTAATCAGATGCCTTTTTGAGATCGCTCAGATCCGTATAGATCCGCGAATAGTAGAGATAATTTTCAAGAGTCTGCTTGCGATAATTAATTTCGTTTGCAACAACTTGGCTCTTGTCTAAAAATTCTACTGCTTCAGCGAGCCTTTTTTGTTTGTATCGTAATCGTGCTAGCCAGTAAAGAGCAACTGATGTATATTCTGGGTAATCGATCTGCTGTGAAAGCGTTAAAGATTTTCGCAAATATATTTCAGCATCAGGAAGCTTATTATCGCTAAGCAAAGCTTTGCCCATTGCATGATATGCTTCCACCAAAATATCCGGATTGCATTCTACTTTTTCACATAGCCGGAAAACTTCTTTTAATTTTGCTTCTGCTTTTTCAAACTTACCAATCTCATTAAAAACAAGCCCTAGGTTGATAAGACTTCTTTCGAGGTCAAATGTTACCCCATTTTCGACTTTCACATGGTAACTTTTTTCGTAATAAATAAGAGCATTATCGTAATCGAGTAATTCATGATACACGAGGCCGATATTATTAAGCGCAATAGAAATGGATTCAGCATCCCCTTCCAGTTCACGGAGCTTTAATGACTCAAAATTATATTCAAGAGCTTTGTCATACGCTGCAAGAAGCGTGTATGAAAGCGCAAGGTTGTTCAACAGGATTATTTCCATCCGTTTGAAATTTTTCGCATCTGTGGAATGCCCCACTTTGGCAATTACCAGTGTTTCTTTGAAAAGACTGATGGCCTCACTGATATCACCGTGTTCTTTCAGGTAGATTCCTTTTGCATTTGCGCTCTGAACAATGGCAAGGCTGTCGTGATTTTCTTTTGCCAATTCCAACGCACGACTCACATGTAAGAATGCTTCATCAGCATCACTTGAAAAGTATTCAGTGAACAGCTCAAATTCAATTTCATATCGTTGATAACTGTTGGCATCGTTCAATGCTTCTTTGAGAGAATCAATCTTGCCAACATTCTGACCTACAGCCAGGATCACACTTCCGATCAGTATGAGAAATGTGATGCAGGATGAGCGTATCATAAGCAAAAAAAATTGGTACACTTGTACTTTTATAGGATTTTGTTCTCGTGTAATGTTTTCAGCATAATTCAACTTTGCATTCGTTATGCAAGCGCTGAATAACTAACCTTATTAACAATCAACTTACTCAAATAAAAACCAAATCTAAAATCCTTATGAAAAAATTTTTCTACACCATCATTTTCGCATGTGTTTCTGTAATCGCCCTTTCTTCATGCACAGAACAAGATATTAAGCCAAAGGACGGTGGTGGTGCCTCTACAGATTGCTATCCCGGCAAACCAGGTTGTCCTCCAAAAATCGGATAAGTTGATTATCACTCTGATTCAAATCCAAAATTAGGAAACGCATGAAAATTAAAATACTTATCCTTTCTGTCATGATCTCTGTTGTGACACTAACTGTTGCCAGCACTCAGACTGCGAAACAACCAAAAGTGGTTATCAAGAAATCAGCTTCAGCGCAGACCCGTGTACACAAAGGTCTTGCAATGGAAGATAGAAACCAGTTTAACTAAGGTTTTTCAAGGTATTGGAGCATTGGCAAAAGCCGGTGCTCTATTATTTGTTATTTTGAAATTGGAAAATTGAAACTGGAAGTCCTGGTTTCAATTTTTTCCTTGTCTTGATCGAGTGTTAACTTTTCTTCCTTGCGCCGCGCAATGACCTCCTGAAGATTCGTTGGGAATTTAACAGTGAACTGTGTGAGCAGCTCATCGGTGGAAATAAGATTGATATCTCCGCCCAACTTTTCTGTTGCCAGCTTGGCAAGGTATAATCCAATACCCCCGGTTTCAGAGCGCTCTGATGCCCTCACAAACATCTGAAACAGGTGCTCC
>Ga0123336_10003695_pt1 | contig 12659 bp, 10 predicted proteins | sample SSSSmetaG_FD_96466 | JGI IMG/M metagenome (GOLD analysis project Ga0123336, IMG submission 96466) | Glacier valley bacterial and archeal communities from Borup Fiord, Nunavut, Canada, to study Microbial Dark Matter (Phase II) - ​SSSS metaG | ecosystem: Environmental > Aquatic > Freshwater > Ice... | reverse complement strand
GTACCACAACAGCGAACAAAATTTAGCGCTCTTCGATTATCAGAAAGGCCGGGGAAGAGAAGGCCCTGATGAAATACTGAAAAATTTTAAGGGCTATCTTCAAACCGACGGTTATGGTACTTATGACGACTTTGATTTAAGGGCGGACATAACACAATTACACTGTATGGCGCATTCCAGAAGAAAATTTTCGGAAGCAATGGGTAATGATGCCCCCAGGGCAACCTATGTCCTGGAAAGAATGCAGGTTTTGTATGGGATGGAAAGACGCATAAAGGAAGAAATCCTTCAGCCGGATCAAATAATAGCGCTTCGACAGTCTGAATCATTACCAGTATTAAAGGAACTCAAAGAATGGATACTTGCCCAAATCAGCATAGTATTGCCAAAGAGTCTGATAGGCAAGGCTATAACGTACAGCCTTAAACGATGGGATAAACTTTCTATATACACCACCAATGCCCGACTTCAGATTGATAACAATTCAATAGAACGCGAAATGCGTCCTGTGGCGCTCGGAAGAAAGAATTATATGTTCGCAGGAAGCCATGATGCTGCACAGCGTGGCCCTATGATATATTCGCTTTTTGCAACCTGCCGTCTTCACAAAATCAATCCATACAACTGGCTTAAAGATGTGCTGATAATGATGCCCAACTACACCACAAAAAATCTGCATGAATTACTACCTCAAAACTGGAAACCTGCTGATAATGACCAATAGCCGCTATATACGACATTGAAACTTAAATTACAATAGCGGGTTAGTCGGTGGCTTACGTTGCAACTGCTGAGAATGGATAAACCAATTAAAAGACTTGAAGCGAATAAAGAAATCTTTGTCATTGTTTTGTTTTTTTAAATGTTGAATTATTTAGGGTCTGTCAGCATTTCAGCCAACTAGCAGGTATTGCCTATGGTGGGAATTTTATATTCGTCCGCCCCACAATACAAATGTGGCAGTAGTGCTTTTTGTCGGGCAAAGAAGCGTCAATGAAAAACATAACTTACCCTATTGTTTTTTCAGGTGGTGGTAATTCTTTTAAATAGAGTAATTCAAGAAGGACATTTGGTTCAGATAATTCAAAGTAGCAGAACTCAAAAATGCCTTCTGTATAACCGTGCTGTACCAATTTATGTCCTTGCTTTTTGAGTTCTTCTTTAGCAGACTGCATACTTTCCAAATCTGAATAAGCAAAACAAGAATGATGATAACCTTCGCCTTTTAATTTTAAATGCTCGTCATAAACGCTGTGTCCAGTATGTGGTGATATTAATTCTAAGTTTGCTCCACCAACTTGTGCAAAGCCAACTCTGAAAGAAAATGGTGACGGTTCTCCATTCACAAAACAATGGTCTGGTGCAATTGTCCATAGATTCCAAGTTACAGAAAGTGTCTTTGCCAATTTCCCGGCAGATTTTTCTAAGTCGTTTACCAAAATACTTGTGTGGTGTAGTGTCGCTGAATTTGATACAGGCATTTTATTTTTTTTAATTGATGAAATTATTTGATGTCGGTATAGGCAAGTTTGAATTGAAAATATCTCTAAACAATTTCCATTTCCCGTCCTCTTTTTTCCAAAGCACAATGCATTTTTCTTCCGCAACAGCATCGTTCTTTACATACAGGGTTAACTCACTTTCTTCTGCAATTAAATCTTCGGTTCCAAAGACTTCCTTCAACCTTAGGTCAACTTTTGTTATTCCTGATTTTACAATGTCCGACATTGCTCTTTGAATATTTGCCTTTCCTACAACGGATGGGGCTCCTGCTCACATAAATTTAGCATCCGTCGTATATGAATTTGCTAACCCCACAGAATCGCCTTTAGCAACCAAGTCCATAAAAATTTCGGTTTGCTTCCTCAATCTCTTTTTTTGCAACTGATAAATCAAAACTGGATTTGTTTTAGTTTTCGGTTGTCGTTTTAGAAGTGTCTGCGTTGTTACAGCTACTTAATTGTAAAAACCAATTAAAAGACTTGAAGCGAATAAAGAAATCTTTGTCATTTTTTTGTTTTTTTAAATGTTGAAATTATTTTGGGTCTGTCAGCATTACTGCCAACGCAGATATAGATATAGGCCTTTCAAGTGAGCACCTTCGTTTTGTGCGGTTGACATATACAATTAGTTATAATGGGCAGTGAAAGTTTTATAGAATGAGGAAACCGGCAGAACGGAATGTTTTACCGGCCTCCAACTGTAAGCCGCTATCTCAAAAGCTGTTTTTATTTTTCTTTTGCATCATCATTGCCAATGTCCCTGATGCAAATCCATTTGCCATCACGTTTTTCCCAGAGAGCCATATACTTGCCGGTGGATGTTATTTTGCCTGTGGAATCTTTCCTCGTTATTTTACCAACCTCGGTTACATAGTTTTCGCAGCCGATAGCATCCAGCACATCGTAAGCAATAGTGACGCCTTTGGGTCTTTTTGCTATTGATTCTTCCAAATCTTTTTTAATGGCAGCATTACCTGTAAACATCCGCCGGTTGTTTGCCAGGCTCACTGCGTCATCCGAATAAAATGCAGCGAGTGCATTTACATCACGGGCATTGTCGGCATTGGCCCATGCATTTTCCAATGCCTGAATCTCGGCTTTGAGTTTTTGATTGTCTGGTTTTGTTGGCATCGTTTCATTAGTGTCAGGCTTTACTTCAGTTGTTTTATCAGCATTTTGATTACATGCACTAGCGAAGAAGAATAAGACAACACAAATTGTTGCGAATTTAAAATGGGTAAACTGTTTCATTTTTTGTTGATTTATTATTAGTTAAAAAAAAAGATACTAAATACATAAAGCGCAAATCATCGCCTTGCGGCTACGGCTTTGCGTTCGGCGGGCACCCATGTTCTGTGACGCTTTTCGTCAATGTCATAGTCATTTTTTAACTCGTAGTTGGTTATTCAAACTCAATGCGTCAGGAAATCCCCATTGTTCAACTAATTTTCCATTTGCTATTCTGTAAATGGATGTTTCAAATATTGTGACTTTAATTCCTGTTGAATCAAGTCCATTAAATTTTCCCTGGTGAGTCCCTGTCGATTTATACCTTGTTACTACTTTGCCTTCTTCTGCGATTATGTCCACTATATCCTCATTCCAGTCCGGAAAAGATATTCTGTGATTTGAAATTGCATTTTTTGCACCTTCAATCCCTTTCCAATCGAGTTCATTAATGAAATGGCAGACAAAGTCTGGAGCCATTATTTTGTCTAAATTGGCAACTTGCCCATCAGATCAAACTTGGTGATATTTTTTTACAATGTCCCGGTTACCTTCTATGTTAGTTTTCTGATTATTCGAATTACAGCCACAAACTATTATTAAGAAGGCGACCACTCCGGATTGATAAATTAGTTTTCTCATTTTTGATTGTTAAAAACAGAGGCTTTATTTATTGTTCGCACAAGTAGCGCTTTATTGTGCCACCGGTGTTTCCATATAAAAAGCCTCCAGCCATTTACCTCCCCGCTTTACGTAATTAACCGATGCCCTGACTTTTGGAGCACTTGTTTTACCGCCGCACACAGCATCCTGCATTGCGGTATAGGTAAGCAGGGCCGCACTTTCATTAAGCATCACGCATTTGAAATCGGCCAGCGAAAAACTTTTTACGGCGCACTCGGTAGCTGTGGCTTTTAGCACATCGGCCTTGTTTCGGGTACCTTCAGCAAGCACCATCAAAAAGTCTTTTGTCGTGTTCTTTTTATACCAGTCCACATTTTTGTCTTTCCATGCCTGCCATCCTGCCTTTTCAAGGGCGATAATTTGCGCTTCCGCCTTTGGATTATCCGACATCTTCGTTTGACTAAAAGCAAAGGACGATACGCTGTTAACGATCATCAAAATCACCATTACTTTTTTCATGCTTTGTTTTTTTTATTTTAAAATTGAAAGCTGCATTAGTTGGCGAGGCGAATGTTGGAAGCTGCAAGCTCTACCCACCGTCCATCGCTTTTGATAAATGTGCCCGTTGTTTGAAAGTGGCCGTCATCCTTTTTTCCGGCGATAGTGGCTTTGGTAATTACATCCATGAAAGCCACGGCTATATCACCATACATTTTCAGATCGGCAACCCGGATGTTTATTGATTGAAATTTCACGTTACCCGATTTAATGTCCGCCAGTCTTTCTGATTTGGTCAACCGCTTGCCGTCATCTCTTACAAACGTGAATCGGTCTGCATAGATACGGTCAAGTTCATCGGTGTTGTTGACTTGCAGCGCTTTTTGCAGATCGTCGATCACCTGCCGTACAGCCTGCTCTTCGTTCCCGTTGCTTGCCGCATTCCATTTTGAAAAATCGCCGTAAATACTCTCCCTGATTATTTTGCCGTCCGCATTAAAATCATCGAGCTGGAACATGGGTACCCTTACTACTTCACCCGTTTTCTTCGACTTGCCCGACATCGTCCACCACGATTGAACGGTTTTGGCATTTTGGTCTTTGTAATGCAGGTAATCCGGGTACCCAACCTGCTTTTGGCTAATGCTGTCGTACACATCAAAATCACTCATCCACATTTTCATTGCTTCCGCGATCGGGACGCTTTTCGTCATTCCCGAAGCCCACCACCTCGCCGTATCGGAATAAAGCATTTTCAGGGCGGCCATGTCTTTACCCAGATATCCCTTCACGGTGTTATGTACGGCATCAATATTCGGGTGCTTGATGTAGATGATGCCGTTTTCTTCCTGCTGGCAAAAGGCAGTGCTGGCGGCTAAAAAAAAGCCAATGGTTACAATAAATTTTCTCATGGTTTATTTGTTTTTGATAATGAAAGAACTGGGAATAAACGTTTAAAAAATTCTTCAGAAGAAGCAAGTAAAATATTGCCCCAAACCATTTGTTTGAGGATATCAATTAAACTATTATTTTGAGCTCAATAAAGGCTTATAGGTAAGCAATTCAGACCAGCGCATCTGAACTATGCCGCCATAATCCTTTAACCATGCATCAAATGTACCGGCGCCATTGGTTGCATTAAATCGCTCAGCCATTGGTTTGCGATAATCACTGGCCAGTTCTTTTAAACCATTTTTTAAACGGGTAACAGTAATATATCCCGGCTCGCCAGAAAAAGCCACCGAATAAACGGCCACAGATTCTTTGCCTGCTTCCCATATCTTTTTAAGTTGCTGAATCAGCGTCATCATCTTGTTGATCTTGCCGGGTTTTGAAGTCATGTGATTGATCACGATTTTGTCCGAATAATCCGTTAGCTGTACCGTGCTTAAATCGGCCTGGAAATCGTAATAGCCGCTTTGCCCGCGACCCTCAGTAAGAGGTAAAACATTTTTTTTCCAGTCAGCCGTATGTTCGGCGCTAATATCGCCACGCCCATCCACGGTTGCCCAGGTGGTGGGCCCTTCGGTCACCATATAGCCGCCGGCATCCGGGCCTGACTCTATGCTCCATACCCGCCAGGCAACATCGCCTGTGTGATATTTTTGAGCGTGGCTGGCAAGGGCTTTTTCAAAATCCCCGGCTTTGTCGTTTTTGGCAAATACCCGATTGGTTGTGAGCAGTGTTTTTGTTTGTCCAATGCATAATGCCGGAAGGAGCAACAGCAGGAAGAAGAACTTTTTCATTTTACGTTTTTTTGATGATGAAAGAAATGATGAGATATAGGTAAGGATTTGCGGTTTGGATTGGCAGCTCCCAAGTGGACTGTAATGCGATAAACAACTGAACAGTACGACTAAACGGGAATTGCGGTCAGCATAATCTTTTTCACAACCGTGTATTTGTTTTATCAATCCATGCATGAATCAGCTTTTACAACCCAAACAAGCAGTGCCTTTCGTAGTTGAGCTGCTCCATAAACAACATGTCTAAGGTCACCTTAAAATGTTTCCTACTGTGAGGAGAATACTTGCAACTTCTTGTACATATTCAGCTTTCGCCAGGACAAATTGTGCAGCAATAGGATTAATTCGTCATTTTGATTTGGAACAAGGGCTGCTTATTTTCTAAGAGGCTCATGGAAAACGTTTTCTATTTATCTTTAAGTAATTATGCCGCTTCGCCCCGCTGCTTTCAAAATAATCCTCGCCTTGTCCATCCTGAATTTTAGACAGGTTGCCCTTGCGCAAAAGGCCTTGCCATACGAGTCCATCTCCACCGCCCAGGGCCTGTCGCAGGGGATGGTGTTTGATATGTTGCAAGACAAGGATGGCTTCATTTGGGTGGCCACCAAAAACGGATTGAACCGCTACGACGGTTATAGCTTCACGGTTTTCTCCAACGACCCGTACAATTCCAATAGCCTCAGCAGCAATACAATTGTAAGGCTTTTTGAAGATGTAAAAGGCCGGATATGGGCCGGAACGGAAGATGCTGGTTTGAACCTTTATGATAAAAAGAGCAACAGGTTTTACCGCATCTTACACAAACCTTCCGATGCCGGCAGCCTTTCGGGCAACGCCATTCGCTCGATAGAAGAATTGCCGGATGGCCGGATGCTGGTAGCGGCCGATGGCGCCGGCTTTAACGTGGTGCAATTACCCAATGACTTTTTTGAAAAGAATACGGTGCCGGTTATTACGAGACTTACGTTACCCGGCGGAACGCAGGTCTATGGCGCTGGAAAAGATAAAACCGGCAGGGTTTGGATTGGCGGCATGGATGGCTCGGTCTATCAGTTTGACCCATTGAAAAATAGTTTTACGGGGTTGCCGAATGGCCAGCTACTCAACAACGGTTATCTAACGCAGGACAGCAGCATCTTAATTAACAACAACCTGTTTCTTTCCGATGGCAAAGAGGTGGCCCCCCTTTTTGATGTGGCCAAAATGCCCGCCGGCAACATTATCTTCAGGCCGAGAGAAAAGCTATGGGAGAACCATCACCGCGAGCCGCATTTTTATGACGTGAGTAAATGGGAGCCTGGCAAAGCCGTGCAATGGAATGTGCAATTGCCGGAAAATTTACGGCTCGTTTATCCCTTCATCACCGATCGGTCGGGCATGTTGTGGTCCGGTTCCGTGGGCTATGGCTTGCGCAAATACAATACGACCGGCAATAAATTCAAACCGCAGTTGCCAGGCTACAGTGTGCGATGGATTGTTCCTGTTTCAGCAACCGATATTTTTTTAGGCGATTATGCTTATGGCTGGAGAAGGTTGAGGCCCGACTCGATAGAAAAAACCCCGTTTGCTAAAATTTCATCGGTTACGCAAATAGATAATTTTCTCATCTCAAAAAAAGGCGATTACTGGCTCAAAAGCGATAACAAGGGGTACTTAAACTACCAGCCTTCTTCCGGTAAATTAATTCCCTATCCCGGCATAAACGACTACCAGGGTATCGGCGATAAACAACCGTTGCTGCAAGACAGCAAAGGCAATATCTGGATTCCCGGGCTTGGCGGCCATTTCACTTTGCTTAATGAAATGACGGGCCGCATTAATAGCCTAAGCATCAATACCGATGCTGCCAAACCTGTTCTTGCAAAAGCTATCTGTACAGCGTTGTACGAAGACAAGCAAGGCACGGTGTGGATAGGCACGCAGGAAGGCTTTGCAAAACTTATTTTTAGTGAAGACAACAATACAGCACCGCGTATAACATGGTATTACAATAACAGCAACAGCCGCAACTCACTTAACTACAACCATGTGTCCTGCTTTATGGATGACCCGGCCGAACCCGATACTTATTTATGGATTTGTACCAAGGGCGGCGGATTGAACCGGCTGAATAAGGCCACCGGAGATTTTTTTCATCTTACCACCAAAGTCGGTTTGCCGCACGATGTGGTGTATGGCATTCTTGCTGATAATGCCGGAAATATTTGGGGCAGCACCAACAAGGGAATTTTTTGTTTGTCTTTCAACACAGCGAATGAAACCGGCAAGCCGGTGTTCCGCAATTTTACCAAAGCGTACGGCCTGCAGGACGATGAGTTTAATACCGGCGCTTACGCAAAATTGCCCAATGGCAATCTTGCTTTTGGCGGCGTGAATGGTTTGAATATTTTTAATCCGAAAGAAATTCTTGCAACAGGTTTTACGCCCAATGTATTTATCACAAACATCATGGTCAACAATTCGCCGGTAGTTGCCGCTGATAACACAGGCATCTTGAACTCCGGCATTGAGGAAACAAAAAGCATTACGCTAAACTATTTGCAAGATATTCTAACGCTTGAATTTTCTTCGCTTGATTTTACGGCACCGGTGCAAAATAAATACCGCTATCAATTGGTTGGCGTAGATAAAGATTGGGTGGAAAGCGGCAGCCGGCGCAGCGCCACTTATCTGCACCTGCCATCGGGCAGGTACACATTTAAAGTACAAGGCAGCAACAGCCAGGGAATATGGAGCGATAAGATTGCCGAACTAAAAATTACCGTGTTGCCGCCCTGGTGGCGCACCTGGTGGGCATACAGTATTTATACGCTGCTGCTTGCCCTGGCTGTGAGAGCTTATTTCAGGTTTTCTGTAAACCGTGCCAGGCTGCGGGCACAATTGAATTACGAACAGTTAGAAGCCAAACGCATAAAAGAACTGGACACGCTAAAAACCCAACTCTATACTAATATCACCCATGAGTTTCGTACACCGCTCACGGTTATTCTCGGCATGGCGCAACAGGTGCTCAGCAAGCCCGCTGAAAATTTTGGGGCCAGCATGAACATGATTATCCGCAACGGACAAAGTTTGCTGAAGCTGGTAAATGAAATGCTGGACCTGTCAAAACTGGAAACGGGCAAGATGTCATTGCAATTGGTGAACGGCGACATCATTAATTTTCTGCGGTACGTTACCGAATCATTTCATTCCCTTGCCGAAGGCCGGCAAAAAGGCCTGCACTTTCTCACCGACTTAGATGACCTGCACGTTGCTTACGACCCTGAAAAGCTGCGGCAGATTGTGGCCAACTTATTATCGAATGCGTTGAAATTCACACCCGAGAAAGGCAACATTTATATCACCATCAGCAAAAACGTTTTGCCGCATGATGAGCCTAATGTAACGCTTATTATCAAAGTAAAAGATACCGGCATCGGCATACCCGAAGACCAGTTGCAGTATATTTTTGATCGCTTTTATCAATTAGATAACAGCCATACGCGGAAAGTTGAAGGCACCGGCATTGGCCTGTCGCTAACAAAAGAATTAGTGAAGCTGATGGAAGGAGAAATCATGGTGAAAAGTCTGCAGGCAGGAGCGAATAAAGGAAGTGAGTTTACGGTGATACTGCCGTTGATAAAAGTAGCCGTAACAAAAGAAACAGGCGCCCATCCTGCTATGGAAAACTGGTTTCAACCACCGGCTGCGGTGATAGAAAGCAATTCAGTAAAACCTGACGAAAAGGAAAGCGGCCAAAAACCGTTGATTTTATTGGTAGAAGACAATGCAGATGTGGTAGCCTATACAGCATCGTGCCTGACCGATTATCAGTTAGCTGTTGGCAAAGATGGCCGTGAAGGTTTTGAGATTGCAACTGACATCATTCCTGATTTAATTATCACCGATGTGATGATGCCCTTTGTGGATGGTTTTGAACTATGTGGAAGGTTACGAAATGATGAACGAAGCAGCCATATACCCATCATCATGCTTACTGCCAAAGCCGATATGGAAAGCAAACTGGAAGGATTGCAACAGGGCGCCGATGCCTATTTGGAAAAACCGTTTCACCGCGAAGAGTTATTGTTACGAATAAAAAAACTTTTAGAGCTGCGCAAGAACCTGCAGCGATACTATTTGAAGAAACCGGGTTTAAAAAACGATGCAGCAACGAATGCGATCACCTCGGAAATAGCGACTACAGAAAATAAAGTTGAAGAGGCTTTTTTAAAAAAAGTAAGAGAGGCTATCGAAAAAAATTTAACCGATGCCGGCTTTACGGTAGAACAATTGGGTAAGTTGGTATTCATAAGCCATTCACAATTGCATCGGAAACTGGAAGCACTCACTGGCTGTTCGCCTAATAAATTCATTCGCATTATCCGCATCAACAAAGCCAAAGTGTTACTGAAAAATCCAGCTAATAGCATTGGTTCCATTGCACTGGACTGTGGCTATAACGATCCCGGCTATTTTGCCCGTGTCTTTAAGCAGGAGTGTGGTGTTACTCCACAGGAGTGGCGCATAAGCAAGACGCCTGCCCTTTGATGTGGGTATAACCTGTCGCTCTGCTTAGCCGAACTGCTTAAAACAATTTTCCTTCCATTAGTAATACGGATTAGACTTTAATATAACATCTATTTGTTGTAGCGTTGTTTTATGCTACAGTCATTATCATTCAGTATTAAATAAAGTTTAACTGAGCTTCGCTTGTTGCAACGCCAACATCTCTAAGCACTGGTAATAGTCCAAAGCGGCTTTCATCCTGAAAATATGGATTAATACTTGTGCAGCCGCTTGCTTCAAGTTTTACTTTACGCTCTTCAAATTTTCCGAATAGGTTTTTTAAAAACCGCTTCGTCGGCGGGAAGGTGGCAGATGTGAAATAGGCAAAGAAATTACGGTAGCGATGATACAAAGTCTGCAAACCCCCAATTTGCCTGACACAGAAAAACTATACCATGCATTTGGAACAATTATAATAGACGAGTGCCATCATATTCCAGCTAAAACATTCCGGGAAGTAATACAACATTTTCATTCGTTTTATCTCTATGGGTTTACGGCTACTCCTATAAGAAAAAATAAGGATGAAAAATTGATATTTATGCATATTGGCAATATCATTCATGAAGTATTTATTCCGGTAAAGGGAATCCACAATAAGCAATTATCGGTAACAATTCAAAACACTCAAATATATACTCCCTTTAACGCATCGACTGATAAAGTTGACACACTTTTGAATATTCTTATTCATGATACAGCTAGAAATGAAATGATCCTTGATGATATTAAAAGAGAAGCAAGGGCAGACAGGAAGACACTTGTGCTGACGGAGCGGAAAGCGCACGTTGATATTTTACATCAATATCTTAAAGGTTTTTGTAAAACAATCACCTTAACGGGGGAGGATTCCGAACAAAATAGGAAAGGAAAACTTAGATTGATTGAGGCAGAAGATTTCCAGGTATTAATTGCTACGGGTCAATATTTAGGAGAAGGAATTGATATCGGCGTTTTAGATTGTTTAATCCTGGCTTATCCTTTTTCCTTTAAAGGTATGCTTATTCAATATATCGGCCGCGTTCAGAGAAGTCAGGTGGCTCCTGTCATATATGATTACCGGGATTATAGAATTGAATACTTCAACAACCTTTTTAAGCAACGTAATAAATATTATCGGAAATTAATGAAGTCAGGGCAACTTATAGAGCTTAAGGAAGTAGTCTTAATTTTTAAAGGCGCTGACTTCTATATCAATACCAATATTAATTTGCTGTCGATCGATTGCCTTGATTTACCATTACCCGTTGAAGAATTTAACGATGGTGTAGTATGGAAGTTACGAGTTAACAGTTATAATGAAGAAGAGGGCGAATTATTTTCGGAGGTTATCGACTATGATTTTCCGTTAAGCAAGGTTACAGAAAATCAACAGGTTTCATTTTATTTTTCAGGAATTGAAAAAATCAAATTTAGAACACTTGATACAAATTGTTTCCTGAGCGCTGTTATACTAAAACATCAGCCAGTTATTGAAACTAAGGAAAGAGAGAATCTTAAAAAAGTGCAGATACCACCTGAGTATGTTGTATTAAAAACGATGAAAGTGTCTTTGGGGAAAATTAAATTCTCGTTTGGAAGTGTTTCATTTCCTCTCTTCATTGAGGAACTCAACCAGGAAATTATATTCGAGATTTTAAACGAGGATATACGACCGGAATTTGCAGCCATACGCGATTATTTCGCAAAAGCATTGAAGAAAAAATTAATTACCGTGGATGTAGTTATAAAATATACTGACAGTCAGATCATCTCATCAACCGCGAAATCACAGGATATTGATAGTATAAACAATCACATGATTGATAGTATACGATTTGATTTTGTAAAGCAGGGATTCTTTAAAGGCAAAGGTCGGGCAATGGACGACAAGCCTCTGCACACGATGGAAGAACTGTTAAGTTCATATGGAGACGGGAAGAAATTATTTTCATCCGAAGCAGGACTAATTGATGACATTTTGAACATCAAAAACTCAAGGCATTATCTGCAGTTAAAGTATCTCTCATTTAAACACGAGGCATCTGTTTTGAAACTGAGATTTGTTTTACAACCATTCTCGTTTTTATTCTTGCTGGCCGGTGAAAAAAAATATCATATTATTTGGGAAACTTTAGATAGCGAAGAGCTACCTATATTTAGCACACGGATAAAACAAGGGAGTCGTTACGAATCAAACTTGGTGAAATAGAAATTATATTGAAAGATATTAAACTAAAAGGAAGACAAACCTTTTTAGAAACGGAGCATAATAATTTTATAAGGGTTGTCCATGACTACTCAGACGCAAAAAAAGGATTTGTCTACTGGAAAGGGGTGCTGGAAGAAAAATTGATTTAAAAAGTAGGATTTCTGTTTGACGGATTAATGTAAAATGAAAAAAAGCCATCCCTGGTAACATTACTATGTAGGAATTTTAAACCTATATTATAAAATTGCAGAATACTATTTTGATTTTCAAATCTCGTTGTTGCTGTTTTGTGAGCGGGAAAACTATTAGCCGATTTTTTTG
>Ga0123336_10003694_pt1 | contig 12661 bp, 12 predicted proteins | sample SSSSmetaG_FD_96466 | JGI IMG/M metagenome (GOLD analysis project Ga0123336, IMG submission 96466) | Glacier valley bacterial and archeal communities from Borup Fiord, Nunavut, Canada, to study Microbial Dark Matter (Phase II) - ​SSSS metaG | ecosystem: Environmental > Aquatic > Freshwater > Ice... | reverse complement strand
TCAACTAAATCGACTTTGTTCATGAAAACAACCAATTGAGGCACACCAACCTGACGAGCTAAAAGAATATGCTCACGAGTTTGTGGCATTGGTCCGTCAGTTGCAGCAACCACAATAATTGCACCGTCCATTTGGGCAGCACCAGTTACCATGTTTTTTACGTAATCGGCGTGACCAGGGCAGTCAACGTGAGCATAGTGGCGACTTAATGTTGAATATTCTACGTGAGCAGTATTGATAGTAATACCACGCTCTTTTTCTTCTGGAGCTGAATCAATCGCAGAGAAGTCTTTTTTCTCAGCAAGACCTTTATCTGACAATACTTTTGTAATTGCCGCTGTTAATGTAGTTTTACCGTGGTCAACGTGACCGATTGTACCAATGTTTACGTGAGGTTTACTACGGTCGTAATTTTCCTTTGCCATGATATTTAGTTCTTAATTTAATTTTATAAAAAGAATGAAAAAATGTTACTTTGAGATGAACAATTGAAAATAAGGTAGTCTAAAAACGACTTTAGAAACGATATATTTCATAAGTCGACCACTCAAACTTAAAACTAATCAGAGCCTTTGAGCAGAATCGGACTGCCGACCTCTTCCTTACCAAGGAAGTGCTCTACCACTGAGCTACAAAGGCAAATGCCTTAAAACTATGAATGGTTAATTGTTAGAAGTTCTTAGCTAAACTAATAACTACAAACCAATTAACAACTAACCATGTGTCATAGTTCCTGATTGGAGCGGGAGACGAGGCTCGAACTCGCCACCTATAGCTTGGAAGGCTATCGCTCTACCAAATGAGCTACTCCCGCTTTTTACAGTTATCAATTATCAATTGTCAGTAAAAAATATCATCTATTTTATTCATCAATTTGCTAACTTCCCACTGTTAACTGTTTACTAAAACTGTGGGGGCGGATGGATTCGAACCACCGAAAGAATACTCTAACAGAGTTACAGTCTGTCCCATTTAGCCACTCTGGAACACCCCCAGTTTTCTTTATTGCAACACACTCTTATTATGTTCTAATGAAAGAGTGTGCAAAGGTAATTGTATTTTTTATTATGTCAAAGACTGTACCGAAAAAAAATGCAAAAAAAACAAGAAAAAGAAGGAAAGACAAAAGGAAATAGGAGAAAAAGAGGAAATTAATAGTATCTTTTTTCTCCTACTGGCATCTCTTTCTCGTTTATGTCTTTTCCTTTCCTTCTCCAACTACAGTCTTATTCCGAAACTTAGTCCGCCAATTTTTGGTCCTGTTCCATCTTGAAATAAATTATTCATGTCATAATTAACGAACAAATCTGGGAATTCTTTTAAGCCTAACTCAAATGCTAAACCGTAACGAACATTGTTTAAAAAGAAACTATTATGATTCCATTGCTTCTTCCCACTGTCTTCTGCTTTGGTTTTTGTGTAACTATCCAAACGATAACCAACGTACACACCTGCGGATATATAGGTAACGGTACTTCCTTTTTTGAAGGCTACGTAAGGCATTACTGGAATGTTTACATTTGCTATGGTTAATTTATTACGACATAATTCTACTGGAACGACCGGATTTTTACTGTTGTCGGGATAGTTTTGAAATTCAACTTTATCATTTCCTTTTACGATAAAGTTATTATTTTCAAACATGAAATTATTCCATGAAAATTCCAAGCCATAACTGATTTTGAAGGCAACATTTGTGCCTTTGCTAATTGTTCCGCTGCGTGTCCAACCAAAACCGAAATATCTTGAACCAAAGGGAATTAATTCATAGTTTTTAGTATCAGTCGAAGGAATGCTACCTGTATTTGTGAAAGAATTTAAACCTAAATACACATTGAATCCAGAACGACTGTTGAAACTACGGTCTCGGCGTTTTATATTTGATGAATCACGAAGAATGATTTTTGTTTCTTCACCTCCATCATTTACATAAACTCCGTTCGTATTGATTCTTACTTCATGTTTTACGCCTGATTTCACAACTATCCCGTCTTTGTCAAGTGTTACACCATTCGTTTGTTTTTCTTTATTAGATGTTTTTCCTGTCTTGTTACTATCATTTTTTGAATCGGTATTGATTACAACTTTGATGCTTTTACTGTCTTGGGTGATTACCAATAAAGTATCCTTGTTCAAGTCACTATTGACAATTCTGCGGATGCCTCTCCAAGTATCGTCGTCCAATGACATTCCGCTTTTTGTGAATAATTCTTGAAGGTTTTCTCTTAACGTTTTGTTATTTTTCTGATTCAAAAGCGTTTGATTTCTTTTGTCAATACTAATAACGGTTGAATCTGCCTCTCCTCTTGATGCTAACATCTGGGTACTGAATGAGCAGATGAATGCGATGATAACGATAATTGAATAGCTAAATTCTTTTAGCGTTTTCATGGTGGTTGCTGTTTTCATGACTGTTTATTTTTTAAAATAGTTTAGATGCAAACACATAGTTATCATTAGGAAACATAGAAAAATTAGTGTGAGATTTCAACGTTTGTAATCGCTAAAACTACGTCACCTATTTTATTTATGTGGTTACAATATTCAAGATGCAGGCTGTTCTATAATGGTTGCATCAGGAGATAATTTTTTAAACTTCCTACTGTAAAAAGCATTACTTCCTACTTTTCATTGCTTTCTCCTTTTGTTAAAACATTCTCAATTTTAGCATCGGCACGGGCCAACATTTTTTGTGGTTTGATTCCTATTTCGTTCCAATTGACGTTTTCGCCATTTTTAGCCCGTTTTAATTGTTGCCAGATTTTACTTATTCGAGTTTCTTTTTTAGTATTTCCATCGTTTAAATCCGTTTGAGAAACGACCGCTGGTCTTGTTTCCACCATATTCAAAACAATGGTTTCTTCTACGGCCTTCGGTTTGGTGTTTTCAAGAACTAAAACGATTGTGTTTTGTTCCTCAGTTTTCTGGATTTCAAGCGTTGAAGTTTTTGTAATTTGTTTTATTTCCTCCACTTTAATAATTTGTTGTGGAAGTAATTGGACAAATTGTTTATTCTCATCAGTTTCATACTTTTGGGTTGGGGTAGAAATTATCTTTTTGTGAGTGATTTTCTCAATTGTAGTAACTTGTAATATAATTTCTTTCTCAATAATCTGAGCTTGTTTTTTCTCAATAACAGGCTTTTTATTCACCGCAACTTTTTCCGCTGAATTGGCTGTCTGATTATTAGACCAATAACCTCCAATTCCTAAAAGCAAAGCCACGGAAGCCGCAGAAGCATATTTCCACCAAATCGGGAAAGTTTTACTTTTGGGTTTTTGCAATCTTGCTTCTAATTTTTCCCACGCTTGCGAACGTGGCTCACGCTCGTATTTGTGTAAGCCTTTTGAGAATATTTTATCTAAGTTTTCTGAATTTTTCATTTTCGTATGTTTGTAACACAGACTTCAGTCTGTAATTCAACAAAACAGATTAGTCATCCCCGACAAAGTCTGTGTTACTAATTTATGCCATTTCCATAACAGCATTTTGTAAGATTACCCTCGCCCGTGAAAGTTGTGATTTGGAAGTACTCTCAGTAATGCCTAATTGCTTGCCGATTTCAGCGTGCGAGTAACCTTCAATGGCGTAGAGATTGAAAACTGTTCTATAACCTAATGGTAATTTTTCTATCAATTTAAGTAAATCTTGGGTTTCTAAATCAGTTCTAAATTGCTCGGGTTCTGGTTCGTAAAGAACTTGGTCGTAGGAAGTTTGTAATTGAGAATTTTTATTACTTCGTAAATACATTAAAGATTCATTCACCATTATTCTTCTGATCCAACCTTCAAAACTGCCTTCCAATTTAAAAGTATTAATTTTATCAAAAACTTTTACAAATCCTTCAATCATTATTCCCTCTGCCTCATAATCGTTATGGACGTATCTGAAACATATGCCGAACATTCTTGGAGAATATGTTTCATAAATACACTGTTGAGCTTTAGAGTCACCTTTTTGACAGGCTTTCACCAAGGCTTCTTCACTTTGGAATAAATTTAATAGTTTCACAGTAGGTTCTGGATAATTTGCTCTGGTTTAAGAGATTCTAAACAGTAGATGTATTAAATGTAGTAAAGGTTGCATGAGTTTTAAAATAATGACAATAAATGAGGGTACTTTCCTTATAAAATAAAAAAGTCGTTTCAAATAAATTTGAAACGACTTTTTTATTTTTAACCCAAATTTATTTTGTCAAACGCCCGCCTAATTCTAAGTCTTAAAATCGTTATCGGAGACATATTCTTCTTGGAACTCCTCCACCACAAATACCCAATAATTGCTGATAAAACATAAGGAGCCATTAATAAGTATAAAATGGCAGTATTCAAATTTGAAGCAATTTGGCTTCTTCCGTTTGAGATAGTACTTTCAACGGTCATTCTGCACATAGCACATTGAGCCATACTCATAGATGTACTGAGGAGAAGTAACATGATGGATACAAAAAACATCTTTTTCATAAATCTGTTAACTACAAATTATAAATTGTGAGAAAAATTTATAGTTCATAGCTTTTAACTATTTGTAATACGGTGAAATCATTAAATACACAACTACGCCCGTTACGGACACATACAACCACAATGGAAATGTCCATTTAACAATTCTTTTATGCTTAGTAATCTGACCACTCAAAGCATAATAAACTGCTCTCAGCACAAACCACACTACTCCGACTGAAAGGGCTATGTGTGATACTAACAGAACATAGTAAATGGATTTAAAGATTCCTTCACCGCCATAAGATGTTGAAGCATTTGAAACGTGATATAAAATATACAAGACTAAAAAAAATGCTCCTTGAATAAATGAGAGTGTCATCATTCTGCGATGCATTTCAATATTTTTGTTTCTTATAAATATGAAACCAGCTATTAAAGTTAAAGTTGTCGTAGTATTCAGAAAGCCAATTACATGAGGTAATATTTTCGTCCAAGCACCCAAGTCTATTTTTGTTCTGATTCCAATTAAAAACGCAACAGCAATTGGTATGACAATTGATAGTGCATTGACTAACCGTTCATTTTTATTGTTTTTTTCTATTATTATTGAAGTCATTTTCTCTTAATTTTTTGTATCGTAAATTTTTAATAATACTCTAATTTCCAGGATTAATCTATCTACATCTTTTTTATCCGTTCCGTCATAAAAACCCCTAACATGACCCTCCTTGTCTATCAATATTAACTTTTCAGAATGGATAAATGTTTTATCAGGAGTTTTTACTGCTTTATCATATTCAGAAGCATCTGCCACTGGAACATAATATCCTTTCACTGCCAACGGATAAATTTGCGCTTTTGTACCCGTCAAAAAATGCCATTTCCCCGCTTTTGCATCATATTCTTTTGCATATTTTCTTAATTCCTCGGGCGTATCATTGTTTGGGTCAACCGAGAAAGATGCAATTTGTACCTCATCCTTCTGAGAAAACGTATCTTGCAGACGAGTTAATTGACTCGACATTTTTGGACAAATCGAAGTGCATCTTGTAAAGAAGAAATCGGCTACATAGATTTTCCCTTTTAATGATTCACCATTAAAGGATTTACCGTTTTCATCTGTCAAAGTCCATGTAGGAATAGTATGAAAAACGGTATCCATTTCAGGCTGATTCCACTTTGGATTTGGATTTTTACGCATCATAATATTTCCTGTCGTAGAATCAATCCGAGGAATCAAATAAGGCAATTCGTAATGATTTTCACCGAACCCTTTTAGGTATAAAAAAATTAAAGCTGGAACAACTAATGCAGTGATTAGGATTCCAGCTTTTATAGTTTTTTGAGACATAACATTTGTTGTTGTCAAAACAACGTTTTTTAAAAGAGTAATTCTTTGAAAATTAATAAATCAGATAAACTAATCCTTAATAATAATCCCAAATCCCTGTTTATTAATGTGCTCCGCCCTCGAGAAGAAGTGCTACTAATAACCAAGCGATTGTAATCACTGGAAACAAAACTGCCCAAATTAAAATTTTAACTTCGTTTTTCAAATGCATAAATTCACCAACGATGAAAAAAGCTTTGACGATAGTCATAGTTGAGAAAATTGCTACTCTGTAATGGTTATTCGGCATTGTGAAGGCAATGGCGAATTCGATTCCAGTTAATATAAGAAGAATCCAAAATGTTTTCCAAATTGCCGCTGTCTGTGCAGGAGCAATTACTTTTCCTTCGGTTGTTTGTGTTTGTAAAGCCATTTCTTTAAATATTGTTTCGTTAATAAATATCAGAATTTTTTAAATCTTCCTTGCCATTGATTTTGGTGGAAGTTCTTACACCAAATAGAAGAAAGTAAATACGAATACCCAAACTAAATCCACAAAGTGCCAATAAAGTCCTACTTTTTCGACCATTTCGTAATGTCCACGACGTTCATACACTCCTGTTGCAGCATTGAAGAAAATTAGAATGTTCAGAATTACGCCTGAAAATACGTGTGTTCCATGGAATCCTGTAATGAAGAAAAACAAATCTGCAAATGCAGGAGGTCCATAAGGATTACGAACTAAATTTGCACCGTCAATGGCATTTCCAGTGGCATCTTTTGCAGCCAACGCCAATTCTGGTCCGTGTATAAAATGTGACCATTCCCAAGCCTGAGAACCCAAGAAAGTAAAACCACCTAAGATTGTCCATAACATCCATTTTTCAACATCAGCACGGTCGCCACGATGTCCCGCTTCTACTGCCAAAACCATTGTTACTGAACTAAAAATCAGGATAAATGTCATTATTCCGACGAAAATCAATGGAGCCTGAACACCGTGTAAAAATGGTAATGCAGAAAACACTTTATCTGGAACTGGCCAATGAGTCGTTGAAAAATAGAATTTCTCAAAAGCACCTGTATAGGCGTTATTACTGAAACGAATCATTCCGTAAGTCACTAATAAAGCTGAAAAAGTAAAGGTATCTGAAAGCAAGAAAAACCACATCATGAGTTTTCCGTAACTTGCTTTCATTGGTTCTGAACCACCCGTCCAAGTTAAATTTTCAGGAACGGCAGGAGCGTGTATTTCAGACATTTTTTAACGGTTTTAATTAGTAATTGATAACAGAAATTATCTATTGAAATATAAAAATAAGAACAAGTATAACCAAAGAAAATCTAAAAAATGCCAATACGTAGCACATAGTTTAATCCTAAGCATATTCTTTGAATCAGCGGTAAACCTAAAAGCTGAAATCAAAGAAATTAATAAAACGACCAGTCCAGAAATTACGTGGGCAGCGTGTAGACCTATGAGTGCATAAAGCCAAGAAGCTGCAACGTCACTACCTGCAAAGTACAACTGATTTTTTATCAAATCAGAAAAGCCGATGACCTGAGTCGTTAAAAAAGCTAAACCGAATACAAAAGTAATAGATATTGCTATTTTTAAGGCATTGAATTTGTCTTTTTTTGCAGATTGCACCGCTAAAAACATAGAAATACTACTTACTAATAAGATTCCAGTAGAATACCAGAAAATTTGAGGTAATTCAAACTCGTGCCAACGTCCTTCTGCCTTACGGACTAAATACCCCGAAGTCCAACCTGCAAACATCATTAATATGGATACGATGGTAAGCCAAAGCATGAATTTTTTTGGGTTCATCGAGAGTGTTTCTTCTGGCTCATCGAGGTTTATATTGACTAAGTGTTCTGGTGACATATTTTTTATATTTTATCCATTAAAAAGGCGATTTGAACGATTGGTAGGTAAATAAACGAACCAAACATCATCATCAAAGCAGCCTTATCAGTGGTTTTTGACATTAAATAAAAAGTTTGTGATAAAAATAACGCTCCGCAAATTACGGCAACAATGGCTGAATTAAAACCTGTCATTCCCAATAAATGTGGAATGAATCCACATGGTACAAGAAAAATGGTGTAAATCATCATCGTGATTGCCGTCCGTAAATCTTTACGTCCATTATTAGGTAACATTTTGAATCCTGCCCGTTGATAATCTTCGTCAGCAACCCAAGCAATCGCCCAAAAATGAGGGAATTGCCAGAAGAATTGTATTGCAAATAGAATACCAGGTTCTAAGCCAAAAGCATTTGTTGCAGCAACCCAACCAATCATTGGTGGAAATGCTCCTGGAAATGCTCCTACAAATACCGAAATTGGACCAACTCTTTTCAATGGAGTATAAACAAATCCGTACAGAAGAAACGAAAGAACACCTAATAAACCCGCTTTGTAGTTAAATTCTATGAAAAGAATGTAGCTCGCAATTGTGAAAAGAATTATACAAAATACCGATGCTTCATACACGGTTAGTCTACCCGTTGGTAAAGGGCGACTTTGCGTACGTTTCATCAATTTGTCTAATTCAATTTCTTTAATTTGATTGACGATGTTAGCAGCTCCTGTAATACAAAAACCTCCAATGCTAATAAGAAATAATTTCCACCAATCAATTCTGTCTACTGCCAAAGAATACCCAAAAGCTCCAGAGAATGCCACTAATGCCGAAAGTCTAAATTTTAGTAATTCGTAGTATGCTTTTGCTTTTGAAGCAGTATCTATGGAGATATTTCCGTTTGTTGTAATCATCTTTTTCACAATTAAGATAATTGTGTCACATTTTTAAAGTTCATTAATAATAAAATTACAAATTGTATACCAAGTGAAACGATTGCCAAGGTCAAATGAATCGGCTGAATATAAGCTGGAACGCCAAAATATGCCATGACTGTTCCGCTCAAGATTTCAACTCCAATCATTAAAACCAATAATTGCATGAATTTATAAATGACGCCTTGTTGTTGAACATTCTTTTTAAGTTGCCAGATTAAATAAATATGTAAACCCAAAATTACCAATGAATAAGAGCGGTGAATGTAAAATGGTAAACCCATTTGTTCAATCCAAGTCTCACGATTATATCCAAATATCGGACTTGCAATCACCTTATCAATTGCTTCACGTACCTGTGTTCCTAAAAGTACTTGTGAAGTTGAAAGTATTAAAACAAGAACTAGCAATTTATTCAGAAATGATTTTTTATCGATTTTTTCTGTTTTTATCACTTGAGACCATGCTCTTGCAATTGCACATAACAAAACAAAAACTACCAAAATTGCTAACATCATGTGTAGGGTAACAATACCTGGCTTCAAGAATGAATCTACCACATATTTACCCAATGCACCGTTTGCTCCAATTAGAATTAGTCCTGAAAATGATAAGATTGTAATTATTTTATCTTTTTTCCAGTAACTGATTGAGGCAACAAATGTTGCAAATACGATGATTCCAGTTACTGCTCCCAATAGACGGTTTAAATATTCAATCCATGTCTTAGTAACATTAAATTCAACTTCTCCGTGCAATTTTTCTGCATATATTTTTTGATAATTCGCTGGTAATTGACTGGATTCAGTTGGGGGGATCAACATTCCAAAACATTGAGGCCAATCGGGACAACCCATTCCCGAACCAGTACTACGCACGATTCCACCAGCTAAAACTAATAGATAAATGGATATGATGGTGGCAATACCTAATTTTCGGAATAACATTTTTAACTAATTTTTTCTTTAAATAATTAAACTTTAAATTCCTTTTAAACAAAATTGAGAATACATTAACCATAATTTTCATTGGTTAATATACTCTCAATTACAGAGGATTTTGTCTCTTAGTGACTGTAAGATGAATTTTGAGCGTCTAACAACCCCTCGATTTCTTTCTCTTTTGCAATTTCTTCATTTTCCTCTGGGAAATTAGACTCAAGGGTTGCTGAATATGGAACGTTCTGTGGGATAAAATCCGACGTTGAACCTGGCTTGCTGTAATCATATGGCCAACGATAAACGGCTGGAATATCTCCTGACCAATTTCCGTGTACTGGTTCAATTGGGGTCGTCCATTCCAAGGTATTTGAACTCCAAGGATTTTGTGTTGCTCTTTTTCCTTTGAAGATTGAGTATACAAAATTGACAGCGAATATAGCCTGCGCCACAAAGGTAATGATAGCGGCGATTGAGATAAACATGTTCATATCGACAAATGCTTCCATTCTACCATTTCCAAGAGCAGTAAATGAATAATATCGTCTTGGGAAACCAGCTAAACCAATATAGTGCATTGGAAAAAAGATTGCATAAACACCTACGAACGTAAACCAGAAGTGAACGTAACCAGCGGTTTTATTCATCATTCTACCAAACATTTTGGGAACCAATGATAAACCCCCGCCATTAATCCAAAGAAAGATGCAGCACCCATCACCAAGTGAAAGTGGGCTACTACAAAGTACGTATCGTGCAAGTTAATATCAAGGGCAGAATTTCCAAGAATAATACCTGTTAAACCTCCTGAAATAAACAATGAGACTAAACCAATTGAGAACAACATTGCGGGGGTAAATATGATGTTTCCTCTCCAAAGCGTTGTAATAAAGTTAAATGCTTTTACGGCTGATGGTACTGCAATAATCAACGTCAAGAACATAAATACTGAACCTAAAAATGGGTTCATACCTGTTACGAACATGTGGTGAGCCCATACAATGAAAGCAAGTAAAGTGATACCCATCAATGAGCCAATCATAGCACGATATCCAAAAATGGGCTTGCGAGCGTTAGTTGCAATAACCTCAGAAGTAATTCCTAAAGCTGGTAACAATACAATGTAAACCTCTGGATGTCCTAAAAACCAGAACAAATGCTGATACAAGATTGCAGAACCACCAATGTTTGGCAATGCCTCGCCTCCAATGTAGATTTCGGACAAATAGAATGATGTTCCAAAGCTACGGTCAAAAATCAATAGTAATGCTGCTGATAACAACACTGGGAATGATAGTAAACCCAAAATCGCAGTAAAGAAGAACGCCCAGATCGTCAATGGTAACTTTGTAAATGACATTCCACGTGTCCGGAGGTTAATAATTGTACAAATGTAGTTAATACCTCCCATCAGTTGTGAAACAATAAATAGTGCCATACTCGACAACCACAACGTCATACCTAATCCCGAACCTGGCATTGCTTGTGGCAAAGCACTCAGTGGAGGATAAATCACCCAACCACCCGACGCTGGGCCAGTTTCAATGAATAGAGATGCAAACATAATCACCGATGCCGCAAAGAAAAACCAATAAGAAAGCATATTGATAAATCCAGAAGCCATGTCTCTCGCTCCAATTTGCAAAGGGATTAAAAAATTTGAGAATGTTCCGGAAAGACCTGCTGTCAAGACAAAGAATACCATTATGGTTCCGTGCATAGTTACAAGTGCCAAATAAAACTCTTTTTCTAACTTCCCCTCTACAATCCATTGACCTAAAACAGGTTTTAACCACGTTAAATCCATGTTAGGAAATCCTAATTGTAAGCGAAATATAATTGACATAGCACCTCCGAAAAATGCCCAGATGATACCAGAAATCAAATACTGTTTTGCAATGGTCTTATGGTCTTCTGAAAAGATGTACTTTTGAACGAAGCCTAACTCATGATGCTCATGTTCGTCGTGTGCGAGTACATGAGTGTCGATTGCGTGTAGTGTCTCAATTGCCATGATTTTATTAATTTTATCTTTGTTGAATAGCTAAATGTTATCTTAGTGAAGTTGCTGCTGTTGGAGTCGTACCACTCGCTTGTGTGCTGTCAGATGCCGCAGGAGCTGCTACTTCAATATATTTCTGTGCTTTTGATTTTAATTTCTCGGGTACTTTCGCTAAGTAATCTGGATTTTGGGTTAAAAATGGTTTTTGTTGCTTACACCATGCGGCATATTCTTCTGGTTCATCAACAAATACAGTGATTGCCATACCGAAGTGACCACGTCCACAAACCTCTGTACAGTTCAATTTGAAATTAAATTCTGGATTACCAGTAATGTAACGCATCTCATCTGTTGACTTATTTGGTACAAACCAGAATTTAGTTGGCATACCTGGAACAGCATCCATTTTCACTCTATGGTAAGGTAAGAAAACCGAGTGCAAAACATCTTGGGCATTAATTTTCAATAATACTGGAACTCCTTTTGGTATGTGCATTTCATTCGCCGTAAAATCATCGAAACAATGCTCATCCGTAAAATCCATTCCTAGTGAATTTATTTCGTTAATTAATTTATAGTTGTGATTTCCTAATTTCTGGTCGTCATTTCCTGGATAACGTACATACCACCCAAATTGGTGACCTGTCAATTCTACAACAACTGCATTATCAGGAGCTTGTGAGGTTATGTCTCTCCAAGTTCTCCAACCTGAAAATACCAAAACCGCCATCACAACGGCTGGAATGACTGTCCAAATTATTTCCAACTTGTGGTTTACTGGATAAAATGCTGCAACCCTCCCTTCTTTATAACGGTATAAAAATGAAAATGTAAACAACAAAGTATTTGTTATGAGAAATGCGAAGGTAATTACACCCATTGAAATCCAAAACATTCTATCAGTAATTAAACCATGATTTGAAGCAGCTACTGGTAATAAATCTGGTTTTGAGTGCAAGAAAGACCAAGTCGCACCAATTGATCCTAATACTAAAAATATGAGAAATCCGACAGCGTTTTTGTTGTTAGCACTATCTACTGGTGAATCTGGGTCTTGTTCTACTCCTTTGATTCCTTTCGATAAAGCCATACTCTTACTGACAATCATGATCGCCAAGCCTAAGAATACCACCGATAAAAG
>Ga0123336_10003693_pt1 | contig 12663 bp, 14 predicted proteins | sample SSSSmetaG_FD_96466 | JGI IMG/M metagenome (GOLD analysis project Ga0123336, IMG submission 96466) | Glacier valley bacterial and archeal communities from Borup Fiord, Nunavut, Canada, to study Microbial Dark Matter (Phase II) - ​SSSS metaG | ecosystem: Environmental > Aquatic > Freshwater > Ice... | reverse complement strand
GCGGCACGCGTCACCGGCCTGACCGCGGTCATCGCCCAGGGCAACGTCTCCGAACAGGATCACCGCGACCACGGCACCGAACGCGCCTGGGCGGACCGCGTGTTCGACCGCTATCTTGCCCTCACCCGCGAGGGCGTGCGCCGGGCGCCGTCCCGCAGCCGCATGCTGGTGGTGTGGCCCGAAACCGCCAGCCCCTTCGCCCTTGCACAGGATCCCGGCGGCCGGCAGGCCGTGGCCGACGCATCGCGTCCCGCCATCATGACCCTGGCGGGCACGGAGCGGTTCGAGGGGGCGGCCATCGCCCATAACAGCCTGGCCGCCATCGCACCCGACGGCAGCCTGGCCGCCACGTACGACAAGGCACATCTGGTGCCGTTCGGCGAGTATTTCCCCTCCTATGCCCATATCATCCTGGGCGAGCAGGGTTTCGTGGCCGGTCCGGGCTTGCGCACCCTGCATCTGGCGAGCTTGCCGGCAATCGGTCCGTTGATCTGCTACGAGGCGATTTTCCCGGGACAAGTCGTGGCGCGCGGCGATCGGCCTCAACTATTGGTTAACATCACCAACGATGCCTGGTTCGGCGACTCGGCTGGTCCGCGCCAGCATCTAGCCGCCGCACGGATGCGCACGGTGGAAGAAGGCCTGCCGATGCTGCGCGCGGCAAATACGGGGATCAGCGCGGTCATCGATGCACATGGCCGGGTGCTCGACAGCCTCGGTCTGGATCGGCAGGGCGTGCTTCTGGCCGAGATTCCGGGCGCGTTGCCGCCCACGCTGTTTGGATACCTGGGGTTGTGGTGCCCCGGCCTGTTGGCAACGATCAGCCTTGTCTTGGGGACAGTCCTGTTACGACGTGACCGAATATTGTTCAAAAAAATAGAAAATGAGTCCGAAAAGCGAAAGTTTGGTTGACTATTTGTGGTTGCGCGGCTACAGCCGATCAATTCCAAGACCATGGGGTCTAAGTGATGAGAGAGCTGACCGGGATGTCGCGAAACGCTGCGAGCTACGATGTGGCGACTGGTGAGACTGGCGAAAGCCGTCCCAGCCCGATCGACGTTCATGTCGGTTCGCGCATTCGGCTTCGCCGCACCCTGACAGGCATGTCGCAGGAGCGACTGGGCGAGGCGCTCGGCCTGACGTTCCAGCAAGTGCAGAAATACGAGCGTGGCGTGAACCGCGTCGGCGCATCCCGGCTCTACGATCTTTCGCGCGTGCTTGATGTGCCGATCAGCTTCTTCTTCGACGACATGCCGGACGCCAGCGGCCATTCCAACGGCAACACCCATGTTGCCGGATTTTCCGAGCGCGCCGAGTTCGGCGGCCCGGCCGACGATCCGCTGGCCAAGCGGGAGACGCTGGAGCTGGTGCGCGCCTATTACCGGATCACCGACCCCTCCGTGCGCAAGCGCGTCTTCGAACTGATCAAATCCATGGGCCCGATGGACCCCCTCCCCGCTTAACCTGGTATCCGCCTATCCTGGTTCGGCGCGAAGCTGGGGGTTGTCGAAGACCGGGTTCTTTAGTCGGTACACCGCGTCCGTCAGCGCCTGCGCCAGGTCGCGCTTTTCGGGTTCACCCAAAGCGCGGGCGACTTCCACGCATTGGCCGCGCGCAGCCAGATATAAGCCGGGGGCGCGGCCCGGGCGTTCTTGCAGAACCACGTTGAGCCAACCTGGGGACAGGCTTCTCTCGGTGTCGCGGCCGGCCTTATCGGTGCGCAGGATTCGCAGGGCGTTGCCGGTGAGCAGCAGCAACTCACGCTCCCGCCCGATCTTTGCATGGGCCTTCAGCAAGACAAGCACGAGCAGGATCTCTCCGCCATTGAACCCGGCGATCGGCCAGGCGCCCAGGCGCCAGAAGACGGTGGTGGTGCAAAGGCTGACGGCGCAGACGAAGAAAATGACACGGCGCAGTCCGCGGGTGGACATGCTGCGGTGGGGCGTGACCTCCGCCTCGAACACGATATCGTCTGCGTACGAATCCTTCATTTTGGACAAATGGCATCTCGCGGGGTTTAGCGAAGGCAAGTAGTCCTTTTTTAGAAAAAAAGGACCAAAAAACTTTTACCAGTTTATTCGCGGCGGAGAACAGTGTCGGTCAGGAAGGTGGACAGGCCGGACGCCAGGAAGCTGCGACGCAGGGCTGCCTCGTCATAGATGTCGCGCACCCAGTCCAGGAATGGCACACGGCCCTCTGCCTCGCGCTGGTAGAGCAGGAAGAAGGCGTCCAGGATGCCTGTCCTGGAGCGGCTGAAATGGCCGAACCGCCAGGAGAGCTGCGCCAGCGCCTGGGCCGCCGTGCCGCCCTCGAACAGGATGGCCAGGCCGGAGGCGAGGCCAGCGCGGTCGGCGCCGGATTTGCAATGCATCAGCGCGGGCGTTTGCAGCTCGGCGTAGATGCCTGCGAAGCGCAGGATGCGGTCGCGGTGGGGGGCGCCGCGGCTTTCAAAGGCCATGTCGATATGGGTCAGGCCCAGTCGCGTGGCGGCTTCGCGGGAGAGCGCGTCAGACCCGCATTGGCGATGGCCGCGCAGGTTGATCAGCGTGCGCAGGCGATAGCGCGCGGCCAGGCGGGCCAGGCGCCCTGGCGTGGGATGGTTCACGCGGTAGATCTTGCCGGGGATCACCTCTGCAAAATTGTCCCAAAGCAGGCGGAAAGCGGCGTGGTCCACCAGCAGGGAGTCGGCCCAGGCCTGGGCGCGGCGCGTCGGGGAAGTCAGGAGGCCGGCGAACATCAGGCAAGCATAAAGCAAGCAGTCCTTTTTTGAAAAAAAGGACCAAAAAACTTTTATGAATTATCGGCGACAGCACTGACAAAAGTTTTTTGCTTCTTTTTTACAAAAAAGAAGTCTTCCTTCCTTACTCTTGTAGATTTCATTTTCGTAGGCAGGTAGAGGGCGCGACACTCAATTAGGATTTTACTTCTCATGGCTCACGATATTGTTGACACTGCTGTCGCCGCCGGCTCGTTCAAGACGCTGGTTGCTGCCGTGACTGCCGCCGGCCTGGGCGAAACACTGAAGGGTACTGGCCCGTTTACCGTGTTCGCGCCCACCGATGATGCCTTCGCCAAGCTGCCGGCCGGTACCGTGGACGAACTGATCAAGCCCGAGAACAAGGCCAAGCTGGTGAAGATCCTCACCACGCATGTGCTCGCCGGCAAGGTGATGGCGCACGACGTGAGCGGCAAGAAGATGGAGCCGCATGCGGTGAGCGGCGAGACGCTGCATGTGGACGGCACGCATGGCGTGGTTGTCAGCGGCGCCACCGTCACCAAGGCCGATATCGACTGCACGAACGGCGTGATCCACGTGATCGACACCGTTATCCTGCCCAAGGGCTGAACGCGACCGGGGGGAGCGTTTTATGCTCCCCCCAAAGCTTGGCTGGACTCAGCCCTGACGTTCCACGATCAGCTGCTTGATTTCCTGAATGGCCTTCGCCGGATTCAGCCCTTTCGGGCAGGTCTGTGTGCAGTTCATGATCGTGTGGCAGCGATACAGCTTGAACGGATCTTCAAGCGCGTCCAGTCGGGCGCCTGTGTTCTCGTCGCGGCTGTCGGCGATCCACCGATAGGCCGCGAGCAGGGTGGCCGGGCCGAGATATTTGTCGCCGTTCCACCAGTAGCTGGGGCAGGCGGTGGTGCAGCAGTAACAGAGAATGCACTCCCACATTCCGTCCAGCTTGGCGCGCTCTTCCAGCGACTGGCGGCGCTCGCCATCGGGCGGAGCGGCGCTGTCGGCCTGAAGCCACGGCTGGATGGATTGGAGTTGGGCGTAGGCGGTGGAGAGGTCGGGGACCAGGTCCTTGACGACCGGCATGTGCGGCAGGGGGTAGATGGCGACGGCGTTCTTGATCTCTTCGGTGGGCTTCAGGCACGCGAGCGTGTTGCCGCCGTCGATGTTCATGGCGCAGGAGCCGCAGATGCCTTCGCGGCACGAGCGGCGGAAGGTGAGCGTGGGGTCGATCTCGTTCTTGATGTAGATCAATGCGTCGAGGACCATGGGGCCGACGCGATCGAGATCGAGCTTGTAGGTGTCGATGACAGGGTTCTTCCCGTCATCGGGATTCCATCGGTAGATGCGGAATTCCTTGACGCGCGTGGCCCCCGCTGGCGCGGGAAAGGTTTTCCCCGTGCCGACGCGGCTGTTCTTTGGGAGGGCGAGCTCAACCATTTCTATCGTCCACCAATCAATAAACCCGCTTCTTCGGCGGAAATACCTGCACTTCGTTGGTCAGCGTCTGCATCCGCACCGGCCGGTAATCAAGGGCGACGTCGCCGTTGTCGCCAACCCAGGCGAGGGAATGCTTCATCCAGTTTTGGTCGTCACGGTCCGGGAAATCGTCGTGGGCCTGGGCGCCGCGGCTCTCCTTGCGGGCTTCGGCGCTATTCATGGTGGCCGCCGCGTTGCGAACCAGGTTTTGCAATTCAAGGGCTTCGACCAAATCGGAATTCCAGATCAGGCTCCGGTCGCTGACGGACATGTCGGACAGGCCACCCCAGAGGTTGTGCAGCTTGCTCACGCCCTCGGTCAGGCTTTGGCTTTCGCGGAAGACGGCGGCGTGCTTCTGCATGGTGCGCTGCAGGGTGTCGCGCAGATGGGCGACGGGCGTGCCGCCGGCGGCGTGGCGGGTCCAGTCGAAACGGTCCAGGCTTGCTTCGCCTGCGCGGGCGGGAAGCGGCTGCTGACTGGCGCCGGGGGTGACGATCTCGGCGGCACGATGGCCGGCGGCACGACCGAAGACCACCAGGTCGAGCAGGGAGTTGGTGCCGAGGCGGTTGGCGCCGTGGACGGAGACGCAGGCAGCCTCGCCCACCGCCATCAGGCCGGGAACCGTGGCGTCCGGGTTATTGCGCGTGGGGTTGATCACCTCGCCGCGGTAGTTCGTGGGGATGCCGCCCATGTTGTAATGGACGGTTGGCAAGACGGGGATGGGAGCTTTGGTCACGTCCACGCCGGCGAAGACGCGGGCGGTCTCGGAAATGCCGGGCAGGCGTTCGTGCAGCAGGTCGGCGCCCAGATGCTCCAGGTGGAGCAGAATGTGGTCTTTGTGGGCGCCGACGCCGCGGCCCTCGTTGATCTCGATGGTCATGGAGCGGCTGACCACGTCGCGGGACGCCAGATCCTTGGCGGACGGGGCGTAGCGTTCCATGAAGCGCTCGCCTTCGGAGTTGGTCAGGTAGCCGCCTTCGCCGCGCGCACCTTCGGTGATCAGGCAGCCGGCTGGGAAGATGCCGGTGGGATGGAACTGGACGAATTCCATGTCCTGCGTCGGCAGGCCAGCGCGCATGGCCATACCGCCGCCATCGCCGGTGCAGGTATGCGCGCTGGTGCAGCTGAGATAGGCGCGGCCATAGCCGCCGGTGGCGAGGATGACGAGCTGGGCGCGAAAGCGGTGAATGCTGCCATCCTCCAGGCACCAGGCGGTCACGCCGCGGCAGACGCCTTCGTCGTCCATGATCAGGTCCAGCGCGATGAATTCGATGAAGAACTCCACCTCATGCTTGAGGCACTGCTGGTACAGCGTGTGCAGCATGGCATGGCCGGTGCTGTCTGCGGCGGCGCAGGCGCGCATGGCCGGCTCCTTGCCGTACTCCTTCATGTGGCCGCCAAAGGGGCGCTGGTAGATCTTGCCGTCCTCGGTACGGCTGAAGGGCATGCCGTAATGCTCCAGCTCATAGACCGCTGGCGCCGCCTCCCGGCACATGTATTCGATCGCGTCCTGGTCGCCGAGCCAATCCGACCCCTTCACGGTGTCGTACATGTGCCAGCGCCAATCGTCCTCACCCATGTTTCCGAGCGATGCGCCGATGCCGCCTTGGGCCGCGACAGTGTGGGAGCGGGTAGGAAATACCTTGGTCAGACAGGCGGTCTTCAGGCCCGCCGCACCCGTGCCGAGGGTGGCGCGCAGGCCGGAACCACCGGCGCCGACGACGATCACATCGTAGGTATGGTCGATCACCTGGTAGGCGGTGTGAGAGGGCTTGGAGATGGCGTTCATGGGGAGACGGGACCGCCTTTAAATATGGGACGCTGTTGCGAGCTTGAGCACCGCGACAGCGGCCATCAGGCCGAGCAGCAGGCATGCGCCGCGCGTAGCCAGGATGGCGGCCTCGCGCCGCTTACTGACGTGAATGTAGTCCTCCCACACCACCTGCAAGCCCAGATGCATGTGGTGGAAGGTCATTGCCACCAGCGCCAGCAGCAGTGCGGCATTCCACGGTGTGGCGGCCCAGCGGGCGATGGCCGGCTGGTCGGCGCCCAAATGGCTGAGCACCGCGATGACGAACCAGACGGTGAGCGGCACGAGAGCGATGGCGGTCAGACGCTCCGCCTTCCAATGATGCGAGCCGGCACGGGCAGCACCGAGCCCGCGGACACGGCCGAGCTGGCTGCGCATGACAGTGACCTGTTCAGCCTTGGCTTTGGTATTCATGCTAGCGGCCATTATTGCGCCCCCGCCGTCAGCATATAGCCGGCGACCCAGACGCCGGCAGTGGAAACCAGGCTCAGCGCGATGACCGCCCAGGTTACGGAATTGAGCGAGGCTTTGGCGAGGCCGTGGCCGGCATCCCAGACCAGGTGCCTGATGCCGCCGTAAAGGTGGTAGAACAGGGATGCCGTCCAGCCGAGCAACATCAGCAGGCCCAGGGGGGAGGCAATGAAACCTTGGACGATCGCAAAATCCTGCGGCCCGGCAGAGGCGGCCACCAGCCACCAGGCCAGCAGAAGCGAGCCGGCGGAGAGGGCGATGCCGGTGGCGCGGTTGAGGATGGAGGCGACCATGGTAATGGGCCAGCGGTATATGCCGATATGCGGCGAGACCGGGCGGCGCACCAGGCGACCATCCGTGCCGCGGGCGACCAGCTGGGCATCGCGGATATCGTTCATCGGTTTTGCGTTCTCCGGCATCTCGCAGTGTGGTGCGGTGCAGCGTGGATAGGTCATAGGTCTTATGGGGTCAACGCGGGCCGCGGCCAGGGGGTGGTGCGGAATTTTGCTGCTGGCGGGGCTGTTGCAGGGCTGTACGGCCCCCTGCCCTGCCGGGCTGTCGCGTGCGGCCGGCTTGACTCTGTATTTTGGCGGCAGCCTGAGCGATGGATTGGGTGGCGTTTGCCGCATCGCGTTTGACGCCGGCGTTTCCGAATGGGTTGACGGTTTTCGAGGCGGCCGGGCAATGGCGTGATTCGTCGGGCGGCCGCATCGTGCGCGAGCGCACAAGGGTGGTTCAGGTGTTTGGTGCCGATATTGGGGCCCGTGCCGACAGCGTGATTTCCGCCTACCGAGCCGCCTATCACCAGGTATCGGTCGGCCGCGTGGAAACGACCGTCTGCGCCGCGTTCTGACAAAAGTTTTTTGGTCCTTTTTTTCCAAAAAAGGACTGCTTGCCTTCCTTCGCTTGTGGTCTTCTGAAATGCTAGACTGGTGTCATGTCAGCGACCCTAATCCACGACCATGTCTTTCTTGCGCCCGGCCATGAGCATGCCGAGCGGCGAACCTGGGCGGTGATCGCCTTGTGCGTGGCGATGATGGTGGCCGAGATCGGCGGCGGCTGGCTGTTCGGCTCGATCGCGCTGGTGGCCGACGGGCTGCACATGTCCACCCATGCCGGCGCGTTGTTGCTGGCGGCGCTGGCGTATCGCTATGCCAAGCGGCATGTGGGCGATGCGCGGTTCACCTTCGGCACGGGCAAGTTCGGCGATCTGGCGGGGTTCACCAGCGCGATCGTGCTGGCGATGATTGCGCTGCTGATCGGGTATGAGGCGGTGGGGCGGCTGCTGGCGCCGGTGCCCATCGCGTTCGGCCAGGCGATCCCGATCGCGTGCCTGGGCCTGGCGGTGAACGTGGCCAGCGTTTGGCTGCTGGGCGGCGGGCATCATGGGCACGACCATCATCACGGCCATGACGCGCATGGCCACCACGATGACCACGAAGATCATCACGGGCATGATCACCACGATCACGATGACCACGCGAAGCTGCACCACCACGCGCATAATTCGACCGGCCGCGACAACAACATGCGGGCGGCGGTGGTGCATGTGATTGCGGATGCGGCGGTGAGCGTTCTGGTGATCATCGGCCTGCTGCTGGCGCGCGAATTTGGCTGGCAGTGGATCGATCCCGTCGTCGGCATGGTGGGCGCTGTCGTCATCGCTAGCTGGGCCTGGGGGCTGGTGCGCGACACCGGCGCGATACTGCTGGACATGACTCCCGATTCCGGCCTGGCCGCGCGGCTGCGCCAGGTTGTGGAGACGGAGGGCGACCGCATCGCCGATCTGCACGTGTGGCGGCTGGGCCCTGGCCATCTGGGCGCGATCGTCAGTGTGCAGACCGTACATGCGCGCGATTGCGCATATTACCGGGAGAAGCTGCGCGGTTTCGCCGATCTGTCCCATGTGACCGTCGAGGTGCATCGGGCGCCGGCCTGAAGGCGTGCCCCGCATTTGCTGCGCCCTGCGGGTTATTGGTTAGACGGTGGCACCCCGAAGGCGCGTCCGGATTGCGCGCAACGGCTTTTCCACCGTGGTATGCAAGCCGGCAGCGAGCACGATCGATGCGGTAATCCCGGCGGCGTAGAGGCTCCAGCCGCGCGCTTGCGCGAGGCCGGCGAGCACGGTCAAGACCACGCCATGCGCGATGTAGATGGGGTAGGAAAGTTCGCCCAGGCGCTTGTCCCAGTTCTGGAAGGCAAGGGCGGGCGACGGGGCGCCGGAGAGCAGCAGCAGGGCGGCGAAGAGGGCAGCCACCAGCGGCAATTGCAGCGCCAGGACAGGATGGCCGCGTTCACCGCATAGCACGAAGGCCACGGGCACGCAGGCGGAGACGAGAAGCAGATTGGCCCGCACCCAGGCGGCGCTGCTACGGCGCCAGAGGAAGACGCAGACGCCGAAGGCAAAGAAGGGAGCGTTGAGCCATTGGCGGCCGCCCTGCCCCTGCCGAAACAGGAACAGGGCAAAGCCGCCATAGAGGACGCTGAAACAAAGGGCGACCAGCCAGCCCCGCCAGGAAGGAGCGCGCGACAGCAGCCAGCCGGCGGCTGCGGCCAGCAGGTAGAAGGCGAATTCCACCCGCAGTGTCCAGGCGAAGGGGATGAAGGAGAAGGCCTGGCCGCTGATGCGATGCGCCGGCAAGCCGGGCACTATTTCCAGCAGGCCGGAGAGCAGCACGCGGCCTTGCCAGGGCGCGCCGTGCAGCGGGGAATCGAGCGATACCAGGTGCCCGGTGCGGAACAGCAGCGTGTCCGCCAGCACCGACAGCGTCAGGGCGGCGAGATAGGGTGGCACCAAGCGAAGCGCCCGATTGGCCAGGAAGGCGGCGGGTCGGCCGGCATAGAAGCTGGTCCAGGCCTCGGCCACGATGAAGCCGGAGAGCGCGAAGAAGACCGCCACCGCTACCGCGCCGAGTTCAAGACCGTAGAAGGCGTCGCGGCCGGCACCGGGCGGCAGAAGCAGCAATCCGTGCTGCAGCAGCACCATCAGCGCCAGCAGAAAACGGAAGGCGCCGAACGGCCGGTAGACGGGCGGATATGCCATTGCAATTAAGAAACGATAACCGGGTGCGGCGCACGCTGCAACCATCGCTGGCGTTTGCGCTTCATCCGGGCTACTGCTCACGGTTTGGTGAGTAGATCGAGAGTTTTGCCCGGCCCATGTCCGATGCCCACGCGACGCGCTCCCGCTGGCTGTTCATGTCGCCGCGCGATATCGGCCTGTTCTTGCGCAGCGCCCGCACCGATGGCGCCATTGCCCGGCGGCGCGCCACGCATGGTGCGCGCGCGGCCTTCGAAGCGGCCTATGACGAAAGCGGCGATCCCTGGGCCAGCGCCGATCCGCGGTATTTCTATCAGCGCTGGAAATATGAGGGGCTGATGGCCAGCCTGCCGCCTTGCCGGCGGTTTGCCCGGGCGCTGGATCTGGGCTCCGGTGTGGGCGCGCTGAGCCTGGCGTTGACCGCGGTGGCCGATGACGTGCTGGGGCTGGATATCGCGCAATCCGCGGTGGACCAGGCCACGCTGCGCGCTAGCGGGCGGCTGGGGCTACGTTTCGCCCAGGGCGATGTGTGCGCGCTGGATGGCGCGCTGGACGGCGGCTTCGACCTCGTTGTGGTGGCGGACACGCTGTATTATCTCGACGCCGTGGATGATCTCAGCCTCAAGACCGTGGTGGCGCGAATCGCCAGGCTGCTGGCGCCGGGCGGGCTGTGCCTGGTGGCGAACCATTACTTCTTCGCGGCGGATCGCGACTCTCGCCTGTCGCGACGCATTCACGATGCGTTTGCCGCTTCACCGGGATTGCAGATTGTACACACGCGGCGACGGCCGTTCTATCTGACGTCGCTGCTGAGCCTTGCGGCGCCAGCGGCTGAGCTTCTGCCCGAACCTGCATGAACTGGAGCCGCGCCGCGGCGCTCGCCGCGGGGGTGGCCGCTCTTGTGTGGGTAATCTCGGGCGTCGGCCTGGCGGCCGTGGCGCAGGACGTGGCGCTGGCCGGCTGGGCGCTGCCGGCGACGACGGCGATCCATGCGGTGCAGCTGTATCTGTCGGCGCTGGCGTGGCGTCGCTCGCTCGGCGGGGCGGGGCTCTCGGGGGCCGCGATCTTCCGCATCCGCTGGATACGGGAGGGGATGAACGCCATGTTGCCCGTAGCGCAAATCGGCGGCCAGGTGGTGGGCGCGCAGTTGCTGGTGCAGCGCGGGCTGGCGCCGCGGTTGGCCGTGGCCGGCACCATCCTGGACCTGACGCTGGAAGCCGCATCCCAACTGATTTTCACGCTTTGCGGCATCGTTGTGCTGCTGGCCACCACACATGACCATGGTTGGCTGGCCTGGGTGGCCGGCGGGCTTGCGGCGACGGCGCTGAGCGTGGCGGGCTTCGTGACAGCCCAGCGGCTAGGGGCGCTGCGGCTGGTGGAACGCGGGGTGGCACGCATGGCGGCCACCTGGCCCGCCACCGCCAACTGGTCGATGACCGGACTGCACGACACGCTGATGGCTCGGCAGGCGGACGTGGCGGCGGTGGGGTGGGCGGTGGCCTGCCATACGCTGAGCTGGGCGATCGGCGGGCTGGAAGTGTGGGTGGCGCTGCATGCACTGGGGCACGGGGTGGGCGTGGTGTCCGCGCTGGTGATCGAGAGTCTGGGCATGGCGGCACGCAGCGCGGGTTTTGCCGTGCCGGGGGCGGTGGGCATACAGGAAGGGGGGTTCGTGCTGGTGTGCGGGCTGTTCGGGGTGCCGGCGGAGAGCGCGGTGGCGCTTTCGGTGTTGAAGCGGGTTCGGGAGGTTCTGGTGGGGGTGCCGGCGGTTGTATTGTGGCAGGTCAGAAAGAAAACAGTCCTTTTTTGAAAAAAAGGACCAAAAAACTTTTGTCAGTTTGGCGGGCGTTATTTTAGGACGCTGGCCAACTTCATTGCGATTCCGGTGTTGCCCTTTACCTTCAGCTTGCCGGTCATGAACGCCATGGTGGCGTCCAGCTCGCCGTGCATGATCTTGGTCAGGTTCTCTTCGCTGATCTGCAAGGTGCAGTCCGCATCCTCATCCTCGTGGCTCATCACGGCCGGCTTCTGCGTGCCGTCGATGAACAGGCGGTCGTCACCGAAATCGAATTTGAGCTTGGCGTTGAGCGCGCTGAAATCGTCCAGGCGGGTGGAGAAGGTGTTTTCAATGTCGGCTACACTCATTCTGGCGTCCTTCCTTGTTGTGGAGGCGGACCGTAAAGCGATGGGCTAACGGTGTAAACCTAAGGGCGGTAGCGTGTTTCTGACGGGTGCTGCGATCCTGACCGGCCAGTCGCTGTTGCACGGGCATGGTGTGCTTCTGGCCGATGGGCGCATTGCCGCCATCCTGCCGGAGGCGGCGCGCCATGATGCGTGGCGGCTGCCAGAAGGGAGTCTCCTGTCGCCGGGGCTTATCGACATCCAGGTGAATGGCGGTGGTGGCATCCTGTTCAACGATACGCCCACGCAGGACGCGGCGCGGACGATGGCGGCGGCGCACCGTCGGCTGGGGACCACATCGATCCTGCCGACGCTGATCACCGATGCGCCAGCGAAGATGCGCCAGGCGGCGGAGGTGGTGGTGGAGCCGGGTGTGGCCGGGCTGCATTTCGAGGGGCCGTTCATCAGCCGGAGCAAGCCGGGGGTGCATGCGGCCGAGCATATAAGGCGCATGGAGGAAGCCGATTTCGAGTTGTTTGCGCGGGCCGCCTCGCGCGGCCCGGTGTTGCTGACCGTGGCGCCGGAGGAGATGGCGGTGGGCGATATCGCGCGGCTTGCGGCGGCGGGCGTATTGGTCTCCGCGGGGCATAGCGTGGCGGATGCGGAGGTGACGGCGCAGGCGCTTGACGCTGGGCTGACCGGGTTCACGCATCTGTTCAACGCGATGCCGCCGCTCAGCGCGCGCGCGCCGGGGATGGCCGCGGCCGCGCTGATCCATGCGGAGTGCTGGTGCGGCGTGATCGCGGACGGGATCCACGTGCACCCGGCGATGCTGCGGCTTCTGCTGGCGGCCAAGCCGGAGCGGACCATCCTGGTCTCCGACGCGATGCCGACCACGGGGACGGACGCGGCGGGATTTGTGCTGCAGGGGCGCGCGGTGCACCGGCAGGATGGGGCACTGCGGACGCAGGACGGCACGCTGGCCGGCGCCGATATCTGCCTGGC
>Ga0123336_10003689_pt1 | contig 12672 bp, 9 predicted proteins | sample SSSSmetaG_FD_96466 | JGI IMG/M metagenome (GOLD analysis project Ga0123336, IMG submission 96466) | Glacier valley bacterial and archeal communities from Borup Fiord, Nunavut, Canada, to study Microbial Dark Matter (Phase II) - ​SSSS metaG | ecosystem: Environmental > Aquatic > Freshwater > Ice... | reverse complement strand
GGCGTCGGTCAGCTCGGTGCCCCCGACCTCGTCGTCCTTGGTCTGCTCCGCGGACCCGGCGGCGGCGGCGCTCGCCTGCTGCCTCTTCAGCCCGCGACGGAAGCGGCGCGCGAGCACCTCGTACATCGCGCGGTAGTCGTCGCCCGCGAGGTACGCGGGACGGCCATCGCCGGCCGCCTCGCCCTCGATCTCGGCCTCGCGGACCGCGCCTTCCACGTCGTCGATGTCCGCCCCGCCCGGCGTGGGGACGGGCTCGGTGGTCCTGGTCGAGACGCCGTCGCCGCGCACGTGGAACGTGCGGTAGCGCTTCTTGTCGGGCTCGCCGTCGAAGAGCGCGACGATCGCGCCCACCGTGTCGCGGCCGCCGAGATGGGAGATGTCGCAGCACTCGATGCGCCGCGGGACGGTGGGGAGGCGCAGCCGCTCCTTCAGCTGCTCGAGGCGCTCGCTCACGTCGTCGCTCGCGCGGCGCTTCTCGGCGAACGCGTGCTTCGCGTTCTCGTTTGCGAGCGCGAGGAGATCGACGCGGTGGCCGCGCTGCGGAAGGAGCAACGCCACCTTGTGCTGCGCGCGCTCGGCGAGCCACTCCGCGATGCCGGCCGCGGCGTCGGGCACGACGGGGACGATGACCTCGTCGGGCACGGGCAGCGAGATGTCGAGGCCACCGGCATCGCCTTCGGCGACGGGCGTTGGGCCGTAGTGCTGCGCGAGGAAGGCGGCGACCACCTCCTCGTTCGGGACCTCGGCGCTCTTGATCGAGAACGTCGCGACGTCGGCGAGCTTGCCGCGGCGGATGTGGAGCAGCGCGAGCTCGACGAGGTCGCCCTCGCGGTACAGGCCGAGGACGTCGCGGTCGATGTCGTCGATGGCGACGACGCGCTGCTCCTCACGCACCTTGTCGATGGCGGAGAGCTGATCGCGGTACACTGCAGCGAGCTCGAAGTGCATGCCGCGCGCGGCGACCCGCATGCGCTCGTCGAGCTCGCGCGAGAGCTCGTCGTGCCGGCCGTCGAGGAACATCGCGACGGCGCGGATTTGCTCGTCGTACCAGGGCTTCGCGACCTCGAGCACGCACGGCGCGGGGCAGCGCTTGATCTGGTGCTGGAGGCACGGCCGCTTGCGCGCGCGCATCTCGGTGTCCGTGCAGGTCCGCAGCTGGAAGTGCTTGTTCACTAGGTGCAGCGTGCGGCGCGCGGCGGTGGCCGAGTGATAGGGGCCGAAGTACCGGATGCGGCCCGCCGGATCCGCGGTCGGGCGGCGCACCACCCAGAGGCGCGGCCACTCCTCCTTCGTGTCGAGGCGGAGCGAGATGTAGTCCTTGTCGTCCCTGAGCTTGATGTTGTAGCGAGGGAGGTGCTCCTTGATGAGGTTGTTCTCGAGGATCGCCGCTTCCTTCTCGCTGCCCGTGACGATGGTGTCGAAGTCACCGATCGTGCGCTGGAGGATCGGGATGAAGTAGCGGTTGTCGCTGCTACCATCCTGAAAATAGGAGCGAACGCGCGAACGGAGGCTCTTCGCCTTGCCGACGTAGACGACGTTCCCCTTCTTGTCCTTGAAGAGGTAGACGCCCGGCGACGCGGGCAGCGCGTCGAGCTTCTCGGTGACGACCTCGGGCAGCATCGGCTCGCTGGCGGGCATCCTAGTCTGCGGCGCGTCGGTGCGCTAAGGGTGTCGACATGACCGACGTGAGCGCGATCACGGCGCTGCTCGGACCCACCAACACCGGCAAGACGCACCGCGCGGTCGAGCGGATGCTCGAGCACGCGACCGGCATGATCGGGCTACCGTTGCGCTTGCTGGCGCGCGAGATCTACGACCGCATCTCGGCGCGCGTGGGCGAGGGGCGCGTCGCGCTCGTGACGGGCGAGGAGCAGCGCATCCCGCCCCGCCCCTCGTACTGGGTGGCCACGGTGGAGGCGATGCCCGTCGATCGCGACGTGGAGTTCCTCGCGGTCGACGAGGTGCAGCTCGCGGCGCACGAGCAGCGCGGCCACGTCTTCACGTCGCGCATCCTGCACGCGCGTGGCACGAAGGAGACGTGGCTGATGGGCGCCGGCACGATGCGGCCCATCCTGCGCGACCTCGTGCCCACGGCGCGGCAGGTCGAGCACCCGCGGCTGTCGCGCCTCACCTACGCGGGCAGCACGCCGCTCGCCCGCGTGCCGCCGCGGAGCGCGGTGGTCGCATTCTCGATGCCGCACGTCTACGAGATGGCGGAGCGGCTGCGAGCGCGCAAGGGCGGCGCTGCCGTGGTGCTGGGCGCGCTCTCGCCGCGGACGCGCAACGCGCAGGTGGCGATGTTCCAGTCGGGTGAGGTCGACTGGCTCGTCGCCACCGACGCCATCGGCATGGGTCTCAACCTCGAGGTCGAGCACGTGGCGTTCGCAGCGCTCCGCAAGTTCGACGGGCGCGAGGTGCGCGACGTCGACGAGTCGGAGCTCGCGCAGATCGCCGGGCGTGCAGGCCGCTGGGTGCAGGACGGGACGTTCGGCGCCATCACGCCGCTCGCGCTGCCGGACGGCGTGGCCCATGCGATCGAGACGCATCACTTCGCGCCGGTGCGCCGCCTGCGCTGGCGGAGCGACGACCTGTCGTTCGACTCGCTTGCCGCGCTGCGCGACTCGCTGCACGCACCCTCCCCTCGCCACGCCCTCTCGCCGGTGCGCGAGGCGGAGGACTCGGCGGCGCTCGACCAGCTGGGGATGCGCGAAGGAGTGGCGCGCGCGGCGCGTGGTGAGGATGCGGTGCGGCTGCTGTGGGACGTGTGCACCGTACCCGACTTCCGGAAGCTGCTCTTGGAGGTGCACGTCGATTTCCTGGAGAGGCTCTTCCTCGAGCTCGCGAGGCGCGGGCGGCTGTCCGACGACTGGATCGCCGCGCCGCTGCGGGAGCTCGATAGCACCGAGGGCGACATCGACACGCTCGTGGCGCGCATCGCTGCGGTCCGCACGTGGACATACGTCGCGAACCGCAGCGCGTGGCTCGATTCGCCGCGCGAGTGGCAAGAGAAGACACGCGCGCTCGAGGATCGCCTGAGCGATGCGCTGCACGATCGACTCGTGATGCGCTTCGTGGATTCGAAGAAGGGCGCGGCGAAGGTGCAGGCGCGGGCGCGTCCGAAGCGCGGCGCGGCGGGCGGGTCCGACGAGGGGCTCGAGCCGCCGGTGGTGGCGCCGGATCATCCGTTCGCGAAGCTCGCGGCGCTGCGCGTCGCGGTGGCGCCTCGCGCGGCGGCGGCGTGCGCCGCGCCGGGATCGCCGGTCTGGGTCGAGGAGGTGGCGGCGTGCGCGCACGCGGAGCTGCGCCTCGAAGCGAGCGGGCGCATCCTCCACGTGCCGTCGGACCGCGCGATCGCCGAGATCGTGCGCGGCCCTTCGATCGCGCGGCCCGACGTGCGCGTGGCCGTGGCCAACGACGTGGGAGCGGGGGCCCAGCGGCGCCTGCAGCGACGGGCGCTGGCGTTCGCGCGCGACGCGGTCGACGAGCTGCTCGGCGGACTGCGCGACGTGTCGGCAGCGAGCACGGAGTCGAGCACGTCGGTGGTGGCGTCGGCGGCGGTGCGCGGGCTCGTGCATCGGCTCGAGCACGGGCTGGGTACGGTGCTGGCGAGCGAGGTGGCCGACGTCGACGAGGTGCTCGACGATGCGGCGCGCGCATCGCTGACGACCGCCGGGCTGGTGCTCGGCCCCGCGGTGGTGTTCGTGGCGAAGGGCCTGACGCCGGCGGCGCTCGCGACGCGCGTCGCGCTGGCGACGATCTGGTTCGGCGCGGGGCGTGCGCTGCGCCCGCCGTCGGGCGGCGCGGTGTCGTTCCCCGCCGGTCGGGGGATCGATCGGGCAGCGTATGCCGCGATCGGGTTCCCGGTGTTCGCGGCGCGTGCGGTGCGCGCGGACGTCGCGGCACGCGTCCAGGCGCGGCTGCTGCACGGAGAGACGCCCGAGGAGACCGAGATCGCGAGCTGGCTGGGCTGTCCGACGCGCGAGGTGCGGAGGATCGTGGAGGCGCTCGGCGCGGCGCCGACGCCGCCCGACGACAGCGTCAGCCCGCGCGACTGACGTCGCTCGCGACGATGTTCGCGCTCACCTCCGGGTCGCCCAGCACCGACACCAGCATCTCCTCGACCGCGTCGATGGGCGAGAGCGTCCCGACGATCCACGTCTTCGGTCCCGGGGTCCTCCTGACGAGCGTGGGAGTGACGATGACGCGATCCTCTTCCAGGCTCTCGTAGGAGTCCTCGTCGCCGTTCGCGACGTCGACGATGGTGAGCCGGAAGCGATTCTTGTCGAAGGGCTTGAGCGCGCGATGGAGGTTCCGGATCGCCCTGTGGGACTCCTGCGATGTGCTCGTGACGTAGAGAACGAGCTCGAGCTCCGCGGCGCGCGGCGCGCCCACGCTCAGGATCGAGCCGGGGGCGATCTGTCCGACGGCCTCGCCGATCGTCGTGAGCAGGACAGCGAAGTCGATCGGCTTGCGGAGGACCTTGTAGCCTTCGACGCCCGGAGGTCGTCGCTCCGACGTCAGGACGAAGCTCGCGGTGGCGTCGAGGTAGCCGTTCGCCGCGGCCTTCTCGAGCAGCCAAGCTCCCGTCTCCCCGGTGAGGTTGTAGTCCGTGACGAGGATGTCGAAGTGCGCCATCCCGAGGTGCTCGAGTGCCTCCTCTGCGCTCGGGGAGGGGGTGACGTCGAAGCCGGCGTCGACGAAGGCGCCGGCGACCATGTCTCTCAGATCGTCGTCGTCCTCGACGTAGAGCAGCTTCGTGGGAAGGCGTTCGAGCGCGACCGCGACGCGTTCTCGAATGGAAGGATGGGAGCTTCGCGGCGGCGTGGACGGATCAATCATGGGGGAACATCTCGTGGAGGCGGTCGAGCTCCTCGGGCGCTATCGCGAGCTGCATCGGGTTTCCGGCCAGGATGCCGGTGACGTTCCTGAAGGCCTTCCCCACGTGCATGCCGGAGCCGTCGATGTTGAACTCGCGGATCTCCTTGTCGTGCGCCGAGCCTCGCATCTTCAGGACGGTGAGCGCGCGGCGCATCTCCCCGTAGACCTCCACGTAGCGCAGCAGGATGATCGAATCGCAGATCGACGAGATGTGCGCCTCGGTCACCGACGTGCCGCCGAGGAGCGTCGGCGTCGTCGACGTGAAGAGACCTGCCATCTCCTGGTCCTTCACGAAGGCTGTCAGGCTGATCACGAACTCGCGGAAGCTGCGCGTGGTGGAGTTTCGTTCCAGCGCGGAGAGGCTGTCGATCGCCACGCGGTTCGGCTTGAACTCGGCGATGATCTTCTTCATCCGGATGAGGTGATTCTCGAGCGGCATGATCTCCGGGTAGTCGGTGACGACCTTGAGCTTACCGTCCTTCTCGAGCTGCTCGAAATCGAAGCCCCAGCCCGCGGCGTTGCGGAAGAACTGCTGGCGACTCTCCTCGAAGCAGAACGCCAGGCAGCGTTCGCCCTGCGCGATGCCGCCGGCCATGAAGGCGGTCACCATCAGCGTCTTGCCGGTGCCGGTCGCACCCGAGCACAGGATGATCGAGTCGCGGAAGAAGCCGCCCCCGCACATCGCGTCCAGCTCGCTGCTGCCGGAGGCGATGCGCAACGTGGTCGACTTCTGGCGCAGCTGGATCGACGAGAGCGGAATGACGACCACGCCCTCGTCGCTCACGACGAACGGGAACTCGCCCTTCTGGTGATCCGTGCCGCGAAACTTCAGGATCTCGATGGTGCGCCGGCGCTTCTCTTCCTCGAGGGTGTTGCGGAGGAGGATCACGTTGTCCGCGACGAACTCCTCCATTCCGTGGCGCGAGATCGGGCCGTAGTCGTCCGTTCGCTCGGAGGTCACGATCGCCGTGACGTCCATCTGCTTGAGCGCCGCGCTGATCCGATAGAGCTCCTTCCGGACCGCGGCGGGATCCTTGAACTGGGCGAACATGGCGCCGATCGAGTCGAGCACGACCCGCTTGGCGTTGATCCTCCGGACGCAGGCCTCGATGCGGGCGACGAGCGCCGCGAAGTCGAAGGGCCCGGCCTCGATACGCTCCTCCTCGGGACGCGGCGAGGCGTCGACGAAGGCGAGCTTTCGCTCCTCCTCCAGCTGCGCGCAGTTCCAGCCGAGGCTCAGCATGTTGCGGCGGAGATCGGCGGGCGTCTCCTCGAAGGTGACGAACACGCCGTGCTCTCCGAGCTCGACTCCCTTGACCAGGAATTGCATCGCGAAGACGGTCTTGGCGCTTCCTGCCGTGCCCGCGATGAGCGTCGACCTCCCCTTCGGCAGGCCCCCGAAGCCGACCGTGTCGAACCCGGACATGCCGGTCGAGAGCTTCTCGATGCCCATTCGTGCGTCACTCATCGGAAGCGCTCCCTTCAAGATCGTCGATATCCAGTTCCAGACCGAGTCCGTAGACGAGGGCGTCCCTCTGCGAGAGATCGCCCACGACGACGCGAACGGGGAGCGGCGCTCTGCGCACCAGGGCCGGCGTGGCGACGATGTTGGCGGCCTCCGCGGCGTCGGCGTCCTCGAGAACGTCCGTGATGCGCAGCTCGTAGCGCCCGGCGAGCTTGTGTTGGCAGAGGCGCCGCAGGTTGTGCTCGGCCTGCTGCGCCTTCGCCGAGTGACCGACCACGAAGAGCTCGAGCTGATATTTCATCATCGTTACGACCTTCCGCCGCTCGGGCCCCGGACCTGCCCGCGGGAGCGGCGCCGGTAGTAGCTCGCGAGGTTTCCCATCAGCTCGAGGGCCAGCAGCCGGCCTTCGGAGAGGAGCGCCTGGGTCTTCGCCGCCGTCGCGCCGCGCACCGCATGGCGCAGGGCTCGCGCATGGACCTCGGTGACCTCGCGCGGACCCGCTCCGAGATCGCCGAGCCGCTCTGCGAGCACGCGCAGGTCCTCGGCGAGCCCTTCACCCTGTCCTCGGTAGGCTTTGCGATGGAGCGCGGTGTCGAGCAGGCTCGCGTACGACTCCACGATGGCTGCATGCTCGAGGGGCGCGCGATCATGCAAGGGCGTCGCGCCGAACAGCTGCGCGGTGACGGCGCTGGTGCTCGGCGGCGCCGCCATGCGCTCGAACGCCGCCAGCTCGTCCTCGTCGACGAAGTCGTGCGACGGCGGCGACGCGTCCGCCACGCTCCGCGGAAGGGTCATCGTGAACACCGTGCCGGTGCTGGTGGCCTCGACCTGCAGCGTCCCGCCGTGGGCAAGGACGATCTGACGCGCGACGTACAGGCCGAGCCCGAGCCCCTTCGACTTGCCCCGCTTCTGCAGGGTGCCGCGGAAAGGGTTGAAGATGACCGGCAGCAGGTGGGCCGGTATGGCGCCCTGGTTCTCGACCGCCAGCGTGACCCAATCGGGCGTGCGCCCGTCGATGACGACGTCGACGTTGCCGCTCGCGGTCCCGTGCTGCAGCGCATTGCCGACGAGATTCGAGACGACCTGGAAGATGCGATCGCGGTCCCACGGGCCCGCGGTGTCGCCGAGAGCGCTGACGCGCAGGCTGGAGGAGGGATCTGCGGACTTGCCCTCCGCGACGATCTCTCGCGCGAGGTCCGCGAGATCCACGCGGTCACGATCCAGCGGTATCCCCTCGCCGAGGCGGACGCGCGTGAAGTCGAGCAGCTGCTCGATCATGCGGCCCATTCGTTCGCCGCTGTTGATGACGAGCGAGAGGATGCGGGCGGACTTCGGATCCTTGACCTCTGCGCCGAGCAGCTGCGCGCCGCCGAGGATCGCGCTGAGCGGGTTGCGCAGATCGTGGCTCAGGATGCCGACGAACATCTCGCTGATGTGGACGGCTCGGGACAGCTCGTCGACCACACGCGCCTGCTCTTCCTCGGAGCGCTTTCGGTCGGTGATGTCCTGGACGATCCCGAGCACGGCAGGTGCGGAGGCGTGCACGCGCTGATGCGCGTTCGCGGCGATCGCGATCCAGCGATGGCCGCCGTCGTCCAGCCGCAGGGCGCGACAGTCATCCACGTACGGCTGACCGGAGCCGGCGGTGTTCGCGATGCCTTCGCGCACGCGCACGCGATCGTCGGCATGAAGTCTCGACGTGAGCCCGTCGACCGTCGACAGCTCGTCGGGACCGATGCCGAACAGGTCGCGCGCTCGCGGATCCGCAGAGGCGGCTCCGGTGACCGCCTCGAGCTCCCAGCAACCGACGAGCGCGAGGTTGGTCGCGAGTCGCAGGCGCGTGCGGAGTCGCTCGCTCTCCTCGTTGTCACGAGCCAGGCTCTCCGCGATGGCGGAGGCGATCACGCGATCGAGCGCGTCTCGCGCCGCCTGGTCGATCGACGTCGGCTGGAGCGCGCCGATCGTCTCCGTGAGGAGAGCGAGCTCCGCGATCGCTCGGGGAGCGCTGAAGCTGTCGGCGCCGTGGAGGGTCGACGGTTCGCGGTCGCGAGCCTGACCGTCGAGCGAGCTCGCCAGCCAGTCGAGGATGCGGCCGCCCTGGGTCCCGAGCGAGGGGCCATCCAGCACGGCGAGGTTGCGGATGCGCGCCTGCCACGCGGCAAGGATGGCCGGCCGATCCGCGCGTACGAGCTCCGCAAGACGCAAGACGGAGTGGCTCTCCGCAGGGGACCGTTGATTCATGAGGTCCCTTCGTTGACGACACATTCCGCTATGCACTTCGCACGCCAGAGCGAAACCCACGTGACGACGCGGCTTTCGACCTCTCGGATGGCGCAGGAGCGCCACAGTGCGCGCGAGCGGGGCGATCCGGCTGCGGGGCTGCGACCGACCTCCAGCTCTTTCACGCCGCGCAGCTCGAACGCCCGCTCTGACGCACGAGACGCTCGAGACGCGCGACCCGCGCGACCCGCGCGACCGCGCGACCCGCTAGTCATCGATCTCCACGGTGGTTCCGTCGGGGACCATTCGCGCCACCTGGTCGATCTCCGCGTCCTCGAGCACCACGCAGCCGTGGCTCAGGTACTCGGCCTTCTTGAACGGCTTCGCCTCCGGCGGCTCGCCGTGGATGCCGATGTCGCCGCCGATGGTCGCGTTCTTCGGGAGGTCGCCGCGCTTCTTCAGCACCTCGAAGCGGGCGCGGTCGTCCGCGTTCGGGTAGTCGAGCTGGAGGAAGATGCGCAGGTGCGAAGGCAGATGCTTCACCACGCGGTACCGGCCCACCGGCGTCACGAGATCCCCTTCCCGCTTCTTCGGGCCCGCGCCGCCGCGGCCCACCGCCACCGTGTAGCTCGCGACCAGCGTGTCGCCGTCGAACAGGTCCATCTTGCGCGCGCTCTTGTCGACGTGCACCCGCGTGACCTTCGGCGGCGGCGCTGGCGGCGTGCCGGCCCCGAGCAGCGAGAGCGCCGCGATCGCGAGCAGGACGTGCAGGGGCCGACCCATCCTGGAAATCGTACGGCACCCGGCGCTGCGCGGCCAGTTCAGGGCGTGATCGACTGCGTCCGGAAGCGCAGCGTACGCCCCGCCGCGCTCGTCTGACGCATCAGCAGGCCCACGAACGACCCGAACAGTGCGTCGGCCGGGCCGATGCCCGTGGAGCCCGCCGGACGCGACACCCACTTGCGCATCTCCTCCACCATCTGCGCGTTCACGGGATCGACCTCGACGATCGCCCCCAGGAAATGCGGCTTGCCAGCAGCGAGCAGCGACCGATCCGCGACCGTCAGCCTGCGCGCCTCGAAGCACTGCCGGAGCACGCCGTCGATGTTCAGCGCCGCGCCGTCTCGCTCGCCGCCAGGCCCGGAGATCTTGAGGCGATAGACCTCGTCCCACAGGTCGTACGCCACCCGGCACGTGCGCGCGGCGAGCGCCACGGGATCGGTCGTGCCCTCGCGGAACACGTAGGCGCGCATCACGATGACGCTCGAGAGCCCGCTCGAGAGCTTCTGCCGGATGCCGGCGTCCGCGATGTCGACGAAGCTGAAGCTCGCCACCAGGAGATCCGGCCCCTTGTCCTGCTTCTCCCAGGTGTACGTGGCCTGCCGCTGCGAGAGCTGCGCGGCGTTGTCCGGCGCGACGGGCGCCTGCGCGAGCACCGCGGCCGGCGCCACCGTTGCCGCGACCAGCGCCAGCAGGAAGAGAAAGAGACGAGCCCTCATTGCGCGTCCGACCGGATCGGGATGAACCCGATGAAGTTCGCGATGCCAAGCGAGAACCCGCCGGCGGCGGTGTCCACCTTGAGGCCGATGTTGAACGTCAGATCGACGGGGAGCTTCGAGGAGCCGCCATAGCCGCGCGCCGGGGTCGTGACGTCCCGCGCGTTCGCCACGGCGTAGAGGCCGGCAGACCCGAAGAAGTCGACGCCATAGATGCTCTTGCGGCCGCGGTAGATGGGGATCCGGTACTCGGCGTTGAGGCGCGCTGCGTAATCTCCGTAGCGGACCTCCGCGATCGACGTGTTGAGAAAGTTCGGCGCCGCGCGCCGATCGAACGCGAGATCGAGGGCGCGATGCGGCCTGAGGTCGGTGTAATCGCCGACGTAGAACTTCTCGTAGAGAGGCGCCTCGCCGAACACGGCTCCGAAGATCCCTTCGATCCGTAAGACGTGATCCCAGGGCAACGGCATCCAACGAGAACCGCGAAGGACGAGCTTGGCATACGGGTAATCGCTGCCGATCGGCGTGAGCGACGCCTCCGCGAGCGTCAGGAGGTGCCAGCCGCGCGTGGGAAGAAACGCGTCGTCTCGCGTGTCGTGCACCAAGGTCGCGCTCAAGGTGGAGAGCACGCTCGACCCGGGGCGGAGACCGAAGTCGATGGGCTCGACGTCGAGCCCGCGCCGGTGGCTCGCGGCGCGCGGCAGACTCGCGTCGATCTTCTCCAGCCGGTAGTCGAAGAAGAGCCGGGTCGCGACGCTCCCGACCTCGTGGCCCATACCCACCAGGCCGCCGAAGCGCCGGTAGCCGACCACCGCGTAGTCCTGGGCGACGGTCTGCGTGGGGTCGTCGACGAGGACGTCGCGGTTGCCGAAGAAGTCCTTCGCGTTGTTGTAGAGGACCTGCGCCTCCGCGGTCCACGAGGTGCGGAGGAAGTCCGAATCGCTCACGCGCGTGCGCAGCGCGAGCTGACGCTCGGCGAGCGCGATGGCGCCGCCGAGCGCGACGCCCGTACCGGCGAGGTTCGTCTCCGAGACGTCGATGCCGCCGTATGCGGTGAGCGGCCGGGCCTTGCCGTCGGGCTCCGCGTCGGTCGCGACGCCGAGCCACACGTCGTTCACGACGATGGTGTTGCGCTCGACGACGTCCACCTGGAGCACGACGTACCCGCGCTTCGTGCCGCGTCGCAGCGAGAGCTGCACGTCGCGGAAGAAGCCGGTGCCGAGGAGGCGGAAACGCGTGAGCAGCAGCTCCCGGTCGTCGACGTCGAGCGTGTCACCCGCGCGGAACGGTACGAAGCGGTGGATGACGCGCGCGAGCGTCGTCGTGTTACCGCGGATCTCGACGCCCTCGAGCGTGTAGCGGAGCCCCACCCTGCCGGGACCGCGCACCATCGCAGTGGGCTCCACCGACGTCGAGTCGTCCGGCGCACGCGGCGGGCCGCTCACGTCGGGCGGGGGCGGCGGCGGAGCGGCGGGGTGAGCCGGATCGGGCGGCGGTGGCAGCTCCGCGGGATCCGCGCCCCAGGTCTTCAGCGGCTGCGCGCGCGCGACGGACGGCGCAAGCAGGCATGCTGCACCAACGAGAGCGGCCGCGGCTGCGAGCCTTCGCACGACCACGGAAGTGTACCGGCTTCCGCTCACATCCTCAGATTTTCGCGTCGGCCTGGGCTTCGGGCTGCGCGGCGGCCACGAACGCGAGCTTCCCGGCCTCGGCGTCGGCCCCGACGACGCGCGGCAGGGCGGAGAGGTCGACCCCGAAGCGTCGCGCCGCGTACATCTGGGGCACGAGGCAGCAGTCGGCCATCGAGGGCGCGGGGCCGTAGGCGAACGGGCCCGTGATCCCCTCCTCCTCGTTCCGCCGCATCTGCGCCTCGAACGCCTCGAGGCCGCGCGAGATCCAGTGGCGGAGCCACGTCGTGCGTTGCGGCGACTCGTACGCGAGGTAGTCGAGAACGGATGTATTCTGCAACGGCTGGATGCCGGCGTTGATGGTCTCGGCGAGCGCCCGCACCCGCGCCCGCTGGTGCGCATTCTTGGGGAGCAGCGCAGGCTCGGGGTAGAGCTCGTCGAGCAGCTCCATGATGGCGAGGGACTCGGTGTACGCGACGCCGTCGATGGTGAGCGTGGGGAGGTGGCCGATGGGGTTCTGCTCGCGGTACTCCGGCTTCTTCTGCTCGCCGGTCACCAGGTTCACGTGCACCGACTCGTACGCGAGCCCCTTGCAACCGAGCGCCATCCGCACGCGAAACGAGCACGAAGAGCGCCAGTACGTGGAGAGGGTCAGCTTCACCATCGCGTCCGAGCTTACTCGCGTCTCGCGTAGACGAGCACCTCGTTCTTGCGCTCCGGCGCGGCCCACACGCCGATGAGCCGATGCACCCAGCCGTGCAGCAGGTCGGCCTTGCGCAGCGCTGCGTAGAGGAGGTGCGAGTCCTGACCGAGCTGCTCGAGGCGCCGCGCGCGGATGAAGTCGAGCCCCGCGCGGCTCTCCGGTTCGAGGCGGAACATGAGCGGGTGCACGGTGCCGCGCAGCACGTAGTCGATGACGATCCTCGCTGGGAGACGGAGCCCGCGGTTCGCGTCGAGCACGCGCGCCGCCTCGTTCAGGTCACCG
>Ga0123336_10003687_pt1 | contig 12675 bp, 10 predicted proteins | sample SSSSmetaG_FD_96466 | JGI IMG/M metagenome (GOLD analysis project Ga0123336, IMG submission 96466) | Glacier valley bacterial and archeal communities from Borup Fiord, Nunavut, Canada, to study Microbial Dark Matter (Phase II) - ​SSSS metaG | ecosystem: Environmental > Aquatic > Freshwater > Ice... | reverse complement strand
TTCTTTAATCTCCCTATTACGAGAAAAAATATTATTCCTTTGGTTTTTTGTGCTTCCTCCGCTTAAGGAACCGCCACTATTAAATATCTCTCCATCTAAAGTAACTAATTTATACTTATAGTGATATTTTTTGGCCATTTTAGAAGCATTTTTTATATCATCAACAATGACAATTCTCCCTAGTAAAGATAAAATGATATTACTATACGACTTATCATACGTTATAAGTTCACTTGCAATACCTAAAAACCCTTGTTCATTACAAATAGTATGATCTTGGATAGTGTTTACGTTAGTTATAGTATCTTTTGGAAGAAAGGTTACTCTTGAAATCCCTTTTTGCTTCATCAGTGCTATCATATCTTTTGCGTATGCTTCTGTACTTGTAACAATATATTGAATGGATGAACCAAGTGCAGTAACTATAGCTGTTTCATAGTCTTTAGGTACTTCTAACAGTTCCCCTACTACGCCAATGATGCCTTTCCATCTTTCAGGTTCTTCTTTAGTGAGGTTTAGTACTTCTTTAACGCTACTAAAATAGCCTTCATGTTCTTCTTTAATGTGCTCTAACCACTTTAATTGTCTCTCCGCTTGTACATAGTTTTGGTCACAAGTAGTTAGCTCTTTTTCTTTAGTTGCTTTTATGTTGGATAATTCATTTTTGTTTTGTTCAACATCCTTTAATCTTTTTTCGTTTTGTTCTTGCTCTAATTTTATTTCACCCATACTCTTATTAAATACTTTTATGCTAGATTCTTGATGCTGAATTTCACCATTAAGAATTGCAATATTATCTTTAATTTGTGTGATACGGTAATCAAGATTTACCTCTGTATCATCATTTTTTTGTATTTCTGCTTGTAACATATCCATTTCTCTTATTTTATTATAAAGCGCTTCTTTTGAAGAACCAATAGTTTCTTCGGCTTCCTCTAGCAACCGTGCTACCTGTTCAAGCTTTTGAATTGCAAGTGTTATATTATTTGTCTTAGATGCATATTCTGTTTCTAATGCTAACTTTTTAGATTGAAGTAACTGAAACTTATCTAGCTTATTTTCTTTATCCGCTTGTCTGTTTTCTTTGTCAGACTCTATCTGTTCTAAAAGTTTGTCTATAGTAGCTATTTTTTCATGCGTAAGCTCTATTTGACTATGTTTTCTTTCTTGATCTTTATCTAGTTCAGAATGAGTAATAACAATTGCTTCTATATCATTGAATAAATTATTTTTTAGCTTTTTGTAGGTTGCATTTTTATCATTAAGCTGCTCTTTTTGCAAAGTTGTTTCATCAAGTTGACCATCTATTGTAGATAGGTCTTGTCCTAGTTTTAATAATTCTTTTTCTAATCTATCTATTTCATAAATAAATAGATTAATATCTATTTCTTTTAATTCTTCTTTAAGCTTTAAAAACTGCTTTGTTTTTTGTGCTTCAATTTCTAGTGGCTTAAGCCGCGATTCAATTTCCAAAATAATATCATTAATACGTATCAAATTTTCTCTTTGTTTATCTAGTTTTTTTTCGGCTTCCTGTCTTCTTACTTTATACTTATAGATACCCGCTGCTTCTTCAAATAGTGTTCTTCTCTCTTCTGGTTTTGAACTAAGCACCTTATCAATTTGGCCTTGTCCAATAATAGAATAACCTTCCTTTCCGATACCTGTATCCATAAATAGTTCTTGTACATCTTTTAATCTGCATGTACTTCCATTAATGAAATATTCACTTTCTCCTGAACGATAAACCCTTCGCTTGATAGCGACCTCACCATATGCAATAGGAATGCCATTATCATCATTTTTAATATACATCGCAACTTCAGCATAGCCTAGAGGGTTTCGTTTTTCTGTACCTGCAAAGATAATATCTTCCATCTTACTCCCACGCAGACTTTTAGCGCTCTGTTCCCCAAGCACCCATCTGATAGCATCTGCAACATTGCTCTTTCCACTTCCGTTAGGGCCAATAACCCCTGTAATTCCTTTTGGTATATTAAGTTTTACTGAGTTTCCAAATGATTTAAACCCATGTATCTCTATTTTATCTAGATACATACCCCACCTCAATTTTTAAAATTATTTAATGCTTTCTTTGCCGCATCTTGTTCGGCTTCTTTTTTGCTTTTTCCAATTCCTTTTCCTAAACATAGTGTCCCATGATAGACTTCTACATAAAAGTTCTTATCATGATCTGGCCCATCCTCATTAACGACCTCATAACTAATTGGATTATTACTTTCTCTTTGCATATTTTCTTGGAGTAGTGTTTTATAATCTGTATACAAATCTTCTATAGCAGACATCTTCTCTACTTGGTTAATTAATAAAGCTGTAAGAAAATCCTTGGCCCTATCAAATCCACCATCTAAAAATATTGCTCCTGTTAGAGCTTCAAAAGCATCCGCCAAAATGGAGGATCTTTCTCTTCCACCTGTCATTTCTTCCCCTTTTCCTAGCCGTATAAATTGTCCCAATTCCATAATTTTTGCTGCTTTTGCCAAAGAAGCCTCACATACTATGCTCGCTCTAATTTTAGATAAATCACCTTCGGGCAAACTAGGATATTTTCTAAAAAGGTACTCACTTATAATTAAGTCTAATATCGCATCTCCTAAAAATTCTAACCTCTCATTATCACTTGTTAACGCATTTTTATGTTCATTAGCATATGAGCTATGTGTAAGAGACTGCTTTAACAACTCCCTATTTTCAAAGTGATAGTTTGCTTTATTTTGCACGTTCTCAAGTAAGGAATTATTTGAAATTTTACCTGTTCTTTTCTGCATCATAATTCTCTCCTATTTAATGAATAAAAGTTTTTTAATATACTAAAGGCCTCGCTAAGCGAGGCCAATCATCGTTATTAATCCAATCCTTTTTGTTCTTTAATATACTCTACAACATCGCCTACTGTAGATACTTTTTCTGCCTCTTCATTGGATAGCTCTATGTCGCATTCTTCTTCTATGGCCATTATAATTTGAAAAAGGTCTAATGAGTCAGCATTCAAATCATCTGTAAAAGATGTATCTAAAGCAATTTCATCCTCGGAAATATTAAACTGTTCACTAATAATCTGTTTGACTTTATCAAATACCATTTTAACACCTCTTATAAAGATTTATATTTTGATAATATTATAGTCTTGTTTTATAGTCAATATTAATTTGTATTTTAATTAAAATTGTTTGTTATCTTCTCAATTAACCTGCTATTAATAAATCCCTCTGTTTGAACGATAGTACTATATATTTCTTGTTCTTTAGAACTTCCATGGGTTTTAACAACTAACCCATTTACTCCAAGAAACGGTGCGCCACCTTTAGTTGAATAATTGAATTTTTCTTTAAGATTATACATACCTTTTTTAAGTAATAGTGCTGCAAATTTTGTTTTTAAACTTTTCATGAATTCGGCTTTTAACATAAAAAAAATCCATTTTCCAAAGCCTTCCATGAATTTAAGCAGTATATTACCAACAAATCCATCGCATACAAGTATATCCACTTTTCCGTCTGAAATTTCACGTGCTTCAATATTGCCATAGAAATTAATATTTGATTCCTCTTTTAATAGTTTAAAAGTTTCTTTTGTAAGTTGATTGCCTTTTTCTTCTTCAGTTCCAATATTAATAAGGCCTACTTTAGGATTTGGTACGCCAAGGCAATGTTTCATATAAACGGTTCCCATAATTGCAAATTGTTTAAGGTAACTTGGCTTTGCATCCACATTTGCGCCACAATCTATAAGCAGTGAATAACCTGTTTTAGTTGGGATAACAGCCCCTAATGCTGGTCTTTCAACTCCTGGTATTCTGCCTACAATTAAGGTTGCACCCGTAAGCAATGCCCCAGAATTTCCCGCACTAATAAACGCATCTACCTTTTTATCCTTTAAAAGATTTAAGCCAACCACCATTGAAGATTGCTTTTTTTGTCTAATGGCTATTACTGGAGAATCTTCCATCGTTATCACTTCATCTGCGTGAATAATATCAATGGAAGATTTATCATATGTATAGGCAGACAATTTTTCTTCAATGACTTCTCTCTTTCCAACTAGAATAAGTGTGCAATTAATATCTTTTGTCGCACGTACGCAGCCTTTTATGATCTCATCAGGTGCATAATCACCACCCATTACATCTACTGCTATTTTTGACATAGTCTTCACCTTTATCTTTCTCTATATTGAAATTTAATATACAAAAAGACAGCTAAAAGCTGCCTTTTTATCCATTAATCTACTTTTATTACAACGCGATTAGCGTAAGTACCACATGCTTTACATACACGATGTGGCATCATTAATTCACCACATTTAGGGCATTTTACTAAATTTAATGGAGCCAGTTTCCAGTTTGCGTGTCTTTGATTTCTTCTGGCTTTAGAAGTCTTTCTTTTTGGTACTGCCATTTTAACACCTCCTCTTGATACTATCCTTCACTTTGAGGGTGAAAGATCTCTTTTAACTTTTCAAGTCTTGGATCAATGTCTGAATGTTGACAATTACATGTATGCTCGTTTAAACTTCCACCACATATAGTGCACATACCTTTGCAATCATCCTTGCATAAACACTTCATAGGAATACTTATGCTGAGTGCTTCTACTATAACATCAGACAAATCAATGCTTGATTGTGTAATTTGAATAATATCCTCATCTTCATTAGCCTCATTAAAATCAGAAGAAAATTCCTTATATAACTCTGCCTCAATAGGATATTCAAATTCTTTAGTGCAACGATCACATATTAGCTTAGCGATAGAAGTAAGGTTACCTCGTACTAAATATCTACTACCGTTTCGAGTCACAGTACCTTCTATATTTACAATGCAATTATGTGTATTACTAAATAAACTAAGCCCTACAAGTGACACAACTTGTTCACCTTTAAAAGTTACTTCTAACTTATTTGAAAGTTCATGGATATCAATTTTCATTTTTTCACTCCATTAAGTAACACTTCTGTAATTATACCTATACGCGGATTATTTGTCAATGACTTATTTATTAAGCAATTCTACCGAATCCCTAGCAATCATAAGTTCTTCATTTGTAGGAATTAACAGCATCTTAACTTTTGCATTTGCTGTTGATAAATCTCTTTCTACGCCACGGCATTTATTCTTTTCTACATCAATTTCAACACCTATCCAAGTTAACATATTAGCAACTTCTTCACGCATAATAGCATTGTTTTCTCCAAGTCCTCCAGCAAATGCAATAGCGTCTACGCCATTCATAATCGCCGCATAAGCACCAATATAGCTTACTAATCTATGTTGGAATGCATCCATTGTAAACCTTGATACTGGATCTCCTGCAACAACACCATCTTCTATTTCTCTGAAATCACTTGACATGCCTGATAATGCAAGTACACCTGATTTTTTATTTAAAATATCATCCACTTCTTTTACAGTTAATCCTTCTTTGTCCATTAAAAATTTTATAATCGCAGGATCAATATCGCCTGAGCGTGTACCCATGATAAGTCCAGGAAGTGGTGTGAAGCCCATAGAAGTATCTACTGATTTTCCACCTTTAACAGCACAGACACTTGCGCCATTTCCTAAGTGACATACAATTATTTTTGTATCTTCTATAGATTTTCCAAGCATTGCTGCTGCTCTTTCAGAAACATATTTATGAGATGTGCCATGGAATCCATATTTACGAATGCCATACTTTTTGTAATACTCCTGTGGAATGGCATACATATAAACAGATTTGTCCATTGTTTGATGAAATGCTGTATCAAACACCGCTACCATAGGCACTTTTGGCATAAGCTCTTTACATGCATTAATACCCACTAAGTTCGCAGGATTATGAAGAGGTGCTAAATCTATACATTCTTCTAGAGCTGCTTCTACTTCCTTTGTAATAATGACAGATGTATTGAATTTTTCTCCAGCATGTACAACCCTGTGTCCAACTGCTTTAATTTCATCTACTGAAGCTATACAAGTTGTTTCACCTGTTGTTAATAGCTCAATCATTTTTGCAACTGCCACTTTATGACTAGGTATTGCTTGTTCTAATTTAATAGCATCTTGTCCTTCTGTTGTGTGCTTAACAAATGAACCTTCTATGCCTATTCTTTCAATGATTCCTTTTGCAATAACACTTTCATCTTCCATATTTAATAATTGATATTTAAGTGAAGAACTTCCACAGTTTACGACTAATACGATCATCCACATACACTCCTTAAAAATATTTATATTTATTATTGGGCTTGAACAGCTGTAATTGCTACAACACCTACAATATCTTCTGCGCTGCATCCTCTAGATAAATCATTGACTGGTCTCGCAATACCTTGAGTAATTGGTCCATAAGCTTCTGCTTTTGCAAGGCGCTGTACTAATTTGTAACCAATATTACCAGAATCTAAATCTGGGAAGATTAAAACATTAGCATTTCCTGCAACTTCACTGCCTGGTGCTTTAGCTTGTCCTACTTCTTTAACAATAGCAGCATCTAATTGTAATTCTCCATCCAATTTCAGATGAGGTGCCATTGCTTTTGCGATTTTAGTCGCCTCTATTACTTTATCTACATCCGCATGTTTTGAACTGCCGTAAGTTGAGTGAGAAAGCATGGCTACAATAGGCTCCTCCCCTACTAATTGTTTAAAACTTATAGCAGAACTTTGTGCAATCGCTGCAAGTTCTTCTGCATTTGGGTTTTGATTAAGTCCTGCATCTGAGAAAATAAATGCACCATTGCTGCCCATTTCACAATTAGGAACTACCATAACAAAGAATGCTGATACAAGTTTTGTGTTAGGGGCTGTTTTTAAAATTTGAAGCGACGGTCTAAGAACATCAGCTGTTGCATGAATAGCTCCGGCTACCATACCATCTGCTTTATTTTGTTTCACCATCATAACGCCTAAAAACAATGGATCCTTATATAATAATTCTTTTGCCTTATCATAAGTCATGCCTTTTCTTTTTCTAAGTTCTACAAGCTCTTCAATATATTGTTCCATATCTTGAAAAGTCTCTGGATCTACAATTTCAGCTGTCGATAAGTCGAGTCCTTTAGATTTACTCTTAATTTCATCTTTATTTCCAATAAGTATTACATTTGCGAGCCCTTCCTGTAATACTGTATGTGCTGCCCGTAATGTACGCATATCTGTAGTTTCTGGTAAAACTATTGTTTTTTTATTACTTCTTGCTCTGGCCTTAATAGTTTCTAAAAAAGACATATATAAACCCCTTTCGAATTTTTCTCTTGTATTGCCCTCAGGTACTATTATATGCAATGTACCGATTGTATACAATAGCCAAATGAAATTTTATTCCTTTTATCTCCTTTTATAAACATTTTTTTTATTATACAATAGATAGGTATTGAAATTATAGGAGGGGATAAACATGTATATAACTGGCATTGTAGCTGAATACAATCCATTTCACAATGGTCATCTTTATCAGTTAAATCAGTCTAAGAAACTTACAGGCTCAGATTTTGTCATTGCTGTAATGAGCGGAGACTTTACGCAACGTGGTACACCTAGCATAGCTAATAAATTTATTCGCACTCAGATGGCCTTATCTTCTGGTATAGACATGGTATTAGAGCTTCCAGTACCCTATGCTACTGCAAGTGCTGAACGTTTCTGCGAGGCGGCTGTCTCTATATTTAATAAAACAGGCATAGTGAATGCGTTATCTTTTGGAAGTGAGCTAGGCGATATTTCTGTGCTTCGAGATATTGCAACTATTTTAAGTGATGAGTCACCACTTCTATCTCAGCTTATAAAAGAGAACTTATCAAAAGGTCATAGTTTTCCTCGTGCAAGAGAAAAGGCAGTCATCCATTTGTTTTCTACTCTACATCCAAACATTCATCTCCAAGAACAAGTTAAAGTAGCTCTCGGAAATCCCAACAATATATTGGGTATTGAATATCTTAAGGCACTGATAAAATATAACTCAAAGATTTTGCCAATAACGATTAAGCGAAAGTCCTCTCATTACCATGATACTCAGATTCATTCTTCTATTGCATCTGCAACAGCAATAAGAACACAATTAAAAGACTGTACCCATGAGTCTATAAAACATTGTATGCCTCCTGAAAGTTATCATTTACTTATGCAGCATGCACACTATACGCCTAGCTTAGATGATTTAAATGATTTTTTGCATTATAAGCTTATTTTTTCCAATAAGCCTGATTTATATTCTCTTTGGGACATACCAAAAGACCTTATCTTATCAATATCAAAATGTTTTATGGAAAAACGACACCTATCTGATATCCTCAATGAAGTTACCTCTAAAACTTATACAAGAGCAACTGTCCAAAGAGCTCTGTTAAGAATCATATTAAATATATTACAAGATGATATGGACAGGCTTCAAGATTTAGCTTGGATTCCTTATATTAGAGTCCTTGGCTGCAAAAAAGAGGCCACAATCCTTTTATCCGAAATGACTAAACACGCAGAGGTTCCTATTCTCACTAATCTTGGTAGTTCTTACGCATCTCTTACGCCTGAAGCGCGGCTCCTTTTGGATTATGAGGTAAAAGCTGGCAATATTTATGATTATATCTCCAAAAGCCCTTCTGCGTATAATCAAGATTTTACGCATGCCTTTACTAAACTTTAAGTAACTTCTTGAGTTATTTTTTGGGCTTATTCTTCATATAATGAGCAATAGGGTTTGTCTCATAAAGGAGGACTTGGATGTGTATAAAAAATACATAACTGTAGTTGGCGTCATTTTTATAGTTTTAGCTTTGTTATCCTCTCCAAATCTCTGTATCCATGCTGCCAAAGACGGGCTATTACTTTGGTTTAATAAAGTTTTACCTTCACTCTTACCCTTTATTATTCTTATTAATATTTTATCTAAGTTAAATATTATGCAAGGTATAGCCAGCGTCGCTTCTCCTATCACCCAAAGATTATGGAAGCTACCTGGAATCAGCCTATTTGTTTTTATAATGGGCTTTGTCGCAGGGTACCCCATGGGAGCTAAAATAGTTAGACAACTACTTGATGATGATACTTTATCTGCTTCTGAAGCACAAAAAATACTTTGCTTTAGTAATAATTGTGGACCTTTATTTATTATAGGCACTGTAGGTACACTTATACTAGGTAATACATCCATAGGTTATTTCTTATTAGTTGTTCATCTATTAGCCGCACTACTGATTAGTATAATCTTTTCCTTTTATACGAGTACTCCCATGCCCAAAAAACAAACAAATTGTCTACGCACCTATGCTTCTTCTTTTAAATTTTCAGTTCTTATTAACGAATCGGTCACAAATGCAATGGATACCATAGTCTACATAGGCGGCTATATCATATTTTTTTCTGTTATCATCAGTATTGTAAATGCCTCACCGATTATGGTTTATTGGTTTCAGCCACATTTAGTCTCTTTTATTCCTACTTCAATCTCTTCGAGTGTTATCGCAGGATTATTTGAATTATCTAATGGTGTAAATATGCTCTCTGGTAGTAACACATTGTCTATCTGCAACTTAGCCATTATTTCTTTTTTGATTGGCTTTGGTGGTCTTTGCGTTCATTTCCAAACATCTTATGTTCTAGGTAATTGTGAATTTTCTCTCGTACCCTATATCATTGCAAAACTTATGCAAGGTACTTTAAGTTTTATACTTGTGTACTTATTTTATCCATTAGCCCCAATGCATACACTCCAAACATCACCAACCTTTGAAACAATATGGTTTGTCTTATTAATATTCTTTTTAATTTTATTTATCTATAGCGTTAAACTATTAAGACATTTATATCGTTCAAAAGAATCTAGAATGCTAAAGATAAAATACAAATATAAAAGGATGGGTGCATAAACCCCATCCTTTTAACATACTTATTCAGTTTATAAAATTATCTTCTTAATCTAGCAAGTTCATCAAGTAATGCATGATTAAGCACTTTAATATATGTGCCTTTCATACCTAATGACCTTGATTCAATAACTCCTGCACTTTCAAATTTACGAAGGGCATTAACAATAACAGAGCGTGTAATACCAACTTTATCAGCTATCTTGCTTGCGATAAGAAGTCCTTCTGTTCCATCCAATTTTTCAAATATATGAAAAACAGCTTCTAGTTCGGAATAGGAAAGTGTACTTACAGCAGACTTAACGATTGAAATTTTACGTTCTTCGTCATCACTTTTATTTTTTATTGAAGTTAAGATCTCTACTGCTATGATTGTAGCACCATATTCAGCTAATATTAAATCCTCAGTAGAATAATTTCCTTCACTTTTTTCTTTATATAGCAAGAAAGTCCCTAACCTTTGTCCGCCTGCAATAATAGGCACAACACAAGCTACATAACTTGCACTATTTGGGGTTTCTGGTGCAATCGTTTCTAAAGAAATATTTTCTTTAAGTTCCAGAATCGTCATAAACTGATCATTGATTGAATAATCAATATGCTTGTCTTGATTAGCAAACTGATGAGGTATTGTACTATTCGCACCTAGCAATTTACTTTTATGACCTACTACCATAGCATTTGATTTAGCTACATCACTAATGACTTCGCATATATCAGAAAAAATAACTCTATCCGAACCAAATCTTTGCAACAACCTATTCACCTTACGCATTTTTTGTAATAATTCTTGAGACACAACATCTCCTCCTTCATTATTGTATAAATTATTGTATAAATTATAATCTAAAGGTTCTATTTACTGTAGTATGTTCGAAAAATTAGAAAATATACACGCTTTAAGTTAAAAAGACAAAGTTGATAGACCAACTTTGTCCTCTTAATAAACAAATAGTAACACAATTTGACAAAAAACTCAATATACAATTGTAAACATTAATTGTACAAACATTTAACAAATTGTAAATTTATTTTTTATTTTCTTTTCCATAGTTGCATTTTGTATTGCGACAAACGATTTTTTGATTTTTAGAGCTTCCTTTTTCAACTAAAACATCTTCACAAATAGGACATTTATCACCTGTTGGTTTGTCCCATGACATGAAATCACATGTGTCTCCATTATTCTCGCAACCAAAATAGGCTCTTCCTTTTTTTGATTTTTTAAGCAGCACTTTTCCTCCGCACAAAGGACAGTTAATCCCTGTATCTTTATACCATGGCTTTGTGAAATTACATTCCGGAAATTTAGGGCAACCTAAGAACTTACCATACTTACCATATCTAACAATCATATAGGTACCACATTTTTCACATGGAATATCTGTCGTTTCCGTCAAATCTATGTTTTCAATCTCATTTTCAGCTTTTATCACTGTACTATTAAAATGTGGATAGAATGATTTAATAATTTCTTTCCATTGTACATTACCTGATGCAATCTCGTCTAATATTCTTTCCATATTTGCAGTAAAGTCAACATCTACTACCTCATTAAAATGATCCAGCATAATTTGATTAACAACTTCTCCAAGTTCAGTTGTGTAAATGTTTTTATTTTCTTTAACAATATAGCCTCTCGCTAAAAGAGTTGTAATAGTAGGAGCATAAGTACTCGGTCTGCCTACCCCATTTTCTTCTAGGGCTTTAACGAGTGTAGCTTCTGAAAAATGGGCAGAAGGCTGTGTAAAATGTTGTATTGGCAGAATGCTTGCGCATTCTAAACTATCTCCTTCATTAACCTGAAACTTGGATTCCTTCTTAGGTTTTTCTTCACTTAAACTATAAATTTTTGTAAATCCATCAAATAATTCAATAGAATAGGCAGCTCTAAAAACATAGTCTCCATTTTTAATTTTAATAGAATAAGTTTCATATTCTGCTGGTGCCATTTGACTAGCAATAAACCTATTCCAAATCATGTTATAGAGTTTATATTGGTCTTTTGATAAAGAATCCTTAATTTCTGATGGCTTATAATGGATATAAGTTGGTCTAATAGCTTCATGTGCGTCTTGCACATTGCTTTTTTTTGATTTTACAATTTGTTTTTGTTCTCCTAGATATTCCTCACCAAATTTTTCTTTGATATACTCTTTAGCTTCTTCTCTTGCTTTATCTGATATTCTAACAGAGTCTGTACGAATATAAGTGACAATCCCTACTTCTTTCTTGCCTATTTTAACGCCCTCATAAAGCTGTTGTGCAATATTCATCGCCTTCTGCGTTGAAAAGCCAAGATGTTTAACAGCTTCTTGCTGGAGTGTACTCGTTGTGAAAGGTAATACAGTATTCTTAATACGTGTACTTTTCTTAGTACTTATAACTTTATATTTACCCTTTTCACATTCTTGTAATATTTTTTGAGCTTCCTCTTGATTTTTAATTTCAATTTTAACATCGTTTTTAGTATCCAGTTTTGCTTCAAACGCTTTTTCTTTATTATGTCTTAAGTTAACTTCTATGGACCAATATTCTTCTTCAATAAACTCTCTTATTTCTTTTTCTCTGTCACCAATAAGTCGTAAGGTTACAGATTGCACACGCCCTGCACTTAATCCTTTACGTATTTTTTTCCATAATATTGGGCTAATTTTATAACCAACTAATCGGTCAAGTACTCTTCTAGCTTGTTGTGCATCCACTAAATCCATATCAATATCACGTGGATGCTTGATGGCTTCTTTGATAGCTTCTTCAGTTATTTCATTGAAAGTTATTCTATAAACCTTCTTATCTTGGAATTTAAGGGAAT
>Ga0123336_10003683_pt1 | contig 12681 bp, 10 predicted proteins | sample SSSSmetaG_FD_96466 | JGI IMG/M metagenome (GOLD analysis project Ga0123336, IMG submission 96466) | Glacier valley bacterial and archeal communities from Borup Fiord, Nunavut, Canada, to study Microbial Dark Matter (Phase II) - ​SSSS metaG | ecosystem: Environmental > Aquatic > Freshwater > Ice... | reverse complement strand
TTTACCATTTTTGCAGTATAGCTTTTCATCCTTATACTCAGCATTATCTCTGCTAACCATAGATATATTGTATGCCTTATTGAAATTGCTAAAATTCGAAAAGTCTATGTCATATTCTTTCTCCGTTTTATTATATGATGAATAACCACCCGAATATGGCTTATCACCTGTTATAACGCCTTTATTTAGTGGTGGATAATCTTTTTGCGAGATAGCCATAGATGAGAAGATGGTACTTGAAGCTAGAATTAACGAAATAATAACGATCATTAATTTTTTCATAATCACCAGTCCTTTTTATTTTTAATTTTAACATAACTGCTTAACCTTTTTCAATTTTTTTAATAATTCTTTTTTTGTAAATCTGAATACCAATGGGATTCTGTAAAGAAATGCTTTCAACCTTTGTCATCATATAACAAAAGCGGGAAGTCAAAGACTTCCCGCTTTCTTGTTTTTAATTTTTAGTGTACTTCAGGTAATGTAATTTCCATAATAACTGGTAGAATCATAGGATTCCTTTTTGTTTGGCTATATACATAATCGTGTATAGCATCTCTTATATTGTTCTTTTTGAAAGACCAGTCATTCTTCTTCTTAGTATCTTCTGACTTTGCTAAAACTTGTTTTGTAAGATCCCTAATATTATTCATTAGTTCCTCGGACTCTCTAACATAGACAAATCCTCTTGAAATAACATCAGGTCCTGACACAACCTTGCCAGTCTTAGAATCAATTGTCATAACGATAATAATTAATCCATCTTTAGATAAATGTTTTCTATCTCTAAGAACGATATTTCCTACATCGCCAACACCTAATCCGTCAACAAGAACATAACCAGCTTGAACTTTATTCTCACATTTAACTTCGTTATCAAAGAATTCAAGAACATCACCATTATTCATGATAAATATATTTTCTTCAGGTATGCCCATATTTACGCCGATTTTTGCATGTGCCATTAAGTGACGAAATTCACCATGAACAGGAACAAAGTATTTAGGTTTAACAAGTGTTTGAACTAATTTTAGTTCTTCCTCACAAGCATGACCAGATACATGAACCTCAGCTAAATCCTTGTATATTACATTAGCACCTTTTTTGAATAGTTCATCAATCATTTTGAAGATAGGCTTCTCATTTCCTGGAATTGGGCTAGCAGATATAATAACCGTATCAGTCTTAACGATATCAATTTGTTTATGAGTAGAAACAGCCATTCTAGTAAGAGCAGACATAGGCTCTCCTTGACTTCCAGTTGTAATAATAACTATCTCGTTGCTATCATAATCACCAATATTATCAATATCAATAATTACGCCTTCAGTATTTTTCATATATCCTAGCTTTGTAGCTACTTCAACAACATTTACCATGCTGCGCCCGCAAACTACACATTTTCTATTAACCTTGACTGCAGCATTTATAATTTGTTGAACCCTGTGAATGTTTGACGAAAAGGTTGCAACAATAATTCTGCCAGTAGTCTTCATAAATAGTTCATCAAAAGTCGCGCCGACAGTTCTTTCTGACATAGTAAAGCCTTTGCGTTCTGCGTTTGTACTATCAGACATTAAAAGTAATACACCATGCTCACCTAGCTCTGCCAATCTTGCTAAGTCCATAGGAGCCCCATCAATAGGCGTATAATCGATTTTAAAATCTCCTGTGTGAATTATTAGCCCTGCAGGTATTGTGATTGCTAAAGCACTAGAATCAGCGATGCTGTGGTTTGTTCTAATGAACTCTACAGCAAATGGTCCAAAGGTTACTAAATCGCCATGCTTTACAACTTGAAGACTTACCTTGTCTAACATTTTAAACTCTTCAAGCTTTTTCTCCACTAACGCCAACGTTAATCTTGTGCCATATACAGGTACATTAAGGTCGCGTAAAATGTATGGTAATGAACCAATATGATCTTCATGTCCATGAGTTAATACGATTGCTCTTACTTTATCCTTATTCTTAATTAGGTAAGTAATATCAGGTATTACAGAATCGATGCCTAACATGTCGTCCTCAGGAAAAGCCACTCCACAATCAATAATTATTATGTCAGTTTCAGTTTCAAAAATTGTCATGTTCTTGCCTATTTCCCCCATGCCGCCCAGAGTGATAATTTTCAGTCTCTTTTTATTAGATTTAGCCACGTAAATCCTCCTTGTTTTATATAAAGGAACGAACAAAAAAACAATTCCTTATTATTTATAATCATAATAAGAAAAAGATGTTTATTTTAAGTTCATCCTATTTATTCCGATCTCAACCAATTAATATTATAATTATACCACCTTTGGGGCATAAAATACAACATTTTAAACAAGGCTATCTAAATAATTATAAAACATTATATGAACAATGACATATCCGACTCTTCAGCAAAGGCGAGCATCTTAGCAACTCCACCGTATGTTACACCATCAAGAAGCTCCTCTTTCTTAATTCCCATAATGTCCATTGTCATAGTGCATGCAACAAGCTCAACCCCGTTGTCCAATGCTAATTGTATAAGAGCCTCCAACGAGTCTATGTTTTTATTTTTCATAATACCACGAATCATGGCGGCGCCCATTCCAGCCATATTCATCTTTGATAAAGACAATTTGCTAGCGCCTCTAGGCATCATTTTACCAAACATACGCTCAATGAAATTCTTTTTGGTTTGTACATGTGTGCTTTTTCGTAAAATATTTAGTCCCCAGAAGGTGAAGAACATGCTCACTTTGCGCCCCATGGCTGCTGATCCGTTGGCAATAATGAATGATGCTAAAGCCTTATCTAGGTCTCCAGAAAATACAATTATGTTCTTCCCGTTTCCACCCTGTGCCAACTGTTGAGCGTTTTCAACACCCTTTTGTATAACTACCTTAAATATTCCATTTTCATTTCCTGATTCCAATAATTTATTGCCAGTCCTTGAACACCAAGCTCCTACATCCTCACTAAATGATGGATCAGTTGCAGTTACAGACAATACATCTCCTTCAGAAGCAGTTTTAAGGGCCTGTGCCACTCTCATGATCGGTCCTGGACATTGCAATCCACAAGCGTCAATATCAATAGTTTTTGCTTTAATTTCTATCTTAATTTGTTGGTCGTTAACTGAATCCTTGCTAGTTTTTTTTGAATATATCGCGTTATATAATCTATAACCTCCAGATAAATTCTTAACAGCAAATCCGTTCTGCAACAGTATTCTAGCCGCTACATAACCGCGTAATCCTATTTGACAGTATATATAAACGGGCTTACTCTTATCTAGTTTATTCAAGTTTTTTCTTAGTGTATCAATTGGCATATTTACCGAACCTGAAATGTTACCATTTTCAAATTCAATTGTAGTCCTTGTATCTAACAACGTAACTTTTTCAAGGTCAAGCTTTTGGACATCATGCCAATGAAATATTTCCACATCGCCTGATAAAATATTTGAAGCCACATAGCCTGCCATGTTTACTGGATCCTTTGCTGATGAAAATGGCGGCGCATAGCTTAATTCGAGCTCAGTCAAATCCTTAATAGTCATTCCTGCCCTAATTGCTGTTGCAAAAACGTCACAACGTTTATCTACGCCATCGAAGCCAACAATTGACGCTCCTAGAATTTTGCCGGTTACTTTTTCAAATACTGTTTTTATAGCCATGTTCGTGGCTCCTGGATAGTAGCCTGCGTGCGATGCGGAAAATGTAAATGATTTCTCATAGTCCAATCCATTTGCTTTTGCATCTCTTTCGTTTAAACCTGTCATTGCTACTGTCATGTCGAAACATTTGAGAATTGATGTCCCCTGCGTTCCTTTGTATTCACTTTCACGTCCTGAAATATTGTCCGCAGCAATTCGCCCTTGCTTGTTTGCAGGTCCTGCTAGTGGAATAAATGCTTTTGCACCGCTTACAAAGTTAACGACTTCTACTGCATCTCCTACAGCATATATGAATTTGTTGCTAGTTGTCATTTTACTATCAACGCACATACTTCCCCTACTATTTACCTCTAATCCAGCATTTTTTGCTAGAGATGATTCTGGTCTTACTCCTACTGCTAATATTACTATATCCGTATTAATGCTTCCATTTGAAAGTTCGATAGTTAAGCCTTTTGTGTTTTTCGCAATTTTCTTGACTCCATTATTAAGGTATAAGTCTACGCCTTTGCTAATTATATGATTATGTGTTTCACAAGCCATATCATAATCTAGTGGTCCAATTAGATGGTCTTGCAGCTCAACTATCGATACCTTTAATCCTAAAGCATGCAGATTGTCGGCCATTTCTATTCCGATATATCCTCCACCAACTATGACTGCACTTTTAGGCTGTTTTTCGTTCACATATTCTTTTATTTTATAAGTGTCTGGTATTGTCCTCAAGGCAAAAATGCCGTCTAAATCTGTGCCTTCTATTTTAGGTAAAATAGGATCTGCTCCTGGTGATAATATTAAGTTATCATAATTTTCAGTGTAAACGTCACCGGTCTTTACATTTTTTATCTCTACAGTTTTTTCTTGAGCATTTATTTTAACTACTTCTGATAAGATTCTTACGTCTACATTAAACCTTTCATTAAAAGAATGGGGTGTTTGCAGCGTTAAGTTATTCTTATCTTTTATTACGCCACCTATATAATATGGTAATCCACAGTTTGCATATGATATATAATCACCTCTTTCAAGCATGATTATCTCTGCATTTTCATCTAATCTTCTTGATCTAGCTGCTGCAGATGCTCCACCTGCTACTCCACCGATAATTAATATTTTTTTATTCATAACAATTCCTCCAATTAAGTTTATTTATACTAATTTCATTTTGTAAACTTATGATTTACTGAAATTAGTAACATTACCCATATATTGTATTAATAATCTTTTTTGATATGTCACTTGTAACTTCATAATATATTTCATTACCTTTGCGTTTTCCTGTTATTATTCCGGCCGCTTTAAGCTTTGCTAAGTGCTGCGAAACATTTGTTTGAGCTACTCCAAGGCATTTCTGCATTTTTGTTACGTTACATCCACCACTCATCAAGTTGTGCACTATGCAAAGTCTCTGCGGATGCCCGAGTTGTTTTAATATTTCTGCATAGTTTTCGTAATCACTTAGGTTAACACTCATTTTGTATTCACTCCTTATTCTATATTTTAATATTAGTATATTATAATATTGTAATATAGTCAATCAGGGGTTTTTTGGTTATTAAAATTTTATAGGATTGTATTTAGATGTATAAGCTGTGTTTGATAAAGATGTTGGTCAATATACGGGGGTAATACTTCAATATAAAACTTAAAAAAGCGCCCTTTTCAGGACACTTTTTTATTTGATAATTATTTATTGTTTACTATTATTAATTTCTAGAAATGGAAGTCCACTTCTCATTTGCCAATGCTTCAGCAGCTGTTAATCCGTCTGCTAAAGATTTTTCCCCAGAAAGAGCATCAGTTAATATTTTACTCATGTTGGGATAGTTTAAAATATCTGCAACAGATTTTGGAACAACACAAGCAAGTTTACCTATTATATCTGCCTCTGGATAGCTTACAAATACATCGTAATTTTTTTCTGTATATGGAGTTTTCCAGAAACCTTCATCAGCAAGAGATTTAACAAGAGGAACTGATCCCCCCAATCCGCTATTATAAGATAGCTGACCTTCATTAGTAAAGAAGAACGTACAAAGTGCAGCCGCAGCTAATTTGTTTCTACTTTCTTTATATACGACATGACCAGTTGCGCCAGCACCTACTGTATGTTTTGGTAGAGTAGGCATACTAACAAGGTCCCAATCTGTACCATTTTGCTCCATTATTTTACCAAAACTATCGACCTCTGGATAAACAATATCTTTAAAAACTGAATTTACTCCCTCAACAAAATTAGGATATTTAGTTGCTGGGGCACCAAGTTGTTTTATATAGCCCTTTTCCATTAGTGTATACATTTCATTTAGACCTTCATATACTTTAGGATCACTTATAAGATTTATTTTTTTATTAACTGTGTCATATAGTGTTCCACCCCATCCTTGAGCAAAAGCCATCCAAATTGGTTGATATCCGACGTTAAGAAAAGCCCCGACTTGAGTGTAAGAAAGACCTCCGTCTTCAGTTTTTGTTAATGTCTTACAATAATCTTTAAAATCATTCCATGTCCAATCTTCTTTTGGTTCATCTAATCCTTCATTTTTCAATGCATCTTTGTTATAACTTAATGAAATATGGGTATTATCACGGGCTACCATATATAATTTACCGTTCACTTTTCCTATATTAAACATGCCACTATATACATTTGATACATCGACATTAAACTGGTTAAGATAGAAGTCAAGTTCTAAACACGCCTGTTGAGTTATTGAATATGTATAAACATCTTCCTCAAAAATCCAAAAGACATCACCAATTTCACCTGAAGAAATTCTAGCATCTTTAGTACTTTGTAAAATGCCCAAAGGTAAAATATCCAGTTCTACTTTAACGTTAGGATACTTCTTGTTAAATTCCTCTACAAAAGATATTACAGCAGGTGACTCACCAGAATCTGTACCTAATGTTGTAAATTTAATGTTGCCCTTAACATCTTCATTATTTAGCAAAATTATTGTACTTGTATTTTCCCCATTATTTGTACAGGCAACTATTCCAAATAGAAATGTAGCAGTAATGACAACTGCCATAAAAATTTTTAATATTTGTTTCATTTTAAAATACGCCTCCAAAATTTTATTTTGTTGAATAGTTTGTTACAGTATGCGGAATTATAGATGAATAGTATATAGCTTTGCCTTTTTATATGTTGGTTATACCCACACTAAATAGTGAATAACCTAAAAATTTCGACAACTTTTATGACCAACATTTTTTTAAAACAGAGCTTATGTCCTTGGTAATTGTAAAATTTAAACTGTAATTTACAATTTAAAAGCCAACCCTGATTCTTCATAAATTCCTAGTACAACCCTAAGTGCCTTAATTGCCTCTTCCCCAGGAATGCCAAATGTTCTTTTATTCGCTAAGCAATCATAGAAATCAGAAATCAAGCTTAAATGGCTAGAACCCCAATAAGATTTGCCCCCGGTATTAAGGTCCGTGTCAACTAATTCTTCAATTGAGCCGTCATCGTAAGTTATTACCAGGCTGTCCGAAAGTTTGATGCGTGCTTTATCGCAGAGAATTTCAATTTCCACAGGTGAGTCATCGCAATAACAGGTGGTAGCGTAAAATAAAGCGTTGACCCCATCTTTAAAGGAAATAAGTGCTTCTGCTGTATTCTCAACCTCAATGAAATCATTGAGCAATCTAGTGGATATTTTACCTGAAAAGTGGGTGACATCGCCGAGGAGCCACAATAGTAGATCTATGGTATGAATGCTTTGGTTGATTAGGACACCGCCGCCTTCAGTGGACCATTTGCCGCGCCAACTGCTTGATGTGTAGTAGTCGGAATTGCGATGCCAGGTAACAAAGGCTTTAGCGCCTTTTACCTTGCCGACCTTACCGGAGGATAGTAGTTCCTTTATCTTTAAGGAAGTTGTATTATAGCGATTTTGGAAGCATACACCGAGCATTTTACCTGAAGCCTGGGCAGTTTTTATTACCTCAAGAGCATCTTTCATGGATATTGCAAGGGGCTTTTCTAGGACAACATTTTTGCCCGCAAGCAGAGCATCAATTGCCATTTGTGCGTGGAGGTAATGAGGCGTACAGATGTGTACGGTGTCTATTTCCGGGTCGTTTAGTGCATCAATATAATTGTAAAATGCCTTGCAATTATGCTGTACTGCAAGTGTATCTAGCTTTTCTACATTTATATCAACCAAGCCATATAGCTTAACATTGTCAAGCTTATCTATAGCTTTTATGTGTATGTCAGAAATTGCTCCACAGCCTATTATCGCTATATTAAACATATTAAAACGTTCCTTCTAAAGATGCATTTGTGGTATTTGTTGCAACTTTTTTATATGATGAGGTTGCTATTTTTGCTTGCAATTTTTCAAGATATAGGTCTTCATCCAAAGGAAGTGTGACCCAGTTGTCTGTCCAAGTTGATAAGTACATTGCGTTTGCAAGTGTAACTCCATTAATACCTTCTGCTCCAGATGCAAGTAATGGTGCGCCTGTTAAAATTGAATTAACAAAATTATTTGTGATCCCTATGTGCTCTGTGGTTGCGCCGTGAACAGGCACATCACATTTCCAGACCTCGGGAGCACTGAATGCAATTTTCGTATTTCTATTAAAATCTCTTTCAGATTCTCTTAATCTCCAAAAATTTAATTTACCAGCTTCGATAATTATTTTACCCCTATCGCCTAAAATTTCGAACCTATTAGTACCTGGGTGATCGCCTGTTGAGGTCACAAAAACTCCAGTAGCGCCATTTTCGTATTCAGCATATGCTGTAACATCATCCTCAACTTCAATATTGTGAAATTTAGCTTCATTACAGAATGCGCGTATTCTTGTTGGCATTCCACAGATCCATTGCCATAAATCAAGCTGATGTGGTGATTGATTCATTAAAACTCCGCCGCCCTCTCCAGCCCAGGTTGCACGCCAGTCGCCAGAATCATAATAGCTTTGTGGCCTATACCAATCAGTGATTATCCAATTTGAGCGTTTAATTATTCCTACCTCACCAGAAGATACAAGTTCACGAGCCTTTTGATATAAGGGATTTGTTCTTTGATTAAACATTATTCCGAATACTCTATCAGACTTTGCAGCAGCTTCGTTCATTTCCCTTACCTGTTTGGTATATACACCTGCTGGTTTTTCAACTAGTGCATGCAAATTATATTTGAATGCCATAATAGCCATTGGTGGATGAAAATAATGTGGTATTGCAACGATAACTGCATCTATTTCACCAGATGCAAACATTTTCTCAGCATCATCAAAGAATGAAACCCCATCTTTAAAGGTTTCTTTTGCCCATTTTATCTTTTCGGGTTTTATGTCACAAACTGCGGCGAGTACTCCGCCCTTGACATCCCCTCTTCTTATATAAGTAGCATGATGTGAACCCATATTACCTAAACCTAGAATACCTATTCTTACATTTTCCATAAAATTAACCTCCCTATTTTTTATAGTGACTTTAATATTTTATCTAAAGCATCGAATGCAACAGAGAATGAGCTAGTGCCGCTTTCCTTGATCTTAAGAATATTGCTGCCATTTTCCAAATCTTCCAAACCCTTGAATGCTGCTAAATGAGGTTCTATTGAAAGAAAGCCTTTATAGCCAGAAAGCTTTAAATCCTTGAGCATCTCTGGTATTTTACAATCTCCTAAACCTGCAGGGACAACATTTCCTGACTTAAATATTGCATCCTTGATATGGACATACTCAATATGCTTTTTGAGTAGCTCATATGCATGTGGGAAGGCTTCTACATTACACTGTGCAAAATTTGCTGGGTCGAAAGTCAGCCTAAGATTAGGACTATTAACGTACTCTACAATTTCCAAACACCTTTCAGCTGTATCTCCGTAAATTTCCTTTTCGTTTTCATGAAGAAGTACAATTCCCTTTTCAGCTGCTCTTTCAGCAAGCTTTTTCATTTTTGGTAAAATATCATTTCTATAAGCTTCTGGCTTATCACCTTTTGGCATATAAAAACTAAAAACTCTTATATATTGAGTATCTAAAACTTTTGCGATATCAAGTAGTTTATCAAAAACCTCAAGATGCTTGTTAAAATCATCGTTAACATTAATTTTACCAATAGGAGATCCAATAGCAGATACAGAAATTCTGCTATCGTCCAACTGATTTTTTATTATTCTTGCTTCATCTACTGAATAATCAACAATGTTCCGACCATTTACTCCCCGCATTTCAATAAATTTTATATTATGTGATTTCAAAACTTCAAGCTGGATATTCAAATCAGGCGCTATTTCGTCACCAAACGCAGATAATATGAACTCACTCATAAGTAAATTCCTCCAAAAACACTTTATATTTTTTTCATTAAATTATCAAAACTTGTCTTTAAACAATCAAAAGGGTCGCCCTTGCATGTATCTTGCTCAATTGCATACCATTTAACATTACTATTACTACATTCCTTCAAAATTCCGTCCCAGTTAAGATTACCTTCCATGATTTCGCACATAATTTGTTTAACACCATGATTTTCGGTTCTCTCAACTTGCATATCTTTAAGATGAATTACAGAAATACGATTTTTCAACTTCTTAATCCAATATATAGGGTCAGCGCCACCTGCAGCAACCCAGTAAGTATCTAATAAAAATTCAAAATTATTTTTATCAGTTTCTTCAAATAAGATATCCATAATGGTTTTGCTTCCATCAATTCTTCTAAACTCAAAATTATGATTATGGTAAACAAATCGAAGGCCATTATCATTGAGCTTTTTAGCAATGTCAGAAATCTCTGCTATGAATCTTTTTATCCCGTCCAAGTCATCTAGATATTCTAATGGCATACATCCTAAACCTGCATACTGGCAGTTCCAAAGTTTGTGATCCTTCACAACGTTATCAAAATCATTTTTATATCGGTCCAAAGAAATATGAGTGGCACAAATAGACAAATCATGCTTTTTAACCAAATCATTGATTATATTTGCGGGTATTGGTCCAACACCTGACAATTGAACTGAATTGTAACCAATTTTCTTTACCTTGCCAAGACTTACATCTAAGTCTTCAGCCGTTTTACAAAAATCTCTTAAATTGTATAATTGTGCAGCTAATTGATTTTTATTCATACAAACATCTCCTATCTTATTTTACCTTTGAACTCTACCCGATCCATCACCCATCATGAGCTGTTGGACCTCTTCCACCGAAGCAATATTAAAATCGCCTTCTATTGTATGTTTAATGCAGGATGCCGCAGTAGCAAATTCAATGGCCTCAGACTCCTTATAGCCCTTTATCAAAGCATATATTAGCCCTGCTCCGAAAGAATCACCACCACCAACTCGATCAATTATTGAAATGTTATATTTCCTAGAATTATAAAAATTTTCGCCACTGTAAAGTATAGCTGACCAATTATTCTGAGACGCTGAAATGCTTTCACGCAAAGTAATAGCAACCCTATCAAACCCGAATCTATCTACCAACTGCTTGCAAACATCCTTATAACCATCCTCATTCAACTGTCCTACCGAAACTTCATTTCCAACAGCTTTAATAGAAAAAATTGAATCGGCATCCTCTTCATTGGCAATTAAAACATTTACATATTTCATAAGTGGCTCCATCACCTGAGCGGCTTTAGCTTTAGACCAAAGCTTTTTGCGATAATTCAGATCACAAGAAACCATTATTCCCCGAGCTTGTGCAGCCTGACAAGCCTTCATCACAATTTCAGCACACCGCTCCGATAAAGCAGGAGTTATTCCGGTAAAATGAAACCAATTCGCGTCTCTAAAAATTTCATCCCAGTCAAAATCTTCGACGCTCGCCTCCGATATTGCAGAATGCGCTCTATCATAAATAACTTTAGAAGCACGCTGTGAGAAACCTTTTTCGCAAAAATATATTCCAAGTCTATCTCCACCACGTGCAATAAAAGACGTATCAACGCCCCATTTTCGTATTTCATTATAGCAAGCATCCCCTATTTGATTTTCTGGAAGCTTAGACACAAAAGATGCTTCAATACCAAATTGAGCAAGAGACACAGCAACATTTGCCTCGCCTCCTCCAAAAACAACGTCGAAACTTTTAGCCTGCAAAAATCTTTCATGTCCTGGAGGCTGCAACCTCATCATAATTTCTCCGAAGGTAACTACTTTTTCTACCATAATTATTAAAGCTCCTCTCTAGCCATCTTTATATTCTTTATGAAAGCTTTTGCTTTATTAACTATTTCGTTGTAATCCCCACCAGTTAATGCTCCGCCTGCGCCTAATGCAACAGCTCCAGCTTTAATCCATTCACCCGCATTCGATACATCAACTCCACCAGTAGGCATAATCTGAGCATAAGGCAAAGGAGATTTGATGGCTTTTATAAATTTAGGTCCATAAAGTTCCCCAGGAAATACCTTTAATATATCGCAACCTGCTTCCATTGCAGTTATTGCTTCAGTTATTGTCATAATACCTGCCATAGAAAGCACTCTGTATCGATTGCACAACTTAATAGTATTCAAATTCAAGCAAGGACTTACTATATATTCCGCACCAGAAAGAATAGCAATTCTAGCAGTTTCAGGATCAAGCACCGTACCTGCTCCAAGTATTATTTCTCCATGTGTATATTTTTGTGCTAATCCTTCAATCACTCTATGGGCAAAAGGTACGGTAAACGTAAGTTCAATTGCCGCTACCCCACCTTCTATACATGCATCAGTAATTCTCAGAGCTTTCTCCATAGAATCTGCACGCACTACAGCAACAATTCCGCAATTTTTTATTTGTGTTATAACTTCTTCTTTTTGCATAAATAAGCCCTCTTTCTGTATTTAAATACGATAATATTTAAATAATTCCATTGATTTTATAAAGTCACTAACTATATCCTTAGTCATTCCCTCAATTGAAATCCTACCATTATAACCAATTTGATTGAGCCTAGTAAAAAATTCGGTATAATTATATGCATCATTTAATGTAGGATAATTTCTACTAATAGGATTTACTACATGAATATGTTTTAGTACATCCCCACATAAATTTATAT